>Ga0172380_10003243_pt1 | contig 22841 bp, 24 predicted proteins | sample Leawe162metaG_FD_119747 | JGI IMG/M metagenome (GOLD analysis project Ga0172380, IMG submission 119747) | Leachate microbial communities from a municipal landfill in Southern Ontario, Canada - Leachate well 162 metaG | ecosystem: Engineered > Solid waste > Landfill > Unclassified | place...
TAACAGCATTGGCCGCAATCGTGGCCGCCACCGAACCCGAACCAGAGGCCGTAACGTCACCGGTCAGCGCTGTGATTCCACCGCCACCTCCCGAACCAAGTGCGACATTCGAACCTGCGATGCGTGCGGTCAACTCACCCGCGGTCGAGTCATACCAGAGATCACCATTGGCAGGAGCGGAAGGATCACCCGCCACGCTGCCCACATTGATGCCTGCGGTCGTGGCGCTCGGAGTGAACGTCTGCTTGAGCCCGGAGCCCCACGTCTGAGCCAGATTCAGACTGGCCAGCGTGCCGCTGGTCGGGAGCGTTACCGATGTGTTGGCCGTGGCGGTAAATCCCACCGAGAAGGCCCCGGCAAAATTGACGTCACCTGCATAACCAATCGTCCGGTTTCCGTTGTTCCGGCCAGTCATGCCATTGGTGCCAACGCCAATACCGGTTACGTCGCTGATTAGATCAACCAATCGCGGGAAGAACGGCATAAAAGGAGCGCCTCCCGTACCCTCATAGATGACTGTCAGTGAAAGACCGTCTTTCACGGTAAAACCAGTGGCGGCGATGTCGCCTAGTTGAGCTGCGATTACAGGCGTATTGAAAGTAACAGTGAAGTTGCCGCCCGAGGCAGTGTACTTCACTCGCTTGCTGTAATTATTGGGGATCGTTCCTGAAAACGATTCCTGCTCATTAGCAGTCAGCAGCCGGGTTTCGTAAGGGAGCGAATTCGAAATGACCGTGCTGGCCATGACAGTTCCATTATCCCCGGTCAGGCCGCTAAACAGGACTGATCCAGTCGAATTGTTGTATGTGACGGACGATGTTCCACCAAACGCCCCCGCATTGTTGTACTGAAATTGGGTGTTTGATCCACCCGGCGTTCCGCCACCTGAAGAATTGACCGTAACGACACCGGTTCCGCCAACTGGACTGATGGTCACGTTGGTGCCTGCAACGATCTGGGTTACCCCACCCCCGCTCCCACCGCCGTTTGCCACCATGCGGCCCGCCGAGTCCACGGAGATTGGGATGTTATTCGAACCGACCGGATAGCTGGGAGGATTGCTCGGGTCGATTACAACAGTGGTCTGGGCGAACGTCACCGAAAGGACGGAAAGGAAAAGGAGAAGATATTTCATGGATTAGTAGCGCTGCGCCCACATGTAGCCGCCGGCATTGATTGTGGAGTTTCCAGCCGTGTTATTCTGAGCGAACTGAGGTACGATCGTGCCACTCGTCGCCGCAGTGAATGTCATGTTGATTTCGATTTCCCCGCCTTCGGGGCCAGCCGATGCAAAGCTGGGTCCAGCATTCAGCGCTGCCAGCGTGGAGAACTTGGTGACCGGGGCCGAAACCGGGCCGCTCATCAGTCGTCCCACTCCGCGAAGAGAGGAAACGGTTGCCGTGCCGTTGATCTTCACATTCCATCCCCCTGTGGAGGAGGCTTGGATTGGAAGCCAGATTCGGACCGAATATGTGTTTCCGGCCACGACTGCGAAGCCGGTCAGACCCGTGATGTCCACGAGTCCGGTGGTCGTCGATACTACGTCAGCTGTGACGCGAAAAAGACCGTTGGTAATCGACAAACCATCGGCGGATAACCTCCCCGCAGTAACACGAGTCGCACTACCATTCGGCGTGACCTGCATAATCAACTCAGTGCCGAGAGATGATGCGGTGAAGTTTTCGGTACTCCCAAAATAGACTAACCCGGTATTGCCATGTCGAAGAGGCGTTGCTGCATTATCGAACCCCCCGCCCCCAAAACCTCCCAATATGTTACCCGATAGCGTCTGGGTTGGTGACGAGGAAGTACCTCCCCCAAAGATTCCTTGAAATAGAGGAGAGCCCGATCCGTAGCTCTGAATTTCAAACCGCTCCGTGTTACTGGAGCCGTACAAAGTTAACGAAGGAGTTCCAGAGGGGGAAACCTGCGATGAAGCGACAAACAATGGTCCCGTCGCGATGCGCGGAATGCCATTTGAATCCGTGCCAAGGAGAGCATTGTTCTGCTTCCCAAAGATCGCATCAATCCAAGTGGTGTTGTTCGAGGCCTTGTAGGAAATCTTGATGTCGCCCGATGCCGCGAACAGGAGCGATGGGACCAGAAGAAGGGCTAAGGTTCTCAGGAGTTTCATTGGCGGGCGGTTTTCTTTTCAGTCGCCGGTTTCTTGGGTGCATTCGCCGCCAGTTGCTTCTTGGGATCGGTCGGGATCGAGAATTTGACGATGGCCCGCACTTCCGCCGGGTCCAAAATCGAGGCCGTCACGCTGCCGGTGGAGAGAACCACGCGGCCCGCCGTATCCAGGCTGATCGGGACATTTGTCGAACCGATGGGCCACGAGGGCGGCGAGGCGGTGTTGATTACGGTGGTAGACTGACCGCGCGCACACGCGGCAACGATCAGACCCACGAGAAAAACGAGTTTCTTCATGGAAGGGGGAAAAGAAAGGGCTGGGGAAAGGCGGAGGCTGCCCCTGCAACCTCCGCCGAGAACCCCGAACCCAATTGGTTACTGGCCGTCAACGGCCCGCGTGATGATGGCGTAGCCGAGTTCCGGGAACTCCGGCATGGCAGCCTGCTGCACGTCGATCCGGTAGAAGCCGAAGTTGCCCAGCATGTTCGTGCTCATGTCCGGGTTGTTGATCCAACGAACCTCACCCGCGTAGGTGATGGGGTTGAAGGCTTCCATTCCGGCCTGCAACGGACCGACCGGGCGGGGGCGGCGCGAATACACGCCGCGAGCCATGACGGTCACGACTTCGTAGACCGCATTGCCGCCGTTCGCGACCGTGAGGTAGGCAGGGTTGCGGACGGCCTTGGTGCCCTTCGTCGCGTTCGCGTTGTAGAACGGATAGATCGGCTGGAGGCCGGAGTCGTAGCGGATCGGGTACAGGTCAACGTTCGGCAGGAAGCCGTAGATGGCCGTGTCGATGCCGCGCGCCTTGAAGTTGCGGCTGTATTCCTTGCCCATGTCCATGAAATCGACGGTCGTGCGGACCAGCGAATTGCCTTGGAAGAGCTGGCGCTTGATGCCGGGACCGCAGTTGAGAGCGTAGACCGGCGTGCCGTCTGACATGCCCACCGCGTTTTGCTGGGCACCAATCTGATTGAGACGGTCGTAGAGCTGCACCAAGTGCGCCCATGCGAGATTCTGGGTCGGCAGCGAGCCAGCCAGACCCGAGAAGTTGAAGTTGGCATCCGACACCTCCGTGAAGGTGGCGGAACCGGTCGTGCTCAACTTGGCATTGATCATGCCGATGTTGAAGATGCGGAACCAGTCGGCTTGGAATTGGGTGATGTAGTCGCCGAGGCCCTTCTCGCGGAATTTGGCCTGCTGCTCCCACTGGAATTTGAACTGGAGATCGGTCAAACAGAACGCCTCCGTGTCCCAGCTCCACTGGTTAAGGTTAAACGTGCGGGTCGTGTAACCGGCACCGATCCGGATCGGGGTGTTGACGCATGCCGCATTGCCCGTGCCCGTGGACAGCGCCAAGGCGGTTTGGGTGAGCGGGAGATAGGTGTTGGGGAGCTCGTGCTCCGCTGTGACGACGGACGGGGTGAGACCCATTTCCAGTTCGAACGGTTTCGAGTCGATCAGTCCGGCGTAAGGGTTGGTGGTCCAGAAACGCGCGAAAATGTTGTTTTCGTACTGGTTTACCCGGGTCAAAAAGTAGCTGTTGATATCACTGAGGCTAGGCATGGTGGGAAATTCCTGAGAGTGGCGGTTGAGACGCGGACGCGCGGAGATACGGCGTGCGCAATCGGGTTTCCGCAGGGGCCATCTGCGAGTTAGGCCATCGAACAATCCGCTAGGCGGAACTGGTTCGACCAACTCCCAGCAATTTCAGGTCAGGCGTAGGTATGCATAAACCTAACCTTACGGCTAGCCTAAAAAATTAGGCTTGCTAGGCAAACGCGGTTGCTGGCACATAACCTTCATGACCTGCGATCAGTACGAGTGGCCGATAGAGCACATGCGCAAGATCGGGGCCAAGGGTGGTGCGGCTGGCCGGGGAGCCTGCAAGCGGCGTAGCAAGGAATTCTACAAGAAACTCGCCAAGTTGGCGGTCGCCGCTCGCAAGGCGAAACGTAAGGTTATATGAAATTCAGCATCTCGATTCTTTGTCTGAATAACCTTAATCTCACCAAGCGGTGCATCGAGAGCGTGCGCAGACACTCGCCGGATGGAGAATACGAGCTGATCATCACTGACAATGGTTCCAACGACGGAACATGGGAATACATCACCGATCTTCAGAAGTATCGCTCGAATATATCGACTGTTCGATACGTCACCAATAAGGGATTCATCCAGCCGAATCGTGATGCACTCGCGTTGGCCAAGGGCGAATTCTTCATCATGCTCAACAATGATGCGGTTGTTCCCAATGGCTGGCTCCAAGAGTTGGAGCGCCCCTTCCTCACTTTCTCTAAGGCTGCCCTTTCTGGTCCCGACGGTTCTTGCTCTGAACTACAGGCTAATTTTCACGGCAAGGTTGGCCGCAAGGAGTATCTTGAGGGTTCATGCCTCTGCTGCAAAACAGAGGTTGTTCGCAGGCATGGCCTATTCTCGCCGGAATTGGTCGGGGCCTACGGCGAGGATAGCGATCTCAGCTTAAGGTTACGCGAATTGGGTTATACCCTTCATTGGGTGCCAGTCGCCTTGCAGCATGTCCGGGGTGCAACTTCGTCGATGGTCCCGCAGGCGCGCGGATGGCAGCAAGCGAACCACGAATATTGTCTGCGTCGCTGGTCCCACTATTTGCGGGTGCGAAAGTTCGATCATCCGATTCTTATCCGCCGGGCTGACGCATGGGGTGACGTGCTCCTGCTCACGCCGATCATCCGGGCGCTGAAGCAGCAAAGACCGCTCTCACCGATCTGGATTGAGACTAACTGCGGCGAAGTCTTTCGCGGGAGTCCCTATGTTGCTCGCTACGAACGGCGCATCCAGCCGACGACTGACACCTTGTGCTTGGACCTGAATGGCAGCTACGAGTCGATGACGGATACATCCATCCTCGACGCCTACATCCATTTCACGCGGACCATGCTCGGAGGTGGATTCGAAGTGACGGAACGGAATTTGGAAATCCAATTGAACGAGGCGGAGACCAACAAGGCGGTGATCCAGATGCAGGCGAAAGGTCCTTGGGTAACGATTCACGCCGGTCCGGTCTGCTGGCGCTCGAAGGAATGGGGCGCAGAGAAGTTTCACGCCCTCGCCAAGAAGCTGATGGAAACCGGATGGAGCGTCGCGCTGGTTGGCTCGTCCAAATCTGCGCCCATTGCCCACACGATGGATTTTCGCGGACTGACGACGATTCACGAGATGGCAGGCATCATTAAAAATTCGGACCTGTTCATCGGACTCGACTCATTCCCTTTGCACGTGGCTCAGGCAGTCGGAACTCCGTCTATCGGTCTATTCGGAATCACGTCAGCCAAGCACATTCTGACCGCCCCGAATTCCGTTGGGATTGATAGCGACGCAGAATCCGCAGGAATGCGTCACCGTGTGACCAATCAGCGGGAAGTGGATGACGGTGGAGTTGCCATGAGTCGGATTACGGTCGAGCAGGTTTTTGCGGCGGTACAGGAAGCCATGGCCACAATCGTATGAACACGCTATCCGGTATCGTACCTGTTAGGAACAATATATCGCTGGGATATTGCGCCGAATTGTCGGTCGCATCCATGCTTCCAATCTGCGATCAAGTGATCGTCAGTGATGGTGGTAGCACCGACGGAACCTTGGAATTCTTCCAAGAGTGGGCTTCGCGTGAGCCAAAGATTTTAGTTCTGAATTATCCTTGGGATAACCCGGTAGGAGATCATTGGTTTTTATCTCGGTGGATTAACTGGAGCCTGAAGTTCGCGACCGGTTCGTCTCAATGTCAGCTCGACGCTGACGAGGTATTCGACCCGTCAAGCTATCCCATGATGCGTCTCTTCGTTAAGGAGCGGAAACCGGCATGGTTCCATCGCGTCAACTTGTGGGGCGATCCATGGACCGAAGCGCCTCACGGCACGGTTTGCGCACATCGTTGCGTCAGGCTCGGGCCGATTGAACATCCGGCAGTCTGCGACAACCTTCATCCGGTTGAGCCGTGGGTGAACCTGAATGGTGAATCGCATCCCGATTTGCGCATCTGGCATCTCGGCTTCCTCCGCGATCAGCCTCAGTTTCTAAAGAAGGCGCGCGAAATTCAACGGATGCTCATCAACACCTTTGATCCAAACTTGGCAGAGTGCGAGCGGACGGGCGAGAGCTGGGTTAAGAAATGTCCGTTTCCTCCAGAACGACCGACGTTCAAGCACAACATTCCACTGCCAGAAACCATAAAACCGTGGCTGCGGGAACGTGGTCACAATGTGCCATGAAGGAAATTAAATTTCTGTCAGGGGTTTCAATTTCAATGGGATCTCTGTGGGCGGGTTCTTGGCTCCTCTTAGACAACCACCTAAGTAAATGGAAGTTCTTTCCCGTGTTTATAACGATGGGGATTGTTATGGTAGCCGGAATGATAATCGCGACTAAGACTGACAAATGAACCTCTCTGATATTTTCGTTTCGACCGGTGCGCAGATACTGGACCGCACATGGGTCCGTAAACAAATCCATCTCACTTATTGGGGCAGCTGGAGGACCGATGAAATCATTGATGCTTCACTCGATCATTCGCTCTGCGTCGGTCTATACTGGCGCGATCCCGATACTGGTGGACCAAATCATCCTGAGGTGAATCAGCAGATCGGATTCGCACGTATCGTCACTGATTACGCCTCTTTTTCTTGGCTCTGCGACGTGATCATTGATCCGGATCACCGTGGCATGGGATACGGAAAATTTCTCATGTCACAGCTGATCGAACTTCCTGAGATCAAAAAATGTGTCACGTATCTAGCGACGAAAGACGCCCAGACATTCTATGAGCGTTTCGGATTTACGCTTTTGGGCGGAAACAGGGTCATGCGGCGAATCCCAAATAAATCGTGAGCGCGCAAGAATCAGATTACGTTAAAGGATTTGTGAAGGACGTGTGGCCTGTGGCATGCGCCATGTATGACGCCGCATTGCTCGAAGAACTTATAAAAGCAGTAAAAGAGGGCGTCGATTTGAAAGGTAAAACCGTTCACTTCAGTTTCACTCCTTCTACCGGAACCAGGAAATTGACCGTTAAAAGTACGATCCCGATTGGAATCGAAGCGAAAAATTATGAGTGAATCCGCCAAATACGTTGAACTGACGCGTCGCTATTTAAATGGAAACGGCGTGGACATTGGTTCGGGCGGCTGGCCCGTCGTCCCATGGGCGATCCAAATCGAACTCCCGCGAGACAAGTTCAAGCATTACACTGGAGGCCGTGAGCTGCCTGATACGGTCGAATGGCAGGGCGATATCTTTGATCTCCCGTTCAAGGACAACACACTGGATTTCGTTTACTCCTCTCATCTGATCGAGGATTTCTCGCAGAATGACTGGCGCAGGATGTTCACCGAATGGCGTCGCTGCCTGAAACCTACAGGCTACATGGTGATACTAGTTCCAGAGGTCGTACGATGGAACGCCGCAATTGCCAAAGGTCAGCCGCCAAACTGCTCCCATTGGGCTCCTGAGCCTTCAGTCGGAGATTTAAGCGCCGCAGCGATGGCCGTTGGCATGGGAGTTATTGAGGAACGCCTGACGAATCTTTCGCCCGAGGACTATTCCATTCTCTTCATAGGAAGGAAGAGTAACTAACCATGTTCTTTTTCTCAATACCCACCCGAGAGCAGTGCGATACTGCCATTAAATCCATTCGAGAAAGGGATAAACTGGAGAAGGATAAGGCGGACACTCGTTATCAAACCTATCTGAATGACTGCACATCGCTAGGTCAGATTGCTAAGCCGAGGCACGATTTTGACCTAGAACTATATAACGCTGAAACAGCTCGAATCGCCGCGACTAAAAATCCCGTTATAAAAGTTAAGACATCCGTTTTCTAATATGACCATCACCCTAACCGCCAAGGAAACCCAAGACTACGCCGAGCAATGCCGCAAGTGGGGCAAAGAGCGTGCCGTCGTCTATACCCGCGCTCTCAACAAGGACGATCTGGTCGAAAACCCGGAGCTGGCCCTGTCCACAGCCAACAAGGTCGCTGAGACTTGGGAGAAGGCGAATCCGTTCCCGTCTCTGCTTTCCATTTCCTAATGCACATCCTTTCGAATCAACACCCCGTCCCGACCGCTCCCGGCCAGTCACTCAAGCCCGGCTCTTGGCTGGTAGAGGATTTGGTCGCCGCCCAAATCATGGGCATGGCAGGGGGTGGCGAAGTTCACTTACGCCCATTTCTCAGGACTCCTCTGGAAATCTCAGACGGACAAAAACTCCTGATCGTGCGTCCCGGTCGATTCGGTGATCTCATCTGCCTCACGCCGGTTCTGCGGCGCATCAAGCATCTCTTTCCAAAGTGCCAGCTTCACGTTGCGACCCTGCCGGAGTATCGCGACCCGTTGCTGGGACTGCCCTATATCGACGGTTTCCTGAACTACCCGATTCCTCTGGAGGAAACGGATGCGTTTGAAAACGTGATCTGCTTAGAAGCTCTCGTTTCTGTCATGGAGGATGAGAAAAAGGTGAACATCACCGATCTGTTCGCCAAGCGGGTCGGGCTCGATCCCACGACGATGCCGAACAAGCAGCCGGACATGTTCCTGTCCATGGAGGAACTGACATGGGCTGCTGATTCCTACCCGCGGAAAAAGGACCGGAAGCGCGTCGCCTTCCACGTCCGTTCGTCCACTCGTTCACGCGATTATCCGCACGAGAACATGAATGCGCTGATGGTCCAGCTGCATTCCAAGGGGCACGAGATCGCGTTCTTGGGACTACCCCACCAATTTAAGTGGGCGACGGACAAGAAACCGCCCGGCATCTATTTCTGCCCGGAGGACAAACTGACGTTCCGCCAGAGCTGTGCCGTCCTGTCTACCTGCGACGCTTTCTTTGGACCCGACTCGGCGATGATTCACGCTGCCGCCGCCCTGAACGTCCCTTCGGTTGGTGTCTTTGCGACGGTTCCTTGGCAGCTCCGCACGGCCTATTATCCCAAGTGCCACGCCATTCAGGGGAAACAACCGTGTCCCATTGCGCCCTGTTTTTCAGCGGCGATGAGCAACAATCCGCACGCCTTTCCGCTGGATGGTCCCTGCTCCAAAAGTGGGCAGTGTGACGCCCTTCACGGCATTGCTCCGGATCGGGTCATGGCTAAGCTGGAAGAAATCCTAGCCTAGTTTCTAGGCGAAGATTCTTCGGTGACCTGCTCCGATTCCTTCTGTGTTCCGAAGCGGGCAAGGAGCGCCAAAAAATTCTGGTACTCGGGATCGCGTGCCAGATGTTCCTGATACTGCTTGGAGAGCAGATATCCGCGAGCTGGTTTGCCAGCGGTCAAATCAGTGATCCCTCCAACAATTCCCGAAAGTGTGCCACGACTGGCATTCGAAGCCGCCGCTTTAGCCCCGATATTGCCAACATTGGGGGCAGGTACCCGCGTCGCCTCCACAGCCTCCCGATTAAATGCCAGCTGGAACTTGGCGATCTTCTCCAGATTTCCGGTCAATGGTTCGCGCCGATCCAGCGTCCGTCCAAAGCTGACCGGATCAACCAACCCCGTGCTCGGATTCAGTGCGTCCTCCACCTCGTAAACTTGTGCGAGCTTCTTGCGCGATTCGCGCAGCCGTTTTAGCAGGGTATTGTCGCCCGACAGCGCCGCAGCCTGCTCGATGTTGTTTTCCAGCGCTTCAGCCATGATCTTGTATTTCTGCCAGTCGTCGTAGGCATTGGGGTTCTCGGCCATCGATCGGTAGGCCCGCTGCGCCTTCATGCGGATATCCTTCAGGAGATCGACATCGGCACCGGCCTGAATCTGGAGATCGGCCAGTTTCTTGGCAGCATCATCCTGCTTGATGGCGAGTTCCTGACCCCCGGAGGCTTCATTGAAACCCTTTTCGACCTCGGCAACGCGCTTTTTCGCAGCTTCAGAAATCTCCTGAATCTTCTGATAGGGTTCGGCGTATTGGTCGCGGAGAGCTTTGAGTTCCTCCGGTTTGATCGGCAGCGCTTCCTTGGAAAGCCCGATTTCCTCCCGAGTCAGTTTTTGCCACGCATATTGATTTTCCTTGGCTGCCTGCTGGCTGAGCGCCGCTTTGCCTCCGACGCTCGAAAGCACGTCGCTGCCCTGTCCCACTTCATGGGGCGGAATCTTGACCCCTTCCGGCTGCAAATCCTTGAACGCCTTGTCGCGAAGCGCGTAAAGTTTTCGCTCCTCGGACAGCTCCTTGGCCACCGAGAACAATTTGGCGGCCCCGGCGCTGCTGAATCCCCCCGCCGCCCGCATCGCCACGTCGCCGCTATCGGCGAGTTCCCCCTTGTCGATGAGCGATTGGGCCTCCGTGGCCGCAACTTCGCCCGCGGCAAATTTGGCACCTTCACGCAGGACCTGTCTCGTTCCTGCCTTGGCCAGCGGGGCACCTGGAATCGCTCCGGTGATGAAAGCGGACACGATCTTTCCCGCCGTATTGGGGGAATGCTCCATCGCGTTGGCGGAAACCTCTCCCACTACTCCGCCCACTCCGCCCAGAAGTGGCACAGCCGCGGGAGACAACGGGCCAAAAAAGGAACCGCCATATTGACCAAGCGCCGCCGGAGCGGAACGGACTCCCAAGTCCTGAATCGAATCTCCGACCGTGCGAACCTTGTCCCGATTCTCGTAGAGGCTCTTGGTCTCTTGGGATGAACCGGTTCTCGCTAGGGGAGAACGAAAATCGCGCCACTCATCGGAGGATCTGGATTTTGTGGCGCCGTCTTTTTCGGCCTGAAGCTTTTCCAATTCCAAAAGCTCAAGCTCCTTTTGCTCATCGGCAGAGATGGGCATGATTTATTTCCTCAATTTAGCTTGGAGTTCATCAAGTCGCTTTTGCTTTTCGTCAGTCCAGACGGATGAGGCATTCGATGATCCAGAGGTCGCTGGCTTGTTGGGGTCCGGGATTCCTTCCCATATATCGTTGGCCAGCATAAAATCATTCACGTCATTCTGAATTTCAGATTCCCTCTTACCGGCCCGACGACCCTTGTTAATCATCTTCGCAATTTCGACCGTGCGCTCCTGTGCGCGCATCAGCGCCGAAATAATGGCCTTGTTGCCTTCAGGGGTCTTGGCCATCGAAGCCGAATAAGTGTCGAACAGGGCCATTTCCTTGTCGGAGATGGAGCCTTTGGTCTGGTTCACCCGGGCCAGAACGGCATCGCCAAGGATTTGCTGAAGCTCCTCCGTCTTTTTGACCTTGGATACATCCGTGCCCATGAGTTCTCCGAGGCGTTTCACCTTGGTCTCAAAGTTGGCACCCGTACCAGTGCGCACATCGGGATCGTCCAAGAGTTCAAGACCACGCTTGAGCTTGGTTGCCGAGGCCGAGGCTTTCCTCCCCTCTTCGATCAATTCCTCATTGGCCTTGGACGCGGCTTCGGTCCGAATCTTTTGATCGGTCGTCTCGATTGTATTCTGCCCGGTCATCCTGATCTTCTCCAACTCGTGCTGGTGCCGAATATCGGCAATCTCCGCCGCCCGATCAGCCCGTTCCTTTGCCAGCGTGGCGGCAGTCTCAGCCCGAGTCTGGGCAATCTGCTGGTCGGTCTGGGATTTCATCTGAGCGACTTCCGAACGGCCCGTAATCATGTCGCGTCCCCGCTTGGCTACTTGGCCCTGAGCCCAAATTTCGTGCCATTGATGCACCTCGTCGCCCAACCCCTTGAGCGACGAATAGCGGCCCGCATCGGCCAAAACCTGCTCCTGCGTGGCCAGCCGGGCATCCTCGTCGGCAATGGCGTAGGTTTGCTTCCACTTCTGGCGCAAAGTGGGCATCTCGATGTTGGCATTCTTCGACAGATCGGCCATCTGCTGCGTCCCAACCAGCGTGTTCAGGACACCTGCCGCCTTGGCCGAGGCCTCAGCCTGGCGAACCGGGCGCTCCAATTCGAAATCCTCCTGCTGGCGAGCCTCCTGTGCCTCCCGCAGGCGGCGCATCTGGGCGCGGTCCATGATGGACTGGCCCATGTTGATCCCATCGAAAACGGCGGTCCCTGCTGAAACAGGATTTCCGCCCGGATTGAATTCTGGAATGACAGGCACGTTAATTTCCTCCCATCCAAGAATCCGGGTTCTGGACGGTGCTACCGGCTGCTCCGGCTGCGGCCCCGGCCTGATTGGCCCCACCCGCCCAATTAATGCCGCCTTGGGTCAGCATGCCCGCACCTTTCAATATCCCGTTCCACAGTGTGTCATTGTTGTAGTTCGCCGCCGCCGCGCCTGCATTGAGGCCGCCCTGAGCAATGGACTGCTGGGTCTGGTTGTTGGTAGATTGGGCGGAAAGCGACTGTGCAGGCGTAAGGAAGAAACTAAGCGGTGAAGCCGCGGATACGCGCGGCGCCACTCCCGTCAGCGTCTGCAACGCCCCAAGGGCGCTCTGCATCTTGCTCTGGCCATAGTTGAGCTGATTCACCCCAAGATCGCGAATAAGGCTGAATTGGTTGGTCTGGCCTCGGGTTCCTCGAGAAACCCCGCGCTCGGACGCAATCCGCGTAAGATTGTCCTGCACCTCCTGCGGAACGTCGTAAGGATTGGCCGCGTCCTGCTGCGCCCTGCTCATCAAAGTGGCGCTCAACTGGCCGTAACCAGGTACCGCCTGCTCCATGAGATCATTGGCCTGTCCCTGCGTGTAGCGATTGGCCCGAGTCAGGAGCTGTTCGATGTCATCCTGATTGGCGATGTTCCCAGCAATGGCCTGAGATTGGGCCAACTGCGGATCGATAGGGGTGTAGGCGGCAGTGCCGGGAGCTTTCTTTCCATTATTGGATGCAACCATGCCCCCGACCACCGAAACGGCTGCACCGGCGATTGCTCCCCAACTCATTTGGACTCCTCCTCGATGGGTTGGATGATGTCTTTTTCCAGTTCCTCGATGGTCGTTTTATCGGTGGCGTGAAACGTGGTCCAAACGCAAGGCATCGGCATGAAAAGATGACGCCATGTACCCGGTTTCGTGATGCCGTGAAACGGGGCGATCACCAAAACCGGAGGGCCATCGTTTTCCCGAACGATAACAGATCCATATGAAACAATGTACTGATGCTCCGAATTGTGGACCTTGCTGCGATGCTCCGAACCGGCGTTCATCCTGATTTCCCTAGAAATCAGTCCCGGAGTCTGGCGAATGGTGACTTCGGAATCGGAGGGAGGCATCCCAGAAATACGCGCATCCACTTGGCGGATGCGGCCAACATCCACAATCGCGGGAGGTAAGTTTTCCTGAATTGAGATGCTCACATTTTTTGCAAACACCATAGAAAGATGCTCGGTTGCATGTTGTTGTGGGCCGCATCACCGCCAGCAGAGGAAGAAACAGGCGTCGAAGAACCAGCCGGTCCGGGTGCGTTGTGACCGCTGAGACCCTGATCCGTGTTGTAGTCGTTTCCGTCGGCATTCGCATTGGCGAGCGACGTGGTGTGCGTATGAGCCGCGAGTTCGTTGATCGTGAGGATGTGGTTCTCCTCGCCGACAGTTGATCCGACTGCACGAGCCGTTAGGCCCGTTCCGCTTCCCGCCGCGCCGATCACCCGACCATTTGCGGCGGAATACTGATCCCATCCGGGATTCTTGAGAATCGCCGCTTCGATAGTCTCGGCGTTGACAAATTTGATATCACCCGGAGACCCGGCCGAGGTAGACCAAGCGCCGTTGTAATAGATCAGTTCAACATTGATCGACGTGTCGAAAAACTTGGTCCCCACCCCGGGATTGACCGGGCGTTGTGCGGTCGTTCCGCTGGCCACGGTCGATGGGATCGGAACCCAAGCAGAGCCATTCCAAGAATAGAGCCCAATCGGGTTGCCATCCACGTCCGTCTTGAACCACGGATACTGACGATTCTCGGGCGATGGCGTGTCCGATCCGTAGTTGATTCCATTGAAACCGTCGTCGCCGTCGATCCCGGTGTACTGGGAAATCAGATTTACAAGCGCCTGCGCATTTCCGGGAAGCTGAGTTCCAAAAGGAACCGTTCCGGGCGCGAGAAAAAGTGAAAGGCTCATTTAGGGATACCTCACTTGGACGGTCTGGGTGTTCGTGCTCGACCCAAAGAAGTTCGTTGCCGTCAGGCTCACCGTGTAATCGCCGGGCAGGCTGAAATACATCGTCGGATTCTGCTGGATCGAAAACTGAGACCCATTGATGGACCAAGACCATGAGGTCGGATCATTCGTGGTTTGATCCAGAAATTCAGTCAGTCCGCCCGGCTGAGGGTCCGGAGGATTATAGATGAACGCTGCAACCGGCGGAGTTGGCGTCGGAGGCGCGGAGGCTGCCATGCTGGCTACAGAAGCCATGATCACGGGATTGAAACCTCCCCATAGATTGAGATGTAGAAGTTGAGCGCCGCGGCATTGGAGGCGAACAACAGCCCCAGCCGAGCCCCGGTCGGCAGGAAATTAAGGGCGGTCGCCGCAGCCAGCTGACCGGCGCTCGTAACCGCGATCAGAGCCAGTCCCGTGACGGAGACGCCATTGATCTGCACCGAGCAGGTCACCGTGCCCGATGCGACGCAGAAGCGCGCGTTCCGGATCGTCAGGTCATTGATCGGGTTCTTCATGAACTCGATGTAGCCGTCCGCCACGACTCCAACGAAGAATCCAAGGGCCTCCTGCTTCAGGAGGTTGGTCTTGGCGTCGATCTGCCCAATCGTGTAGGTATCGTAGAGGCGCGCATACTCCGCAGCGGAAAAGAGCCCGTTCCCTGTCGCGGTCGCGATGGGAAGGTTAAGCGCAATGTAATCCCTAAGAATCGCCGGAGTCAGGCATATGTCCGTATTATCAGACGGATCAGTGGCCGGGATTAGTTCATTCCCGGCGAGCGGCGATTTGATTGGGTTATCCCCGAGACGAGCCATTAGGTTATGAGTACCGTTGGCTCCGTGTACGGGATGCCGAATTGGTCGGCATAAATGTCCCCGTCTTGGTTAGTGTATGGCTCGCCTAAGCCACCGACCGGAATGGAGTAGGAAATCTCGTTGTTGACAATGCTATTCCGCACGCATGCCGAGTCGAGGTCTTGCAGGTCAGAAAACTGCTTGTCGAGGATCGGATCGGCCCAAAGTACCATCCGGTCCAGCAGCAGCTTGCCGGTCCATGCGATCCTAACCTGAAAGGAGAACCCTACGGTCTGAAGCTGGTTAAGGATACCATCATTGAAATCTGGCGCACTCAGGGTCTTAACCCTGCCGCGCTCCTGCTGTTCAAGATCGAGCCATTGACCATCCTCATTGGTCATGGTGGCGCAGACATCCCATTCACCCCAAAGCAGCCATTGGGTCCGATTGTCGGTCCTCCAGTAGACCTTGACGTTGCATTCCCCTTGCAGGTCGGTGGGCCACAGGTCGCAGCGAACCAGCCTCTTCTTCTGGGATGGGTTGCCGAACGAGAACCGGGGATATTCCGTGTAGCTGGTGACTGGCGACGGAGCCAGCATGATGCCGTTTCCCGTGCCCGTGGAAATGTAGGAGGCATCGTCCCGGACGGTCGTCATGAACTCCCAAAGACGATTCTCGCCGTCGTCGTCGGTGGAGATGGCAAAGGCGCGGCGCTTGCCCTGAATGTCTCCATCAAAGATGCGCGAGAACTTCACCCCGTTCCATTCCCCATCATAGGCCGGGAACGTCTTTCCCCGCATGGTCGAGGTCGGAGCGACATCGAGCGCGATCAGCTTCTTGAATGTCGCCGCTCCGAACCGGTCATAAAAAGGAGAGGCCGTGAAAAGGATGCGGTTGTCGAAATAGATGCCCGAAGAATAGGGCACCTGCGTGTCCGTCTCGTAGTCGGTGATGCGGGAAACCTCGCGGGAAATGGGACTGTTGCCCGGTCCGGTGTTGTCGCTGATTGCGGACCGGAGGGACCAGATGTTTCCCTCGGCGTCTCGCCAATAGAGGTCTTGGTTGACGGCAATCACACCCGCCTGACCTGCGGCCCCCACGAACGGAAGCGTCACCACTTCGAATCCTGGTATCTGGGACCACAAATCGCGCGCGGTGATCTCCGAACGCATCGTGTGGACATATTCCCGGCCAAAGACCGCCAGACTGCCAAATCCGGTGTTGGTGTTATTGGCCGGGAGCGACCCCAGCGCGGTGATGGGTTTCTTGAAGTAGAACGCGCCGCCGCCTGCGAAATACAGATTTTCCGTGAACTTGAGTTCAGACTGGAAAATGTCGGTGGTGATATCCCCCGCCACGAGCTGACGGTAATTCACTGCCACCCAAAGCCGTCCGTTGTTATAGGACATCTGACGTCCGAGCGGGACCTCGTTAATCAGGGGATTGGAACGTCGCGCCTGAGAACCGTCGTAGATGATGCAGTCGCTTTGTCCGTCCTGCACGAGAAACGATCCATCCGTCTCGCACATCCAGCACTGCGGAAGGATCGAGCTATTCCGGAAGGTGAGCGGAATCGAATCCACCGAGACATTGTTTCCTGCGACAAGAAGGCGATGCAGCTGCCCCCAGATGGAGACGATGAACTGCCCCCCATCGCGGGAGAAATAACCGACGCCCTGAACCCGGCCCTTCGGAAGGGTGGCCCGCTGGATCAGCACATTTCCCCGTGATTTGACGGCGGAATCCCGGACGGAAATATTCCCACCCCAAGCCAGCTGGGCGGGTCCGATGCGGTTGGGTCGATTGGCGGTGTTCACGCCATCGGAGCAGATTTCCTGCATCTGAGGTATCCAGTTTTCTTGCATCAGCTGGGAGCGACGGTGGTGACGGTTGCACCTTCGCCGCGGTAGGTTAGTGCGCCGGCAGCGCGGTAGAGTTGGGAGAAACGGGTCAGACCGCCCCCAAGGGAGAAGTCCCCAAGGGCGGCGTTGTAGACTTGAACGAGGTCGATCTGCACGTCGGTCAATGAAGCGACGAAATAGCCATAGCCCGTGGTCGTGTTGATCACTCCCGGCCCGATCTTGGCGCGGACGGCATCGACCACCACGATTCCATGACGATTGGGCAGCGCGGGGGCCGATCCGCCTGCGCCGATGTTACGCATGTAGAAACCGGAAATGATCAGGTCGTCGGTCGTCGCGCCCGAACTCGCACCGATCCCAATCCCGTCGCCCGCGAAATCCTGAATCAGTCCAGCGCCGATCTGGACTTTCTTGCACCCGATCAGCGCGAAAGCGCGGTAGCCTCCGGCAGACAGATCGTAGCCATTCACCGTGATATTGGAAGGTTCCGCCCCCGGTCCGTAGTCGGCCACGATCCCGATTGCGTCGTCGCCCGGGCCACGCACGTAGGGATTGATGATATCCAGACCGCCGCATCCATTGGAGACGTGAATCCCGTCGCCCGCGGTCTGAATGGAGCGCCAGTTCACCATGCGGCCGCCATAGGAGAGCGGTCCGGTGGTGCGATCTCGCGTCCATAGGATTCCGAACTCGGGAGCGTTGTACGATTCGCAGTCGATGAAACTCACCAGGTCCCCGGCCACCCGCACCGAACAGCCCGAGCCGCGTGGAGTCCAGTTGCCGAAGGTGTTCGTCACGTGCTCCCACTTCATTCCCACCACGGTCATTCCGCGGCAGAACTCATCAATCACCCATCCACCGTCGCCTGCGTTCGTATTGTAGAAGATCGCCCCTCGGGCCTGAACCAGCAGATTATGAAATCCGGTCACTTCGATTCCGCCCGTGACTCGGTACGTCCCCGGAGGGAACCACAGCTCCACGCCGTTGCCGACGATCACGTCTGCGGCGGCGCCGGATCCACCGCCTCCGCTGAACGTGGCGAAGGGAATGCCAAAGGCGCATTGCGCGAAGGCATTGGAAGCGGTCGGATTGGCAGAGAGTGTAATCGAGGTGTTGGCGATGAAGGAGAGAATCGTGGTACCCGCGGGGATCGTGTAGTGATTCACCGCCACCCCGTTGACCAAGCCTGCCGTGTTGGTGCAGGTGATGACGGGGTTTCCTGACGTGATGCCGCACTGGTGCGCCAGAACCTTGTGTCCCGTTCCACGGGCCGTAACATTGACGGTGCCCACCTGTCCAGTTGCTCCCGGATTATCCACAACCGCGGCAGCCGTTTCTCCGCTTCCGAACCCACCCGTCAAAGCGACCGTCGGGGTTCCGGTATATCCGGTGCCGTAACTCCGCATGATGATGCGGTCGATTCCTCCGGCGACGCGGCAGGCTTCGAATGCGAGCAGGATTCCCGCCCGATCGTTCGTGACACCATCCGCCACCACTCCGAATGCCGGGTCCAGCACATTGATGACGGTCGGTGGCTGGGCTGGGAAAACGATGGGCGTATCACTGAGAGCGCTCACATGACCCAGCGCATCGCGCGCCAGCACGGGAACCCGCGAACCGGTTCCGAAAGGCCCCAGCGCTCCGCCTGCAATTGGACTATGTGAGATCACTCCAGCCGTGGTGATCGGATTGGGAACCCCGCTGAGACCGGTTCCGGCGCTGACGCTCGTCACGGTGCCATTGCCCGTGCCGGTTGGGATATTGTTCAGATCATTGTAATCACCCGTGAATGCAACGAGTGCCAATGACGCGATATCCGCCTTGGCATCGAGCGCAGCCTGCAAATCGGTCTGATCCGAAAGCGTGCCACCGATGTCGCCCCATTCCACGGCACCCGGTGCAACCGAAACCGGATCCCATTTCCTGCTGGTCTGGTTCCAGCGTAGAAACTGCCCATCCGTGGCCGTTCCCTGCCCGATCAGGTCGGGAGTCGTCGGAAATACGAGCGGCTTACTCTGAATCCCTCGCCAAGTTGTCGTAGCCGCGTAATCTGCGGTGGTTGCAGCCATGGGTTCACAAGATCAGCATGCCGTCGCGGCGAACGCCCATACCCTCGGCCATGGTGATTATCGGTTTGGTGCCGGTCTGGAGTCCGACGTAGGCTTTCATTTCCTTCTTCAGGATGTCCACCGCCGTCGCCTTGTACTTCAGGTAATTATCCGGCGCATTCGATTCAAAGTAATAGATCGCCATCACCATCGCCTTGAGTGCGGGCAGATTCGAAATGATCAGCTGATCGGAATCCGATGCGACCGGAACGAAGCGGCGGCGCGCGAGACAGAGCACCTGATAAATCTGGTCGCTGTTCAATTCCCTGATCTTGTAACGCCGATAAAAGGGATTCGTGTCCTTCGGGGCATAGGCAGAAAGGAAAGTCGGAATTCCACCCAAGGAAGGGGTCGCATAGGCGTAAACATATCCGTTCGTGACCGACTTGATGATGGCCGTGATCTGCGAAATAGATTGCCCGGTCTGGATGAAATAAGGCGCGGTATCGGCGTTGATTTCGACCTGAATTCCGTCGATCCATGCGCCCGTGTTATCCTGCGTGCGAATCCACTTTTTCGCATAATCGTATCCCTGAACGACGATGAAAGGACGGACGCCGGAGACGCGCTCGTCATGCCCCGCCTGCCCGTAGATTCTCAGGTAATAAATGTCTCCGCTCGGAACGGCCTCGAACTGGCAGGCATTGTCCCGATCCAGCACCCCGGTAAGCGTGTTAAGGAATCCAAGATAATTATCGTCCTGCTGGACATCCGTCAGGAGTTGCAGGCCGTCACCGACGAATTCGAACCAAGGGGACTGAATCTGCATCGGGACGCAGTTCAGGTTCATCATCATGATCCGATCATACGATGACGGAAGCGTGATGTGTCCGCTGGTGACTCGGAACATCAGCCGATCCACGACCGAAGAAAAGTCGTGCTCGTTCATCAATTCCTCGGTGGCCATGTTGACGTAGGCCATCACGCGCGCGTCCGCCGTGGACATGCCGCTGACGCCGCAGACGCGGGCCAACTCCGATTTGATCTGTCCGAAGGTGCGGCGAATCATGGATTATCCTGCGTTGCCCAGCTGATACCAAACGACTCCGCTGGTGGCCCAATCGTCCGCACGCTGAATTCCGTTGGCGGTGTCGGTGGCGTCGCTGCCCAATTGGGCAATCGTGGAGCGCATGAGATTCACACTGGAGTCATTCCATTCCAGGATGACGGGCAGCGGTGCCCCCACCGTCAGAACTGCGGCCAGTTCGGCCCATGAGGTGATGTCGGTCCTGATGCCGCTCAGGAGGGAATAGCCGGGGGTGCTCACGCCGCCGAGGGGGTCGTCAGTGAAGTTGCGATCATAAAACTGTCCCTCTCCGTTCATCGTTTGGCGGCCAGCGCGGCGGCGGCTTCCTCGTGGCCCATGTCTTCCATGCGCTTCGTTCCGCCGCTATCGGAGGCGGGCAGATGGCTGATGCGAAGATTGGGATTGCGGTTGCGGAGTGCGGTCAGCTCCTGCGCGAGACGGCGGTTGTCCTCCATGATTGCGGAGATTTCCTTGGAGATGCGCGGTTGAACGGTGCCGATGTGGAAATCGTAGGCCGCGGCTTTCATGGCCACTTCCGCCGCCGTCTCGTCATCGGAAACGGAGAAGGCATATCTCTCGGCCACTTCCCGGATTTTCTTTCCGCCTTCGATGTAGGCCTCCACCTCTGCCCGTTCCTCGGCCGTCGCGTTGGCCGGAACCTCCAGTTTGATCAGGTGCTTGCCGATTGCCTGCGACACCGGCAGGTAGCGCTTCTCGAACGCGGCCTTTTGGCGGGCCTGCGTGTTCTGCTGGATTCCCTTCAGAATTTCCTTGGAACTGCCGAGCGCCGCCTTGCCATTTTGCTCCAATGAGTAGGCCTTGCGGATCGCATCCGCGACTTCCGTCCGGTCGAAAGAAGGAAGGTCCTTGGTCAGTTCCTCGACGGCCTTGCCCAATTCAGACCGGGATTTGCCCAGAAGTTCTTGGACGCTGCCCTTCACCCCATGGGCATCCAGAAGCTCCTTGGCGCGGGCGATCTCGGCATCGCGCGGCTCGATGAATTGGGCCTTGTACGTCGGATGATTCTGGAGATCGACCAGCATCAGCCGGTCGGAGGCCTCCTTGTGCTCGTTCTTAAGCCGTTCGACCTCTTCCGCCGTCATTCCCGGCAGGACCGGGGAGGTTTTCAGCTTCGTCTCCGCCTCGGCGAGTTTCGCCTCCAGTTCCGCCCGTTTCTGGGCTTCCGTTTTGGCAATCGTCTTCAGGGTTTCCCACCCTTGGGCCGGTTTCCATTTCGGATTGGCCTTCTGCATCTGCGCCTCCACCTCGGCAATCGGATCAGCGACCGCAAGGGCCTTGGGCTCCTTCTTCGGCTCCTCCGTCTTCGGAGCCGCCCGCGCGGCAAGCTGTTCGGCGAGACTCGTTCCCTTGGGCGCAACCTTCGGATCAACTTCCTTCGGTTCTTCCTTGGGCGCGACAGCCTTCGTCTCCTTGGGCTCACTCTCCGGCTCCTTGTCGAAATATTTGTCGATGTCGGCCTTATAATCGGTCTGAAGGGTGATGCCTTCGGGCAGCACGTTGTGATCGCGCGCCGGGGGAGGCGCGGTGGGATTGTCGAGGACTTCGGGTTCGGTGGGCATGATGGATTATGGTTGGGGAATCTGGCCCCATTGTGCGTCAATCTTCGCTGAATCGGGAAAGGTCTCGGCGGCGGCGGTCCTCACATCCTTGGGTTCCTGGATCGCGAGGAAGAGAGAGGCCTGCATCTGCTCCCAGCCGCGGATTTCGCCCAGCCGGGCATTTGTCCGCGCATCGGAAAATTCATCGCGGTCCCGGCTGCCGCCTTTTTCGCAGAAGGGCGACGGTTTGAGCGTCTCCGCAATCCGCATGAGCTTGATCCAAAGCGGAGAGGTCAGAATCTTTCTCAGTTCGGCCCGATCCTCCGGACTGAGTTTCGCCAGTCGGTCGGCATAGATGAAGGGCGTCTCTTTGAGTTTAGGCGGCATTGGAATGAAGGGCGGTGGCAACCTCGGGTGCGCCCGCGCCCTGTTCTTGGGCTTTGGCCAATCGGACCATGATGCCCTGAATGACCGATTGAACGTTGCTCAGGCGCGCCTTGAGCTGCTGGAAATCCTGCCGTTTCGTTTCGTCCCCGGACAGGAACTGAAGATGCTCCTGAGCGTGCGGGAGGGTGACCTGAGCGGCGACCAGATGGTCGGGCGTGATCTGTTTCCCCTGCTGCGCCGCCTGTACGATGGCCTCCAGCGGCTTCAGGTGCTCGTCCAAGTGCTCGACGTGCGCATCCTCCGGGGCCACCGGCAATGGCATGCCCTGCGCGAGATCGACGTTTTCCATCATGGCCTGACGGCGGGCCGCCGGGTCCGATTGTGCGCCATTCGGGAGGAGCGCCTTGTTGACGGCATCCGCACCCATGAGCGTGGCGACCGTGTTTTCGTCGATCCAGCGACGGTTGGCTCCCGGCAGATTGTAGATCATGGCGCGCAGCTGGGCCATCACCTGCATCCGTTGCGCCGGACTCGCCATCATCGGGGATGCCCCCGTTTTCACGGTGCGCTCCAGCTCGAACGCCTCATCCGGCACACCCATCCGCTTGCAGCGCTCGCGGAACTTGATCGCATCCGGGTCACCGGAGGACTTGTTGGACAGTCGGCGAATCTGCTCCGTGAAAAAGTTCTGGCCGATCTGGGAAAGGAAAATGGAGCTGGTGGCCGTGCCCATCTCTGCTCCCACCGAGGCGATGAGCTTCGCCTGTGTCGCCGTGTCGGTTTCGGCGATGGAATCCTTCACCTCGTTGTAGAGGAAATTATTCTCGTCGTTCGCCTGCTTCAGCGAATTCATCAGCTCGATGCCGACGTTCAGGCTGGGATACCATTGCAGCTGCGTCAGCCCCTGCGGAAAGACATTCAGCATCGAGACA
>Ga0172380_10003244_pt1 | contig 22832 bp, 24 predicted proteins | sample Leawe162metaG_FD_119747 | JGI IMG/M metagenome (GOLD analysis project Ga0172380, IMG submission 119747) | Leachate microbial communities from a municipal landfill in Southern Ontario, Canada - Leachate well 162 metaG | ecosystem: Engineered > Solid waste > Landfill > Unclassified | place...
CGTTCGACGCTGCGCATGCGCACCAGGTGCTGCAGCACCTCGGCCGGCCCGTGGACGCGGCCCGCGAGGTATGGCGCGTGCTGCGTCCTGGCGGCGTGTTCGGCGCGCGCGACGCGGATTACGCCACCATGACCGCATGGCCGCGAGAGCCTGAGATCGACCGCTGGCTCTCGCTGTACCACGCCGTCGCCGCGCGTAACGGTGCGGATGCCGATGCCGGGCGACGGCTCGCATCGTGGATGCGGGAGGCGGGGTTCGTCGACCTGCGCGTAACCGCGTCGACGATGGTGTTCGCGGATCCGGACTCCGTCCGCAACTGGGGCTACTCCTGGTCGGAGCGCATCGTCGCGTCCAGCCTCGCCGCACAGGCCGTGGAGTACGGCCTCGCAACACCCGACGACCTCCAGGCGATCTCCCACGGCTGGCGCCGCTGGGCAGACGATCCGGACGCGTTCTTCATGTACGTCAACGTGGAGTGCGTCGGCTCCCGGCCCGCCGACGCGTAAGGAGCCACGCGGTGGACGAGCTCGCCCTCACCATCGTCACCTCAGCAGAGGAGATGCAGGAAGCGCTCTCGGTACGCTTCCGCGTCTTCGTCCAGGAGCAGCACGTCCCGATCGAGGAGGAAGTGGATCGGTACGACGCGGACCCCGGCGCGAACCCCGCCGTGGTGCATATCCTCGGGCGCCTGGACGGACAGCCGGTCGCTACCGCACGCCTCATGGTTGACCACGCGGAGGGCTACCCGCATATCGGCCGTGTCGCCGTGCTTGCGGAGCTCCGCGGTAGAGGCCTAGGCCGCCAGGTGATGCTGGCGCTGCAGGAGGAGGCACGGCGGCGCGGATACCCGGGCGTGACGCTCGCGGCGCAACTCCAGGCGATGCCGTTCTACGAGAAGAGCGGCTACGTCGCCCGTGGGCCAGTGTTCCTGGACGCGGGCATTGAGCATCGGGACATGGACCTGCGGTTCGAGCGCTAGCGGTCACTCGCGTGCGGAGGCTCCATCGAGTCCGCGCACGGGCCAGTCCTGATCAGGGTGCCGTGTTGCTGCTGCTGCGCCATTGCGTGGATGGGCTCCAGCGCGTCTTCCTGCTGCACCTGCTGTGAGCGTTCCAGCCGACCCTCGTCTGCGTGTCTCTCGATGTGCCTCATCGCGGTCCCCCCGAAACCGCTGCGAAGTTAGGGACACCCGCATTACGAAGGCGCTAAACGCCCTGTGGAACCGTCACGATCCAGCATTCGCGAGGCGCCTCGCCTACTGCGACAGATTCCCGTAGCGATCGAGGAGGAAGTTCACCAGGTCCCACCGCTCCTCCTCCGAGAGGGTGTCCTCCCATGCAGGCATCGCCGTCCCGGCGATCCCGTTGGTGATGAAGAGGAACGTGTCCGAGTCCGGGTGGAGGGGGATATGGGTACGCAGGTCAGCCGGTGGCGGCACCAGCCCCACGGCACCCGGCCCATCGCCGCGCCCATCGATGCCGTGACAGGTCGCGCAGTGCTGCTCGTAGAGCGTCGCGCCGCGGGCGATCGCACCGGCATCACCCGGCGACGGGTTGGTCAGCCCGGACGAACTTCCGAAGCCGCCGGACGTGCCGAGCCACAGCGCGACGAGCACGACGACCCACCCCGCAGTCTGCGACCACACCCGCGCACGCGAGCGTCCACCCACGAGCGCGAGCCCGACGCCAATCATCAACAACAACAGTGCCGCAAACGTCAGGTCCGGGAGCTGAGGCGCAGGCGACGCCAGCGGAGCGCTCCGCGTCCCGCCCGTCACGCCGGGCGAGATGGGCACGGTATACGCCACGCGCACGTCGTCCTGCCCCGGCCGCGTGACATCGATGGTGATGTTCCACGTCAGGGCCAGGCTCAGGAACGAGCCAGTGGCCGTGTACACCCCGTCACCCTCAGGCGCGGCCTCCACCTGCTCGCCGCCGAGCGCGCCAGCGCGCGCGAACGTGACGCGCACGTCATCGACGTCCTGCGGCGCGCTGCCGCCCGAACCGAAGACGTGAATCCGAAGCACGTTCTCGCCGACCACCGCCGGGCTCACCTGGAGGTGAACGCTCAGGTCGCCCCCGGCCTCCACACCATTGAATGCGGCATGCGCCTGTGCCGGCGCCTCCACCGCGCCGCCGCGTGGGGTCGGCGACTGGCCCAGCACCGCGACGGAGAGGAGGATGAGCGCCGCAACGCCCACCTCGTACGGCAGTAGCCGCGTCACCCGCGCCGCCGCCGACTGCACGTTCGCCCGTCCCGCGTTCCGGGTGACCGACCGTACTGCCCGACGGTTGAGGAACGCGATGCCGAGGATTCCGGCCACCAGAATGAGCTTGGCGATCAACCAGCGTCCGTAGGCCGTCTCCCACAGCGCCGGCAGCGTCGGTATCTCGCCGAAGGTGCGCACCACGCCGGTCACCGCAAGCACGTACACCGCGACGGCGGCGAACACCGAGAACGGAACGACCAGGAACACCATCGCTGCGGCGCGGTCCTCCGAGCGCCCATGCCGCAAGGCGAACAGCAGCAGCGCCAGCGTGGCGATTCCGCCGATCCAGGCTGTCGCAAGCAACAGGTGCAGGTAGTCGGTCGCAATCGCCCACACCGAGCCGGGGGCGGCGGCGGCATGGCTGAGGAGGGAAACCGTGAGGAGCCCGGCGGCCGCCGCGACCGGCAGCAACGCCAGCGTCACCGCCTCGCCGCGCACCCGTCGCGACCGTGCCGCGTAGAACCCGAGTGCGAGGAACACCGCGATGACCTCGACCGCGAGCATGCGCCACGCCCAGAGCGTGCCGCCGCGCGTTCCCGTCACCACGTCCAGGACGGTCGCCCCGGGGATCGCTTCCGCCTGCGCCAGGATGACGAGGAGGCCTCCGGCACCGAGGAGCGCGACGCCGGCGACGGCGATGCGTCGATACGTCTCTGCGTACAGCGTCCACAGGCTCCGCGTCCGCTCACGTTGCCGCGCGAACGGGAGCAGCAGGACGCTGCCACCGGACACCAGCGCGAACCCGAGGAACGAGAGCCAGCGCCCGAGGACATTCGCGGGCGAGTTCGATGCGCCGAGCGATGGTTCATAGGCCGTCCCGGCAGGCACGGATCCATCCGGATTGAGCACTGTGAAGGAGAAGGAGCCGCTCCACTCGTGCCCGTCGCTCTGGGACACGTTTCGATACGACACCGTGTAGAGGCCCGGGCCGACCAGCCGCAGCAAGCCACTCAGGTGATACGGATCGGCCGGGTCGACCCGGAGGCCACTGACCGGCAGTGCCTCGCCGGCAGCGTTAAGTAGCTCGAAAGTACTGAAGCGCTCCTCCAGCGGCTCAGAGAACCACAGGTCGATCGCGCTCGGCCCCTCGGACAGCTCCGCTCCGGCGCTCGGCGAGGAGCGCACGAGGATGGCATGAGCCTCCGCGACACCCTGCACGCTCAGCCAGCCGACCGCCGCCAGCACGACGACGGCGAATGCAAGCGCCGCCCGCGACGCAACCGTGCGCGGTCCCCAGCGCCGCGTGAGCCGAGGGAGCGCGTGCCCGCTCATGGTCGTGGAGCCTCCAGCCGCAACGCCCACACGCCCGCGGCCCCCACAGCAGCAATGCCGGCGGCGGCGATGATCAGCCACCAGGGAACGGTCGCACCGTCGTCGCCGCCATCCGTGTCAGTCGCGATGCCCGGGGCAGGCTCGGCCGTGACGGAAGGGGACGACGTCGGCGCGGTGCTCCCCTCGGGAGCGGGCTCGGGCGCGGTTGGATCGATGGTGAACGTGAACGAGCCCTCGGCTGTGTCACCATCGTCTGCGGAGAGGCTCTGCCACCTCACGGTGTACTCACCCGCCCCCAGGTCCGGAGCCAGGCCCACGGACATGTGCGTCCGGTCCTCGTCATGGACAACGGTCACACCATCGTCGACCCGGTTGCCGGATACGTCCGTGACCTCCAGCCAGTTCTCGCCCTCGCGCCTGAAGAGGTTCTGCGTGAACCACGCGTCCAGGCGCTCCGGCGCGGAACGGACTACGCCGCCTATCGGCGGCTCCGCACGGTCCAGTTCGGCGTGCGCACTCACAACCGAAGGTGACGCAAGGCTGGCGATGGCGAATGCCACCGCCAGCCCGGCGATCACACGCGAGCGCAAGCCACCGAGTAAGTCGCGATGCGCTCCCATCCTCACCCTAGTGCCCGCCGCCGGCGCCACCACCCAGGTGCGCGTAGGCATCGTGGCTCAAGTCATGCTGCGTCTCGTGCGCCGCGACCGCCGGCTCTGCGGCCGCAACCACGTCGTCCACGTCCAGTGCGGCCTCGAGGGCAGTCGCAGCCGCGATGAACGCGTCTGCCGCCGCCTGGAGGTCGTCCGGCCACGCCACCGTCTCGGCGGCAACCCGTGCACGGATCGTCGCACCGATCCAGGACGTGTCGATGACAGCGCCCGCGCTGTTTAGCGTCTCGTCCATCCCGTGGAACCCGGCGCTGTCGATGAGGTACATCGCCGCCAGGATCGCACCCGGAGAGTCCGCCGAACCGGACATCGTCGCCAGCAGGTCGTACGCAACGTGGCTCAGGTCGTGCTGCGTCTCGTGGGCCGCAATCGCAGGCTCAGCCGCGGCGCTTGCGTCGTCGGCCTCCAGCGCAGCCTCCAGTGACAGGGCAGCCTCCACGAATGCATTCGCCGCGGCCTGGCTCTCGCCTGGCCACGCGACCGTCTGCGCGGCCATACGCGCGCTCGTCACATCACCCAGCCACGAGGGATCGATCGCGGGCGCTGCACCGTTGAGCCCCTCATCGATACCGTGGAACCCCACGCCGTCGATCAGCACCAGCGCCGCGAGGATCGCCCCCGCGTCACTAGCCGAGGCCGGCGCAGCCTCGATGGCCTCGTAGGCGTCGTGGCTCAGATCGTGCTGCGCCTCATGCGCGCCAGCAGCCGGCTCGGCAGCCGCGACTGCGTCGTCCGCATCCAGCGCAGCCTCCAGCGCCGCCACCTGCTCGACGAACGCATCTGCCGCCGCCTGCAGCTCGGACGGCCATGTGATCGCCTCCGCAGCGATGCGCGCCCGGGTCGCCCGACCGAGCCACGCCGTGTCGATCACCGGCGCGTCGCCGTTGAGCGCCTCGTCCATCGCGTGGAACCCGGCACTATCGATGTGTAGCAGCGCGGCGAGCATCTGCCCGGCATCGGCTGAAGCCGCTTCCGGTGTAGCGGTCGCCTCCGGCGTGGGGGTGGACGACTCGGTTGCGGCCGCCGTTGCCGTCACCGCTTCTGTCGCGGTTGGTGTTTCGTCTGAGTCACCGGTACACGCTCCCACGAACATCGTGGTCGCGATGGCACCGACGACGACCAGCAGGGTACGTCGCATGGATATGCCTCCATCGAATGGGTCAGGTAGGTGTCAGGAGTGAGGTGAAGTCAGGCCGCGCGCGGAGGCGGCGTTGCAGGCAGGGCAGTCCACCCGGCGGGGGCCTCGCCCGCCACCGCGACCAGGTCGAGGTGCGCCGGGGCGGGGCCACGCAACGTTGCTATCTCGCCGGAGACCATCGGCGCACCGGTCGATCCCTCGCTGCCGCACGTGCCGACGTCAACGTGGCAGTGCGCCGCATGCTCGTCGTAGTCGTCCGAGCCATCGAGGCCGTGCGAGTGCGCCGCGGCCACGGGCGCCAGCCCCAGCGGAGCCGACAGCGCGGTCCAGTGCCCAAAGAAGGAGATCCCCGGCAACCACGCGAGCAGCATCAGCAGCGCCCAGCGCTGGACCATATCTCCTCGGAGGACGCGGGAATCGGTCATAACCGTCGTTCGCTGGTAGCGAGAGGAAGGATCACACCCCGAGGATCGCACGCCACGCTCCAGAGGCAAAGTCGGGGCAGACGGGATGGCGCCGTCTCCTGGGACCAACGCCAGCAGCAGACTTACGCCACGATCCCCGTCCCACGAATCGCGAGGCTAGGCCGGAACGTAGGTCAACCGGATCACATCCTCGCCAATCCGATCGCTGCCCGTGAGACGGAGCGGCGGCCGGGGTCCGGCGAAATATGGCTTGCCGTGACCAAGCACGACGGGGTGCAGATAGATCCGGTACTCATCGATGAGGCCAAGTTCGGTGAGGCTGTGCGCCAGGCGGGTGCCGGCAACTTCGATCTCCCCCTCGCGTTCAGCCTTCAGCTTCCGGATCGTGCCCTCGAGGTCGTCCCCGACAAGCGTGGCGTTCGGCCCCACCGACTTCAACGTGCGCGACACGACCCACTTGGGCTGGCTCCGCCACGCCTCCGCAAAGGCGCGTTCGTCCACGTCCCATTCCGGCTGATCGTCGTCCCAGTAACGCATCACCTCATACATCTCGCGGCCGTACACACTGCCCGCCTGCTGCCGAGCCTCCTCGATGAAGTGGCGGAAGAGCGTTGGGTCTGGCGCAAACGCGGTGTGGTCGACGTATCCGTCCAGGGACTGGTTCATCCCGAACACGAGCCTGGCCATAACCACTTCGTTCCCCAACGCTCGGATCCGCGCTGTGCTGGCAGCTTATCCAGTCGGCCGTTAGTCGCCTCGTACGCAGAGCAGAAGATGCCAGCGTTCGTGCCTTGAGTCGGATGGCGCCCTCGGGAGGACTCGAACCTCCGACAAGCGGATTAGAAGGCCGCTGCTCTATCCCCTGAGCTACGAGGGCGTGCCTTGAGTTTACCCGGGAGCGCCACCAGCGCACGCGAGCAGCGAGTCGCGCCTGAGCCGGGGTCGACGCGCGTGACTATGATGCGCGCGGCATCACGAGTGGCATCGCTCGCGCCAATCCGCGCTGACCCGGGGAGGTCGCATGCTCCCGATATTCCGTGTGCAAGAAGAGGACGCCGTCCGCATCCGGCCGGATGACCTGCGGCTGGTCGTGCAGGCGGTCTTCGAGGGCGTGGGTGTCGAGCCGGACGACGCGAAGCTCGGCGCAGACGTCCTGGTCACGGCCGACGTGCGCGGCGTAGACAGCCACGGCGTCTCCAACATGCTGCGGAACTACGTGCAGCGCATCCGCGACGGCGTTGTGAAGGCGCAGCCGGACTGGAAGGTCATCGCGGAGCAGCCCTCCACAGCCACAATCGACTGCGACACGGGGCTGGGGATCATGATCGCCCCGAAGGCGATGGCGATGGCGATCGAGAAAGCCAAGCAGACCGGCATGGGCGCAGTCACCATGCGCAACGCCAACCACAGCGGCATGATCTCCTATCACGCCATGCTCGCCCTACCGCACGACATGATCGGGATGGCGATGACGGCGGCCGGGCCTCAGGTGCTCCCGACCCACGGCGCGGTCCCGCGCGTCGGCACCAACCCCATCGCCGTCGCGGCGCCCGCGAAGCACATGCACCCGTTCGTGTTCGACATCGCCACCAGCATCGTGGCGGCCAACAAGCTTCAGCTCGCCAAACGGCTCGGTACGCCCATCCCCGGCAATTTCCTCGCGGACAAGGACGGGCGCATCCTCTCGGAGCCCGGCCTGCTTCCCGCGGAATACCAGCTCCTCACCATGGGCGGGACACGCGAGCTCGGGTCGCACAAGGGCTTCGGGCTCTCGATGACCATCGACATTATGTGCAGCATCCTCGCCGGCGCCGTGCCGTCCGGGTTCAGTGGCCGCGGCCCGGCGAACCATTTCGTCGCCGCCTACAACATCGCCGCCTTCACGGACGTGGAGGAGTTCAAGGAGCGGATGGACTGGTACCTCGCGGAGATGGAGGCCACCCCGCCGGCGCCAGGCCAGGAGCGGGTAATGACGCCCGGCCAGGAGGAGGCGGAGATGGAGGTGGAGCGCAACGCCCACGGCATCCCGCTCCACCGCGAGGTGGTTGCCTGGCTGGACGAAATCTGCGCCGAGCTCGCCATACCTCGTCGCTGGTAGCCGCCTCGCCCTGACTATCCGAGGCCCACAACCGCGCGAAACAGCCTGATCTGGCCCATACTGCGTGTGGGCGGAGGGCTACCACCACGATCGAGACCCCAGCACCGGATCCGGGCGCTCGCCCGGTTGAGCGCGATCGCGCCGCGGCCATCTGGCGCGTGGTGGTCGTAGACGCGCATCCCGCCGTCCGCCACGGACTGATGGAACTCCTCCAGGAGCACCCGGAGCTGACCGTCGCCGGTGAGGCCGGGACGACGGCGCAAGCGATCGAGGTCGCCTCCCATCTGCACCCGGATGTGACGGTCATCGACCTCCACCTCCCGGAGGATGGACTGGCGCTGGCTCGCGACCTGATGGGGCGTGGCCTGGCCGGCCGGGTGCTGCTGCTCGCCTCCCCTGACGACCGAGACGAGCTGCTGGCGGCGTTACTGGCCGGGGTCGCGGGCTCGATCGCAAAGGACGCTGATCCGCGCGATATTCAGAACGCCGTGCTCACCATCGCACAGGGCGGCTCCGTGGTTGAGCCGATGGTGGCGACGGAGCTCCTGGCGCGCCTGCGACGCGCACAGGAGGCGCATCCAGCGGACGCGGAGTTCGCCACACTCTCCCCGCAGGAGGAGCGGATCCTCGAACTCCTCGCGGACGGCATGACCAACGGCGGGATCGCCTCAGAGCTCGGGCTGGCCGAGAAGACCGTGAAGAACTACGTCTCCCACATTTACATGAAGCTCAACGTCCAGCGTCGATCACAGGCCGCGCGGCTGGCCACGGAGCGGCGCTTCCGCAGACAGGGCGGTATGGAGGCCGGCACGTAGCCTCGACGCCTACAGGGCGATCACCTCGCCACCGATCGCCGCGAGGATCACCACCGCCCACGCCGGGATACGCCAGGCCGTGAGCAGGCCGAACAGCACCGCTGCCAGCGCCAGGTCACGCGGCCCGAAGATCGCGCTCACCGACACCGGGTCATAGAGCGCGGCACCGAGGATCCCGACGACAGCGGCGCCGATCCCTTTGAGCGCAGCCTGGAACGCCCCAACACCGCGCAGCCGGTTCCAGAACGGCAACGTGCCCCACACCAGCAGGAACGACGGCAGGAAGACCGCACCCGTTGCCAGCGTCGCGCCGGCAACCCCGTTGGGCTCGACATCGAACGCCGCGCCGAGGTAGGCGGCGAATGTGAACAGTGGCCCTGGCACCGCCTGCGCTGCACCGTAGCCCGCGGTGAACTCCTCGGGCCCGATCCACCTCGGCGGTACCACCTCCGCCTCCAGCAGCGGCAGTACCACGTGGCCGCCCCCGAAGACCAGCGAGCCCACGCGGTAGAACACGTCCACGATCGCTACGGACTGCGTGCCAGTGGCCACAGCGATCAACGGCAGGACGACCAGCAACGCGGCGAACAGCACCAGGCACACGATCGCAACCGTCCGTGAGCCCCGCGCGTGTGCCGTCGCGGACGGCGCGGCGGTGTCGAGGTAAAGCCACCAGCCAACGCCCGCACCAGCAATGATGACCAGCACCTGCACCGCCGGGTTCGCCACAACCAGCACGATGGCGGCTGCGACGATCGCAGTGGTGATGCGCTCCCGGTCGGGGGTCAGCGTCCGCGACATCGCCCACACCGCCTGCGCGACGACGGCAACTGCTGCAATCTTCAGGCCGTGCAGCCACCCCACGCCCGCCAGATCCACGGACGAGACGATCGAGGCGAACACGAGGAGGGCGACAGCCGAGGGGAGTGTGAACCCCAGCCACGCCAGCACGCCGCCGGGATACCCGGCGCGAAGCGTCCCGATGGCGATCCCCATCTGACTACTCGCCGGCCCCGGGAGGAACTGGCAGAGCGCGAGCAAATCCGCGTACGTCTCCTCGGTGACCCAGCGGCGGCGTTCGACGTACTCGCGGCGGAAGTAGCCAATGTGCGCGATCGGGCCACCGAAGGACGTTAATCCCAGCCGCAGCGCGACCAGGAACACCTCGACCAGCGTGCCGCGTGGAGCAGTGGGTGGCATCGAAGGCATCGTAGCGACTGCCAGCGCCGGACTACGGGGCTAGTAGTCGATACCTGGCTGCGCCTTCACGCCGGTCTGGAAGACGTGCTTCACCTCCGTCATCTCCGTCACCGTGTCGGCGAAGGCGATGAGGTCCGGGTGGGCGTCGCGGCCGGTCAGGATGATGTCGACGTCCTTTGGACGGTCACGCAGCGTCTCCAGCACCAGCTCGATGTCGAGCCACTTGTACGTGATCGGGTACGTGATCTCGTCCAGGACGATCAGGTCGAACTCCTCCGACATGATCTTCTCGCGCGCCAGGTCCCACGCCTCCTTGGCCAGCGCGATGTCATGCTCGATGTCCTCGGAGAGCCAGGTGAAGCCGTCGCCCAGCGCGTGCATCTCGATGCCCATGCGCTCGGCGGCGTAGGTCTCGCCATAATGCGAGTTCTTCTTCTTGATGAACTGCAGCCAGCAGATCTTCCAGCCGCGCCCCCAGGCCCGCATGGTGACGCCCAGCGCAGCCGTCGTCTTGCCCTTGCCGTCCCCCGTGTTTACCACCACCAGCGGGTGCTTCTTGGGAAACAGCCCCTGCCACTTCACAGGGGGCTGCTCGACCGGGCCTTCCTTGCGGATCGACTGGTCGTCAGGCACGGCATCGAGGTTGTTGGTCATCGCGGAGCCTCCTGGCTGTCCCCCTGACGGAACCGGCAGCCTCTGAAGGATAGGCGGGGCGCCCACGATTGACCCAGTGGCACGCCATATCCCCCAGGAGAGGGACGACACGGACGGGCGGTTCAAGCGTATTCTCGATATGGATGGGCGCGAGCAGCGCCACTGAGGGGTAGCGCATGGAACTCATCGGCGTGCTGGTACTCGGCGGGATCCTCATCTTCGCCGCGCTCATCGTGATCGCGATCTACAACGGCCTGGTGAAGAAGCGGCTACGCGTGGATGAGGCGTGGGCGCAGATTGACGTGCAACTCAAGCGACGCCATGACCTGATCCCCAACCTGGTTAACTCCGTGAAGGGGTACATGGACTTCGAGCAGGAGACGTTGCAGAACGTCACCGAAGCGCGCGCCAACGCCGTCAGCGCTGGCGCTCGAGGCCCTGCGGACCAGGCAGCCGCGGAGAACGCGCTGACCGGCACCCTTCGTTCACTGTTCGCCGTGATGGAGAACTACCCGGACCTGAAGGCCAACGAGAACGTGCTGGCGCTCCAGGAAGAACTATCCACCACGGAGAACCAGATCGCGTTCTCACGTCAGCACTACAACGCCACCGTACGCGAGTACAACGAGGCCATCGCCACCGTGCCGTCCGTATTCATCGCGGGCATGTTCGGTTTCAAGTCACGCGAGTTCTTCGACGCGCCGGTTGAGGCGGAGCAGGTGCCGGAGGTACGTCTGCGCTAGCCCTCCTCGGCTCGCAGGCCCTCCATGACCTCGGCCACGCGGACGTTCTTCAGTCAGCAGGCCGCCAACCGGCGGAACTCCGTGCTGCTGCTACTCAGCGTTGGCGTGCTCTTCGCGCTCCTGGGGTTCGCCGGCGGCTATGCCTACACGGCGAGCCCCGCCGGGGCGGTCGGCTTCATGGCATTCGGCCTCCTGATCGCTGTGCTGATGACCAGCGGCTCGTACTTCAGCGGCGACAAGATCGTGCTCGCCGCCTCGAAGGCGAAACCCGTCTCTGCCGAGTCCTACCCGCAGCTGCTCAACGTCGTGAACGAGATCACGATCGCGGCCGGCATCCCTGCCCCGAAGGTCTACGTCATCGATGATTCGGCGCCGAACGCGTTCGCGACCGGCCGCGATCCGGAGCACGCGTCAATCGCGGTGACCACCGGGCTTCTGGACAAGCTCGAACGTGACGAGCTGCAGGGCGTGATCGCCCATGAGCTGGGGCACGTCCGCAACCTGGATATCCGCTTCATGCTGCTCATCGGCGTCCTGGTCGGCGGCATCGCTCTCATTGCGGACATGTTCCTCCGCATGAGCTTCTTCCGAGGAGGCCGCCGGGGCGGCCGGGACGGAGGCGGAGCCGGACAACTGGTCTTCCTGGTCATCGCGATTCTCTTCGCGATCCTCGCCCCAATCGCAGCGCGTCTCGTCCAGCTCTCCGTGAGCCGCCAGCGCGAGTACCTCGCCGACGCCACGGCCGTGGAGCTGACCCGCAACCCGGCCGGGCTGGAAGGAGCCCTGCGCAAGATCGCCACCGACCGGGAGGTGCTGGAGGTAGCCAACCGCTCCACGCAGCACCTGTACTTCGTCAACCCGATTAAGAAGTTCGAGGAGCGAGCGAGCAGCCTCTGGGCCACTCACCCGCCGCTTCCGGACCGCATCGACCGCCTCCGCGAGCTCCAGGCGCTGCCGCCCCTCACGGACGAGGAGCGACATAGCCTGGGCGCGCACTAGCCGCCGGCGGGCTGCGACCCCAACAGTGCCCCTAGCGCCACACTCCGGGGCCCCTCACCATTGTTCTCCCGCACATGGACGCTCCCAGCCGCCACCACCTGTCCCGCGCAGCCGCCGCCACCGCAGCGGCGGTTGCATCCCTGTGCCTCCTCGCGTGCGAGGGCTCGCAGGGAGGGGGAGGCACCGCTGGCCCCACCCCGACCACCAGCGCGCCCACGGCCACCGGGACTCCGTCCACCGCGACGCCCACTCCCTCCGCCACGGCTACCGGTACCATCGAACCGTCGGATGATCCCGCTGCCCGCCTTCGCGACCTCCTGGTCAGCGGGTTGGCGGCCGACACCGGCGCGTCGCAGGCTGTGCTGGACCAGATCACCGTCGTCGCCCTCCCGCTGGACGTGCCCGACCGGGACCTCTGGGTCGCCGTCTCCAGCGGATCCGCCGTCTACGAGCTGCCGCTGGAGTACGCGCGTCACGTGGCAGGCGTCTACGAGCGCCTGAGCGACGACGCGCTCGTGGAGCTTGCCCGCCTCCCGCTGGAGTCGGAGCCGACGGAGGCGTACCTGGAAGTCCTCCCCGCGCAAAGCGAAGAAGGCTACCCAGCCTGGGTCGCGGTCGCCGGCGTGGTCGGCGCGCACAGCGGCACGTTCGAGCTCCTGCGCTTCGACGGCATCACACTGACCTCGGTGCTGTGGTGGTTCAGCCCTGGCCCCGCCGCGGGGACGCTGGAAGACCTGGACGGCGATGGTCGACCGGAAGTCATCCTGGACGCAAGTGACCCGTACGTCTTCTGCTACGCCTGTGGCGTCACGGCAGCCGCTGAGATCGTCTACCGATGGGTAGGCCCGGAACCGGAGGCCGTGAACCTCGTCGCAGTCGAAGGAGACCCAACCACCGCCGCGCTCACCGCCGCCGCCGTCGCGTACGTCGAGGCAGACCTGTGGCAGGCGGCCCAGGAGACCATCGCCAGCGCGATAGGCGCTGCGCCTGGCAATACGGACATCAGCTGGCTCCAGATCGCGATCGACCGAGTCGCCGCCGCGCGACTGGCGCAGGCGGGGGCGGACGCGCAGCCGCTGGTCACGAACGTGCTCGCCGGCGAGTACGACGCCGCCGTGGACCTCATGCGTCCGCTCGATCCCGCCGAGGTGTTCGATCCGTTCGGCCCGCTCCTCGCCGGCACAGCCGCGGAGGGTTGGGAGTCGCTCGCTGGCGAATACCTCGCCGACTACGCGACGCGCGCCCTGATCGTGGAGCCGGACCTCGCGTCTGCGTACATCGTCCGCGCCGTCGGCCGGATGCTTATCGACGGCAACGCGTGGGCGGTGGCGCTAATCGACATTGATGACGCGCTCGACATCGCCCCGGGCGACGCGTTCTACCAGGCACTCGCCGAGTATGCCGCGGAGCAGAACGGTGGCGCGCGCGGCTAGGCCGCAGGCGACGTGTCGCCGGCGATGACTCAGCCGCTCTCTGGCGCTCGGGCCATCACATGCAGGTCATCCGGCGGAAGCTCCAGTAGCCACGCCCGCTTCCCGGCGACCCCGAGTACCTCGTACGGCCGGGACGGCACTTCAACTTCGATCCGTGGCCCCGCGCCGGCGGGCTCCAGCCATAGGGTGTGTGTGGCGCCGTAGGCGTGTTCCTCCACGATCTCCGCCTCGAGCAGGTTCACCCCGTCGGTATCCGCCACCGTGCCGCGACGGAGGTTCACGCGCTCAGCGCGGATCGCCAGGTCCACCTCGCTGCCGACCGCCGGACGCTGATCCGTCGTCGCCAGGAGCGCAACGCCATCGACCTCCACCGTCACCCCGTCGGGGCGATGTCCGATCACGCGCCCACCCAGGACGTTGGCGACGCCGACCAGCTCCGCGATCCGGCGCGACCGAGGATGCCGGAATACCTCGTCCCGCCGGTCGAACTGCAGGATGCGCCCGCCGTCGAACACCGCGAGGCGGTCCGCGAGCAGGTGCGCCTCGCGGAGGTCGTGCGTCACGAACACCACGGTCAGGCCCAGCTCCGCACGCAGCCGGAGGAGTTCCGCCCGAAGCAGACGACGCAGCGATTCGTCCAGCGCCGAGAACGGCTCATCGAGGAGGAGCAGAGGCACGTCGCGCGCCAGCGCTCGCCCCAGCGCGACGCGCTGGCGCTGCCCACCGGAAAGCGTGCCCGGCATCCGCTCCTCGAACCCATCGAGCCCCAGGCGCGACAGCAGCGGCCGGATCTGCGCGTGACGATCGCGCTTCGCACCTTCGAGGCCGAACGCGACGTTGTCCGCGACCGTCATGTGGGGAAACAGCGCCAGCTCCTGCACCACGTAGCCCACCCCACGCTGCTGCGGTGGGAGGTTCACTCGTGAGACCGAATCGAACACGACACGTCGGGCCACCTCGATGCGACCGGCCTGCGGCGTCACGAGCCCCGCGATCGCCTGCAGAGTCACGCTCTTGCCGGCGCCCGAGTGGCCGAACAGCACCACGATCTCCTGGTCGGCCTCGAACGCCGCGTTGTACTCGAACGGCCCGAGGCGGAGCTGCGCGTCGAAGGTCAGTGTCATCGTCGTGCCTCCGCCGGGGCGACCGCGCGGAACAGCACCAGCACCGCCAACGCAACGACCAGGAGGATCAGCGACATGCTCACCGCGCCCGCGAGACCGAGCGAGGTGCGCTCGAACGCATCGATGATCGCGAGCGGCATCGTCCGAGTACGCCCCTCCAGGCTGCCCGCGAAGATCAACGTCGCGCCCAGTTCCCCCATCGCGCGCGCCCAGCACAGCACGATGCCCGCCAGCAGCGCGCCACGCGCCTGCGGCAGAGTGATCCGCAGGAACGTCTCGGTGCGGGATGCGCCCAGCGTGTACGCAACGTGTTCCAGTTGGGGATCGACCGCGGCGAAGCCGCTACGCGCCGTGCGGACGTAGAACGGCGCCGCTACCAGCACCTGCGCCATCACTACAGCGGCCGTCGTGAACGTGAAGCGGAAGCCGGTGAGGTCGGCCAGCGGCTCACCCAGCAGCCCACGGCCCCCGAACGCCGTCAACAGCGCCACCCCCGCCACCGTCGGCGGGAGGACGATCGGCAGGTCCACCAGCGCGTCCAGCACGGAGCGCCCTCGGATCCGCGTGCGGGCGAGCCAGTACGCCACCGGCGTGCCGCACGCCACCGCGATCACGGTCGAGAGCCCGGCGGTCCAGAGCGACAGCCAGAGCGCGCTGCGTACCGCGGTGTCGGTCGCCAGGTCCCACACGCGGCCATCCGAGGCAGCCCGGTCCGCGAGGCCCAAGAACGGCAGCGCGAAGTACGCGACGAAGGCCGCGCCCAGCGCTACAACGAGCGTGAGCGCGACAACATCAGTACGGGCGGAGCGCAGGGTCACGCGCTACGGCGCAGCAAAGCCGAATCCGGCAAGGATCGCCTGCCCTTCCTGCGAGAGGACGAAGGCGACGAACGCCAGCGCCTGCTCCGAAGGATTCTCGCCTACGGCAGCGATGGGATACACCGCCGGCGTGGAGTACTCGGCCGGCACCTCCACCACGCGCACAGCGTCACCGCTGACCGAGGCGTCGGTGGCGTACACGATCCCCGCATCGGCCTCGCCCAGTTCCACCTTCGCGAGAACAGCGCGGACGTTCGGCTCTTCGCTTACCACGTTCGCCAGCACGCGCGACTGGAAGTCCGCGCCGTACACCCCGGCAGTGCTGGCAGCGCTGATCGCCCGGCGTGCGTAGTCACCGACCGGCACATCGACGCCGGCGAGTACCAGCCGTACCCCATCGGCAGCGATGTCCTCGAATGCCTGCACGCTGTCGTTGTCGGCGGGAACCGCCACCACGATCACGTTCTGCGCAAAGATCTCCGCGACCTCCGCCACACCAGCATCGATCACCACCGCCATCTGCGCCTCGTTGGCCGAAGCGAAGACCTCCGCGGGAGCACCCTCGACGATCTGCGTCGCAAGCTCGGAAGACGAACCGAAGTTCAGATCGACGGTGACCCCCGGGTTCGTCGCCTCGAAGGCGACAGCGACCTCCGTGAACGCATCGGTAAGGGAAGAGGCAGCGGAGACGACGATGCTGCCGGAAGCAAGTGTTGGCTCCGCAGTAGCAACGTCGGTTGCGGCGCCGGTAGCGGTCGCAGTAGCGGCGGTCGCCGTGGCCTCGGGCGTCGCTTCATCGTCGCTGCATGCCAGGAGCGCGAACGGAAGGATGAACAGCAGCGCGATGGATGATCTCAGGCGGTTCAAGAAGCAGACTTCTTTATGCGGCCATCGTCAGGCAACCGGGATCGCAGCCACGTGAGCGTTGCCCGCGCAGCGGTTTCCTTTGACTCCCACACCAGCCGCGCGAAGCCCTCTGCCTCACCGAGTCGAGCCTGGGCGTCCTGCAGGTACAGCTCGCAGACCGCGACCTGCCTCGCGAGCAGCCGAGGCTCCCCATCCGGGTCGATCAGCTGCAGCACGTAGATCTTGAGGAGGAGGTCTGACCGCACCTCGCGCATGCGTGCGACAGGCGACCGCAGCCAGGGCCGCAGCACCTCCCACCCGAGTTCGCTGGCGCTGAAGATCCGCCGCGGCGGCCGGTTGCCGACACGGATCTCCTCCCAGTCCAGGAGCCCTCGTCCCTCCAGCGTGCGGAGGTATCCGTACAGCACGCTCTGCTCGGTCGGAGCCACCTCCGCCAGCGGGCCTGCCTGCCAGCGTCGCGCCAGCTCGTACCCGTGCTGCGGCTCCGCGGCCAACAGGCCGAGCGCGGCGTACTCCGGTGCGGTGAGTTCGCGATCCTCGGCCATGCGAGGACGATAGTGTTCGGGAAACTACTTTGCAAGAAAGTATTCGGGACGGGCCTTGAAGCGTCCGCTCCAGCCCGGGTGTAGCATTGGGTCGTTCCTGTGCGTGTCCGGGGAAGTCCGGTGAAAGACCGGCGCTGTCCCGCAACTGTGTCCCGCCACACGGCGGGGAGCCAGAGGACCGGAGCGCACGTCGAGTCGTGTCGGACCTGCGAGGACAGGCGACGGCAGGCGTCCGCGCTTCCTCCCGCGCACGCTCGCCTTCACCGCCCCCTCGTCCCGGAGGGGACGTGGTGTGTCTGTGACTGCCGCTGATACTGCCTACTTGCCACCCCGCACCATCGCGCGCCGGCGCGTCGGACTCGTCGGTGGCCTCACAGTCCTCGGCGGCATCTTCATCGCGCTCGCGCTGCTCGGCCTGTCGCGCGGCGCGGCGGACATCCCCGTCGCCGACGTCGCGCGACTGCTGCTGGACCGGCTCCCATTCGTGGCGATCGATGTTGCCGCGCCGGCGTCCTGGGAGCGGATCGTCTTCGACATCCGCATGCCGCGCGTGCTGGCCGCAGGCCTGGTAGGAGCCGCCCTCGCCGTGTCCGGCTCCGCGTACCAGGGCGTCTTCCGCAACCCGCTCGCTGACCCCTACCTCCTCGGTGTCGCGTCCGGCGCCGGCCTCGGTGTCGCGATCGCAATCGTGTCGCCGCTGCCCATCGACTCGTACGGGGTGGGGTGGGTGCCGCTCTTCGCCTTCGTCGGTGCGCTCGCGACCGTGTCGATCGTCTACCTCGCAGCGAGGACGGCGGCCGCCGTCGACAGCGGTTCCCTGATCCTCGCCGGGATCGCCCTGTCCGCCGTCGCGTCCGGGATCACGTCGTTCATCATCATCCGCGGGGACGACGACGTGACGCAGCCGATCCTGTCGTTCCTCTTCGGCGGCTTCAACACGTCATCGTGGGCGAAGGTGATCGCTGCTGCTCCCTACATCGCGGTCGGCGCGGCGGTGATCGCGGTCCACGCGCGCGCCCTCAACGTCCTGCAGCTCGACGAGGAGCAGGCGAGCCAACTCGGAATCGACGTGACGCGGACCAAGATGATCGTGCTCGCGGCGGCCTCTCTGGTCGCCGCGACCGCCGTTGCCGTCTGCGGCATCGTCGGCTTCGTCGGCCTCATCGTCCCCCACGCGATCCGGATGACGTTCGGTGGTGACTATCGACGGTTGCTGCCCGCTGCCGCGCTCGGCGGTGCGGCGCTGATGATCGGCGTCGACCTGGTGGCCCGCACGTTGCTGGAGCCGCAGGAGATCCCCGTCGGCATCCTCACGTCCATACTCGGTGGCCCGTTCTTCATCTTCCTGCTGCGCAACCGGCGGTCCTCGCGGTGATCGTGCAGAAGGTTCCCGCAGCATCCACAGCGGCGGCGCGCGCGCACGCCGGCTCCTCGTTGCTACGCGTGGAGCACCTGACCGTGCACATGGGCGGCGGCGCGGTCGTGCGCGACGTGGACCTGGAAGTGTTCAGCGGCGAAGTCGTCGGGCTCGTGGGGCCGAACGGCGCGGGCAAGAGCACCCTCATGCGCGCCGTTACGGGGATGCGCGCCAGTGCGGGCGCGGTCACGGTGCTCGGCAAGCCCCTCGCGTCGTATCGACGCAACGCGCTGTTCCGAGATGTCGCGGTGGTGCAGCAGCTCCCGGAGGCGCCCCCCACGCTCACGGTGGGCGAACTGGTGCTGCTGGGACGCTATCCGCACCTGGGCCTGCTCCGCCGAGAGGGCCCACGCGACCGTGAGATCGCGCGTGAAGCGATGGTCCGCGCCGGCTGCGATGCGTTCGAGGACCGTGCGCTGGGCTCGCTGTCCGGCGGCGAACGCCGGCGCGCGTTCATCGCGCGCGCGCTGGCGCAGGAACCACGACTGCTGCTGCTGGACGAACCCACCGCCAACCTGGACGCAGACGCGCAGGCGCACATCCTGGAGGTGCTGCGCACGCTCGCCCGCTCCGGCGTGGGCGTACTGGTGGTGCTGCATGACCTGACCTACGCCGCCGCGTACTGCGACCGCCTGGTCCTGATGCATCACGGCGAGGTGATCGCGGCGGGCCGACCGGACGAAGTTGTGACCCCCGCGGTCCTCGAGCGTGCCTACGGGCCGCGGGTGCGCGTCCTGACGCACCCGGAGACGGGCGTACCGCTGGTGGTGCCTGCGGTGGGGGGTTACCCGGCGGCCTGAGCCCTCACGGATCGAGCACTGTGCGACGAGGTCTACGTGACCTTCAGCGCCACACCCTGCTGGCAGAGCGGGCACTCGTCCGGCGCCCACGTCTGCATCGACAGCTCGGTCGTGGCGAAGAACGGCACCGTGCCGAAGTCGATCTTGCCGCCGCTGCGGTCGACGATCACGGAGGCGCAGACCGGCTCACCGCCCGCACGACGCACGGCCTCGATAGTGTCGAACACGGCCTCACCGGTGGAGGTGATGTCGTCCACAACCATCACCCGCTCACCCGGCGAGAGCTCGAAGCCACGCTGGAAGGATCGTCCGCCTTCCGGCGCGCGCTCCGCGAAGATGCCACGCACGCCGAGCTGGCGGCCGACTTCATACGCGAGGATTACGCCACCCGTGGTGGGGCCGGCAATCGTCCGCGGCGCATACGCCTGCCCAAACGCCGCCATCTTCTTGCAGACCATCTCCGTGTACTCGGGCCACTGAAGCAGGTTGAACTTCTCGATGTATCGGTCGGAGTGCCGGCCGGACGAGAGCTGGAAGTGACCCTGCAGGAACGCGCCGGATGCCTCCAGCGCCTGCACCATCTCCGGGTCTACGGCCATGTTGCGGCAACCTTCCCCTGGGCACCCGCCTCGCCCTCCTCAGCCACGGTCGAAGTCGTGCCGTCGCCCAGTGCATGGTCGATCAGCCCCCATCGGTCGAACGGCCAGTACCGGAAGTCCGCGCGGCCGATGATGGTGGACTCGTCCACCTGCCCGAACAGGTGCGAATCGTAGGAGTTGTTGCGGTTGTCCCCCAGCAGGAAGACTTTGCCCTCCTCGACGGTCTGAAGCGGAACGGGAGCATACGCAGGCTGTTCGAGAATGTACGGCTCGATCAGCTGCACGCCGTCCACGAACACGAACCCATCGTGGATCTCGACGGTCTGGCCGGCCACGGCGATGACGCGCTTGATGAAGTCGCGCTCACGTGGCTCAAGCTCATACGCAAAGACCACCACGTCGCCCGCCTCTGGCCGCCCGAAGGGGCGCCAGTCTTCGTCCTCCATGCCTGGCACCCAGGACAGGTCGAACGAGCGATACGCAAGCCGGTTCACAATCACGAAGTCCTGCTCCACGAACGTCGGGAGCATGGACCCACCTTCGACGACGTAGTTGTGCGCGACAAAGCGCACCGCGACGAACATCGCAAGCGCCAGCACCATGACGTCGATGATCTCGACGACCAGGCCCAGCCCACCGGGAAAGAGCACCTGGTGGAGGGGGCGGCGCGGCGGCAGCCAGGGGTCGACTGCGGTCAGCCCCGCATGTGAGAAGAGCTCCGGCTGAGGCGGCTCCCATGCGGACGCCTGCGGAGTCGACCAGCCGGACGTCACATCGGTGGGGGTGTCGCTCGCGCGGGCATCGTCGATGTCGGCGCTCACGCCATCCGTCGGGGTCAGGTCGTCAGACCCGGGATCGCGATTGGACGGCGGATTCAGCATTCCTCCGAGTATAGGCACGCCCCCCGGCAGGGTCGCCGGGGTCGCCCTTACCCGCTGCCCGCCGCGCCCAGCAGGCCGATCCGGTCCGCCGCCACCTGAGCCACCGCCTCCCGCGCGGCGGTCAGCGCAGGGCGCGGATCCGCCCCGATTCCCACCTGCAGCGCGCGGGCGAAGGCGGCGTGGAGCTCGCTGCTGAAGTTCACCTTGCGGATCCCGGCGTCCACCGCACGACGCATGTCATGAGGAGTCACGCCGGATCCGCCATGGAGCACCAGCGGCAGGCGGCGCGTCGCGGCCCGCAGTTCCGCTACCAGCGCCGCATCCACCGCGCCCGCCAGCCCGTGAGCCGTCCCCACCGACACCGCGAGGGCATCGATGCGGGTGTCCTGCACGAACTGCGCGGCGACCTCAGGGTCCGTGAGCACGCCCTCCGACGTAGCAACGCCCGGCTCGCGCCCGCCCACGTGCCCCAGTTCCGCCTCCAGCGGCACTCCGAACTCCTGCGCGACGGCGTAGGCCTCCATTGTCTCGATGCGGTTTCGGTCCAGCGGGAACGTCGATCCGTCGAACATCAGCGTCGTGAACCCCGCGCGCGCAGCCTGACGCACCAGCGCCAGTGACGGGCCGTGATCGAGGTGGAGCGCCACGGGCACGGACGCGGCGGCGGCGGCGGCCCGCGCGATCGTCGCCGCCAGCTCCACTCCGCCAATGTGCTTCAGGTTCGAGGGGTTGAACTGCAGGAAGATCGCCGCCCGCGTTGCCTCAGCGGCGTCGATCACACCCAACAGCATCTCCACGTTGGAGACGTTGAAGCCCGGGATCGCGAACCCGCCGCGTTCCGCGGCCAGCAAGAGCGGACGTCCGTTGGCCAGCGGCATCGATCAACGACCTCAACAGTTCGCCCGACGGTAACCGGGACGCATGCTACGCTCGGCCCGCGACGGGGATCATGCAGTTCCGGCAGCGCCCGGGCGGGCGCATCCAACGGGCCTCATCCAGTCCAATGACATCATCCTCCCCATCCTCCTTCAACCGCGCCCAGCCTGACGAGGTCATCGACGGCCTCGTGGAACGTGCCCGCGCAGGCGACCTGCAGGCGTTCAACGCGCTGGTGCTTCGGTTCCAGGACGGGCTCTATGGGCTCACGCTGCGCATGCTCGGCTCCTCGCAGGCCGCCGAGGATGCGACGCAAGAAGCGTTCATTCGCGCATGGCAGCGCATCGAGACATACCGCGGAGGCTCCTTCCGCTCCTGGCTCTTCACCATCGCCGCGAACCAGGCCCGGGACGAGCTCCGGCGTCGTGGGCGTAGGCCGGCCCAGAGCCTGGACCAGGCACGCGACGATCCCGACCGTGCCGACCTCGATCCGCCGTCGGACGATCCTCTCCCCGAAGCGGAGCTCGAACGCGGAGAAATGCGCGCCGCCCTGGAGGCTGCACTTCAGTCCCTCCCGGACGACTGGCGAGAAGTCGTCGTGATGAGTGACATCCACGGCATGGACTACCGCGAGATCGCCGACGCGACCGGCATGGCGATCGGCACCGTGAAGTCGCGCCTGAGCCGCGCCCGTGCGCGCCTTCGTGATGTCATCCGAGAATCACGGGAACTCTCCGAGGCGGTGGAGCGTCTTGGAGACAGGCGGTGAATCCAATGTTCTGGCAACGACGTACACGCGAGACCCCTCCCACGCCGCAAGAGCGGCTGGAAGAGCGCGTGTCCGCTTACATCGACGGCGAAACAGACGACGCGGAACGCGTCGCCATAGAGGCGCTGCTCGGCTCAGACGCCGAAGCACGCGCACTCGAGGCGGACATGCGCATGGTGACGATGGCGCTCGCCTCCCTCGCGGAGGTCCGGGCGCCGCGCTCATTCGCGATCGTCGCCCCTCCCGCCCCCGCACAGCCCCGGACGCTCATGCGCCGGCTGGAGATGGCGACGCGTGCGTCCGCCGCGGTCGCGGCACTCTTCTTCGTCGTGGCCGTAGTCAACCCCACCGGCTCCGCAAACGACGAGGGCGCCACCAGTGGCGCCTCCTTCGCGCAGGAAGAGACACAGACCCTCTCC
>Ga0172380_10003245_pt1 | contig 22832 bp, 14 predicted proteins | sample Leawe162metaG_FD_119747 | JGI IMG/M metagenome (GOLD analysis project Ga0172380, IMG submission 119747) | Leachate microbial communities from a municipal landfill in Southern Ontario, Canada - Leachate well 162 metaG | ecosystem: Engineered > Solid waste > Landfill > Unclassified | place...
AGCCTGATCCTGTTAGGTGAGATCATCTTTGGCGGGGTTGGTTCCGGACTCTACACCATGCTGGCCTTTGCCATCATCGCGGTCTTCGTCTCCGGGCTGATGATCGGCCGGACACCTGAATACCTGGGCAAGAAGATAGAAGTACGCGAGATGTGGATGTCGATCCTCGCCATCCTGACCGCCGGGATTACGGTCCTGATCCTGTCGGGCATCGCCATGATCACTCCACAGGCCGTGGCATCAATGGCCAATCCCGGCGCCCACGGTCTGTCGGAGGTTCTCTACGCGTTTGCCTCCATGGCCAACAACAACGGCAGCGCCTTTGCCGGCCTGAACGCCAACGTCGATTTCTACAACCTGTTCGGTTCCCTGGCCATGACCCTTGGGCGTTATGTTCCGGCCATCGCGGTGCTGGCCATGGCCGGCTCCCTGGCAGAGAAGAAGTATGTCCCTCCCAGCCTTGGCACCCTGCCGACCGACAAGGCACCCTTTGCCATCTGGCTGACGCTTGTGATCCTGATTGTCGGGGCTCTGACATTTTTCCCGGCCCTCTCCCTGGGGCCGATAGTGGAACACCTGACCATGCAGGGAGGTATCTGAGTCATGTCGAAACATATACAACCACCACAATCAATATTTGATGCAGCGCTTTTGCAGGGCGCCCTGCTTGACTCCCTCAAGAAGCTTGATCCCCGTACCCTCTGGCGCAACCCGGTCATGCTGTGCGTCGAGATTGCCAGTGTAATCACCCTGGTGACCTTCGCCATGTCGCTGACCGGCGCCAATACGGAACCGGCCTGGTTTACCGGCACCGTCTCGGTCTGGCTCTGGCTGACCGTTATCTTTTCCACCTTTGCCGAGGCTCTGGCCGAGGGGCGCGGCAAGGCCCGCGCCGCATCGCTCAGAAAGAGCCGTACCGATGTGACTGCCAAGCAGCTGGAAAAGCCGGAATTCGGCGGCAATTACACCACGGTCGGCGCCAGCCAGCTGCGCATAGGCGACCTGATCCTGGTGGAGGCCGGTGAGATGATTGCCGGCGACGGCGATGTGGTGGCTGGTGCGGCCCTGATCAATGAATCGGCGGTGACAGGCGAGTCGGCTCCGGTGATCCGCGAATCCGGTGGCGACCGCAGCGCCGTCACCGGCGGCACCACGGTCATTGCCAACAGCATCATCGTCAGAATTACCGCTAATCCTGGCGAGACCTTCCTGGACCGGATGATCGGCCTGATCGAGGGGGCCAAGCGGCGCAAAACCCCCAACGAGGTTGCCCTGGAGGTGCTGCTGATCGCCCTGACCCTGGTCTTTCTGCTGGTCTGCGCCAACATCAGTCCGCTCTCCATCTACAGTGTCAAGGCGGCCGGCCACGGTGTGCCGGTCTCACTGACTATTCTGGTGGCGCTGTTCGTCTGCCTTGCACCCACCACCATTGCCGCGCTCCTGCCGGCCATCGGCATCGCCGGGATGGACCGCCTGTTCCAGAAGAATGTGATTGCCCTTTCCGGTCGCGCCATTGAGGCGGCCGGTGATGTTAACGTGCTGCTGCTGGACAAGACCGGCACCATCACCCACGGCAATCGTCAGGCAGTGGCCTTTGTCCCGGTCGGCGGACACAGCGAGCAGGAATTGGCTGAGGCGGCCCTGATGTCATCCATTGCGGACGAGACCCCGGAAGGGCGCAGCGTGGTAATCCTGGCAAAAGATAAGCATGGCCTGACTAGGGAGACCCCGGCGGATGCCGAGGTTGTCGAGTTCAATGCCGATACGCGACTCTCGGGAATCAACCTTCAGAACACCTCTTATCGCAAAGGTGCCTCCGACTCTACTATTGCGTATGTGAAGAAACTGGGTTGTACAGCTGTCCCCAATGATCTGGCTGAAGTGGTTGACAAGATTGCCCGGGGTGGCGCCACGCCTCTGGTAGTCTGCAAAGGGTGCGAGATCCTTGGGGTGATCAACCTCAAGGACATCGTCAAGGCCGGCATCCAGGAGCGCTTCCTGCAACTGCGCAGCATGGGGATCAAGACGGTGATGATCACCGGCGACAACCCGCTGACCGCCGCCGCTATTGCCGCCGAGGCCCAGGTGGACGACTTCCTGGCCCAGGCCAAGCCCGAGGAGAAGCTGCGCCTGATCAAGGAATATCAGGAACAGGGATTCATGGTGGCCATGACCGGCGACGGCACCAACGACGCCCCGGCCCTGGCCCAGGCCGACGTGGCCGTGGCCATGAACACCGGCACCCAGCCGGCCCGCGAGGCGGCCAACATCATTGACCTGGACAGCAACCCGACCAAGCTGCTGGATATCGTCGAAGTAGGCAAACAGATCCTGATGACCCGCGGTAACCTGACCACCTTCAGCATCTCCAACGATATTGCCAAGTATTTTGCCATAATCCCTGCGATGATGCTTTCGATCTACCCTCAGTTGGGTGCGCTCAATGTGATGGGTTTGGCCAGTCCATACAGCGCCATCCTGTCGGCAGTGATCTTCAATGCCATCATCATACCGATGCTGGTGCCGCTGGCCCTGAAGGGGACCAAGTTTCGCCCCATGCCGGCCGAGAAGCTGCTGATCCACAATCTGCTGATCTATGGTGTGGGGGGCATGATTGCACCGTTTGTGGGGATCAAGGCGATCGATTTGGTTGTTGGGATGATGGTGTAAGGATATTGTAGGGGCGCGGCCTTGTGCCCGCCCGCCTATCAGTGGATATTGCAACAAGGGCGCCCACAAGGGGACGCCCCTACGAAAGGAAAACCAATGAAAGACCTGAAACCGGCAATCCTGCTCTTCATAATATTTACCGTCATCTGCGGAGGCATCTATCCGGCAGTAGTCACCGGCCTGGCCTATGCACTCTTTCCCAAACAGGCAGCGGGAAGTTTCATAACCGACAAGGGGGGCAAGGAAATTGGCTCAACCCTGATCGGCCAGCCCTTCTCAGACCCGAAATACTTCTGGCCACGCCCCTCGGCCACCGCCGGTTTTGCCTACAATCCCATGGCGTCGGGCGGCTCCAACGCCGGCCCAACCAATCCCGACTACCTCAAGACCGTTGGTGAACGAGTCAAGGTTCTGCACGGTACGGGAATCACCGGCAAGATCCCGGCCGATCTGGTGCAAGCCTCAGCCAGCGGGCTCGACCCGCACATCTCGCCACTTTCAGCCCGGATCCAGATTCCCAGGGTCGCCAAGGCGCGCGGGTCGAGTGAAACGGCACTTGCAAAGTTGGTCGCGCAAAACACCGAAGGTCGCCAACTGGGTTTTCTGGGCAGCCCCAGGGTGAATGTGCTTGTATTGAATATGGAATTGGATGCGATGACAGTGCGTTAAGCAAGGTAGTTCAAAATGCTTTCAATTAAATTATGTGGTCAAAACCGAAAATTTAATATAAATTAGTCGCATGAATACGACGAAATCAATCAATAGAACCATTACGAGCCAGATACTAGCCAGAATCGGCAAAGGCAAGGTCATTCTGCTGTTCGGCCCTCGCCAATCAGGCAAAACCACACTGGCCAGAGGTATTGCGGCGGGTTCCGGACACGACACACTCTGGCTGAGCGGAGACGAAGCCGATACCCGCGCCCTGCTCTCCAATGCAACCTCCACGCGTCTGAAAGCCTTGTTTGGCCCGAAAAAGCTGGTGATCATCGACGAGGCGCAACGGATCGCCAACATCGGCCTTACGCTCAAACTGTGTGCCGACATGATTCCGGAAACCCAGGTTATTGCCACTGGTTCATCGGCTTTTGAACTGGCCGATGCGACAAGTGAACCCTTGACCGGCAGGAAATACGAGTACCATCTGTTTCCGTTATCGTTTGGCGAGATGGTGGCTCATCATGGCCTGATGGATGAAAAACGGCTGCTGGAGCACCGGTTGGTCTACGGCACGTATCCAGAAGTGGTAACGTCTCCCGGCGAAGAGCGGGAGCTGCTTTCCCTGCTTGCCGACAGCTATCTGTACAAGGACGTTTTCAGTCTGGGCCTGGCCAAGAAACCGGCGTTGCTGGAGCGGATCGTTCAGGCGCTGGCTTTGCAGATCGGCTCGGAAGTCTCATATAACGAGCTGGGGCGATTGGTGGGAGCGGACAAGGAGACGATTGAGCGCTACATCCAGATGCTGGAAAAGTGTTACGTGGTATTCCGGCTGATGTCATTCAGCCGAAATCTCCGTAACGAACTGAAGAAGAGTAGAAAAATCTATTTCTGGGACACCGGCGTGCGCAACGCGATTATCAGGAATTTCAATCCCCCCCATATTCGCCAGGACATCGGCGGGTTATGGGAAAACTTCCTGGTGGCCGAACGATTGAAAGCCAATCACTATGGAGGAAGGCTGGCAAACTACTGGTTCTGGCGTACCCATGCGCAGCAGGAGATCGATTATATCGAGGAAGGAGGGGGTGTTCTTTCCGCCTGGGAGTTCAAATGGAAAGCGGCCAGACCGCCACGGGTGCCCAAAAGCTTTCTCGATGCCTATCCCGGCAGCATCACCGGATATGTCACTCCGGATACAATGGAAGAATTTTTGTTGGGTGGAGAGCCCTAACCCTGATAAACAGGATAAGTGCGTTAACTAAGTTATTTTCTGCCTGAAAACAGCAGAAAACAACTTCTAACTTACTAATAACACTAACGAGAACCTATGACCGACAACGACGACATACGTCCCTCCCCCGAGGCGATGCTCAAGGTGTGCCAGGCCGAAGAGGACGCGGCCGAAGATGTCAAGGGCAAACTCAAGATCTTTCTCGGCTATGCCGCGGGAGTGGGGAAGACCTATGCCATGCTGGAGGCGGCCCGGTTGCGGAAACGGGATGGGCGGGACGTCGTGGTGGCGTATGTCGAATCCCACGGCCGCTCCGAGACCGATGCCTTGCTGGAGGGTTTGGAGATTCTGCCCCGGAAGGAGATCTCCTACGAGGGGGTGAATCTCTCGGAGATGGATCTTGATGGGGTGCTGGCCCGCAAGCCGCAGATAGCCCTGGTGGACGAGCTGGCCCATACCAATGCCCAGGGGTTACGACATGAAAAGCGCTGGCAGGACGTGGAAGAGCTGCTGGCTGCGGGCATAGATGTCTATACTACCGTCAATATCCAGCATTTTGAAAGCCTGAACGACGTGGTGACCCAGATTACCGGCGTGGTAGTGCGCGAGACCCTTCCGGACCGTTTGCTGGACATGGCCTTCGAGATCAAGCTGGTTGATATCCCGCCTGAAGACCTGTTGCAGCGACTGGCCGAGGGCAAGGTCTACGTTCCGCAGCAGGCGGCCCAGGCAGTTGATAAATTCTTCAAGCCAGGCAACCTGATGGCGTTGCGTGAGTTGTCGCTACGCCGCACCGCAGCCAGGGTGGACGACCAGATGCGGGCCTACATGGAGACCCAGGCCATTGCAGGACCGTGGGCTGCTACGGAGCGGTTGATGGTTTGCGTCAGCGGCAGCCCCTACAGTGAAACGCTGATCCGCGCTACGCGGCGTTTGGCCGATGAGTTGAAGGCGCTTTGGTATACCGTGTACATCGAAACCCCAGGCGATGGCCGTCATGTCAGGGAAAACCGTGAGCGGATCTGGCGCGATCTGCGGTTGGCAGAAAGTTTGGGCGGGCAGGTGGCAACTCTTACCGCCACTGCTATCCCCGAAGCGGTTATCGATTATGCCGTGCGGCACAACGTAACCAAGATAGTGGTAGGAAAACCGAGCAGACCCCGCTGGCGGGAACTCGTACAACAGCCGGTCGTGGACCGGATCATACGTATTAGCGGCGCCATCGACGTGGTGGTAGTCAGTTTTGAACCGACCGACCCTCCGGTGAAGGCCAAGGCTGCACGGATACGGCACCCCTTCCAGCTTCGCGGTTACGGAGCCAGTTTGGCTCTAGTTGCCGGGGCCTCGCTCGTATGCGCCATGTTAAAACCCTTCCTGGACCCGGCCAACATGGTGATGGTATATCTTCTGGCAGTTGTCCTGGCAGCGGTGCGTCTTGGTCGCAGCCCCGCCATTCTCACCGCTTTTCTCGGGGTGTTGGCCTTTGATTTCTTTTTTGTTCCCCCGCAATTGACGTTTGCCGTGGCAGATACCCAATACCTGATCACTTTCCTGGGGCTCTTCATTGTTGGGGTGGTCATCAGTACCTTGGTTACCCGTGCCAGGGAGCGTGCCGAGGTGATGCGGATTCGCGAGGTGCAGACCGCCAGCCTCTACTACCTGAGCCGTGCTCTGGCTGCTGCCGTCGATATTGGCGCGGTCATGAATGCTGTCATCAGGAACGTGGAGGAAGCACTTAACGCACAGGTAGCCCTCTTGTTGCCGGAGGGTGAACGGCTCGATATCATATCGACCAGCAAAGGTCTTATACTTGATGTCAAGGAACAAGCCGTGGCCGACTGGGCTTTCCGCAACCACCAGCCGGCCGGGCGGGGTACGGAGACGCTCATCTCCGCCGACATGATATATCTGCCCCTCCAGACTCAGGCCAGCGTGCTTGGCGTTATGGGGGTGCGCATGGAAAGCGAACTGGACTATCGCTCGACCGAGAGCAGACGTTTATTGGACGCGTTTGTCAACCAGGCGGCAATGGCCATGGAGCGGGTACAGTTTTCCCGTCAGGCCGAGAAGGCCCAGATTCTACAGGCCAGGGAAAACCTGGAGCGGGCCTTGCTCAACTCCATCTCCCATGACCTGCGCACCCCCCTGGCCTCGGTTACCGGAGTCCTGTCAAGTCTACGCGACAAAAGTGTTCATCTGAACGAGGAGGCTCGGCAGGAACTCCTGGATACCGCTTGCGGGGAGGCCGAACGCCTGAATCGCTTCGTTGGCAATCTGCTCGACATGACCCGCATCGAGGCCGGGGCTGTGCGGTTGAATATCGAGCCATGCGATGTGCAGGACTTGGTCGGCTGTGCCATAGCCGCCCTGGAACCGCGTATCAACTCCAGGAAGGTGACATTCAAGATGCAGCCGGTCATGCCGTTGGTGCCGATGGATCTTGTGCTGATGACGCAGGTGCTGGTCAATATTCTTGACAATGCCTTGAAATATTCCCCACCGGGAACCGGAATTGATCTCGTTGCCCATGCCGATAATGCCTGGTGCATCCTGGAAATTGCAGACCGGGGTCCGGGGGTGCCGGAGCAGGACCTGAAACGGGTTTTCGACAAGTTCTACCGCATTCCGGTGCCCGAAGGGGCAGGCGGCACGGGTTTGGGATTATCCATCTGCAAGGGGATCGTGGAGGCACACGGCGGCAGGATCAGGGCCGAGAACCGTGAAGGCGGCGGATTGAAAATAATTGTGCGTCTGCCGGTTAAGCCCAGCCCAAATATGTCCCATGACAATTAAGGCTGGTGCCATGGGACATCCAAATATAGCCCCCGCCTCAATCCATCCTTGTCAGGGGGGACCCTTTAATCCTCTCCTGATAAAGGGGGTTTTGAAGGGGTTAGATGCGAAAGAATAAGAGTTGCAGGGTACCAGTTTGCCTGATAAGACATAGAAACTGATACCCACTTAAGCTGCTGAAGGATTACGGAATGAGCGACGAGAAGGGCGGCAAACCGCCCCGCATACTGATTATCGATGACGAACTGGCGATCAGGAGATTCCTGCACACGGTACTGTCCGGCGAGGAATTCGTCCTGCACGAGGCCGAGAACGGACATGCCGGGTTGGCAGCCGCTGCTGCGGTCAGGCCGGATGTGGTTCTCCTCGATTTGGGACTGCCGGATCTGGATGGCATCGAGATCATCAAACGGATTCGCGAGTGGTCCCAAGTGCCGATCATCGTGCTATCGGTGCGGGATCGCGAGGACGACAAGGTGGCTGCCCTGGATGCCGGCGCGGATGATTACCTCACCAAGCCGTTTGGCGTCGGAGAGCTTCTGGCCCGCATCCGCGCTGCCCTGCGGCGTTCACTGCAGCAGGTGCCGGAGCCGGTCTTCAGAAGCGGCGGGTTGGAGATGGACCTGACCCGCAGACGCGTTACCGTCAACGGTGCCGAAATCCAACTCACCCCTACCGAATACGATATCCTGCGGTTGCTTGTTGCGCATGCCGGCAAGGTACTGACCCACAGCCAGATCCTCAAGCAGATCTGGGGGATGGCCTACCTGGAACAGCCCCACGTGCTGCGGGTGAATGTCAGTAACCTGCGCCGCAAGATCGAGGATGATCCTTCCCGTCCCAAGCATATAACCACCGAGCCAGGGGTAGGTTACCGTTTGAAAATTACGGGATAGCCACCTACTCGCCGAGGCTCTTGCCCAGAACCTTCCGACGAATGATTTCAGTCAGATGTTCCAATTTTAATACCGGTTTGTACACGACATTGTCATCCTGCATGCCCAATTTCTGTAGCTCAAGAGAAAGCCGGTAACTTTGGGTGCCGGTGTGGATAAGCACTTTTGACTCGGGATAGATACCGAACATCTGAACAATGAGCTCTTCACCGTTCATGTCCGGTAGCTTGAGATCTACCAGGCTTATGTCTATATGTTTTGTGGTGAGCAATCCCAATGCTTCCGTGCCGCATGCGGCGGTATGGACTTCAAAGCCGTCATCTTCCAGCCATGCAGAGACGCTTTCTGTCACAAGTGGATTGTCATCAACCAGCAATATTGCAATTGGTCGTGTCATGGTCATGGTGTGCCACCAGGATTGAGCGGCAGGCTGACGGTGAATTTGGAGCCTTTGCCGGGTACTGAATCAACCCTGATCAGTCCACGGTGGTTGTTTACCACCAGTGCATAAGCAACAGATAATCCCAATCCTGTTCCCACACCGATCTCCTTGGTGGAAAAAAATGGGTCAAAAACCCTCTTGGCGATCTCTCCAGGCATTCCAGGGCCATTGTCCGCAATCTCGATGAGTGCGTACTGTCCCGAGCGCAGGGTGCGGAGCGTGATTTGCGGTTGGGTGCCGGTTTCCCTTTCAGCCAGGGCTTGTGCCGCATTCTTCACGATATTCAGTATCGCCTGTTCGATCTCCGCCCTGTTCATGACTATTGGCGGCAAGGTCATATCATAGTTTCGTACAATGCCGATGGTACGGAAGTCATATTTTTTTTTCAGGTCGTAGTCACAGGCGGCCAGTTCAACCGCTTTGTCGATGAGCTGCGGTAGCTCGATCGGCTCCAGCGCGACGGATCCCTTACGGCTGAATGCCAGCATGTTGGTGATTATATCGGCGGCGCGTATGCCGGCAGTCGTAATGTGGTTGAGTAGTTCGTCGATTCCGCGCCGTTTTAGATATAGTTGCAGCAGGTTGAAATCCAGTCCGATCTCCTCGGCGACCTCCTGGTTGGCCTGCAGGCCGGGCGAGATGCGGCGTTGGATGTTCTGGACATTCTGGAGGATGGCGCCCAGCGGGTTGTTGAGTTCATGGGCCATACCGGCTGCCAGGCCGCCGATCATGGTCATCTTCTCGGTCTGCACCATGATGTCCTGAATTCGTTTCCGTTCTGTGATGTCGGTTATGGTGCAGACCAGTCCTTTAACGGCGCCATCGGGTCCATCCAGCCTGCGGCCGGAAAGATAGCCCCAGAAATCACTCCCGTCTTTGCGAAGATAGCGGCGTTCGGTGCAGACATGGCCGAGTTTTCCCGAAGCCAGCTGCCCCAGGGATGCTTTAGCGTCGGAACGCTCAGAATCATGGAGATGGTTGACATACAATGAACCGATTAATTCTTCGAGCGGACATGCCAGCATCTCGGCCATGCGCCGGTTGGCAAATTGAATCCGTCCCTCCGTATCGACCTGCACTATACCGGACTGGGAGGCTTCAACGATAACTCTGAGGCGCTCTTCGCTCTCCTTGAGGGCGCTTTCGATTTGCCTATGGCCTGCGTTGTTTGCCAAGGCTGTCAGACCGCAATCTTGAAATGTGCCATCAGCGAACGCATCTCTTCGGAGAGCCGCGCCAGTTGGGTCGCCGCGGCTGCCGACTCCTGTGAACCATTGGCAGTCAATTGAACAACGGCCGTGATTTGCTGGATGTTGCTGCTAATTTCGCCTGTGGTGGTTGTCTGCTCTTCGGCAGCGGTGGCGATTTGATTGACCTGCATGCTGAGGTCGCTGATCTGCTGCAGGATGCTCTGCAGGGCCTCGCCGGATTTGGAAGCGTCCGTGCTGCCTTTTTCCACCTCCCGAACACCTTCCCCCATTGCAATCACCGCATTGCGGGTTTCACTCTGGATGTTTTTGATGGTTGCCGCGATCTGCTTGGTGGCCTTGGTGGTGCGCTCGGCCAGGGCTCGCACCTCGTCTGCCACAACGGCGAATCCTCGACCCTGGTCGCCAGCTCTGGCAGCCTCGATGGCGGCATTGAGAGCGAGAAGGTTGGTCTGGTCGGCGATATCCTCGATGGTGCCGATGATTTCCCCGATTTCTTCGGACCGGCTGCCCAATGTTTCAACCATGGTGGCGGATTGTTTAACACAGTCAGCTATCTGTCCCATGACCGTGATGGTTTCGCAGACGATCTGCGCGCTTGTTACGGCTGCTTCCGTCACCAAATCGGCATTGGAGGCGGCTTTGTGGCAATTATCGGCAATGTTTGAAGAAGTTGCGGACATCTCTTCGCTGGCAGTGGCGATAGTCTGGGTTTGGGCTGCTGCCTGCTCGGCGCCGGTTGCCATCTGCTCTGATGTCGATTGCAGCTGGTTTGCCGCCGCTGCCACTTCATGGCCGTTTTGCGCTACCCGTGAGATTGTCTCATGGAGCTTGTCGGCCATCATATTGAGTGCTTCCGACAACATGCCCATTTCATCCCTGGAAGTGATGTCGCAACGTGCCGAAAGGTCCCCGGCCGCCATTTTCTTCAGGTTTTCAAAGACCTTTTCGAGCGGGTTGACAACTGAGCCGGCAATAAACCCTCCCAAGGCGACTGCCGCGACAAGTGCAGCAACAAAGGCGACGATCATGGCTGTGAAGAGGTGCTTGTAGGAGGTCTTATCGGTGTTGAACAAATCCTGGGATGCCCCGATATCGTCAGCCACCATCTTGGCAACTAATTCGGCCGGCTTGGTGTAAAGCGGACCAACCTGCTCAACTCCATATGTGACTGCGTCTGCCAGAGCTGTTTCATCATTGGCGGTATGGGCTGCCAGGAGCATTTTGCCTAGTTTAGCCCCGTTTATGACGTACTTCTCAAAACCATCCTTGAACAGCACAATGCTTTCTTGTGCATGCCGGTCTTTTGCGGCTGTTTCGAATTTCTGCAGCGCAGTGCGCACCGCCTCGGTCTTGCTGGAAAAATCATCCCATTTTTCCTTCAGCTTGACGCTATCTCTGAGTGCCATCATGTAGACCAGATCCAGCCGCATGGCCAGGAAATCACTTTTCATCGACCCGAGGCAGGCCACCTGTTGCAGGCTCTGATTAGATCCGTCCAGGCTCAGGTTGCCATTGTGCATCCCTTTAAGGCCCATTGAACCTACCACGGCCAGGGCCAGGCAAGATATTCCCACCATGACCATCAATTTGGTACGAACTTTCAGGTCTTTCCATGTCTTCATTAGTATTCCTCCCGGCAAGGTGCATCGATATATGTCATGGCAGCTATTTGGCAATACGATTGAAGCAGTGCTAAGCATGGAGCATACCAACGTATTCAAAAGCAAAAAAACGATAAAATACGAGGAAATACGGAAAGTGTGGTGGGGGATGCCTTGTCAACTAAGTTGCTATTATTGGGTATGTGCTAAAATAAGTTAACAATAACAGCACGCTACGTGTCGCAACGATGTTGCAGGGTAAACTTGGATGACACAAGAACTGCTCAAGGTGACTCGGAACGCTTTTTCCTGTTCAAAATCTTGTTGAGACCTTGGCGGGTTATGCCCAGATAGCGCGCGGCCACGCCCTGGTTTCCTCCGGAACGTTCCAGAGCCTTCCGGATAAGGGCTTCTTCGGCTTCCTTCAGGGTCGGCAGCCGATCCTCTTCATCGTTGATGCTGTCAATGCAGGTATTCAAAGCTGTCTCCGCCGGTGCGGACAATTTTCTGCCCCCTATGGCCTGGATAAAGCTTTCCTTGGCAAGCGTTCCCCTGCTATGGCATGCAACCGCATCATATGCCATGGATTTTAGCTCTCTCACATTGCCCGGAAAATCATAGGTACCCAAATAACGGGGAAGTTCCGGCGGGATAGTTGGCGGTTTCCTGTGCATGGAGGCCGCTGCCTCGGCCACGAAGGTCTCAAGCAGCAGAGGGATGTCCCCCTTGCGTGCCACCAGGGAAGGGACCTGGACCTGGTGGGTGCAAAGACGGTAGAAAAGATCCTGGCGGAACTTGCCTGCATCGATCAAAGAGCGCAAGTCCTGGTTGGTGGCGGCTATGATACGGGCAGTGGTTTTTTGTGGGGTGTCGGAACCGAGTTGAAAGTATTCCTGTTCCTGTAGAAGGCGCAGCAGCTTTATCTGGGAGGCATCGTTCAACTCGCCGATTTCGTCGAGAAACAGCGATCCGTCTGCTGCCTGGGCAATCAGGCCTCCACGCTGGCGGTCTGCGCCGGTATAGGCACCTCTGACGTGGCCGAAAAGAGTATCGGAAAAAACAAGATCATCCAATCCTCCAACATTGACTGCAACGAAATGTCCTTTGCGCTCGCTTGCTGTGTGCAGGGCACATGCTATCAGTTCCTTGCCGGTGCCGGTCGGGCCGCAGATCAGCACCGGCTGGCTGGTGTGCGCTATTGCCTCGACGTAGCGGAAGATGCGTTTCATGCTTTCATCATTGGTGATGATGCCGGAAAAGGCGGCCGGATTTGATAACTGACCTGTCAGAATCTGTTTTCTAAGCGACGTAACTTCCTGTCGCAATTCAACTGTTTCCAGCGCCCTTTTGGCTATTATCCCCAGTTCGTCAAGATCGTGAATAGGCTTGGTGATGTAATCCCAGGCCCCGAGTTTGACCGCTTTTATTGCATCGGCCACCACGCCGATGCCGGAAATGACGATCACCGGGGTCTCTGGGCAGAGATCCTTTATGGCGCAAATGAATTCCAGGCCATCCATCTCCGGCATGAGCAGATCGGTAAAGACCAGCTCCGGACGTTTTACCTTGAAAACATCCAGACCCTCCCGTCCGTTGCATGCTTCAAGAACGTGGTAACCGCAATCTTCGAAAAAACAGGCCAGGCTCTTTAAAATTGCCTCGTCATCATCCACGATCAATATGGAATGTGTGATTTTGTCTTTCTGCACCAGCAAGCCCCCGTTGTTTCTATTCCGACTAATCAAGCCGTGGCGGATTTACTTAATTGTATCGTTTGCCTGAGAAAACACAAAAGGCGCTGTTGCGCCTTACTTATCTGAAATTAAACCGTAATCGGTTAATTTGCTTGAAAACAGATTACAGCATTTGCGTTTCAAGGACAAGGACTCGATTAATCATTTGTTGCGTAAAGAATAAATTAATACAAACAATCTCACCACTGAGTCACAGAGGACACAGAGACTCCAAAGAGGAAAAGGGGGGGAAGAGAAAAAAGACTTTACGATGACTCCCCAAAAAATCTCTGCCTTGGTTTTACCCCAAAAAATGATTTTGGTTTTCTCTGTGCTCTCTGTGACTCTGTGGTGAAAAAGGTGTATCTATTAAGCCCCATCTGATGGTTTAAAGTCACTGTCCTCACCGAATGTTTCTATTGGGGATCCTCGACTCTAAAATCCGTATTTCCGATAAAGCCCTCGGGAATGACAACTTTTTATTATTGCGTTGAATCGTTACGCGTAAATTTCAGTTACCGCAATACCTGCTGCATCTTGTCCCGCTCAATAATGCAAAAAACATTATAATAAGATAAAACGAATTAAAACAAATCAAAAAAACAGCTTGACAAAAAAGATGAGAAGTTAGATTGTGTCAATGTTTGTATATGCTGATTAGTATTAATGAATTAAATCCACTTCTCCTGCCCAGATCCCCTGGGCGCATGTCATCGAAGTCTTACAACCTGTCAAGGTGTTATAAATCGGACCACCAACCTGAAGCGCATGAATCGAGCTCAGTATTTTAACTTAGGTAATAAATTACTTAATCATGGATTAGTGCCTTTGGCGCTGTTCATTGGGTATGTATGACGCCTTTTGGGAAAAGCTGATCAATTCTTGGTCATCCATCGAATCACCAATTACCGGGATAAATTTTACATCGCTGAGGGGATGTGATGAACAAGCTGTTTTGTAACGCGTTGATTCTTGGCATATGGAGGCAGTCTGTAGTCTGAAATATTTATCTGGAAGGGGGTGATAGCGGGTCGCTGACTTTTTATTCAACATGGGGATATTCGAGAATAAACACACTAAAGGAGGAGTACTGCCGAATGAAAAAATCTCTGTTGAGCCTGATTCTAGCTATCACTCTGGTTATGGGGCTGGCTGCCGTGCTGTGGGCGAAAGTCCTGCCGCCACCGGCAAACCAGTATACCGGTATCTACGATACCAAATTCACGCAATTTACACGTGATGATTGCCTTGGTTGCCATGTAAGCGACAAGGTGCTCGTTGATCGCCACCATGCGCTGATCATCACTGGTTATCAATGCCTTGACTGCCATGTCGTAGTATCCGATGGCAGCGGCGGTTTCGAATTAGAAGATTTCAGGACCTGCAGCAACTGCCACAAATCTTCGCCTCACCATGTTTCCCAGAAGGCTAAGGACCAGGATTGCCAAGGCTGCCATGGTGATAAGATTGACAACCCGCTCGACAATCACTATGTGCCTACCTATGGCGTCACCAGCGTGACACCGCAACCAATCGGCAGAACTGTTACGACAACCGACGGTTCCCTGGCGATCGTGCAGGGATGCTCAGCGTGCCATCAGCCGGATGCAACCGCCATTGATCCGATTACCAACACCACGCGTGCCATAAACAGTAATAAGGAGAACCACCACGGCACTGGTATTGGTCAACCAGGTAGCACAGTAGGTGATTGTACTTGGTGCCATGATGTCGTAAATTCTGATTATGCTATACGGCGGTGCGAAGCCTGCCATGGCGTGAAGTCGCTGCACAATATCCAGGTTCCTTCATCCACTTCCAACATCGTCGTTCCTGGGAGTGAGGCTGCCGGTTATGGCCATGTCGGCAATAACTGGGATTGCGTGGGCTGCCACTGGTCATGGTACGGCAATGCCAGCACCAGTCCGGCTACAGTCATAATCCCGGACATCAAGGGCCAGAGTGCCTATACCCTGGCAGCAGGCAAGGAAACTGCCCTGACCATTACCGGTTCTTCCTTTGTGAACATTGGCGGCAACGGTGTTACCTACAATCCTTCTGTCAGCATCAGCAACGCCACTACTTCCATTACCCTTACGCCTGCTTCGTTCACTGACAGCGAGATTAAGGTCCTGGTCCCGGCCCTCCAGGCAGGGTCATATGATCTGCGCGTTACCAAGGAAGGCGTGAAGAGTAACCTCGCCAAACTGGTTGTCGCTCCGGAATTGTCTGTCAAGACAGCGATACTCTCTTCCAAGAATACGGTCACCGTTACCGGTACCGGTTTCGGCGACATGCCGCCGGTCGATTACAAATCCGGTCTTGGCGTGAAAATTGGAGCAGTAGAGTGCAAAGTACTTTCCTGGAGTAATACCAAGGTCGTTGCCTCCAGCCCTGTTATCCAGGTTGACGCGATGGTGACGGTAATGACTCTGAACGGCTCCGTTTCCAAGCCGGTTTCCGCGGCTGCTGCAAAGACCCGTTAATCACAACTAAGTCTAAGTTGTTCAGGTAGAAAGGATTCTGTTCATGGGAGGAGTTAGCCTCCCATGAACAGAATTATCTGGTTTTCATCCGGGACCCCGGCATGGAAACTTGTACGTTTTTCCCGCTTGAGAAAGAGGATAGTTGCATATGAGTAAATATCTTGCGCTCATTATTGCCCTGGTTTTTTTGAGTGTGACCTTCATTGCAGAGGCAGCCGATAAAAAGGTGATTATCGGATTTAAAAAAGGGACAACACTTTCAAAGGAAAGAAAACAACAAAAATTTTACCATTCGCGCGGACGCGTCAAGCGTCTCCATACTTTGATCAATGCGATCTCGGGCCAAGTGCCGGAAGAAGAGATCGATAAAATAAAGAACGACCCGGATGTGGCTTATGTCGAGCCGGATGTCGAGGTCGGGATAACCGATCCGGGCCTGGTATTGCCACCCCTTACGCAGGAATATACCGAATCGTGGGGAGTGACGCGGATTGGCGGTAATGCCGCCGTTGCCGCCGGCATTACCGGAGCAGGCATCAAGGTGGCCATCCTGGATTCGGGGATTGACTATAACCACCCGGACCTGAAGGATAACTACAAGGGTGGCTATAATTTTGCCTACGATAATGACGACCCGTACGATGATGGCTATATAAGCCACGGCACCCACATTGCCGGCATCATTGGTGCGCGCAACAACGGTACCGGAGTGGTAGGCGTGGCGCCGGAAGTTTCTCTCTATGCTGTCAAGGTCCTGGGCGGAATGGTCATGGGCGATCTGAGCGACATCCTGGCCGGCATGGAATGGGCGATCAACAACAATATGAATATAATCAATATGAGTATCGGCGCCCCGATTGATTCCGAAGCATTCAAGGATGCCTGCGACAGGGCATATCAGGCCGGTATCATTGTCGTGGCGGCCAGTGGCAATACACACAGTAACCTGATAGAGGTCCCGGCTGTATTTGAATCGGTCATAGCCGTTTCCGCCACCGATCAGGACGATACGTTCGCCACTTTTTCAAACTACGGCGACAAAATTGAACTTACAGCTCCAGGGGTCAATATCCTGTCCACGCTCCGTGGCGGGGGCTATGGAGTCATGCAGGGAACATCGCAAGCGACCGCCCACGTAACCGGCGCGGCTGCCATACTTCTGGCAAAGAAACTGGCCTCCGGCAATAGTACCGGTCTGCCGGCAGAAGATGTCAGGGGGCTTCTCGATTCCAGCGCCCTGGACCTGGGCGATCCTGGGCGTGATCAATATTTCGGCTATGGCCTTGTTGATCTGGCCAATGCCCTGACGCCGCCTCCCCCCACGGAATGGCGATATACCATTACCAGGGGCCACTGTTCACCACTGGCACAAGTACTCAAAGCTCCACTCGATGAGGGGGATTATCAGGTTACAATTGAGCTTTGCGGCATGCATGAACTCAAAGTGCTTGTCAAGGACGCCAACGGTACCCGCAGGGTAGCTCTCCCGCCCGACCGCCGCTGGGCGCATAAAAAACATGGCCGTCATAAAGGCGACACCACCACCGCTACATTCACCGTCAGCATCGCTTCCGCCGGAACGCTGATCTTCATTCCCGAAGGCAAGCCGGGCTCTTTTGCCGATATTTTGATAACCGCAAACTGACTCAGGGATGGGACGGGTCATCTTGGGCATAGAGTTGAGGGCGAGACGTCTGGATCGCCCTCTTTTCTTGCTGCCGCGCACACATGAAGAATATAGGAGGTTGATATTCTTATGAGCTTGAAATTAAGGCTATCAAAGAATGAGTCCGAGAAGAATGTCGGCGGAGATATGACAAAAGCTGCCAGATCCTTGGCGATTCTGGTGCTGATCTTGTGGGCGTTTTGCTCCATGCCCGCCAGCAGCCATGCGGCAATCCATACCCTGCAGGTTAAAAGGGACGCTGTTGTAGTGGCGGAGGCGCTTGTCGATGATGCCGCCAACAGAGGTATGAATTCGTTGGTGGTTGACAACACCCAACGTCTTTTCCAGCAGTGGTTCTGGTACCGGCTCGGCTCGATAGGCAGTGAGTCATCACTCTACACCCTGATCCTGAAAAGCGTGAGCCCGCCAACCACCGAGGCACCGGGGGCGCTCTCGCTTACCTACACCCTTGAGGGGCAATTCGACATTACCATTGATTATCTCTTGACCTATCCGGCAGGAGGAAGCGCAACCGTAAATAAAACAGTCACCATTACCAATACATCTTCGGCAGACCTGTCCTACCACCTCTTCGAGTATTCGGATTTCGATGTTAGTGCCACTGGCAACGACAATGTGGAGGCTGTCAATAACAGGGTCTATCAAAACAGCACCCAGAGCGATGCGAGCCACGTTACCCTTGTCCATGCGGCGTCCCGTTTGCCGGACAAGTTCGATATCGATGGCGGCCGCAGCAACATATTGCCGCTGTTGGAGGACTCGGAACCGTCGGATCTGAGCATTCCCCAGACCCCATACCTCTATGACGGCGACTTACAGTTCGCCTATCAGTGGGACCTCGCCATCCCGGCAGCCCAGACGATAAGCTTTGCCGTTACCGATACCCTGTATCCCACAGTGCCGGCAACGGTTACGAAGACCCATGCCGGTACATGCGTGACATACCAGGACCAGGCGGATTACACCATCACCTACGATAATATCGCCAACAGCAGCGGCCTTACCAATGTCAAGATCATCGATTATCTTCCTGCGAATACAGTTATTTCAGCCACTCCTCCTTCAAATGGCGGTGTTTATGATAGCAGCACCAACACGGTTACCTGGAGTCTGGCGTCACTGGCTGCTGGCGCGGCTCAACAGACGGAGGCATTGTCCATTACGGTGAATTCGGCGGCTGATATCACCAATGAAGCATTGCTGGTGAGCGATCAGGCGTTTCCCACCCGCATCACCGATTTCGCAGCACTCTGCAATCACCCACCGACAATGAACGCAATTGACAATGCTACCATAAATGAGGGAGCAGCATTCAGTACTCAAGTCGTGGCAAGCGACCCGGATAACGAAACGCTGGTCTATAGCCTGAGCAACGCTCCGGCGGGCATGAACATCTCATCTGCTGGTCTGATCAACTGGCCTGTTGGCGTGGTGGGGACGTATGTAATAACTGTAACGGCAACTGACCCCGGCAAGCTTTCGGCCAGCAAAACCTTTACCTTGACAGTCAACACGGTGAACCTACCACCGACTATCACCAGTTCCCCCATTACCACGGCAAATGATTATCAGGAATATACCTACACCGTCATGGCTACTGATCCTGAAGGCGATGTCTTGACCTACGAACTGATCACGGCACCGCTTCACATGACGATATCAGGAAATAAAATTTCCTGGATACCTACAATTGATCAGGTCGGTTCTCAAAATGTCACGGTGCTGGTCAAGGACGGCCACGATCATAATGTCCCTCAGAGCTTCACAATTACAGTCTCCCATGTCAATCGTCCGCCGGTAATAAGTACGGCCACATTACCGCCCACCACGGCGACGGTAGGGGTGCTGTACAGCTACAAGGTTACTGCCAGTGATCCGGAATACAACACGCCTCTCACCTATAGCCTGCCGGTCTGCCCGGCAGGCATGACCATCGGCACCACCGGTGCCATTGCCTGGACCCCCACTGCTGCTCAGAACAACAATGTCCACGATATTACTGCCAAGGTCACCGATAGTCTGGGCGCGTTCTCGACGCTCAGTTTCAGCATCACCGTGGGAACCTATGAGAAACAGACGCCTGTCATTACCTGGGCAACTCCTGTTGCGATCAATTACGGCACAACGCTCTCCGCCACCCAACTGAATGCGACCGCCAGCGTACCCGGCACCTTCACCTACAATCCGGCCATCGGCGCAGTACTCAATACCGGCAGCCAGACCTTGTCCGTCACCTTTACGCCGACAGACACGTCCAGATACACCAGCGCCACTGCCAGTGTCACCCTGACGGTGAATCCTGTCGTTGCCACGGTTGTCCTGAACGGACTTAGCCAGACCTATGACGGCACCGCGAAAACCGTCATCGCCAGCACCACTCCCGCCGGTTTGAGTACGACCATCACCTACAACGGCAGTACGACAGCGCCGAGCGCCGCCGACAGCTATGCCGTGGTGGCAACCATAAGCGACGCCAACTACAGCGGTAGCGCCACCGGCACGCTGACCATTGCCAAGGCCTCGCCGGCCATTACTTGGGCCACTCCAGCCTCCATTGTCTATGGCACGGCTCTCTCCGCCACGCAGCTAAATGCCTCGGCAGCTATTCCGGGCAGCCTCGTCTACAGCCCTGTCTCCGGATCAATACTCAATGCTGGCAGCCAGACCTTGAGTGTTACCTTTACCCCCACCGATACGGCCAGCTACAACAGCACCACGGTCAATGTCCCACTGGCGGTGAACCCGGCTACTGCCACGGTTGGCCTGAGCGGCCTGAGCCAGACCTATGACGGCAACGCAAAAACCGTCATTGCCACCACGACGCCTGCCGGCCTGAATACGGTTATTACCTATAACGGCAGCTCCGTTGTGCCGACGGCTGCGGGCAGTTATGCGGTGGTGGCAACTGTGAACGACGCCAACTATACCGGCAGTGCCAGCGGCACCCTGACGGTGAATCCTGCCGTTGCCACGGTTGTTCTGGGTAGTCTTAGCCAGATCTACGACGGTACAGTAAAAACGGTTACTGCCAGCACCACGCCCGCCGGTCTGAGCACGGTTATCACCTACAACGGCAGTGCAACGGCGCCGAGCGCCGTCGGCAGCTACGCGGTGGCGGCCATCATCAGCGACGGCAACTACAGCGGCAGCGCGAGCGGGACCCTGACCATCGCACCCACAGTGGTGATCGGCACCACAAGCTACACCTCCATGCAGGCAGCCTACAGTGATGCCGCCGATGGTGCGGTGATCCAATCATTAGATGGCACACTCACCGAAACCCTGACTGCCACCGAAAGCATTGCCGTTAAAATGAAGGGTGGCTACAACTTGGCTTACGACACAGCCGGCGGTTTCACCACCATCCAGGGGCAGGTGTTGCTGCGCGCCGGGACGCTGAGGGTCGAACGGATAAAAGTCAAGTGATCAAACGGCAAAAGATTTAAGCCTGGACTGGGCCGGCCTGTGATTTTGTAAATACCGTATTGTAGCCTGCAATTAAAACTGAATAAATATATGGAGTTGGGGGCGAAGCTGTCGGAACGCCCCCTCTTCATAAGTAGATTACAAAATTAACCATATCAAATGATAGGACTGCTTATGCCATCAAGCTCAAAATGGTTGTCAATGATGCTTACACAATTGTTTTTCGCGGCAGTCATGGTGGCATATGCCTCCATTGGAAGCGCTGCTGACGCACCTGTTGCCGCACAGGTTGTTGCACGGGTTAACGGCGTGCCGATATACAATAGTGATCTGGCCCCTAGTATGGAAAAACGCATTGCCCAATATCGGCAACTTGGGTCAAAAGAAAATGCTGACGAATTGCGAAGGCGTTTTCAGCTCAAGGAACTTGATGGGCTGATAGCCCGTGAATTGCTTGTTCAGGCAGGTGCTTCCCTTAATTCAAAGGATATTGAACAGCGGATCGAGAAGCGGTTGGCAGGCCTTTCCGCGGGCAAGGACGGACAGAAGAGCCGGTCAGAGGAACAGTTGGCAACAATCAAAGCTAAATTGCGAAGAGACATCCTCGTCGAAGACTATCTGGAAAGCAGGGGATTGCTCAACCCAAAGATTGATGATCAGGAGTTGCGTCGATTCTATGATAAAAACCGCCAAAGTTTTCACGAACCGCAAACAGTAAAGGCCAGCCACATCCTGATAATGATCCCCAAAAATGCAACCCCGGAACAGGAAAAGGAAGCTTGGAACAAGGCTGAGAAGATCCTGGCCGAACTGAAACAGGGAGGAGATTTTGCCCAGTTGGCCAAACAAAATTCCGATTGTTCCAGCAAGGCCAATGGCGGCGATCTCGGCTTCATAAAGCCGGGATTCATGCCCAAGGAATTTGATGCTGCTGCCTTCAAGCTCAAGCCGGAAGAGATCAGCGGCATCGTCAAAACCGGTTATGGGCTGCACATTATCCGGGTTTCGGAAGTAAGGCCCGAAGGTGTCAGGTCCTTCGACGAGGTCAAAAAATTCATTGCCGGCTATATGCGTACCGACTATCAGCGGGAAAAGGTGGAGGAACTTGTGCGTGAACTGAGAAAGCCGGCCCGAATAGAGGTCCTGATCAATTGATATTCCAAGGCATACAAAATGCCTTGAAGTACCTCAACCCCTTCCCTCCAATCTCTTCAGAAATGCGCGGATACGCTTGGCATTGGTGCCAACGTCACTGATTCCAACCCTGGATTCAGAGCGTACATCCACCAGGGAACGATCCCCGGCAGGAGTGATGCGAATCACAATATCGTCCTTGAAGCCAAACCAGAAAGTGGTGTCGGTCGCCTCGATTCTGCCTTCACCCGGTGCTGCGGCATCGATAGTCCAACCCATCTTGTTTGCCGTATCCAATGCCAGGGCAAAGGCCTGGTCCGCTGGGAGCGAAAGCACAAGGGTCTTTATATCGGGATAGGCCTGGAGCTGTTTGGCCGCTACCTCCGGGCCGCCATACTCGGCGGAATTCGGGGCATCTTTCCGCAGAGGCAGGACAGCTACAAAACTGGGTGGGTTGGTGATGTCGGTCGTGATGTCATGTATCCTGGGCAATCTCTGGGCAGACAGCTTCCATGACAAAGGCAGCGCAAAGACTGTTACGCCGACAACCAGGGCCAGGAAAGCGATTATCCCGCCCAGGAAGCTTTTCTTTTTGATGGATGTCGCGACGCCGGCCAGTGCGGCCAGCACGGCAACCACCCCACCGTAGCCTCCATATCCCAAAACAGTGAATCCGGTGCGAAAATTCCACAGGCCGATCCGCGTACCAAAACCGGCTGCAGCCAGCAATAACGCGGCAATGATTGCCACTACAAGCGATAATGTCGGGAATATCAGATCATGTCTCTTTATTGTTGCCGGATTGTCCAACTTATCGTTATTGGTATCCATTCGAACTCGAGCCTCCTCTTTGCAGCACTGA
>Ga0172380_10003246_pt1 | contig 22830 bp, 25 predicted proteins | sample Leawe162metaG_FD_119747 | JGI IMG/M metagenome (GOLD analysis project Ga0172380, IMG submission 119747) | Leachate microbial communities from a municipal landfill in Southern Ontario, Canada - Leachate well 162 metaG | ecosystem: Engineered > Solid waste > Landfill > Unclassified | place...
ATGGAAAATATATTGATTGGTACAACCAAGAAAGAGAACATCTGGGAATTAATGGCTTGACGCCAATTCAAAAGCTAAAAGAGTGTCAGATATGATGTTGCATATTTCACTGCCCGGGGCGGTTCTGTCTTTCGAGTCCTGTATACCCAACCACTAATAAAAAGAGGTGCTATGTGTGGTCACAGATCCTACAGGAATCCCTCCCATTACATGGGCAGTACAGGTTTCCCATTTTTTCACTTTAGTAAAAGTTCAAAAATATGGGAGAACCTTTTCGAGTCCTGCACGGAAAGTATTCAGATACTTTCCTAGGGTCCACAAATAAAAAAGACGCCTTAATGGCGCTTTTTTATTTGTGGACTTTGACTTTATTTTTTTGAACCAAATTATACGAGAATTGGAGTATTTAAAAAACATTTTGAGTAATTAAGGAGAATTAAATACTAAAACCATTTTTTATGGCTCGTTCTTTTAAATCATCAAAAGACATATTTTTAAGTTCTTCGAAATTTTCTCTAATATTTTTCTCATCTTCTTCTATAGACGGATGATTATCTTTTAATGAGCTTATTCTTTTGTTTGCCTTGTTTATTAATTCCCTTGTTTCTTTTTCAGTAACCTTGTTGGGATAAACAAACTTATTTTTTTTAAAATCAACATAGGCAATATTTTGTTTTAGTATTGTTTTCTTTTCTTCATCTTTATTTTTCTCTGAGGGGATAATTTTATTAAAGATATCATCTAAATCCCGACTAAACCAAAACTTTTCCCCATGGTCGCGAAATCTCTTTTTCCATAACGTCATTCTCTCTGAAGAGTCGGTATAAAATAAATAGTTTCCAATCATCATGATTTTACCCATTTCTTCTAAAGAATAGAGTATAAGTAAATATGATTCCCTATAGTAACCTTGTTTTAATAGTGTTTTTGCCGTATCTAAAAATATTTCGGAGTTTTTAATACAAAAGTGTATACCTTCGGCTAAAAATTTGTCGCTAATTATTTCCATAAAAAATAGCTCTTACACCTCTAAAGATACTCTTTTTGATTATATAAATCTACTATGTTAGTGTTTCTTGTAAACTATAACTTATGCTAGTATTAGGGTGTTTTTATTTCTATAAATAAACATAAAATATGGAACAAAAAATAACGAAAATAACGATGGGGATAAGATTCAGACGCTCTTTTCGGGTATCTGACAGACTGGGAGAAATAATAGACTTTTTCTTAAGAGATGAAAATTCCCCATTTAAGGATAAATTAAAATTTGATAAGGTTGGAGACACTAGCAATAAGGGCATGGTTCTTATAGATGAAGAAGGGAACACGTTATCTATTGACATAGACAGTCTAGTTTTAAGTGTTAAAAATAGTAATCTTGAATCTACATTGAAAAAATTTAAAGACGTTTATTTCCCATATTTTAAAAATGGTGTACTAAAAAATTTTGAAATAGAAAATTTCAACAGATTAGGAGTAATATTTGAGCATGAATTAGAAGACACCTCTTTAATTAATAATGCAATTAAAACAATTTCCTCTAACAATATAGAAGTACCTGATAATTGCGAGTTAAGATTTTCTAAAAAAATACCCACATCCAGTGCTTTAACAAATAAAGGTGTTGTAGACTTCTCTAACGTAATATTAACTTACAACAAAAACTCTAAAGGATTAAATGTAAAAATAGATTATCAATTATATTTTAGCCCAGAGATAGCAAAAGCAAACGATTTAGAATTTGATAAATTTATTGAATCATCTAAAAATTTCTTAAAAGACTCTTTTTATAAGTGGTAAATTATATGGGAAAAAAATACCTAAAACAATCTCGATATGGACATGTTGGTAAGTCTGCTATTGAAAAAGAAAATTATAGAAAACTTATAAATACACCCCAAGAGAAGATAAACGATACCTTATCTAAGACTAAAGAAGATTTTGGTTACTCAGATATAACCGACTCCACCAAGGAAAGCATATCTAATATTCACGAAATTAAACCAAAGGAGAGGAAGCCTAGAATAAAAAAACCCTATAAATCAACGTGGACTATAATAACTGAAAATATTAAGAATGTTATATTTGGTGTAATTGTATTTGGAATTATCACTGTTTGTGTGGGAATCGTCTGGGGACAACAAAGGGAATTAGGGAAAATAGATGCAAATATAAACTCAATAACTAAAGATGTGGAAAAATTACAAGATAAATATAGCAAAACAATTGATGATGGTTCGAATAGTAACAACTCAATATATCAAATAAAAGTGGATTTGGAATATATCAAAGAAAGACTAAAAAAAATTGAAACGAAAGCTGGATTATAGATACAATAAAGAAGTTTATTATCCAAATATGCCAAAGAGTTTTTTAGTTTTTCCGTCTTTTCCTAGGAAGTTATAAATTGATTCTCCAAACTTTTTCTCAAAAATAAGCCTGACCATTGCTAGTTTTTCCTGCATTACAGAATCACTTATCTTAATCATTTCTTCTACAACTACACGCGATAAAGTTGAAGAAAATTGATTTTGTTCCATCTTTTTAATCATGTTGGTTTTTGTTTTCTCCCAATCCTTAACATAAACACTGTGAGTTTTAGCAAATTGATATCTATTATCACAATATTGACCAAGCTCTTGAACCTGTTTAAATTCAGCTATCTCCATTTGTGTTTTAAAATTATCCAAAAAATCCTGTTCTTGTTTGATAAGCATATTTTTTATTTGTTACTTCCATATTTAATAACCCAGTAAGCATAAAGAACAAATAGAAGTACACCCATAATTATAATTAGGTCAAAAAAGATTGAGCCTGTCAGACCGCCTTCCTTTGATTGTGCAAATGAATGTATGAGAACTATAAAAATTAACCACCAACTATTCCTTAACACATGTGTAAATTTGTAGTTTTCCATTTTATTTCTTTAACGCCACAAAAAGGAGATCAGAAAAGTTTAATGTTCTATTTAAAACAACATCTCTAAAAATATTAAGTTCCACCTCTCCTAATGGTATAAAAACCCTTAGACAATCTTCAAAAAATACTTTTGTAAAAGTTTCTGAATAATTACTAGTGGTAGTTTTCAATTTTTTATAAATTTCCTTATCTTGTTCGGTACAATCAAAGCTTAATTGAATTTTTTGTTCATACTCTGCTTCATTGTCAGCTTTTGTATTATTCGCACGCAATCTATCATTAAAAGATTTAAAATCTTGCAAAGCAAATAAACGAAAAATTCTGGCTACTGAATCAGTGTTGAGATGGTTCTTGTATCTATTTAAGTATGAGTATTCTGCTTTTAAATTAAGAAAGTTATCAAAAAATAAATTTGTCATTGAAACAGATGTATAAACAAATTTTTTCAAAAAAATATCGTTAGAATGTTGTACTCTCCAAATCGCTTTTGGATATTGAATCAATTTCTTTTTTTGTAGATTATAAAAAAATCCCATAATTGAAATAGTTACTTAATAAATCCGCAATAAACATACAAAAAGCCCATCACGGGTAGAGACCAAAGTCTCTCATACCAGTTTCCCGATATGGCCAGTTAGACGACCCCACGATGGGTTTTTTATGTCTAACTGGACATTTTCACCATGCCAGCAATTACTTGCTAGTTTAGGCTACTTTTACTTATTTAGTTGTAAAATTAGTATAGCACAGGAAACTATAGAGAAACAGCATAGAAACTATTGAAAACACCTCTGGGGTCTCTGTCTTTTTATAAGCTATTACTGAATATATACTGTTTATGTTCTAAAAAAGAATAGATAAGATATATAATCCTGTGTCGAGACAAACAATATCTAAAAAAGTAATGGGGGGGTATATATCCCATAGAAAAGAGAGAGAAGAAAAGTACCTATAAGAAAATTGTATGATTTTTTAATATTTGTATTACAATTACACTTATGCCTCTTGATTTTAAAATTTACAAAAAATTACTAAGGGAAATAATTATAAAAGATACTAAAAGTAAATCATCAAAAATAGGAAAAACTGAACGAATAGGTGGTTCAGAAGAGTTATCGGTATTGATTAGAGACTTAAGTGAAAAAGGAATTATCAGTGTAATTGATCAAGGGTCAGTCGATTCTCTTAATAGTTATTTAGAGTTAGTGGGAGAAGATCCCCGTGCAACATCTAAAGATATGGGTGGTGGATATTATGCTAGTTATATGATTAACGACAAAGAGGAATTGGTAAAATATCTTTGTGAACTTGATTCACAGTCTACAATAAATCCGCTTATAGATGAAAATATAAGAGAGTATTTGTCGATAGTAGATACTAGAGTAGGTCATTTTATTTTATATACCAACGGTCTTATCACATATAAAGAAAAGCATTTAAAATTAGAACCGAGACATCAAGAACTATTTATACTTCTATTAAAGAAAGCAAACGACAGGGTTTTATATGATGATTTCAAGGAGATATTCCCTAGTATAGACATAAAAACAATTACAAAATACATTGCAGAACTTAAAGAAGAATTAAGTCAATATCCATTAGATATAAAGAACATAAGAGCTGTTGGTTATATACTAATCTATCCTAAAAGGTAAATAGAAAAATGTTGAATTTTTGTTGAATCAATACTGATAAAATAAAGGCACGGATGTCCTGTAACGGGGCATCTTTTTTATTACCTTAATATTGTGCCTATATGAGAAGTATTAAAAAAAGCTTTGAACAAGTCACTTCAAAAAATCCTAGTCTGAGTAGCTATGTTTGCTTTGCTAGAGCTATTGCAGGACGTGGTTTTTCAAGAGACAGAATAAGCCGATATTTCCATACTTTAGTCGATTCTGAAGATTACGTTAGAGAAGATAAAAGTGCCTTACTTTCTCATCTCTATTGGCTCTCAGAAACCTCTGTAGCGTACGAAATTCACGGTTTAAACGCCAATAAGGAGTTTGCCTCAAAAACAAGCTGATTATAGGGCTCAAAATAAGGTTATAAAAGTGCAAATTTAGAGACTGGTGGGATGGGTTGGCGAATCTCGTAGCCCCCTACTGGAAGCCAATTAAATACGAGAATGGGAGACACCTCAGGCGGGGAAAGAAAGAACCTAATGGGAACTATCCCACGCCCACATCATTACATGCAAAGTAGCTTTTATGATGTGGAGTTAAGGACAACTTACACATTTGAAATCCGTTGCTGGAGAGTGAGAGTTGTTACAGAAAAGTTAAGTGTGTGCCGAGAGAAAACGGACAAAACACATACTGCATTAAAGCCGTCTAGTTATATGGCTATGGGATTTCCTTGTCAAAGAAAGAACCAAAAAGTGTAAGTGATTAAGCAAACGTTGGTGGTCGAATTATTAACAAATTGATATTATAATTATGGAAAACATAGTTTATAAAAATAATTTAATATCTAAAGAGGCAGAGTCAATTTATTTGAGCGAAAATAGCAAAAAATTTGGTTATGCCTCTTTAGAGATTAATACTAATTCGGAAGAAGAATTGCTTGATTACCTAGCCGAATTATTAACAGATATTTATTTCGAAAAAGTTTATGAAAAAAGAAAGCCAAACAAAATCAAATAAGGCCGTAATCTATTGTCGAGTGTCTACTAAAGAACAAGTGGACGAAGGTGGTAGTCTAGGTACCCAAGAAAAAATTTGTAAAGAGTATGCTAATAAAAATGGTTATGATGTAATAAAAGTTTTTGTTGAAGAAGGAGAAAGTGCAAAAACAGCTAACCGAACAGAACTTAAAAAGTTATTCAACTATTGTGCAGAAAAGAAAAACCTAGTCTCAACTTTAATAATTTACAAGCTAGATAGAGTCTCTAGAAATACTGACGATTACAGTCAAATTCGAATACTTTTAAAAAAATATGGAGTAGAAATTAAATCCACATCAGAGTTTTTTGAAGATAACCCCGTCGGTAGATTCATGGAAAACACAATGGCTAATATTGCCCAATTTGATAACGATATTCGTTCTGAACGCTGTGCAGGAGGCATGAAAGATGCAATGCGTGAAGGAAGATACGTCTGGATGGCTCCCGTGGGTTATAGCAACGTCCGTGACGAAAACAGTAAGTCTACGATAGCACCTAATCACATGGCTCCCCTCATAAAGGAAGCATACGAAACTATTGCAAAAGGGCTACACGCAATTGATGAAGTGCGGGTAATAATGAACAAAAAAGGGTTAGTGTCGAGAGTAAATAAACCAATTATAAAATCTTACTTTCCAAACATGCTCAAAAATAGAGCTTACATAGGCATGATTGAAAAATTCGGAGAAAGTCACAAGGGATTGTTTGAACCTATTGTTAGTGAGAATTTATTTAATCAGGTACAAAGAGTACTTAAAAATAAAGGAAGGAAAATGTCTCAATATAAAAAAGATAACGAGGATTTCCCGTTGAGAAGATTTGTTAAAGATTCAAAAGGATCAAACTTGACGGGTAGTTGGTCACAAGGCAGGAGCAAAAAATATGCCTTCTATAGATTTGGTGGAATAAATTCAAATCACCAAAAGGATGAGTTTGAAAAAAACTTTATGAGCTATATGGACACTTTTGCACTAAAAGACATTCACATTGATAAATTAAAAAAACTAGTCGAACAAAAACTTGTTAAAAAAACTGCTGGTGAAAGAAAAGAGGCTGAAAAGGCAAAAATGCGTATTGATGAATTAGTCAAAAGGCAGAGCCTAATAGTTGATAAAAATATAAAAGGAATTCTAAATGATAATTTAGCAAAGCAACAACTTGATCTTATTGAGAAGGAAATTGTCGATGCTCGCATCTACGTTGATACAGTAGAAGAATCAACTGTTGACCCGTTAGGATTAATTGAATTAACAGAAGCTTATATAAAGCAACCAAGTCTTATTTGGAAAGAGGCTAAACTTGAGAAAAGAAAGAAACTACAATGGTTCGAATTCCCTTTAGGATTGAACTTTATTGATGGAATATTTCGAACCACTGAAACAGCCAAGATATTTAAGACAAAAGAGACATTTCTGTCTCTTCAGTCTACTCAGGTGGACCCTACAGGACTCGAACCTGCCACCCCCTCATTGCAAATGAGGTGCTCTACCAGATGAGCTAAGGGCCCATAATTTAATTGTATTAAAACAAAATATTACAAACTAGCACCACAGAACCCAAGCTCACTCCACCCGATGAGCTAAAGGCCCAGTAAATAATAGGATAATACAACCTGTGATAAAAATCAAATGCCATTTTTACCCATAGCAAGCTTTACCAAATGATCTAGAAAATTATGCATTGAACAACCAATAGCTTTTAGAGACTTTGGGAAAAGGGATTCTTTTGTTAAACCTGGTAAAGTATTAACCTCAAGCACATAAACACCTTTTCTTGGGTGCACTATCATATCTGTACGAGAATAATGTCTCAAACCAAGAGACTGATGCACTTTTCTCGCCACATCCTCTATCATCTCTCTTTCGGCATGAGAAAAATTGCCCGGGCAAATCTCATGCGCCTCACCAGAATACTTTGCATTAAAATCAAAAAACTTTGATTCTTTTGGTTTTACTATTTCTACCGGCAAAAGGGAGTAGACTGACTGACCACGAAAATCATCTATCACACCACAAGTCGCCTCCCTTCCTCTTATAAACTCTTCCACAATCACAATAGGACTATGTACAAAAGCATTGGCAATACCCGCTTTGAAACTTTGCCAGTCAGTAGCCAAAGTCACACCCACAGAAGAACCAGCCGAAGCTGGCTTTATAATACTTGGCTGTGCGAAATATTTAAAAATATCAAAAACTTTTTCCTGAGTATCTTCCCCTTCACGCAAAATTACATATTCTGGGGTCTTCAAACCATGTTTTTTAAAAATCTCTTTTGCCAAAACCTTGTTCATGCCTAGAGCAGACGAAAGAGCGCCAGAACCAGTATAAGGAATACCGACCGCATCCAACTCCCTCTGTATCAAGCCATCTTCTCCGTATTCACCATGCAAAGCATTAAAAACTACATCAAAATTTTTCAAAATCTTATAAGGTTTTTGTGGCAAACCATGCAAATGCCATATTCCATCACGAGAAATAAAAATATCTGAAGAAGCATATTGAGAAGACATATCTTGGAAATGCGACAAAACATTATGTCCTGTTTTCAAAGACACCTCATATTCACTAGAAGGTCCGCCACGCAAAACTCCAACCCTAATACGAGTCATACAAATATTATACACCACATAACACAGAGAGGTATTGTGGACAAAAAAAGAAGCCCGCATTTCCACCTAATGTAGGTGGCGCGCAGCTTCAGACTTCACGTGGGAAACGAGAAGAGGTCACTGAGATCCTTAGGGTGATGACACCCACGTCCTTTCGAGATAAACCCTCAACTCTTACAGCCAGAGCCACTAAGAGTGTGGATACGCTGTTTCCCAAGTCCAAATATAATGATAACACATAACCAAAATTATTGCAAGCTATTTCTATGCACGCCCCTATAATACCCTATAGCAAACCTATGCGCCTCATTATTGGCAAGAAAAACAGCGTCGCGCAAATCTAGAGAAATACTATCACCCAAAATCTCTACCGGCTTGTGCTTTTCATCTTTTTTTACAGAAACTATTTTAGTATCTTTGAAATCTGATTTAGAAAAAATATCTTTTACGGCATGAAACTGATTTTCTCCACCATCTACCACCACAATATTTGGCACCCCCCACTCTCTATGTGCGAGGCGTCTGGTAACAATTTCTTTCAAGTTACCAACATCATCATTTTTGCCCGTACCGAAATCACCTCTAATTTTAAATTTTTTATATTCGGATTTATTTATTTCCCCATTTTCCAAAACGGTCATTACACCCACCACATCCTTGCCTGCCATATGTGCAATATCAAAAGCCTCAATCCTCAACACCTCACCATTTGTAGAAAAATTATTTTCTATGTCTTTTTTCAACAAAGCAACATCCTGAATATGTTGCAAAGCAAAAATAGTCTTTTTAATTTCTGATGCTTTTTCAAATTCTTCTTTTTTCGCCAAACTACCCATCTCTTTTTCAAGATTTTTGATAATTTTTAATTTTTTGCCACTAAAAAATAAAGATATATTTTTTATAATCTTTTTATAATCTTTTTTGTCTATTTCACCAGAACACACACCGGGACATAGGCCTATCTGACGATTGAAACACGGCTTACCATTTGAACTTGGCAAACACTTGTCACGAAATGGAAAAATTTTACGTACAATATTTAAAGCCTCTTTGAGGGATGAACCGCTAGTAAAAGGCCCAAAAGATTCAGCCACTTCATACCCAAGTTTTTCTGAAAACAAATCCCTTCCCCTTACTACCAAAACCCTAGGATAATCTTCTTTTGTTACTACAACATAATTAAAACTTTTATTGTCTTTTTCTCTAGAGTTATATTTGGGCTGATATTTTTTTATATAATGGGCTTCCAATATCAAAGCTTCAAGCACGCTATCCGTCACCTCAAACTTTATTTTTTCTGCTTCTTCCACCATAGAGACAATGAGTGGTCCGCGAGTATTCATCAAATCAGATGAAAAATAACTACGAACTCTGTCGTGCAAAGAAGTGGCCTTGCCAATATACAAAATCTCACCCTCTTTATTTAGGAAAAAATATACACCTGATTGATCTGGCAATTTTATTTTGTTAAAAGTAGCTATATTCATATTATTTTCTCTGCTTTAGAGCATACCTCAAATACTCACCTGTATAAGACTTTGGATTGTTGGCCACTTCTTCTGGAGTACCACGCGCGACTATCTGTCCACCACCCTCACCACCTCCAGGACCAATGTCGACAATATAATCAGCACATTTAATCAGATCCAGATTATGTTCAATAACCATTACAGTATTGCCCTTGTCTACCAATTTTTGCAAAATTTCTATAAGTTTTTTCACATCTTCATAATGCAAACCGATAGTTGGCTCGTCTAAAAGATAAATTGTTTTTTGAATATGTGGCCTATAAAGCTCAGAAGATATTTTCACTCTTTGTGCCTCCCCACCAGACAGTGTTGTTGCCGACTGACCCAGCTCTAGATATCCAAGACCAACATCATTTAGAGTTTTGATACGATCATAAATAGCAGGAATATCCACAAAGAAATCCAACGCTTCTTCAACTGTCATTCTCAAAATATCATAAATATTTTTGCCTTTATACTTTACCTCTAGAGTATCTTTTGTAAATCTTTTGCCCCCACAAACATCACAAGGCACATAAACCGTAGGCAAAAAGTGCATTTCCACTTCTATTTCACCATTACCCTGACAAGTCTCACATCTACCACCCTTGACGTTGAAAGAAAATCTATTTGCTTTCCAACCACGAGCACGTGCCTCCGAAGTTTCAGCGAAGAGATCACGAATAAAATTAAAAGCTCCTGTATAAGTGGCAGGATTTGAACGTGGTGTTCGTCCTATTGGAGATTGATCTATTAGAATTGAACGTCCCAAATACTCTGTGCCAGAAAAAGATTTGCAGTTAAAAATCTCGGCTGAACGATATTTTCTTTCAAATCTAGCTTGTAAATTTTTGTTCAAAATTTCATACATAAAAGTAGATTTTCCTGAACCAGATACTCCTGTCACAAGCACTAATCTACCCAATGGTATATCTACGTTTAGATTTTTTATATTAAATATTTTCCCACCTTTTATAGACAGAGCTCCCTTTTCAGCATCTCGACGCTTTTCTGGTATTTCTATCATTTTTTCACCCTTGAGATAGTCTAAGGTGAGAGATTCTGGAGCTTTTTTATCAGCAAGAAGTTTGTCTAGATATCCTGAAACAACCACATTACCACCATGCACACCTGCACCCGGTCCTATATCAACAATATAATCAGAAGCAAAAATAGTTTCTTCATCATGCTCGACTACAAGAATAGTATTGCCGAGATCTCTCAAATGCAAAAGAGTTTTAATCAATCGATCATTGTCCCTAGAGTGTAAACCGATAGTTGGCTCGTCCAAAACATACAGAGCCCCCACAAGCCCAGAGCCAAGCTGAGAAGCAAGTCTGATACGTTGTGCTTCTCCGCCAGAGAGAGTATGTGCGCGTCTATCTAGGGTAAGATAATCAATACCCACATTTAACATAAACTCTAGGCGTGACTCAATCTCTTTGATCACCACCTTTGAAATACTCTTATCTCTATCACTAAGCTCAAGATTTACAAAAAAATCATAACAATCTTTTATAGACATTGAGATAAGTTCGATGATATTCTTGCCTCCAACATAAACATGCAAAGCCTCTTCTCTAAGTCTTGCGCCCTTACATTTTGGACAAACATCTTTGCCATAAAAATACAACGTACCTAAACCATTACAATCCGGACAAGCACCATAAGGAGAATTGAAAGAAAAAAGTCTTGGCTCTATTTCTGGATATGAATATCCATCGTGTGGACAAGAAAACTTTGAAGAAACAACAAATTCATCTTTTTCTATATCTGTATTACCACCATCTTTGCTCATATCCCTAAATATAACCCTCACCAAACCATTTGATTCATCCAAACATTTTTCTAAAGCTTCAGAAAGACGCTCTAAAGCATTTTTGGCGTCACTACCAACAAAATCAAAAATATTTATAGAGTCAACCAAAACATCAATGTCGTGACGTTTTGTTTTTGCCAAAATAATCTGTTCACGAAGTTTTTTCCTCACACCATCCACAAGAACTTCGGTATAACCCTTACCCAAAAGATCATAGAGCAACTGATAATACTCGCCTTTTCTGCCACGCACAATTGGAGAAAAAAGTTCTATATATACTGGCAAACCAACTTTGGAATTAGCTTTTGCTGAAACTCCTCTTTTGTCAGATATTTTTTCCAAAATAAACTGTTTAATTTCGTCATTTGATAGACGAGTTATTTCTCTACCACACACAAGACAATTTGGTTTACCAACTCTCGCATATAAAATACGCAAATAATCATAAATCTCGGTAATAGTTGCTACAGTAGAACGAGGATTGTTTGAACGAGATTTTTGATCAATAGAAATAGCTGGAGAAAGACCAGTGATTTCATCCACATCTGGCTTTTGCATTTGTCGCAAAAATTGACGCGCATAAGAAGAAAGAGATTCTACGTATCTCCTCTGTCCTTCGGCAAAAATAGTATCAAAAGCCAAAGACGACTTGCCCGATCCAGACAAACCAGTAAAAACCACCATTTTATTTCTTGGTATTTCAACTGTAATATTTTTTAGGTTATGAGTTCTGGCTCCTTTTACCACAATCATATCGGCTTCTCCTTTTTTTGTTTTTGTATCTTTTATATTCATAAATACACGAAATACCCCCGCAACTGCCTTATAGGGGTATATATCGCTTATTATAATAACACATCTTAACAAAAAGTCTATTTACCAACAGAGACGACTTCTTGTACTTCACGAATAATATCATCCAGAGCTACAGTAGCTTTGATAATAAATCTAGAGGCGCCCAACTTCATACCCTTGTCTATGTCCTCCTCCTGATTTAGATTTGAAAACAAAATGACTGGTACATTTTTTAGTTTTGGGTTAGCTTTTACTTGTTTTAGAACCTCAAAACCATCAACACCACCAGGAAGCATAACATCCAAAAGCAAAACGTCTGGAGTACTTTTCTCTAGTGCATCTAGGGCAGCTTGACCTGTGGTTGCAAATTCCAAATTGCATCCTTGATCAGAAAACTTTTTTGAGATAAGACTACTCAAAAACAAATCGTCTTCAACCCACATTACTTTTTTACCAGTTAGAATATTGTTTGCCATATTTTTTATATTATTACCACACTACTATAACACACAAAAAAATTATCGAATAGGTAAGCTAACAAAAAACGTTGACCCCCTATTCTCTTCACTTTCAAACCACATATCGCCACTATGGCCAACCACAATACTTTTTGCAATAAACAACCCCAAACCAGAGCCGGCTGATTCAACTTTTTTGGCATTGTCTGCGCGGAAAAACTTTTTGAAAATATCTTTTTGAACATCACGCGGGATACCTATACCATTGTCACGTACCGAAATAACTATATGAGAATCTTTTTTTGAAATATCTACATAAATAGCTCCATTTTGAAAAGTATATTTTATAGCATTTTCCAAAAGATTTTGTATAACGAGCTTGATTCTTTCTGGATCAATCAGAATATGAGGTACTCCGGCCTTATCGGTCGTAACTTCTATATGAATATTTTTCTTTTGAGCAACTGGCAAAATATCATCAACTTCATGTTGAGCCAAAGCCACGATATCCGTATCAGCCAAAGCCAATTTGAAGCCAGCTCTTAGTCTATCTGCCGACATCATCTGATCAATCAAACGAATAACCATTTCGTTATTTTCATAACTTTTTGTTAATAACATTTTTTGCTCGGGATTAAGCTCCCCAGCATCACCATCTATAAACATTTTTAAAGTCCACTTGATCGCAGCTAGTGGCGTCTTGAGCTGATGGGTAGCTAGAGAAATAAACTCTTGTTGAGCTACAGACTGATTATCTTCGCCTTTTACTTGTATTTCTTTTTTCCCACCAAAAAAATTAGATAAAAATGACATATGTTAATTATATATCATTAGCCAAAAAATTAAAACGAAAAGAGATTGAGAAATGTTACTTATCTCCACGAAGCTCTTTGATTTCATCACGCAAAATAGCAGCCGTTTCAAAATCTAGCTCTTTTACAGCTTGATTCATTTGTTTAGTTTTTTCTTTTATTACTTTACTCAACTTCTTGCCATAAAGCTCTCTATCCATGGCCACCAGGGTTGCAACAGTTTTTGCGTGTTCACTACGCATATTTTCTGTAATATCATGAATTTTCTTAATAATAGTTTTTGGAGTAATACCATGCTCTGTATTGTAAGCTACTTGCAAAACTCGGCGTCTATTGGTTTCACTTATTGCCCTACTAATAGAACCCGTAACAGTATCTGCATACAACACAACTCGGCCCTTCACGTTGCGAGCTGCGCGACCAATAATCTGTATAAGCGAAGTTTCTGAACGCAAAAAACCTTCTCGATCAGCATCGAGAATACCAATAAATTCAACCTCAGGAAGATCTAGACCTTCTCGCAAAAGGTTTACACCAACTAAACAATCAAAATGTCCTTTTCTAAAATTAGTTAAGATTTCTATACGATTAATAGTTTTAATATCACTATGCACGTATTCTGTTTTTATACCTTTTTCTTTCAAAAATTCTGTTAAATCTTCTGCCATTTTTTTTGTAAGAGTTGTGGCTATTACTCTACCACCACCAGCAATTACTTTTGTTGCTTCATCAATAAAATCCTTGACCTGTCCTTTGTACGCGCCTTTTTTGGCTACTACAGGTTTTATAAAAACTTCTGGATCTATAAGACCGGTAGGACGTATTACTTGTTCTGCAATTTTTTGGCTATTTTTTCTTTCATATTCAGCTGGCGTTGCCGATGTGTATATTACCTGCCCCACTCTTTCCTCAAATTCCTCAAACTTCAAAGGACGATTGTCTTTTGCACTTGGCAAACGAAAACCAAAATCTACCAAAGCCTGTTTTCTAGACTGATCACCGGCATACATAGCACCAATCTGTGGCACGGTCACGTGAGATTCATCTATAATAGTCAAAAAATCTGGACTGCCATCAGCTTTGTGAGGAAAATATGACAATAAAGTATCGGGCGCATCACCTTCTTTTTTGCCAGAAAAATGTCGTGAGTAATTTTCTATACCATTACAATATCCAACCTCTCTTATCAAAGCCAAATCATAATTTGTCCTTCTCTTGAGTCTTTCTGCTTCAAGATTTTTCCCTTCTTTTTTCAAAATTTCCAAACGTTTTTCAAGTTCAGCTTTTATTGTTTTGAAAGCTTTCTCAAGCTGGCTTTTGTCTGTGATGAAATGTTTGGCTGGAAAAAGATAGAAAATTTTTACATCATCTATAATATTTCTAGTAATAGAATCTATTTTTGTTATAGTTCCAATCATGCCCTCAACAATATCAACTCTATAAATCACCTTCTCTGACACCGGCATTATTTCTACAGTATTTCCAAGAGCTCTAAATTGTCCGGGAGACAAATCCGCATTGGTTCGTTCAAAATGAATATCAATAAGACGCCTTATAAAATCTGCTCTAGAGATTTTTGCGCCCTTTTCTATTTTCATATTTACCTTTTCGTATTCTACAGGGCTACCCAAACCATATATACATGACACCGACGCTACAACAATTACATCTTTTCTAGTTAAAAGAGCTTGGGTAGAAGCATGGCGTAACCTTTCAATTTCCTCATTGATCATGGCTTCTTTTTCTATATAAGTATCAGTTACAGGCATATATGCTTCTGGCTGATAATAGTCGTAATAAGAAACAAAATAATGCACTGCATTATCTGGAAAAAATTCTTTATACTCTTGAGCAAGCTGGGCAGCGAGAGTTTTGTTGTGTGCAATTACAAGAGTCGGCTTGCCAATATTTTGAATTACATTAGCCATAGTAAAAGTCTTGCCTGAACCAGTTACACCCAAAAGAGTCTGTTTAGAAAGACCATTTTTTATACCAGAAGTAAGCTCGGCTATAGCCTTCGGCTGGTCACCTGCTGGGGCGTATTCGCTTTTTAGTTTAAAAATGTTGTTGCTCATAATACTTTTAAAAATCACTACTCGCCCCGTAGCAAACTTAGTAATCTAAGTTTTGCATTAGAGTCACCTGCTGGGGCGTATTCGCTTTTTAGTTTGAAAGACTCTCTCATTGATTTTATTTATTATAACTTGCCAAAAAATTATTTTTAAATTCTTCAAATTTTTCAGCCAGTATCGCCTCTCTCATTTTCTCTACTAATCGCACTATAAATCTAACGTTGTGTATTGAAGCCAAAATTCCAGCAAGCATTTCTTTTGACCTAAACAAATGTGACAAATAAGCTCTCGTATGATTTTTGCAAGTATAACAATCACAATCATTATCAACCGGAGAAAAGTCATCTACAAATTTTGCATTTAAAATATTTATTTTCCCCTCTTTTGTGTACAGAGAACCTGTACGACCCATACGAGTAGGCGCCACACAATCAAAAGTATCGACTCCATTTTCTACTCCAGCAAACAAATCTTCTGGTTCACCAATACCTAAAAGATGACGGGGTTTATTTTTTGGCAAAACTTCATTAACCCATTTTACCGCAGTAGACATATCTTCTTTTGCAAAAGAACCCCCTATACCAAAACCATCAAAATCCATTGAACCTATGGTCTTGGCGCTTTCTTTTCGCAAATCTTCATAGCGTCCACCCTGCACGATACCATATATGCCTTGTTTTGTTGCGTTTTCTTTTGATCGATGAAAATCTAATGATTTTTGAGCCCAGCGATGTGTACGCAAAAGTGCCTCCTGCTGGTACTCCTTTGTTTCTGTGGGAGAAGTACACTCATCAAAAGCAAAAATAATATCTGCACCCAAATTGTGTTGAATCTCAATAGATTTTTCTGGAGTAAAATAATGCAAACTACCATCCAGATGAGAGGTAAAACTCACACCATCAGCACCGACTTTTGCAAGTTTTGCACTTTCAAATTCGTTTGTTCTTTCTGACAACAACAAAGATGGATCAGATATAGAAACAACTTTTGCCATTTCTTTACCAAAAGCAGCCCCGAGAGAAAAAACTTGAAACCCCCCAGAGTCTGTCATTGTTGGACCTTGCCAATTCATAAACTTACCCAAACCTCCATGTTTTTTGACCAAATCATCTCCCGGTTGCAAATACAAATGATAAGTATTTGATAACACAACTTGAGCACCAGTAGCCAAAACATCATCGCTTTTCATCGCCTTTACAGTACCTTTTGTGCCAACTACAACAAAAGCCGGAGTTTGAATATCCCCGTGCGGTGTATGTATTACTCCGGCTCGACCTAGAGCATTTGGTATTTCTTTTTCCAAAGAGAACTTTATTGGCAAATTCATTTTGTGATAATAACACACTTTTTTGGAAGAGAAAAGCCCCGCCTTGGCGCCAAAAACGCCAAGGCGGGGCTTTTCGTATACCCTTATTTCACATCCAAAAGCTCAACATCAAAAACCAAAGTAGAATTTGCTGGTATAACACCAGGAATTTCCTGAGAACCATATCCGAGTTGTGCAGGAATCACCAAATGTCTTTTGCCACCAACTTTCATACCAGAAACACCCAAATCCCAACCCTTGATCACTTGTCCTATGCCCAAAGTAAAATGAAATGGTTCACCTCGATCTACGGAGCTATCAAACTTTTGACCATTATTAAGCGTGCCAACATAATGTACTGTGACCGTTTTACCAGATACCGCCTCAGCACCAGTACCAACCACAATATCATTTACCACAAGATTCTGTGGATTATTTACTATATTACCCACAGAAGCTGTTTGCTTTTTGTCTGTCATCTTTATTTCTTGACTAAAAAATGAATAAAAGAATTGCCCGAATGTAAAAAACAAAAATACAATGATTAGAGCAACTGTCACCCCTATCCATTGATTTTGTGTTAGTTTAGACATAATAATTTTTAATTAGAATAATACCTATCTAGTATAATACAAATATACGCATTGCAAAAGCGTCTCTGCAAACATACAATATAGTTATGGAACAAGACAAAATACAAACTACACAAAAACAAGTTCAACCAGAACCATTAACATTGGCAGAGATTCATGAAGCAAATCACAAGAGAACATCTCTAATCAAAAAAGAGTTTATTGAAGGTTTTGAATTTTTAAAAAAATATCCTACCTCTGTAACTTTTTTTGGTTCTGCTAGATTTGGCGAAGGCAATGAGTATTACGAAAAAGCTCGTAAAATTGCGAAGCGAATTGTCACAGAAATTGGCTACGCGGTAGTATCTGGCGGTGGTCCAGGCATCATGGAAGCCGGCAACAGGGGCGCTAGAGAAATGGGCGGAAATTCAGTCGGATTAAATATTCACCTACCTAGAGAACAAACGACCAACCCATATATTACCGACCACATAGATTTTCATTATTTTTTTGTACGTAAAGTTTGTTTGTCATACTCAGCAGAAGCATACCTCTTTTTCCCTGGGGGCTTTGGTACTATGGATGAATTTTTTGAACTCATAACAATGGTGCAAACACACAAAATACCAAAAGCACCGATAGTACTTGTTGGTAGTGAATTCTGGAATCAAGTCAAAGAATTTATGATTCGTACTCTACTATCACGTGGCACTATAGATGCGCAAGATTTGCACCTGTTTACTATTACAGACGATGAGGATGAAATACTTAAAATAATAAAAAACGCCCCTGTGAGAAATGGCGTTAGATACAACAAGAATAGTGATTCTAAATAAAAGTTATTAATAAAATTGGTAAAATAAAAAAGCCCTGAAAGTTTCTCCTCTGTGATGGAGAAACTTCCATGGCTTTTGACGCTACTTCAGTCAGAAGCGCGAAACTGGGATGTCACCGATCTCCCCGACGAACGACGTACTGGACGTGATGTCCGCCGCCGTGATACCGACGACATGCTGTTGTAGCCTCAGCTTGTTTCTGGCCAACCGTTGCTCACGAACCGGCTGAAACAGCTTGTTGAATTCCTCTTCGCCGGCCGTCATAACCGTACGATAGAGGATTTGCACAAAACAGCGGCCGTGGTCATAATCCACATATTTGACCACGCACCGAAACACACCGCCGCAAGCCGGAACCAGTTTTCGGCCACCACGAGTTCCAAGGACTTGGAACTCTTTGTAGTGACCAACTGGAGCCATCTTTGGCCTTCGTTCTTCAAAACAGACGGTGATCATTTGCCCCACCTCCACGTTCGAAGCTGCAACCTGAATCATGTGACCTAGACCCTCTAACTACCCGAATGAGTCTGTCGGGTGACAGCCAACACATTTCCCCAACCTATCCATAGGTAGAGAAAACGGCTGGATTGTGAAATTAGTCTAAGAACAACCTGGTTATATATTATACACCTTTATAGCAAAAAGTAAAGTGCTTGTGGAAAACTCGGACAAAAGAAAAAGCGTCCTGCTTTTGGCGGACGCTTTTTCTCAAAAACTAAACTTAGTCTCGATGTGTGATATCACCTCGAACCTTGTCAATAAATCTAGCTGCTGCATCCTGGCCTCCGAGACCAAATGCCAAACCTAGAGCAATTGATAGAGCTACGATAACACCTGTGAACAAAGTCTGAATAAATGCTGAAGCGATACCAACCTGTGAAAGCGCAACCAAAATTGCAAAAATCCAGATTGACCACTTGCTTACTTTACCCAAAAGACCAGCTGATGTTATGCCTGCTGTTTTTGATGATGTAACAACAACCCTTGATAGTACGTCACCTAGTACACCAGCAACCAATAGAATAAGCACCGCAACGATGATACGTGGGATATATGATAGTACAACTTCGCTTAGGAACAAGTTAACGTCCGAAAGGCCCATAACGTTAAATGCTGCGACTAGAAATACTACGATAATAAACCACTTCACAATAGTGCCCAAGAAATGTCCTGTGTCTAGAGTTATACCTCCTCGGCGTACAACCTCTTCAACTCCAGCTTTCTTTAGAGCTTCGTCTACTCGAATTGAGCGAACGAACTGATGGATCACACGGCCTAGCAATGCACCGACAACCCAACCGATGATAACAATAAGAATTGCCACAACGAGGCTAGGTACGAAACCTGCAACACCGTTCCACAAATCTTGGAATGAAGTAGCAAGTACCTCACTCCATGTCTGAATAATCATACTTTTTTGTAATATTTTGCGTCGGTTATTGTAATATGACGCAAGATATTAAAATTAATCTTATAAATGCTAGAGTATGACCTTACTCTTGCTTTTGTTTTAACTGTTTTATTATAACAAACAGCCCCTACTTCGCCAATAGGTGAAGTAGGGGCTGTGTATAAATTATTCAATTCCCAATCTATCCAATATTTTTTCGTGAGGATAATCCAGTATGTCACGGATAAGCTTATCGCACATTCCTAAGCGATATTGAAAATCAGTAGTTTCAAAATATGAATATCTCAATTCTTTACCAATTTCTGCTTCTATGCCTTTGATAACATTTTCTAAAGAATTATTTCTCAAATTATCACCCACAATTAACATATCAATACGACTTTCTGGCTGTTGTATAAAAAGCCCTGCAACAATAACAAGCTTCAGCTTCCCCACCCTGCTAAGTTTCTCTACTATCTCCTGGTGACGCATTGGGTTGATATGTATCAAGAAATTTTGCAAAGGAGTGAGGTAATAAAAAGTATCATCCAAAATCCATCCAGAAGTCTTGATTTTATGTCCAACATTTTTGAAGTCATCTTTGTGGAAAATACGCTTCTTAATCAATCCTATTTTTTCAAGCAAAGCCACCTCTCGCTTTGCATCATTACGTGTTACTTTTGCTCTATCCTCGATATCAGCAATATCAAAAGCATTGTTTGGATTAAACAAAAATAAACGCATTATCTTTACTTTTTCACCACTACCAAAAAGTTTTTCTAATATTTCTATGTTCTGCATATTTTTATTTTACCCAGCAATTGTAACAGATAAGTCTACCATTTCAACGTTGACAAAGACAGAAAAGCCCCGCCCGCCAAAGGCGGGCGGGGCTTCCCCCAAAATCACATTATTTCAATTCTACTTTACCTCCTGCTTCCTCAATCTTTTTCTTGAAAGCATCAGCATCTTCTTTCTTCATACCTTCTTTCAAAGTTGAAGGGGCACCGTCTACAAGATCCTTTGCCTCCTTAAGACCAAGACCCAAGACTTCCTTTACAACCTTGATAACTGCAATTTTTTGAGCGCCACCATCCTTTAGCATAACATTGAATGTTGACTTCTCTTCTGCCGCTGCGCCAGCTACTGGAGCTGCGACAGCTACTGCTGCTGCAGAAACACCAAACTTTGTCTCCAAGAATTTTACCAATTCATGTAGATCAAGAACTGACATTTTTTCGATAGCATCCACGATAGTTTTGAATTTATCTGGAGTAGCTACAACTTTGTTTTCGTCCATAGTAATAAAAATTAAAATGATTAAATATTAAGCTTGCTTTTTCTTTGCTATTTCGCTAAGAGCCATAACAAATCCCTGTATAGGTGAATTGATAAGGTTAACGAACTGTGCATGTAGAGTCTGAAGAGGTGGAATCTGAGCGATAACCATCATACCCTCTTTGTCTTTGAAAGCGCCTTCGAATACACCACCCAAGATAGAAAGTTTTGTATCAAACTTTTTCTGGAAAGCGTATATTTCTCTAGCTGGCTCTACAAGATCCTGACCATACACGAGACCTAGCTCACCATCCATCTCTGGCATATTGCCAGGGATTTTTGAATCGCTAAGAGCTTTTTTGATCAAAGTCTTCTTTGCCACAAAATAGCCGATATTCTTTGCACCTAGAGTCTTTCTAACTGTTGTAGTGTCATTTACACCCAAACCATGAAAGTTCACGAGTACAAGAGATTTTGATTCTTTCATGATTTTATTCAAATCATTCAAGATATCCTGCTTTTTCTGTTTTGTGATTGCCATATATTAACGAGCATTCTTTTAATAAATATTCGACCAACATAAGGCACAAGTAGAGTGGGGCGGAAAAATCCGCACGACCTCGATAGGAAATTAAGACTTTCGTCACCTATTGTCTCTGGCCTTACAGTGAAAGACTATAACATATTTAAATATTTTTGCAATAAAAAAACCCAGCAAGAGGCACCTCTCTCGCTGGGTTTGAGTGATTTTCTGGCACAAACAGGTCGTTCTTACGCCTGCTTGAGAGCCTTCATTCCGTTGCGAATTCGATCGATCTTCGCAAGATGATTTTGTTTCGCCTCTTCAGTTCGTCGTACTTTCTCTTCCTCCTCTTTCAACTGAGCTTGGCGAAGAGCTTCTGCTTTTTCAAGCTTACGACGTGCCGCCGCTTCAGCGGCCGCCGCTGCGGCTTGCCTCTTTTTTTCGAGAGCAACTTGATGCTCTCGACTGAACTCCTGAGCGATAGACTTGCAATACCCCCAGATAAGCTCGCCGGTCATATCGGTTTTGAGAAACTTTTTTTGACTCATGGCGTATGACCACAGAGCCGAAGGCTCATAGTCGTTAACCTTCTCATTAAAAGTAGGCCATCTGGGCCCGCCAATAGCGACAACCCTCCGATCCTCATCGACAACAAAGAATTGTCCGCAAAGGAACGTGTCGGAGAGATCAGAGATCACTGCCCCGAAATTCTTACGCACGATGTATTTACACACCCGGTCGATGTTAGAATCATCGATGTCAAACCACACCACAGGCTGGAACTTTTCACCCGTAATCCCACAAACCACTTCACCCCCATCATCAAGCATGACCAACTGCTTGATCTGCTCGAGAGTCATCTGCTCCTGCATGGCGCCCGCCACACGGGATAGATACTTTTGATGAAGAAAACGACGAGGGGCCAGTCCGTTGACCCAAAGCGGAGTGTTGTACCACTGCCACGCATCGCTGGTCATCGGGTACTGATTAAGGTCTTGAAACATGGTAAAGATCCTTTAGGTAATAGTGTTAGGATTCAGTAGTGGACAGCGAAACTGTTTCGCCAAAGACCACTCCGAATTTACTACACCATTAACCCTTCTATTTTTAGTTTATCACACATAAATCAAAAAGTCAATAGATACGTAATCCTCCACAACCTTGGCACCACTTTGATCCAGTAATATCAAAGCTATGCCATACACCACTAACAAACATATGCCTCGTATTCGAAGAGACGCTGCACGACTCTTCCGTAAGGGGTGG
>Ga0172380_10003248_pt1 | contig 22818 bp, 17 predicted proteins | sample Leawe162metaG_FD_119747 | JGI IMG/M metagenome (GOLD analysis project Ga0172380, IMG submission 119747) | Leachate microbial communities from a municipal landfill in Southern Ontario, Canada - Leachate well 162 metaG | ecosystem: Engineered > Solid waste > Landfill > Unclassified | place...
CTCCTTAATACTGACACCGGGAATAAACGAGACGCAGATTGAGACAATGAACGACGATGGCACGCCTTTTTATTCCATCTCAATCAAGGCAACCGACGTGAAGTGATACGGTCAGTCAACCCAGCGTTTCCGCAGTTCGGATTCTATCTGGCGCTGGCGGTCCGGAGGCAGGGAGTACTTAGTTTTCGGGGTTTTGTCCGGGGAAAAAGCTTTCTCTAAAAATCCGGCCGGGTCAAGGGTGGCGCAGCGGTGCCTTTTGGCGAAACGTTTAACCTCCCCGTCGGCGCTGACCACGGTGATGTCCGCCGGATTGCTGCTTTCCGTAATCAATTCTTCAATAACCTGGTCGGCGGTTGTGCCGCGGGAAAAAATTGTTTTGATTCCGGTTGGAGTGGATGAAGGGGGAAGACAACAACCGTCGGGGTTTACCCTGGAGCGTGCCGGAATCGGCGCAACCTTAGGACCGTCAAAGACAACCGTAACCTTGCCTTTGCTTTTAACCCAGCGCCGGGAAAATTCGGCCAGAAATTTCAGGAGCGCTTCCCGGCCGTCCGCCAGCCCTTTATGCTCTTCCGCCTGTAAAAAATCAACCTGCCGGATAAAATTGTAACCGTCTATTAACCAATGCATTTAAATTCTGTCGCACTATTTTATACGTAGCGCGACCCTTTGAGGGTCGCAGGGAGGGGATAAAACCCCTCCCCTACAAAAACAGGCGAGGCTGAAAGCCTCGCGCTACGAAAACCAAAAAACCAACCAAGGTTGGCAACTACGAAAGACACAACGAGATTCTTCGCTAACGCTCAGAATGACACGAGAACTTACAACAGCGGGAGATAGGTTTTAATCTCGTAATCGGTTACCTGGGTGCGGTAGCGGTCCCACTCTATCTTCTTATTCGCGATAAACTGTTCAAAGATATGTTCGCCCAGAGCCTTGCGCACCAAGCCGCTCTTCTCGGTCAGCATGATGGCTTCAATCAAACTGCCGGGCAGGCTGGGAATGTTGCGGCGGTTTCTCTCCAAGTCGTCCATCCGGTAAATATCCTCTTCCACCGATTTTGGCAGGGACAACTTCTTTTCAATCCCTTCCAGGCCGGCGGCCAGTATGACGCTGAAGGCAAGGTATGGATTGCAGGCCGGGTCCGGGCTGCGAAATTCGATGCGGGCAGCAGTCCCTTTGCCGTGCTTGAACGCCGGAATGCGTACCAGGCTGCTGCGGTTGTGCTGCGCCCAGGCGATGTAAACCGGCGCCTCATAACCGGGCACCAACCGCTTGTAGGAATTGACCCACTGGTTGCAGATAGCGGTAATTTCCTGGCAGTGTGCCAGCAATCCGGCGGCAAAATGCCGGGCGGTGGCAGAAAGAAGGAACGGGTCTTTGGGGTCAAAAAAAGCGTTCTCCTTGCCCTTAAAGAGAGACATGTGCGTATGCATGCCGCTTCCGTTTTCACCGAAGACAGGCTTTGGCATGAAAGAAGCGCTGTAACCGTATTTCCGGGCTACCTCTTTGATTATGACCTTGAGCGTCAGCAGGTTGTCGGCGACGGTCAGGGCATTGCCGTAGCGGGGGGCGAGTTCGGACTGGCTGGGCGCCACTTCATGATGGCTGCAGTCAATCGCGATGCCCATCTCTTCGGCCAAACGAATCGTCTCCTGTCGCAAGTCCGCGGCCAAATCCTGCGGGGCAAAATCAAAATAGCCGCCCTGGTCAATCGGTTCGGTGCTGTTGGGCTTGAAATAAAAATATTCCAGTTCCGGGCCGACCTTGAATTCAAAACCGTGTTTTTGGGCGCGTTCCAACAGTTTCTTTAGGACCAACCGGCCGTCGCCCGGATATCCTTTCCCTTCCGGAGTCAGTATGTCACAGAACATGGCTGCCACTTTTTGGTCCGGGTGAGAACCCCAGGGAAGCACACGGAAGGTTTCCGGTTCCGGCTTTAGGAGCAGGTCGCTTTCGTAAATACGGGCAAACCCCTCCACCGAAGAACCGTCAAAACCGATGCCTTCCTTAAGCGCCGTCTCCAGCTCCCGGTCACCGATGGTTACTGACTTCAACTGCCCCAGGATGTCTACAAACCAAAGGTTGATGAACTTGATGTTCTCTTTCGCCGCCTGCTTCACTATCTTTTCCGTTTCTTTCATGACGCGCCTCCGGTTATAAAAATAGCGGGTCGCATGAACGCAACCCCTACGATTGTTGTAATTTAATGACCGCGTCCGCGCATTTCGGACAAAGTTCCGGGTACTCGGAACTCCGGCCAATTACGCCGCTGTGCACCCAACAGCGCGGGCATTTAGGCAGGCTGGTCCGGCTCACGATTATTTCCGGTTCGGAACCTTCTGGCTTTGCGGAAATCTCCGCCTCGGAAACAATCAGCCATTCTTTCAGGTGTTCTTCCAACATCAACGGTGATAATTTGGACAGAATTTTCGGGTTAACTTTAATTTCAACCTTCGCTTCCAAACTGCTCCCGATCTCTCCCTTGGCGCGTACCTCTTCTATCGTTTTCAAAACTTCTTTACGCAAACTAAAGAATTCGCCGTAAGCGCTAATGAACGCTTCGTCTTTAAACTCCCTGAAGTCCTCGTGCCGGTGCAGGTGGATGCTTTCCGGGTCCGACTCTTTTTTAGGCAAGTACTTCCAGGCCTCTTCCGCGGTGAAGACTAAAATTGGCGCCAGGAGACCTACCAGCAGCCGGCCGACGTAGTAAAGCGCGGTCTGGCCGCTGCGTCGCTCCGGCGAATCTTTAGAATAGGTATAGAGCCTGTCTTTCAAAACATCAAGATAGAAAGCGGATAGGGTCAGGTTGCAAAAATCGTAAATCTGTCCGGCAACCCGGTAAAAAGAAAAACTTTGGTATCCGGCAGACGCCTCTTCCTGAAACCGGCTTACCTCGGCCAAGGCCCACCGGTCAACCGGCAGAAGATTTTCCTTTTTAACCGCGTGTGCATCCGGGTCAAAATCAGAGAGGTTGCCTAAAATAAAACGAAGCGTGTTCCGGATGGTCCGGTACTGCTCGGCTATAACCTTGAAACCATGCAGGCTGGTTTTAATATCGGCGCCGTAATCCTGGCCGGCGGCCCAGAGCCGCACGATATCGGCGCCAAACTCCTTTAAAACCTCCTCCGAAGTGATTACGTTGCCCAGGGACTTGCTCATCTTCCGGCCGGTCTCGTCAACCATGAAGCCATGGGTGAGGACCTGGCGGAAAGGCGGCTTTCCCCTGGTTGCCATCGAAGTAATCAGGCTGGTCTGGAACCAGCCCCGGTGCTGGTCGCTGCCCTCCAGGTACAGGTCGGCCGGGTAATAACCGGCTTCCTCCAGAACGCCGGCCCAGGAGACGCCGGAGTCAAACCAGACGTCAATAATGTCTTTTTCTTTTTCGAATTGTTTGCCGCCACAGCCGCAGGAGACACCTTCCGGCACGAAATACTTTGCTTCCTGCTTAAACCAGGAATCAGAACCTTCCCGGCCAAAAACCTCGGCAATCCGGTCGAAAACTTTTCTTTCCATCAGCGGTTTACCGCAATCCTGACATCGGATAATCGGAACCGGGACACCCCAGTGACGCTGCCGGGAAAGACACCAGTCCGGCCGGGTTTCAAGCATGCCGGCCATCCGCCGCCGGCTCTCCGGAGGCAGAAATTTTGTTTCTTCAGTTGACTTTATCAACCGCCGGCGCAGGTCTTTATGGTCAACGTTAAGAAACCACTGCTCGGTGGCGCGGAAGATAACCGGGTTTTTACAACGCCAGCAAATCGGGTAGCTATGGCTTATCTCTTCTGAAAAAAGAAGGTGTTTGTTGTCGCGTAACTTCTGAACAATTAAGGGGTTGGCATCCCAAACCGAAAGACCCGTCCACTCCGAGACCTCGGCGGTAAAACGGCCGGCTTCGTTAACCGGAGAGAGTACCGGCAGGTTGTGTTCTTTGCCCACCAAAAAATCTTCCTCACCGTGGCCCGGCGCGCAGTGGACGATACCGGAGCCGTCTTCCGCGGAAACAAAATTCGCGGCGACAACCGGCACCTTGCGTTCCAAAAACGGGTGTTTTGCCAGCAGGGTAGTCAACACCTCGCCTTTCAGGCTTGCTTCCCGGCATACCGCCTTTTTGCCGGTCTTGCCGAAGACAACCGGAACGAGGTTTTCCGCGAGAATGATATTACGGCCTTCAAATTCCACCAGGTTGTAATTAAGTTCGGGGTGGACGATTAAAGCGACGTTCGCCGGAAGCGTCCAGGGCGTGGTGGTCCAGACGAGAAAAGAGACGTTTTCGGCTCCGGCTAAAACTTTCCGCGGGTCGTCAGCCACCGGAAAAACGACATAGATAGAATCGGTACTTAAATCCTTATACTCAATTTCCGCCTCGGCCAACGCGGTTTCGCAGTGGGTACACCAGTAAATAGGCCGTTTGCCCCGGTAGATATATCCGTCAAGAGCCAGGTCGGCAAATATCCTTACTTCCTGCGCCTCATATTCCGGCAACAGGGTCAAATAAGGCTTATCCCAATCTCCGTAAACACCCAGGCGCTGGAATTCCTTCTTCTGGATTTCCACAAACTTCCGGGCGTATTCCGCGGCTTCTTTCCGAAAGAAAACCGGGTCTACTTCGGCTTTTTTGCGTCCGGAATTTTTCAGGACCTGGTGCTCAATCGGCATACCGTGACAATCCCAACCGGGCCGGAACGGCGTCTGTTTGCCCTCCCGCATCTGGCTGCGCACCGCGACGTCTTTCAAGATTTTGTTAAAGGCGGTACCCAAGTGAATGTGTCCGTTGGCGTAAGGCGGTCCGTCGTGCAGTATAAAACGCGGACCTTTGACATTCAGCTCCGACATCTTCCGGAAGATGTCATTGTCTTTCCATAACTTCAACATCTCCGGCTCGCGCTGAACCAGGTTAGCGCGCATCGGAAAATCGGTTTTGGGCAGGTTTACGGTTTTGCTGTAATCCATAAATTTTATAGTACGCCGATTACCGCAGATTTTCGCAGATACAGCATAAGAATTTTTTTATAGAATTACTCAAAACTATTCTTACTCTTTATCCTGCATTTACTGCGTATATCTGCGTCCAAAAAAGTACTTTTTGTGTAACTAAATTATCATCTTTTCCAACCGGGCAATCCGCTCCTCAACCGGCGGATGGGTGGAAAAAAGTGAAAGCATGCCGCGGCCGGAAAACGGTTTTACAATAAAAAGATGGCTGGTGGCCGGGTTGGCGTTGCGCATCGGTTGGCGCTTACCGGCGGTCTCCAGCTTGCGCAGGGCGTTGGCTAAAAACATCGGGTTGCGGGATAGTTTCGCGCCGTCGGAGTCCGCTATGTATTCCCGGCTGCGGCTCACCGCCATCTGAACCAGCAGGGCGGCAAGCGGCGCCAAAACCGCCATCACTAACATGGCGACCAGGGAAAGCGCGTTACCCTGCCGGTCCCGGTCTCCGCCGCCGAACATGGCGCCCCACTGAACCATCCGGGCCAGAAAAGTAATGGCCGCGGCCAACGTTGCGGCACAGGTGGCGATGAGAATGTCCCGGTTTTTAACGTGTGAAAGTTCGTGGGCCAAAACACCCTTGAGTTCCTGTTCGCTTAAAATATCCAGGATACCGGTGGAAACAGCAACCGCCGCGTGATTCAGGTCCCGGCCGGTCGCAAAAGCGTTGGGGTTGTCGGACTGATAGATATAAACTTTCGGCATCGGAAGGTTATCCAGCATGGCCAGGTCTTTCACGATCCGGTAAAGAACCGGCGCTTCGCCCGGCAAAACCTCTTTGGCACGATACATCGCCAGCACCATCTTGTCGCTGAACCAGTAAGCAAAAAAGTTAAGCGCCAGCGCGATAACCAGCGCCATAACCGCTCCACTTTTACCCCAGATGCTGCCGAACCAGACCAGAATTGCGGTCAAAACACCTAACAAAAGAATTGTTTTTAATTGGTTGCCCACGATTCTCCCCCGCCTTGAAGTTAAACGGTATTTTAAGATATTATATCATAATTATGGAGAAAGACGCCTTCGGGCTTTTCAGGAAAAAGGTCAAACCGGAGATTGATTCCGTGGAGCTGATGTTCCGACGGCAACTGTCGGAGGAACCGGAAGGCCTGGTTGGAGATCTGCGCAAAGCAGAAACCTGGTACGCACGGCTGCAAACCATCATGGCTCTTTCGGAAACCTACCTTGACCTGGCGGAAAACGCCCGGATGCCCTCCAAGGAAAAACTCACCGAGATGGAACGGGAAAAGCTGCTTACCTCCCGGGTAGCGTCCGAGCGGTTCCTGCGGGACCGGGTTGCCGGATTATTGGAAGCGCTGAAAACCAGGATTCTCCTCGGACAAACCCTTTTGAATTATTACCGGGACGTCCATTTTTCCGAAAGGGGACGCCCGTTTCAAAAACAAGAGCATCCAAGATAACGGGTCGTTATTAGGGTGCCGGGCAATAACTTTGGGCAGGGATTTTGGTTTGCGCGGTTAAAGAAATAAAGGGTATAATTTAAAGGTTAGTTTGTTTGCCGATTCGTCTTCAAAAATAGAGCAAGGCCGCCTTCGCCAAGGCTTCGGCGAGCCAAGGGCGGCAAAGAAGCTAACGCAGCTATATGAATGAAGACGAATTGGAATCGCCGGGATAGCTCAGGCGGTAGAGCGAAGGACTGAAAATCCTTGCGTCCCCAGTTCAACTCTGGGTCCCGGCACCAAGAAAGATTGAGATTGGAAGTCCAAATGTTTTTTGACACGCACAGCCACCTTAACCTTCCCCAGTTTGAGGCCGACCTTCCTTCGGTTGTAGAACGGGCACGCCAGAACAAGGTTTCGGATATCCTGGTGGTGGGGATTGATCCCGCAAGCAACCGGAAGGCGGTCCGGATTGCGTCAGAATACAAACTTTGGGCTGCGCTGGGCCTTCACCCATCCGACATAGAAACAGACAATCCGGCGCTCCCCGGGATTAAAGAGTTGTCGCCTAACGACCGCGTAGTTGCCGTCGGTGAAATCGGCCTTGATTACACCTGCGCCGTGGACCATTCCCGGCAAATCACGGCCTTCCGGAGCTTTCTGGAGATGGCAAAAAACCTGGGGTTTCCGGTAATCATCCACAGCCGCGACGCGGCCGAAGACACTCTAAGCGTCTTGCGGCAGGCAGGCCCAACAAAGGGTGTCTGGCATTGTTTCAGCGGTGACGTAAAACTGGCGGAGGAAGTCCTGGACCTGGGTTTGTTTGTCTCTTTTACCGCCAACATCACCTACCGGAAAAATGAAGCGCTCCGACAAGCCGTCGTCGCGGTTCCGCTGGAACGGCTCCTGCTGGAAACCGACTGCCCGTTTATGCCGCCGGAAGGCAGACGGGGCCAGCGCAACGAACCGGCCAACATTCCTTTGCTGGCAAAAGCGATCGCGGACATTAAACAGACAGATATAGCGGAAGTCGCCGAAAAGACGTATAATAACAGCTGTGGATTATTTTTAAAATCCGGAACGGGAACTTGACAGAAAAAGAAGGGTGCGTTGCTGTATCATGATACACAAGTACGGGCGGGGGTTTATATGAACCGGATGTTTTGCGTCGGGTTGTCTTCTAACGATGAACTGACGAGTTTTTTACGCTTGCGAGTTGGCGACCGTCGGGTTGTCTATGCCAAAACAAAAAAAGTCGCCTCGGCACTTAGGATAACCCACAACGACGACAAACACAAACAAAACAATGCTTCCACGAAAACGACGCCGGATTACATTTTTACCAAAGACGGTGCTGGACCAGGTTACTCTTTCTCCGCGCGGAGAAGAGTTGTGCGAAGAAGAACTGTTAGACGAAGCCCTGCAAGAAACAAAAGAGGGGAAAACGAAGGCGCTTGACGATGAACCAATTCTTCCGATAAAAGAATAAAACTGGTTTTCGCGCCCAATTTTAAGGTTTTTAAACCCGAACGAGGATTGTCTGGCCGGCGGAACTTCGCGGAGTGACGGAAACAAAACAAACAAAACAAGTGAATGAGTATCCGTGGCTCGCCTTGATTTTCAGGCGAGAACACGGAGAGCCTCGTTCACGAGTTGCGTAGTTTTGTCCGGCACACAGAGTGTTCCGCGAACCAGACATCCGAGAGACTTTATGGCAAACAACACCGACCCACGTTTTGAACACGTTTTAAACGAGGCGAAGAAACAGCGGTCCGGATTCCTGAGTAAGGTCTTCGGGAGCAAGAGCGAGCGGGATATTAAGCAGATGCTGCCGCTCCTGGCCGCGGTCTGCGACTTGGAGCCCGCCGTTCGCGAACTGCCGGACGACCGCCTGGCCGCCAAGACCGCGGAGTTCCGGGAACGGCTGGCGCAGGGCGCGTCCTTAGAAAATGTTCTGCCGGATGCGTTCGCGGTAGTCCGGGAATCGGCCCGCCGGCGCCTGAACATGCGCCATTTTGACGTCCAGATTTTAGGCGGCATCGCGCTCTACCGGGGCGCCATCGCCGAGATGGTGACCGGCGAAGGAAAAACCCTGGTGGCAACCCTGGCCCTTTATCTGGCGGCGCTGGAGGGAAAAGGGGCGCACCTGGTGACCGTAAACGATTACCTTGCCCGGCGCGACCGCGCCTGGATGGGCCCAATTTACGAATCGCTGGGATTAACCGTAGGCGCGATTCAGCACGAAAGCAAAAGAGATGACCGCCAGGCCGCCTATAACTCCGACATTACTTACGGGACCAACAACGAATTCGGCTTTGATTATCTGCGCGACAACATGGTCCTGCGAAAAGAAGACCGGGTGCAGCGGGAACTTCACTACGCCATCGTAGACGAAGTGGACAGCATCCTGGTAGACGAAGCGCGAACGCCTTTAATCATCTCCGGTCCGGCGGAAGAGTCAACCTCTCTTTACTACCAGGTAGACAAGATTGTCCCGCGGCTGGAAAAAGACAAGGACTTCGCGGACGAGGAGAAGACCAAGTCGGTTTACCTGACCGAAGACGGCATCCACCGGGTGGAAAAACTTTTAAACATAGACAACCTGTACGACCAGGAACACATCAAGATGGTCCACCACATCCAACAGGCGCTCCAGGCCCACATCCACTACCGCCGGGACAAGGACTACCTGGTGAAAGACGGCAAGGTGGTAATTGTGGATGAATTCACCGGACGGATGATGGAAGGCCGCCGTTTTTCCGACGGCCTCCACCAGGCGCTGGAGGCGAAAGAAAACGTTAAGATTGAAGCGGAAAACCAGACCCTGGCTACCATCACCTTTCAAAACTATTTTAAGTCATATAAACGACTCGCCGGCATGACCGGCACCGCGGCCACCGAAGCGGTTGAGTTCAAAGACATCTACAACTTGGACGTAATCACCATCCCGCCCAACCGCCCGTTAATCCGGCTGAACAACCCGGACGCCATTTACAAGACATCCCGCGAGAAATTTGAGGCGGTTGCCGACGACATAGAGGCGCTCTACCGAAAAGGACAGCCGGCCCTGGTCGGTACCATTTCGATTGAAAAATCCGAACTCCTGTCCCGCATCCTGACCCGGCGCAACATCCCCCACCAGGTCCTCAACGCCAAACACCACGAAAAAGAAGCATCCATCGTTTCGGAAGCCGGACGAAAGTTCAAGGTTACCATCGCTACCAACATGGCGGGCCGGGGAACCGATATCGTCCTGGGCGGTTCTCAAGCGGCAGAAGAACCGTGGACGGAAGAACATCAACGGTTGGCGTCTCTGGTGCTTGAAGAATACCAAACTATGGACCCGGAACAACTAAAAGGAAAGACCCGCGAAGCGCTTGAGGTTATCCTGTCCGGCGGTCTGCATATCGTCGGGACCGAGCGGCACGAAGCGCGGCGCATCGACAACCAGCTGCGCGGCCGCTGCGGCCGGCAGGGAGACCCGGGCAGTTCCAGTTTTTACCTTTCCCTGGAAGACGAATTAATGCGCCTCTTCGGCTCCGAGCGGCTGTTGGGAATAATGTCGGCCCTGCCGGAAGGAGAATTGATTTCACATCCGTTAATTACCCGTTTGATTGAAAACGCCCAGCGTCGGGTTGAGGGACAAAATTTTGAGATTAGAAAACAATTGCTGGACTTTGACAACGTGATGAACGAACAGCGCCAGGTTACCTACCGGATGCGCAACCAGGTTCTTGAAGGACAGGACCTGTCCGGCCACTTCCAAGACTTAATCCGCGAAGAACTTCTGGCCGGCCTGGACCGTTATTTCCCGACGGCGGTACATCCGGAAGAATGGGATAAGGCAGATTTTGGACGCTGGTTTGAGGCCACCTTCCGGTTTCCCGCGGTTGAGCCGACAACCGTAGAATTAACCGCCCGCAAAGAAACCCTGGCCGAACAGTTGACCGAGACCGTCTGGCGGTTTTATCTGACCAAACGTTCCGCGGCCGGCGCGAAATACGCGGACCAGGCCGAACGGTATCTTTTTCTCTTTGTGTTGGACAGCCGCTGGAAATCACACCTTTACGACATGGACCATCTTCGGGAAGGAATTTCCCTGCGCGCCTACGGCCATCAAGACCCCTTGGTAGCATACAAAAGCGAGAGCTTTGCTCTCTTCAGCCAGATGCAGGAGGAGATGCGGCGCCAACTGATATCGCTTCTCTTTTCGATGGAGACAGCCGCTCCGGAAACCGGGCCGCAGACTATCGCTCCACAAGCAGTGTTGTCACCGTCCTCTTTCCAACACGGAGAGTTTTCCGCCTTTAACCAGCCGCGCCGAACAGACTCCGAGCTGCCGTCCGCTTCACCGCCTTCCCGGAGAAAACGGCCGGCGTCCGCGGAACCCGTCGAGCCCGTCCACGCGGGTCCAAGAATCGGCCGCAACGACCTCTGTCCCTGCGGCAGCGGGAAAAAATATAAACGGTGTTGCGGTTCAAAAGAGAGTTGATTTGACATCTTGTTTGTTATAAGTTTATAATTTTACCTTACCTCTAAAAACAAGCCTGCAAAACACCCTGTGTAAAACCTGTTAGTTCCCGCTTAATTCCCGGTTGGTAACTTATGGAAAAACCCTTAGGTCTCAACAATCCGCTCCATTCTGGCGCCCTCTGGCTTGAGGCGCTCAATTTTGTGAAAGGCCAGATGGACCAGGCTACCTTCAGCCTCTGGTTGGAACCGCTCAAACCCGCGGCCCTTCAAGACAACGCGCTGGTAGTGGAAGCGCCCGATTCTTTTTCGGCAAGCTGGGTGCAAAATCACTACGGAGCTGAAATTATCGCCGCGCTCCAATCTTTGAATCCGGCCGTAAACCGGGTGGTTTTTGTGGCTAAAGACGTGTCCGCCGCAGCCTTAACGAAGTCGGAAGCCGGCGTCAAAACAGAACCGGGCAGGGCGGACTCAACACCGGACGAACCCAAAAAAACAAACGCCGCCCCGGCCGCCGCAATCCGCCGGACCAGGCCCGGAAACAACCTCAACCCGCTTTACACTTTCGACAATTTCATTATCGGTGAAAATAACCGCCTGGCGCACGCCGCGGCTCTTTCTATTTCCCAATCTCCCGGAACCGCTTATAACCCGCTCTTTATCTACGGCCAGGTCGGCGTTGGAAAAACCCACCTGATGCAAGCGGTCGGAAACTTCGCGAAAACTCAAGCCGATTTTAACGTGGTCTATCTCTCCAGCGAACAATTTTTAAATGAGTTTATCGACAGCCTTTTAAATAAAAATACCGCCGCTTTCCGGAACCGGTTCCGCGACCTGGACCTTCTTTTAATTGACGACATTCAGTTTATCGGCGGAAAAGAAGAGACCCAGCGGGAGTTTTTCCACACCTTTAACACTCTTCATGATTACCATAAACAGGTTGTTCTTTCCAGCGACCGACCGCCCAAGGAACTTAAAAACCTCGAGCGTCGCCTAGTGTCCCGCTTTGAGTGGGGTTTGGTTGTTGACATTCAACCGCCGGACCTGGAAACCCGAATCGCTATTATCGAAAACAAAGCCCGGATGAAAAATTTTCCACTAGCCAAAGAGGTTGCGTTTTGTTTGGCGGAAAAAGTTGAGGGTAACGTACGCTCGCTTGAGGGCGCTCTAACCAAACTGATTGCCTGCGCCGGCCTCTATAATAAAAATGAGGTGGATGTTGCGTTCACTGAAAACATTCTTAAAGATTTACTCCAAAACGAAAACAGTAAACCTAAAATTGACATCGCCGCCATCCAGGAATGGGTGAGCCGGTATTATAATATTAAAATTTCAGAGTTAAAGGGTGACCGGCGGCAACAATCCTTGGTTTTACCGAGACAGGTCGCTATTTATTTATCGCGAAAATTAACCGGCGCGTCCTTACCCCAGATCGGCGAAGGGTTTGGCGGTAAAAACCACACTACCATTCTTTACACCTGTCGAAAAGTTGAGGATAAGATGAGTAAGGATGTGAACTTTAAAGAAGAGGTTGAGAGGGTATTGGTGAAGTTTAAAAATGATTTAAATAATAATTAACAGTTTTATTTCAAGGAAGATGTTGTGGTAGTATTGTTCTGGGCTGTTTTTTAAAGTTATCAACAACTACTATATACTATTATTAAATTTTATATAATAAATATTAGTAATACTTAAAATTTATTTTTATTTAAAAAGTGGGGGGTGAATGGAAATAAAAATTCAAAAAAGGGATTTATTGTCTATTTTAAATAAAGTGTCCGGCATTTTAAGTCCAAAACCAACCTTACCGGTGCTTAACCATATTTTAATAGAAGCAGGTAAGGATGGTTTGATTGCAACCGGAACCGATTTAGAGTTAAGTGTAAAAATAAATAAAGAAATAGCTGTTTTAAAAGAAGGAAAGGTTTTAACGCCCGGCCGGAAATTATTGGAAATTGTGCGTGAATTTCCGGAGGCGGAGATAGGTCTTTACAGTGAAAAAGAAAACCGCCTGCGTATTTCCCAAGGAAAGATAGTTTTAAATCTAGTCGGTTTACGGGTAGATGATTTTCCTTTAACCCCTAAAATCAAAAACCCGGTTCACTTTAAAATATCCGCCGGTAATTTAAAAAAAGCCATAACTCATACCCGCACAGTGGTTGTTTTTGATGAAAACAAACCAAACCTTTCCGGGATATTTTTCACTACAGAAGACGGTTGGTTGACAACCGTCACAACAGATACCCGAAGGCTGGCGCGACACAAAACCAAAACAAACCTTTCCACTAATATTAAATTTATCCTGCCGATAAAAACAGCCGACGCTTTAAAGGGTTTATGGGAAGAAGGGGTGGAGTTAGATATAAATCTGGGAACCAACCAGATTATTTTTTCGGGAGCCGGCCTGGTTTTAACCAGCCAAACAATTGAGGGTGAATTTCCAGACTACAACACCGTCATCCCTAAAGAAAAAGATTTATCCGCCGCCACCATACCCTTACCGGCTTTTATTTCAACTCTGCGCCGGATCAAACAGGTTGTTTCCTCCGGAAAAAACCTGGTGCGGCTGGACTTAAGAAAGAACAGCTTGAAGGTTTCCGGTGAAACCGCCGGAGTCGGCGAAGGGTCGGAAGAGGTGGATGTTTCCTATCAAGGAGAGCCGGTTACCCTTAACTTCAACCCAGACTATTTATTGGAGGGAGTTAAGAGCCTGGAGGGAGAAGAGGCTTTCTTTTTCGGGTTCAACCATAACCCGGAAAAACCAAGCCTGATTAGGTCCCTGAAGAACACCGACTACATCTACCTGGTTATGGCGATGCGGTTATAACGATACCCCGTGGAAAAGATAGGCGACATTGTCAGCCGAGTCCTAAAAAAAGAAACCTGTTTTTGTGAAGAGAAAGACTACTTGTCTTTATGGGATGATGTTGTTCCGAAGGGAATAAGGCGGCATGCCCGGGCGACGGTTGAGGGCGAAAAGATGCTTGTTTGGGTGGACAATCCCACCACCCACCACCAGGTTTTTTTACAAAAAGAAAGGATTGCGGCTGAATTTCGGGACCGAGGTCTAAAGATAAAAGAGATAACCATAAAACAGGCGCCAGGAGGGAAAAATGTTTCAAGGTTCAATCGTAGCGCTGGTCACGCCGTTTAAGGCCGGGAAGATTGACGAAAGAAGTTTTGGGGACCTGATAGAGTGGCAGATTAAAGAGGGAACCGACGCAATTCTTCCTTGCGGCTGCACCGGAGAGGCGGCGACGCTTTCCATGGAAGAACACCAGCGGTTGGTGGCGTTGGCGGTGGAGACGGCGGCGGGACGGAAGCCGGTAATTGCCGGAACCGGTTCTAACAATACCGCCGAAGCGCTTCAGCTTACCCGGCACGCCAAGAACGCCGGCGCAGACGCGGCCCTGATTATTACCCCCTACTACAACAAGCCCACGCCGGCCGGTCTTCTGCTCCACTACACCACCATTGCCAAGGCGGTTGACATACCGATTATCCTTTACAATGTTCCTTCGCGAACGGGCATTTCCCTTTTGCCGGAGACGGTTGCCGAACTTTCCCGGACACCAAACATCGTGGCAATTAAAGAGGCGTCCGGAAGCCTGGACCAGGCCAGTTCGATAAGGAGTTTGTGCGGAATCGCGGTTTTTTCCGGGGACGATTCCCTGACCCTGCCGATAATGGCGGTGGGCGGCGTCGGTGTAATTTCGGTTGCCGCAAACGTCATACCGAAAGGGGTTGCCGGGCTGACGCGCGCTTTTTTGGCCGGGGACCCGGAAAAAGCAAAAAAACTACACTACCAGAACTATCCTTTGTTTCGAGCGCTCTTTTACGAAACCAACCCAATCCCGGTCAAAACAGTCCTGGCTTGGATGGGCAAGATAGCGCCGGAATGGCGGCCGCCCTTATGCGCTATGACCAAAGAGAACGAGACGCGGCTGCGTAAGGTCGTCGAGAAGGCCGGGTTGATATAATGTGGTGGCAGAGAAAAAAAACGGTGCTTGTCCCCTCCCGGCAAAAAGTGGAGGTAAAAGCCGAGTCCTGGGCAAAATGCCAGGGCTGCGGGGCCAACCTATACGAAAAACGGCTACAGGAAAATCTCTGGGTTTGTCCCCGGTGCCAGTTTCACCACCGCCTTACCGCGGCCCAGCGCATCGCTGTTACCCTAGACGAAAATTCTTTTAAAGAGAGGGACGCGACTATGCAGTCCGGCGACCCGCTCTCTTTTTCGGCGGTGAAGGCTTATCAGGACAAGGTTCGCGAAGACCAGGAAAAGACCGGGCTTCTGGACGCGGCGATTTCCGGCGAGGGAACCATCGGCGGCTGCAAGGCAGAGGTTGTGGTGATAGACAGCCGGTTTATGATGGGCAGCATGGGTTCGGTGGTTGGAGAAAAAGTGGTGCGGGCCGCGGAGCGAGCCCAGACGAACCGCGTTCCGCTGGTTATCTTTTCGGCCAGCGGCGGCGGGGCGAGAATGTATGAGGGGATGTTCTCTTTGATGCAGATGGCTAAGACGTCGGCGGCGGTCGGACGGCTGGCTGAGGCGGGCGTACCCTACATCTCTGTTCTGACCGACCCGACCATGGCCGGCGTGGCCGCCAGTTTTGCGTTTTTGGGTGATTTTATGGTTGCGGAACCCGGCGCCCTGATCGGGTTTACCGGGCCGCGCGTCATCGAACAGACCATCCGGGCCAAACTCCCGGCCGGCTTTCAACGTTCAGAGTTTTTGCTTAAAAAAGGCGCGCTTGACCAGGTGCTGCCCCGCCGGGAAATAAAACCGTTTCTGGCCCGCCTCCTCTCCCTGTTTCAGAATTGAACCTTGCCTGTGCCAACGCCGCGACGGACAAACCCTTGAGGCGAAAATGAAGAAAAATAGAGCAATATTCTTGAGTGCCGCCGCGGATTTAGCGGACGGTAGAAACATACTGCTTAACGCTTTGTTTGATTTTCACGCTTTCAACAATTACCGGTTGGGTGTTCCCGGCAGTTTTGAAGGAACCCAGCCCGCCGGGTGGAGTACCGGGCGCGCGGGCGACATCAGCGTTGTGCGGGCGGCGCACGTACCGGCAAACGCCTTGCCCGAATTTTTTGTCGGGAACGGAGTAAAGGTTTCCCCGACAAAGAAGTTCGGCCAGTTTGTAACTTTGCCCGAGGCGGAATTACTCGCGGGCGATACGCTGAGCTTGTTGGTTTACGGGTACCAGGAACAGCCCGGCGCGCTCAAGGTCCGCCTCAAAATAATGAAGCTTGACAGTGAAGACGGCGAGTGGTCGCCGGGCACCTTTGGTTTCGCCGACACCCGCACGTTTCCCAAACAGGCCCGGGGTGAGTTGGTGGCGGCGGTGACCAGGGAGGCGGCGGTAGATTCGGTCGGTAAAATTGAGCTCAAGATAGAAAACATCGTTATCCCCGGCCATTTTACCGACGGCGACAAATCCCGTTCAAGCGACATAAACACCGTTGGTGTCGAAGTTGAGTTTGAAAATACCGGCAGCGCTAGTCCCGCCTGGATATTTGCCCCGAGTTTAACCAAAAACAGCAAGGCACGCAGAGCCGTCGGCAATTTACGTGATTTACCCGACCTCTACCGCCACATTCCCCGCACCATGACCAAACTCTGGAAAGGGGAAGCCCTTCATTTTCTTCTTATGGGTTCAAGCATCGACCGGGGCAGCGCTAATCCGCCGCTTTATGTCTACGACGAAAATCACCAGTCGTCCTCTTTTAAACACCCCCTGGCGGATGGGTATGACGACAAGTTTAGAGCCGTGCTGACAGGTTCGGACCTTGAAGAAACGATGCTGGCGGAGCCCCGTCATTTTTACAGCTATGCCGGGAGGCTGAAGCGGGAGTTGATGAATATGTTTACCCTTTCCAGCGACAAGATTCTCCTGAACTTTATGGCGTGCGACGGTTCCTGTGTCGGCGAGGCACATTCCGGGCTGAAAGAGTATTGCGAGTTAATGCTGCCGCCTGACCCCAACGTCAACGGTAACCCGAGAGGCAAAACGTGGGCCGAACTCTACCCCGAGCTGACGGCGCGGCGCGAAGGAGTGTGTCCCGACCTGGTGATTTTCGGAAGCGGGGCTAACGAGAAGACCGACACCCCGGATGAAGCGGCGGTTTTTGAAGGGGCGATTCGCTATATCCAACGCCGCTATCCCCACACCGAATTTTTGTTTTGCATGTTTCAAGACCGGGGCGCGCACACCCCCAACGACGGCGACCTGCAGGCCCTGGCGCTGCGCTATCAAATTCCGATGGTAGATTATGGTTTGGTGGGCGACCAGTTGACGAGAAATATCAACCCGCTCGCGTTGATACCGATCGACGGGCACCCGCAGGCGGCGGTGCACTATATCTGGGCGAAGCAGCTCGAACGCGCTTTCTATTGCGTCGACCCGATAAAGGCCGGCCAAGCCCAACTGCATCTGCCGGAACGGATGCGCTTCAATAGTTATCTGTGGGAAGGAGATATGGTTACCTTCACCGCGCCCAATCCGCGAATCTTCCGTTCCAACGCGGCGGTTTTGGAGGACACAGCGTTCAACCTTTGGGGCGGTTTTGACGGTAAAGAGAAAGATACAAAGGAAGTGATGGTTAACGGTAAACCGGTGGGCGAAGCCCGCGTTAACTTTGAGGAACGTGACTTGAGAAATTCCTATTTCAGGCACGGCAATTTGATTTTGGGCGACCGCCATGTAGTGGAGGTGGCGGGTGCAAACGCCAGAATTACCGCCATAGACATGAAAGTTTGTCCCGGTCGGCAATTTTTTGGCGCAAACAACTCCCAGTGGAGCCGGGGTAAAGTGAAAGTTGAGCCGTATAGTTCTGTTACCGGTTCACCTTGCGGCGAACACGCCCTGGTGTTTGATGATGGCTCAACCGCGAGCATCGAGTTGGCGGGAAGCTGTTTCTCTCTGTCCTGGGCAGACATTCCAAACGGAGGGAATTTGACGCTGGCTATCGATGACCGGTTGCTTTGGAGTAACGCGGCTAACGCGCCATACAAATTTCTCAATGGTGAGACCGTTTTTATCGAAAACCGCCGAAGTTCCGGCGTGCTCGTTTACGGACCCCATAAAATTAAAATCAGTTCCCAAGGCGGAACAGTATTGTTTTTGGGAATATTCAGCTACGACACCAGGTGATACGGTCTGTGCTAGAAACCGCGTGAATTTTTACACAACGAAGCGGGTCCGGGTTTTTAAATTTCACGCCACCAACCAAACTGTATGGACAAACCAGCCTGGCTGAAAAAGCGGCTTTTGACAAGCGCGGAGACTAAAGAAACCGAGTCGGTGATTGCCGGTTTTGGTTTGCACACCGTCTGCTCTTCGGCTCTTTGCCCGAATCGCTCCGAGTGTTTTAACCGCAAGGTTGCCACGTTCCTCATTCTGGGGAACGTCTGCACCCGGCGATGCGCTTTTTGCGGTGTTGCCGGCGGCACACCCTCGGCGGTGGACGAAAGCGAACCGGAGCGGATAGCGCAAGCAATAGCCCGGCTGGGATTGGAGTACGCGGTCATCACCTCGGTGACGCGTGACGATTTGCCGGACAAGGGCGCGGCTGTTTTTGCCGCAACGCTGGCCGCGATCCGCCGAAAAATGCCGCGCGCCCGGGCGGAGATTCTGACCCCGGATTTTGGCGGCCGGCGGGAATTACTGAAGGTGGTTTTGGCGGAGGGGCCGCTGGTTTTTAATCACAACCTGGAAACCGTTCCCCGGCTCTACCCGACGGTGCGGCCACAGGCTTTTTACCAGACCAGCCTTGGCTTGCTTCGGGCGGCCAAAGAAGAGGGGGCGGCGTTTACCAAGAGCGGTCTGATGCTCGGGCTGGGCGAGGAAAAAGAAGAAGTCCTGGAGGTGCTCTCCGGTCTCCGAAGCGTTGGTTGTGACATATTAACGCTGGGCCAGTACCTGAGGCCGGGCGAAAGAAACCTGCCGGTGGCGCGCTACGTAACGCCGGAAGAATTTGAAGATTACAAAGACGTTGCCGAACGGATGGGTTTCAAGGCCTGCGCCAGCGGTCCTTTTGTCCGCAGTTCCTATTATGCCGCGGGCCTGTTTAAACAAACGGGCGCTTTACGCTAAAAGCCGTCATCGGCTATAATAACACACAAGAATTAATCTTTTTAATGTAGGGGCGCTGTTTATGGCGCCCGCGGGTTCGACCCGCCTTCGCTAAAGCTACGGCGAGACACAGCAAAGGTAAACCCCTACAAATAACAGAGTTTTAACGAGGAGCAAACATGGAAGTTAAACTGCCGGAGATGGGCGAAGGGATTGAAGAAGCCAGCATTTCTTTTTGGTATAAGAAGGTCGGCGACGCTGTACAGGAAGGCGAAGACCTGGTGGAACTGACTACGGAAAAGACCAGTTTTAACCTGCCGGCGCCGGCTTCCGGAACAGTGAAACAGATTAGCGTCAGCGAGGGAGACAAGGTAAAGGTCGGCCAGGTGCTGGCCGTTGTTGAGTAAAACCGGAATTTTTCGGACGCAGATATACGCAGAAAACACAGGATAATGCTATAAAATAATTATTTTGTAGTCGCCAACCTCGGTTGGCTCTTTTAAAACGCCGAGCAAGCTCGGCAACTACATTAATTTTTAAATCTGTATCTGCGCTTATCTTCAGTAATCTGCGTCCAATTAGTTTAACGCGGTGGCCAACTTATCAAATGATTAACTGTAAATCAGAGCGAATTGCCAACCTTCCGCCGTATATTTTTGAGCGGATAAGTCGGCTTAACATTCAGGCGCGGGCCGAAGGACGCGACGTGATAGATTTGGGCATGGGTAATCCGGATCTACCGGCGCCGGCCCACATTATCGCGGAACTGAAAAGGGCGGTTGATGAGCCCGGGGCGCACCGCTATTCCGCGTCAAAAGGAATCGGTCTTTTACGCCAGGCGATCGTCGGGCGCTACGCAAAGCGTTTCGGTGTTTCTCTCGACCCGGGCAAGGAAGCGGTGGCGGTTATCGGCAGCAAGGAAGGCTTGTGCCACTTTGCCTTGGCCGCTTTTAATGCCGGGGAGTCTATTTTGGTGCCCAACCCCAGTTATCCGGCCCACTATTTCCCGTTCCATATCATCGGAGTTAGAACACAGGACATGCCGTTGTTGGCGGAGAACAACTTTTTGCCGGACCTGGCTAAAATTAACCTGAACGTTGAACCCAGGCCCAAGGCGATGCTTCTTTCTTTTCCCCACAACCCCACCACCGCATGCGCAAGCTTGGATTTTATGAAAGAGGCGGTTGCTTTTTGCCGCCGCAACAACCTTTTCCTTATCCACGACCTGGCTTACGGAGAACTGGTTTTTGACGGAGGGACCGCGCCCAGCGTCCTGCAGGTGCCGGGGGCAAAAGAGATGGCGATTGAGTTTTATTCCTTATCCAAAACTTACAACATGGCCGGTTGGCGGGTTGGTTTTGCGGTGGGCAACGAAGAACTGGTCGGCGCGTTGGTGAAATTGAAAAGTTACTATGATTACGGTGTTTTCGCGCCGATACAGATGGCGGCTGTTGCCGCCCTGAACGGCCCGCAGGAATGCGTGGTTCAGACGCGGCAGACCTATCAGTATCGCCGTGACGTGCTGGTTGGTTGTTTGGAAAAAGCCGGTTGGGAGGTGCCGCTTTCGCCGGCCACGATGTATCTTTGGGCGCCTCTGCCGGAGAAGATGCGAGCGATGGGGTCATTGGCGTTTGCCACCCTCTTGTTGGAAAAGGCGGATGTGGCTGTTTCGCCGGGAATCGCCTTCGGTCCATACGGCGAAGGTTTTGTGCGAATCGCCCTGGTGGAGGACGAAGAGCGTCTGCGCCGGGCGGCGCAAAATATCGCAAAGATATTATAAGATGGTGAAGATATCCCAAAAATTAAACAACCTCGCTCCTTCCGCGACGCTGGCGGTCGGTCGGAAAGCAAACGAACTTCAAGCCAGAGGCGTTAAAATCCTCAACCTTTCGGTGGGCGAACCGGATTTTCCGGCGCCAACCGAAGCGAAAGAAGCGGTTGTCGCGGCGGTCAGGGACAATCTTAGCCGGTATACGGACAGCCGGGGAATCCTGACGTTGCGGGAAGCTATTTGCCGGAGGGTCGGGGAAGACACCGGGCTTGTTTATGGAGTCAACCAGGTTGTTGTTTCCTGCGGTTCCAAGCACACCCTATATAACCTCTTTCAAGCTTTATTAGACTCGGGTGACGAGGTGCTTGTCCCGGTGCCTTATTGGACCAGTTATCCGGAGATGGTAAAGCTGGCCGACGGCGTTCCGGTTTTTGTACCGGCCGGAACAGACCTGAAGGTAAAACCTGAAAACCTGGAGCGGGTTTTTACAAACAAAACCAAAGGCCTGATTATTAACAGCCCCAACAACCCTTCCGGCGTGGTTTACACGAAAAAAGAACTGGAGAATATTTCGCGTTGGGCGCGGGAGAAGGATATTTTAATTATATCAGACGACGCCTACCAGTATTTTCTTTATGACAACCAGCTTTTTTACAGCATAGCCGGTTTCTCCGGGATGGCGGAGCGGACGATAATAGTCGGCGCCGCGTCTAAGACTTATGCCATGACCGGTTGGCGCATCGGCTGGTTTTTAGGACCCCAGGAATTGGCCGACGCCTGCGCGAAACTCCAGGACCAGTCAACTTCAAACCCTTGTTCTTTGAGCCAGGCGGCGGCTGTCGCCGTGCTTTCCGGGAATCAGCAAAGCGCGCGGGAAATGTGCCGGGTCTTTCAGAAGCGCCGCGACCTTCTCTTAAAAATTATTTCCCCGGTTCCGGGAATTTCCCATCCTTATCCAGCCGGCGCTTTCTACCTTTTCTTCACCCATCCGTCCATCAAGGATTCAGTCGAGTTTGCTTCCCGCTTACTGGAGGATGCGCAGGTTGCGCTGGTGCCGGGCAAGGCCTTCGGCATGGAGGGATACCTGCGGCTTTCCTACGCGGTTTCGGAAGAGGTTCTTACGGAAGCAGCTAACCGGTTGGCTGCGTATCTCGGCAAGCCATGAATCGGGCACGTTGTTTTGTGTTTCTCTTTTTTCTTTCTACCCTCCTCGTTTTTTCTCGAATTGTTTCCGCCCAAAACGCCGGTTCGCTTCAGTATCAGTTTCAACCCAACCAGTTGTTTTGTTATCGGCTGGATTTGCGGCACGAAGTTAAAATGTCCGGCGGTGCCGGCCAGGACCTGCCGGTTGTAACAAAGATTACTTTTCAAGCGGCGGTCCGGACGGTTGAGGTTGATTCTGTCGGTATTGCCACGCTTGAGGCGCGGGTCGAGGGGTTCAGTACCGCGACCACAATTGGTTCTAAAGAAACTGTTTCTCCGGTTTCGGCCGCCGACCAGACCGTGCAGTTCCGAGTAGGGTCTTCCGGTCTTCTGCCCGGGCAGGAGGCATTAGGCGGTTCATCCGGTTTACCGTGGGACCTTTTTTTGTCCCAGGTCTTTCCGGACCTTACCCGATGCCAATATCTCGGTCCGGCGATTTTTAACGGCAAGCCATGCGCCCAAATAGAGTTTGCCGTTGTTGCGCCGTCCTCGGCGCGGTCAGAAAAGAGCGGTGCGGCGCAGACCAAGGGCTATAATCAGGGAAAAGGAAAGGGTTTGTTTGCGGACGGGCACCTGGTTTCCGGCGAGACGCAAGGCAGCGTAGATGTAGGGTATAATGTTTTTTCGCCGGACCGGAGCAGCGCTCCAACTAAGGTTGCCGCGAAAGGCACATTCTCCAGCCGTCTCTCCCTGCTCCCGTAATTTAATTGTATTGTAGCGGTGCGATTTATCGCACAAACAGTCGGCTCCGCCTTCGCTAAAGCTACGGCGAGACACAGTGAATCCGACCGCTACAAGTTCGCACCGAAAGTGTGGTGATTTAACATGTGGCGATACATAGGCAAAAGACTTCTGCATCTCATCCCGCTCTTAATTGGGATGACCTTCCTCTCTTTTCTGGTGATGC
>Ga0172380_10003249_pt1 | contig 22818 bp, 21 predicted proteins | sample Leawe162metaG_FD_119747 | JGI IMG/M metagenome (GOLD analysis project Ga0172380, IMG submission 119747) | Leachate microbial communities from a municipal landfill in Southern Ontario, Canada - Leachate well 162 metaG | ecosystem: Engineered > Solid waste > Landfill > Unclassified | place...
CCGGAAAGGGCGATGGGCATGGTTTTTTCGCGCTCCAGCAGCCCGACCTTGTCGAGCGCGGCGCGTGTGCGCTTGGCGGCCTCATTGCGATCAAAACCCGTAATCTCGAGCGGCAGCATGACATTGTCGAATACGCTGCGGTCATAAAGCAGCTTGTGGTCCTGAAAAATCAGGCCGAAGTTGCGCCGCAGGAACGGCACTGCGGCGCGACGAAGCTGGCTCAGATTCTGCCCGTTGATGATGATGCTGCCGCTGCTGGGAGGCTCGATGGCGGCAATCAGGTTGAGCAGCGTGCTTTTTCCCGCGCCGGAATGGCCGGTGACAAACACCATCTCGCCTTTTTCGATGGAGAAGCTGATGTTTTTCAGCGCCTCATAGCCGCCGGGGTAGCGTTTGCTGACCTGGCTCAGGCTGATCATCTTTCTTCCGTGCCCAGCCCGCCCAGCGCCAGTTCGGCGGCGCGCAGCACGGCGCGCGCCTTGTTGCGGGTTTCTTCCCATTCGCTCTGCGGGACGGAATCGGCCACCACGCCCGCGCCGGCCTGTACGAATAAAGTGCCATCCTTGATCACGGCGGTGCGAATCGCAATCGCCAGATCCATGTCGCCGTTATAGCCGAGATAGCCTACCGCGCCACCGTAAATGCCACGCTTGGTCGGTTCCAGTTCGTCGATGATTTCCATGGCGCGCACTTTCGGGGCGCCGGACAGCGTGCCTGCCGGGAAGGTTGCACGCAGCACATCCAGTGCCGAGACACCCGGCTTGCGCCGTCCTTCAACGTTGGAAACGATGTGCATCACATGCGAATAACGCTCGATCACCATTTTCTCGGACACCTGCACCGTGCCCGTTTCCGCAACGCGGCCCACATCGTTGCGTCCGAGGTCCATCAGCATCAGGTGCTCGGCCAGCTCCTTGGGATCACTAAGCAGGTCGGCCGCCAGGGCTTCGTCCTCCTCGCGCGTTTTGCCGCGCGGACGGGTGCCCGCGATCGGCCGGACGGTAACGGTATCGGATTCGAGTTGAACCAGAATCTCCGGCGAGGCGCCGACCACATGATGGTCGCCCATGTCGTAGTAGAACATGTAGGGGGAGGGGTTCAGCGTCCGCAGCGCCCGGTACAGGGAAAGCGGGGAGGCGGCATAGGGCTGGCTCATGCGCTGGGACAGCACCACCTGCATGATGTCGCCGTCGAAAATATAACGCTTGGCCTTTTCCACGGCGGCCTTGAAAGCTTCCTCGCCAAATTCCGATGTCGCCTGTTGCGGACCGGAAACCGCTGCCTCCGGAATTTCCACCGCCCTGCGCAGCATGCCGCGCAGCTCTGCAAGCCGCTGCTGTGCCAGGGCAAAGGCATTGGGCTGGCCGGGATCGGCGTAAACGATGAGATAGATCTTGCCGGAAAGATTATCCATCACCGCCAGCTCGTCAGACAGCAGCAGCAGGATGTCCGGCGCGCCAATGACGTCAGGCTTGACCACGGCGGCGAGCTTTTTTTCGACATAGCGAATGGTGTCGTAGCCGAAGTAGCCCGCCAGTCCGCCGGAAAAGCGCGGCTGGCCTGGACGCTCGGCCACTTTGAGGCGGGCCATGTAAGACTCGATGAATTGCAGCGGGTCAGAGCTTGCCGTACTTTCAAGAACAGCCTGGCCGCTTTCAACCGTGACCTGCTTTCCGCGTACCACGATGCGGGTTTTGGCGGGCAGGCCGATGAATGAATAGCGGCCGAAGCGCTCGCCGCCCACCACCGACTCAAGCAGGTAGGAATAGGGCTGGTTGGCGAGCTTCAGGTAAAGCGAAAGTGGCGTGTCGAGGTCGGCCAGCGTTTCCAGCGTGAGCGGGATGCGGTTGTAGCCTTCTGCGGCAAGACGGTTGAATTCCTGTTCGGTCATGATGTGGATTCCGTAAGTTTTACTGAAAAGGGGAATAGCTGGCGCTGCTTATTGCCAGGCACGCCATCGCCAGGAAAGCCCCGCGCTTTTCAGTTCAACTCGCCGATTATTCATGAATCAGATTTTCACCATCAGTTTTGTGGCTTCCAGCAGGCTGGGCACCACGGCATCAAGGTCCAGTTCTTCCACGCTGCGGCCACGGTTGTAGCCATAGGGCACGCAGAATACGTGACTGCCTGCCGCACGTGCAGCCTGGGTATCGTTGAGAGAGTCGCCGATCAGCAGCAGTTCGGACGGCTCGATCCCGAAATGTTTGCAGGCATGCTGCAGTGGCAGCGGATCCGGTTTGCGTTTGGGCAGCGAATCGCCGGAAAGGATCAGTTCGAAATAATCAAACAGGCCGGTGTCTTTCAGCAACGGCACGGTGAATTTTTCTGCCTTGTTGGTGATGCAGGTGAGGCGGTATCCCGCCGCTTTCATTGCTTCCAGGCCCTCGACCACACCCGGGAAAGGCCGGCTTTCGCGGCTGACCACCTCGGCATAGTGTTTTTCATAAATCGGCAAGGCCCTGGCGAACAGGGCCGCATCAGGCTCCGCATCCATCTCGCTGGTGAGCACTCGCTTCACCAGGCGGGAAACGCCGTTGCCGATGTATCCCGTGACAGTCGCCAGCGCCACCGGCGGCAGGGCAAGCTCCGCCGCCATGCGCGTAGCTGCCTCGGCCAGATCGGGCGCGGTGTGGAGCAGGGTGCCGTCGAGATCGATGACGACCGCCTTGAGGCGGATGGGAAAATTCGGTTTTGTCATGTATTTTTAGTGTTTCTCAGGTTGTTCTGCCGCAGGCTCGGCGGCCTGATCGCCCTCGGGCTTGGCTTCGCCCTCGGCTGCCGCCTCTTCGGCTGGTTTTTCCGTGCCGTGGGGGACTTCCTTCTTTTCCGTGTCGGCACGCTTCCAGCCAGTGAGAATGGAGGTGGGCGTATAGATGCTGTTTTCCTTCATGCAGTCTTCGGGCAGCTTGTCCGACAGGCGGCAGGCGAAGCCGATGGATTCGCCGTCCTTGCCTTTGTCGCCACCGCTCAGCATCTCGCAGCCAGCCAGCGGCAACGCCGCGGCCAGCAGCAAGAGTGGAACCGTGCGCCTGAACATGGTGGCGATTAAACCTTGGCCAGTTCGGCACGCATCGCGGCAATGATGGAGTCAAAGCGGTGTGGGTCGCTGTCCTTGGCGGCACCGAATACGGCAGAACCGGCGACAAAGGTGTCCACCCCGGCGCGGGCCACTTCCAGAATGTTGCCGGGACCCACGCCGCCGTCAATTTCCAGGCTGATGTCCAGGCCGCGCGCATCGATCATCTGACGGACCTTGCGGGCCTTGTCGAGCACATAGGGAATGAATTTCTGGCCGCCAAAACCGGGGTTGACCGACATCAGCAGCACCATGTCGAGCTTGTCCAGGGTGTATTCCAGCACATCCAGCGGCGTGGCCGGATTGAATACCAGACCGGCCTTGCAGCCATTTTCCTTGATCAGGCCGATGGTGCTGTCGACATGCTCTGAAGCTTCTGGATGGAAAGTGATGTAGGTGGCGCCAGCCTTGGCGAAGTCAGGGATGATGCGGTCCACCGGCTTGACCATCAGGTGCACGTCGATCGGCGCGGTCACACCGTGCTTGCGCAGGGCTTCGCATACCAGCGGTCCGATGGTCAGGTTGGGCACGTAATGGTTGTCCATCACGTCGAAGTGAACGATGTCCGCGCCGGAGGCGAGCACGTTGTCCACGTCCTGGCCGAGATTGGCAAAGTTGGCTGAGAGGATGCTGGGCGCGATACGATATTGAGGCATGATGATTCCTTAAAAAGGCGGGGAAATTTGCATTTTAACCCTAATTTGCCTTACGGGCGCAAGGGTGGCGCGATACGCACGAGTCCCAAACTCCGGATTCGGGACTTTACGTCAGGGCATCCTCGGCAGGCATCAGCCACTTGCCAATTACCCGCTCCGCCTCTTCCATACCCTGATGCTTGGGGCTGGAAAACAACTGAACGGTCGCGCCCGGGTAAATTTCCTGCAAATCCTTCTCCACCGCGCGCAACGTGGCGGTCGCCAGCTGGCGGGTCAATTTGTCCGATTTGGTCAGCAGCACATGGACCGGCTTTCCGGTAGGCTGGAACCACTCCAGCATCTGCCGGTCCAGGTCTGTCAAGGGGCGGCGCGCATCCATGATGAGCACCAGACCACACAACGAAGACCGGGTTTGCAAATAGGCGCTCAGCACCGAACGCCAGTGCAGGCGTATTTTTTCAGGCACCTTGGCGTAACCATAACCCGGCAGGTCCACCAGGTAGCGGTCCTCCCCCAGGCTGAAGAAATTGATCAGCTGGGTGCGGCCAGGTGTTTTGCTGACGAAAGCAAGCCGGTTCCGGTTGGACAGGGTGTTGATTGCACTCGATTTGCCCGAATTGGAGCGGCCGGCAAAAGCCACCTCGCGCCCGAACGGCGGGGGCAGATCGCGCAAATCATTGGCGGAAATATGGAACTGTGCGTGCTGAAGTAAAGCCATGGAAAAATTTTCTATCAAAGTGGCATGATAGCTTACTCTTGGTATAGAATTGTCAACTTTTATAGCTCAAAAGAACTGTCTAAGGAGTCGGAGAATGAAACAAACCATGGCGATGATGGCGATTGCGGGTGTAATGGCCGCATCTTCAGCGCTGGCGGAAACTGCCGCCAAGGGCGATCCTGCCAAGGCTCAACAGATCGCGACGACGGTTTGCGTTGCCTGTCACAATGCTGACGGCAATAGCACTGCACCTGCCAACCCAAAACTGGCCGGCCAGCATCCCGAATACCTCACCAAGCAACTGACCGACTTCAAATCCGGTGAGCGCAAAAGCGCCATCATGGCTGGCATGGTCGCCGCCCTGTCGCCGGAAGACATGAAAAACCTGGGCGCCTACTTCGGCCAGAATAAGGTCACTCCCGGCAGTGCCCAGAACAAGGATCTGATCGCCCTGGGCCAGAAAATCTACAAGGGTGGCAACCAGGCCAGCGGCGTACCCGCCTGCGCTTCCTGCCACGGCCCGAACGGTGCCGGCATTCCGGTTCAGTTCCCCTCGCTCCACGGCCAGCATGGCGAATACACTTTGGCCGAGCTGAAGAAATTCCGTAGCGGCGAGCGCGCCAACGATGCCGCAAAAATGATGCGCGTCATCGTCTCCAAGATGACGGATCAGGAAATGGCTGCCGTGGCGGAATACATCTCCGGCCTGAACTAAAGCAATCAACGGGCAACCGTAAACAGATAAGGGTGGCGCAAGTCACCCTTTTTTTGTCCGCACCAGTTTTCATATCGTGACCCAACCAAACCCATCACACCGCAATCTGGCTCATGGCCTGTATGAATTGCTGAGCTCGATGCGCTTTGCCATCAGCCTGCTCACCGTGCTGGCAATTGCTTCGGTCATCGGCACCGTGCTCAAGCAAAACGAGCCATACCCGAACTACATCATGCAGTTTGGCCAATTCTGGTTCCAGACTTTCGAAATGCTGGGTTTGTATGATGTTTATCACGCCAGCTGGTTCCTCCTCATCCTGGCGTTCCTGATTCTTTCCACCAGCCTGTGCCTTTATCGCAACACGCCGCTGATGCTGCGCGAGATGCGTTCTTTCCGCGAACACGCCACGGAAACATCGCTGCGGGCCTTTGCCCATCAGGCCGAATATGCCACAGCCCTGCCTGCGGCCACATTAACCCACCGGCTCGGCAACTATCTTCAGGGCCAGGGCTTCCGCGCCAAACTGGGCGCACCGAACGAGGGCGGGGATGTCTTGATTGCCGCAAAGGCCGGCAGCTACCACCGTATCGGCTACATACTCACGCACGCTGCCATTGTGGTGATTTGCCTGGGTGGTCTGATAGACGGCAATCTCCCCCTCAAGGCCCAGCAGTTGCTGGGCTGGAAAAAAATCGAAACCCGGGACATTCCACAGAACGAGGTCCCGGCTGCCAGCCGCCTGTCGCCTGCCAACCTGTCTTTTCGCGGTGGTGTGACCATTCCTGAAGGTGCGGGCGCGGATGTTGTCTTCATCCATATTGCCGACGGCTATCTGGTACAGGACCTGCCTTTCGACATCAAGCTGAATAAATTCCGGGTGGAACATTACCCCACCGGCCAGCCCAAATCCTTCGAGAGCGATATCACGCTGATCGACAAAACCACCCGGGAGAGCATTTCCCGCACCATCAGCGTCAACCATCCGCTGATTTACCAGGGGATTGCAATTTATCAGGCCAGCTTCGGCGATGGCGGCACGCGCCTGAAGATGAAGGGCTGGAGCCTGTTCAGTCCGAACCACCAGGCTTTCGACCTGAAGGGCGTGGTCAAGGAGTCCAGCCAGCTTTCCAACAACGACGCCACTTACACCATCGAATTTAGCGAATTCCGCAAATTCAATATCGAAAACTTTAATCATGAGGAGGGCGGTGCGGACGCCTGGGACAACCTGAACAAGTTCTTCCGGACCGGCAGCGCCAAGCGCGCGCAAAATGATTTGCGCAACGTCGGCCCCAGCTTCCAGTACAAGATCCGCGATGCCCAGGGCCAGGCGCAGGAGTATTTCAACTACATGCTGCCGATCCAGCTTGAAAATCGCTGGTACCTGCTCTCGGGCATGCGGATGGCGCCTAACGAGCCGTTCCGCTACATTCGTTTCCCGCTGGACGGGCAAAGCAAGATCGATGGCTTCATGCGCCTGCGCGCAGTGCTGCTGGACAAACAGGCCCACCCCGGAATCGCACGCCACTTCGCCGAATTTGCCTTGCAGGGCGAGGCCATAGACCCAAAAGTGCTGGCCAAACTGGCGGACAGCACAACCAGGGTGCTCAATGTGTTTGCCAGTGGCGGATTTGAAGCCATGGCCAAATTCATCGAGCAAAGCGTGCCCGCTGCCGAACAGGAGAAAGCGGCCCAGACCTATGTCAAGATTCTCGAAAGCGCAACGCTCTCGGCCTGGCATGCCGCCCAGATCCGCGCAGGCCAGCCCGTCGCCATGGATGATGAAACCCGGCATTTCGTGCGTGACAGCCTCAGCACTGTCAGCGATCTGTTCGCCTACGGCGCACCGGTCTATCTCCAGCTCGCGGAATTCGAGGAGGTCATGGCGAGTGGTCTGCAATTGACCCGCTCCCCCGGCCAGAATATTGTCTACGGCGGGTGTGTTTTGCTGGTGCTGGGCGTATTCTTCATGTTCTATATCAGGGAACGCCGTATCTGGCTGCTGGTCCAACCACGACTTGGAACGGTGTTGTTCGCGACGTCCAGCAACCGCAAGACGATGGACTTCGAGCAGGAATTCAGCCGCCACAAGACGCATCTGGCTGCGCTGCTAAAGGAATGACGCATGGAATTGACGGACAAGACACTCGACTATCACGCCCGGCCCTCGCTACTCAGATCCCTGTCGTGGTTTGACTGGCTATATGCATTGGTGCTGGCGGGTGGCAGCATTTACGCCTTCCAGCTCTATGGCGACTACATGGATGCCTACGAAAAAGGCATCCTGTTCCTTACCGCCGCGGGCTTGGTCTGGCAGGGCTGGTTCTGGAAACCTTTCCGCGTCCTGCTACTGCTGGTGGCCGCCCTGAGCCTGTTTGGCATCAGCCAGTATCACGGCCAGCTGGAACGCGCGGAGCAGGCCTTCTTCCTCAAATTCTTCTTCGGCAGCCAGACCGCCATCATGTGGATGAGCGCCTTGTTCGTACTCGCCACCGCCAGCTACTGGTTCGCCCTGCTGACCCGTTCCGGCTTTACCGCCAGGGTTGCCAGCGCCATCACCTGGAGTGCGGTGGTGATGGGTTTTGTCGGCCTGATGACGCGCTGGTACGAGTCCTACCTGATCAGTCCGGATGTCGGCCACATCCCGCTCAGCAACTTGTACGAAGTTTTCATCCTGTTTTCCCTCCTCACCGCGCTGATGTATCTCTATTACGAACTGCGCTACCAGAACCGCCAGCTGGGCAGCTTCGTGCTGCCGGTCATCAGCACTGCCGTGGGATTTCTGCTGTGGTACACCTTCGATCGCCAGGCACATGAGATCCAGCCGCTGGTCCCGGCGCTGCAATCCTACTGGATGAAAATCCACGTCCCGGCCAACTTCATCGGCTATGGCGCTTTTGCGCTGGCCGCGAGCGTTGGTTTCGCCTATCTTCTGGCCGGAAAGGGCATCCTGGCAAGCCGCCTGCCCGCCCTCGATCTGCTTGACGACCTGATGTACAAATCAGTCGCCATCGGCTTTGCCTTCTTCACCATCGCCACCATTCTCGGCGCCATGTGGGCAGCGGAAGCATGGGGTGGTTACTGGTCATGGGACCCCAAGGAAACCTGGGCACTGATCGTATGGCTGAATTACGCCGCCTGGCTCCATCTGCGTCTGGTCAAGGGCCTGCGCGGCCCGCTGCTGGCGTGGTGGGCTGTTATCGGGCTATTTGTGACGGCCTTCGCTTTTCTCGGCGTCAACATGTTCCTGTCCGGGCTGCATTCATACGGCACGCTATAGACCAAGGAAATATCATGAACCGCTTTCTCTGCGCCATCCTGTTCATTTTTTCTGCCGGCTCTGCCGGCGCCGCGCTCCCCGTCAAGGGAGATGCAAACAAGGGCAAAGCCATCTCCGCCCGGGCATGCATTGCCTGCCACGGCCCGGATGGCAACGGCATTTCTCCACCCAATCCGGACTATCCAAAACTCGCCGCAAAACAGCCGGAATACCTGCTCAAGCAGCTCAAGGACTTCAAGGCGGGCAAGCGCAAGAACGACATCATGTCCGCCATGGTGGCCAGCCTCAGCCCGGATGACATGTCTAATCTGGCGGTCTTTTTCGCAGAGCAGAAAAACAAGCCCGGCATCGTGAACAACCCGGATCTGCTTGAGTCCGGCAAGAAATTCTTCGCCAACGGAAACCCCGATCTGGGCGTGCCGGCCTGTACCGGCTGCCACCAGCCGGACGGAAGCGGCACCAGTGCTTACCCGCATCTGGCGGGCCAGCATGCTGCTTACGTCTACCAGCAGTTAAAACGCTTCGCCAGCAGTGAGCGTGATAATGACCGCGGCCTGGTAATGCAGTCTCTGGCACTGCGGATGACCGAACAGGAAATGAAAGCGGTGGCCGAATACGTCGCCAGCCTGAAGTAATCACTGATGGAAGGATTTGCACCATGAAAAAAGCATTTCTGACAAGCCTGACCCTGACCCTGAGCCTGGCCGTCCTGTCGTCCGCCCATGCGGCTCCTCCCCAGCAGCCCAAGGCACCCGGGATAGAATCGCCCGATTATGTCTGGGAAGCACAGTCGGGAGAGGAAGCGATTCTCTTGAAAATGAAGGGCAACGCGGAACGCGGAAAAATCGCCTATCAGGGCTGCCAGGGCTGCCACAAACCCGACGCCTCCGGCCTGCCGGACGGCGCTTACCCGCAACTGGCTGGACAACACATCACGGTGCTGATCAAGCAGATTTCCGATGTGCGCGAAGGGCGGCGCGATAATCCGAAAATGTTCCCCTTTGCCGGAAAGCATGTAATGGACACGCAGGAAGTAGCCGATATTGCCGCCTTCCTCAACAGACTGCCCTTGCCCGGCAACAATGGCAAAGGCCCCGGAAGCGACCTGGCGCGCGGCAAGGCGCTGTACCAGAAAGATTGCGTTACCTGTCACGGTGAGCGCGGCGAGGGCAATGCCGAGAAATTCTACCCCGTCACCAAAGGCCAGCACTACCGTTACCTGGTCCGCCAGATAACGGCCATCCGCGACGGCAATCGCCGCAATGCCAATCCCAAAATGGTCAAGGTGGTAAAACGCTATTCCACCAGTGACATCAGTGCAGTGGCCGATTATATCTCCCGCATTGGCCCCGGCGAAAAGACGGCAAAATAGCCGGGGCGTGTTAACTCGCTAGGGTGCAGCCCGCAGCACGGCAATCTGTTCCAGCACCGGCTCGCTCACCGGCTCGAGCTTGCGCCGCATCAGGGAGCCGATGGCGGTGGTGCGCGACAGAATCGGCGCCACGCTGAACTCGCCTATCTCGGCAAGGGTCATCAAGGCTCGCAGCGCTGGCAGACATTGGGGTGCAGCGGCAAGGACGGCAGCCAGTTCACTGTCTGGAGAATCCAGTCGCTGCTGCGCCATCGCTATCGCGCTCTCAAGATTCAGTTCCTCACCCACCTCATGCCGCAATACGCCAAAATAAGCCCCCATGACATGAAACATGGCACGCGCCACATCCTGATCCGCAGGGCGCCGCAACACATCATCGCAGGCAGCCAGGAAAGTCTGGCCAGACGCTGACAGCACGCGCATCAACTGTCGTGCATAACGGTTTCCGTTCTGCGCCAGAGGGTCCAGCAGGGCAGTCAGCTCTTCCTGATCGGCCCTTGCCGTGCCTTGCCCCGGCAAGGTATCCGGCATGGCAGCAAGAAAGCCGACATAGTAGGCATTGTCGCTTTTTGCCCGATTCCACAGGCGCGACTGAGTTTGTTCATCAAGCAGCCCAGGCTGAAGCACAATGCGGATGGTGTCGATCACCACGTGGGGGCTGGTCTCAAACGGCAAATGCTCCACCAGATAGTTTGCCAGCACCGGCCCCATGCTTCCCCGCGAAACCACTTCCCGCTCCAGCATGCGCCGCGCATTGTCCCCGCTCTGCGAACACCACCATGCCCGGCGTGCCAGCTCGTCAGAGAGCCTGGGTGAATAAGCGACAGAAACGACCGCCTCCTCATCCCCAAGAAGCAGCAATTTGTCGATATTGTCGCCAGAGTTCTGCCCCATGCGCGTCCAGCGCTGGATGAACAGGGGATAACCGCCGGGTGAGCCCAGCGCATGACCTGACAGCATTTCACGCACCAGGCGCAAGTACTGCTCCTTGCGTCCGGTCGGATGCAGCGCAACACGCGCCTCACCCCGTTCGGTCAGGGCATAAAGGGTGAAAGTGTTTTCATCGATGCGCACCGCCTGCAATTCATGCGTCAGCAGGACATTGAGGCGCAGGGCATCTTCGCTGGAAAATTCCATTAGTTGAGCTGTATCCTTTGCCCCCACGGCACCGGCGCCCGGCCCTTGACCAGCCAGAGGGTGGGGAAATTCGGCTCCTGTTTGGGAAAATCGCCTTCGGCGTCGGTAAAATACAGCAGCAAATCAGGCTGCCTGCCGTAGCGGGAAAGCCATTCGAATACCGGCACAAAGCTGGTGCCGCCGCCGCCCTTGATGTGCGCCGGCAATCTCAATTCCTCCCACGGCTCGAACTCCCATGGCGCGCCTTCCGCCACGGCAGTATCACAGGCCAGCAGCGTAACCCTGGCGCGCATCTGGCCCTTCAGCGCATTCACTTCGGAAAGGAACTGGGAGAGTTCCTGCTCGCCCACCGAGCCGCTGGTATCCAGCGCCACCACCAGATCCACCTGACCGCTGCGCAGGGAGGGGAAGATCACCTGCCCCTCTCTTCTTGAGGGCCGCATATAGCTGTAATCATCCCGCGCCGCCTGGGTCATATAGCGCGCCAGCAGCATGCGCCACGGCAACTGCGGTTGCAGCAGATGATCCACCATGCGAGCCAGGGCGCCGCCCATCTTGCCCGCGGCCATCGCCTGCTGGGCGGCGGCAGCCATGCGCTGCTGCCACTGACGGCCCAGTTCGTCGCGCTCCCTGGCGTTCAGGGGCGGTGGTTGCGCCGCGCCACCCTGCCCATCCTGCTGGTCCTGCTGCTGACCGCCCCCGCTGCCATCGCTATCATCCTTCTGCTGCCTGCCGCTGCCTCCGCCGCCATCCTGTTGCGGCTCCTGATCGTTCTCGCCCTCCTGCCCCCCCTCCGACTCTTCATTGTCGTAGAGGTGCTGGTCCATGGTCTGGTCGGAATTGTTGTCACCGATGCAGGGGTAGATTTCCTCCGCCGTCATGCCTTCATAGGCGTCCAGCAACAACACGCCCGGCGGCGGCTTGAGGCCGTCCGCCACCAGCAGGGGATTGATGGCATGGTCGCAGGCCACGTCCCAGCGGTGCTTGACGCGATGCTGGCGGCGAGCAAAGTGGGACAAGGCGCAATGCAGCGCCTCATGCGCCAGCACGAACTGGGTTTCTTCCAGCGTCAGCGCGGCAATGTATTCCGGGTTGTAATAGAACTTGCGCGCGTCCGTGGCCGAGGTGGGACACCATTTGGCATTCGCTGCCACCATGGGCAGACGCAGGGCCTGCGCGCCCAGAAACGGCTTGTCGAGAATCAGCCGGGTGCGGGCGGCGGCGAGCTTGGTTTCGATCGAGGTATCAAACATGGCGTATAAAGGCAAAGGCTTTTACCACGGAGTTCACGGAGAACACGGAGTAAAAGCAGGTTGGTCTTTCTCCGTGTCCTCCGTGTTCTCCGTGGTTACAAACCGGCATCCCAAGATTTACATTTCGTACAGCATGATGTCGGCCACCGCATTCGCCCATTGCGAGAACTGCGGCACCTTGAAGAGCTGCTGGCCGATGGCGCGATGCATGTCCGATACCAGCATGATGCCCATTTCGCGCAGCGGGAAACGGGTGGCGTAATCGAGGATATGGCCATGCACGGCTGCCGCTTCGGGGCTGTTTTTGGCGCGAATGGCGCGGCCGACCAGTGCGGACGCGACGGCATATTGCAGATCGACTTCATGCGGCACCTCGGCGGCCTCGCCGCGCACGATGGCGTCGATATCCGGCATCTTGCCGAGATTATCCACGAAGGCATGCAGTTCCAGCCCGGCAGCCGGGCCGACACAGGCCTGCAGCGAGCCGAGCAGCAATTCCGGCATGTCGCCGAACTTCTGCAGTGCGCGGTGGGCAAATTCCCAGGAACGGGGCGAGGGAAAGGCCACCGGGTTGTGCGCCGGATCAAAATCGAACAGCAGTTCGGGGCGGAAGCGCAGGAAAGCGATCAGGCGCTCGTCGATGCCGCTGTGGTAGGCCCACGCCACCCAGTCGTCGAGATGGGCTTCCACCTCGAAGTGGGAAAAACGGTTGGCCAGCGGTGCCGGCATGGTGTAGGTCACGCCGCGATCGCCCTGGCGGTTGCCGGCGGCGAAAATGGCCCAGCCATCGGGCACGCGGTAATTGCCCAGACGGCGGTCGAGAATGAGCTGATAGGCCGCCGCCGAAACGCTGGGCGGCGCGGAAGTGATTTCATCGAGAAACAGCACCCCCGCCGGGCCATGGCGCACGGCATCCGGCAGCATGGCCGGCACCGCCCATTCCACATGGTCGCCGATGCGGAACGGAATGCCGCGCAAATCGGAGGGCTCCATCTGCGACAGGCGGATATCCACCACTGGCGCATGGTGGCGTGCCGCCACCTGGGCAATGATCTGCGACTTGCCCACGCCCGGCGGCCCCCACAGCATGACCGGCGTATGGTGGCCTTCAGCGGCGCTGGTAAATTCGCGATCCAGAATCGTCATCAATTGCGCGGGACGCATGAAATCTCCTGCTTATTTCAATTTGGCAAAAACGCGCCGCGCCGCCTCCAGTGTTGCCTCGATTTCCGCGTCGCCATGGGCGGCGGACACGAATCCGGCCTCAAACGCGGAAGGTGCCAGGTACACGCCCTCGTCGAGCATGGCGTGGAAGAAGCGGTTGAAGGCTTCCTTGTCGCACTGCATCACTTCGGCATAACTGGTCGGCGGCGTGGCGCTGAAATACAGACCGAACATGCCGCCCACCGACTGGGCGCAGAAAGCCACGCCGGCTTCCTGCGCCACGGCCGTCAGGCCATCGGTGAGCTTCTTGGTCATGCGGGTCAGGTTTTCATAAAATCCGGGCGCTTGCAGCAATTTCAAGGTGGCGAGTCCGGCTGCCACCGCCACCGGGTTGCCGGAAAGCGTGCCCGCCTGATAAACCGGCCCGACTGGCGCCAGTTTCTCCATGATTTCGCGCCGTCCGCCGAAAGCACCCACCGGCATGCCGCCGCCGATCACCTTGCCCAGCGTGGTGAGGTCCGGCTTGATGCCGAACAGCCCCTGCGCGCTATGCAGGCCGACGCGGAAGCCGGTCATCACTTCGTCGAAAATCAGTACGCTGCCATACTGGCTGCACAGATCGCGCATCGCCTTGAGGAATTCGGGTTTGGGTGTGATCAGGTTCATGTTGCCCGCCACCGGTTCGACAATCAACGCGGCGATTTCGCTGCCGATCTGCTGAAAAGTCTGCGTCAGGCCTGCCACGTCGTTGTAATCCAGCACAATGGTCTGCGCCGCCACTTCCTCCGGCACGCCGGCCGAGCTGGGGTTGCCGAAGGTCAGCGCACCGGAGCCGGCCTTGACCAGCAGGAAGTCGGCATGGCCGTGGTAACAACCCTCGAACTTGATGATCTTGCTGCGCCCGGTAAAGCCGCGTGCCAGCCGGATCGCGCTCATGGTGGCTTCGGTGCCGGAACTCACCAGCCGCACTTGCTCCATCGAAGGCACCAGCTGGCACAACAATTCCGCGATTTCCAGCTCTTGCGCCGTGGGTGCGCCAAAGCTCAGGCCCCTGGCCGCCGCATCCTGCACCGCGCGCACCACATCGGGCTGGGCATGGCCCAGAATCGCCGGTCCCCAGGAGCCTACATAATCGATATAAGCCTTGTCGTCCTCGTCCCATAAGCGCGGCCCCAGGCCGCGCTTGAAAAATACCGGCGTGCCGCCGACCGAACGAAATGCGCGTACCGGGGAGTTTACGCCGCCTGGAATACGCTGCTGGGATTGCACGAAAAGCTCTGTATTGCGCGAAGTCATGTCGGGTTCCTAGTGCAGCCTCTGCCCGGTCATCGGTGCATGGCTGAAAAGTTGAGAATATTGTTGTGCTGCGAGCTGAATATCGGGCGCATCGAACAAGCCGGAAATCACTGCTATCGCGTCTGCGCCGGCGGCAATCAGCGAAGCTGCGTTGCCTATGGCAATTCCGCCAATGGCGACAACCGGCACAAGCAGATGCGCTTTCGCTTCGTTCAGCAGGGACAGCGGCGCCGCCACCGCCCCCGGCTTGGTGATGGAGGAAAAAAAACTGCCGAAAGCAACATAGCTGGCCCCTTCCTCCTCCGCCCGCATGGCAAGCCCCAGGCTATTATAGCAAGATACGCCGATCACTTTCTCCGCGCCAAGCACGATGCGCGCTTGCCGCAGGGAGCCGTCGTCCCGCCCCAGATGCACGCCATCGGCGCCGGTCAGGTCAGCCAGGCGCAGGCTGTCATTGATGATCAGCGGGACTTCAAATGAATGGCACAGTTCCAGCAGCTCACTCGCCTGTTCATGCAGCAGCGCCACATCCTCGCTCTTGCTGCGGTACTGCACCACTCGCACGCCACCACTCAGGGCTGAACGAACCTGAGACAGCAGGCGTGCCGTATCGGGCTGTTCCGGCGTGATCGCATACAGGCCGCTAATCAGCATCACTTTCCTCTTCGCGCGCCCAGAACAGCCGGTCCGGAATGTATTGGCCCATACCCGGCCTGAATCCAGCCTGCAGGGTTTGCCAGGTGTATTCCTGGGCTTCGCGCACCGCATCGGCCACATCCAGGCCATGTGCGATCGAAGCGGCAAGCGCCGAAGCCAGGGTGCAGCCCGATCCGTGATAGCTGCCGGGCAGGCGCTGCCAGGCATCGGAGCGCAATACGCCTTGCTGACCATAAAGCGTATTCACCACCTGCGGGGTGTTTTCATGCGTGCCGGTAACCAGCACATACTCGCACCCCAGCTCGATCAAACGCCGGGCGCAATCGGATAAATCCAGTTCCTCATCGCCGTCATCCTGTCCGAGACGAAGCGCCTCCAGGCTGTTGGGAGTGATAATGGTGGCCTGGGGAATCAGCATGTCGAGCATGGCTTCCAGCATTTCCTCCGAGGCCAGTTCATCGCCCCGCCCGGAGGCCAGAATCGGGTCGAGTATCAGTGGCACATCCGGATAGTCGGCAACAATCTCCGCGATCGCAGCGATATTTTCCACGCTGCCCAGCATGCCAATCTTGAATACCGCCACCGGCATGTCTTCCAGTACGGCACGCGCTTGTGCCGCCACCAGTTCAGCATCCAGCGCAAGGATGTCTTCCACTCCCACGGTATCCTGTACCGTGATGGCCGTCACCACCGAAATGGGATAGCAGCCCATGCTCGACAAAGTCAGCAGATCCGCCTGCAATCCCGCCCCACTGCTGGGGTCGGAGGCGGCAAAAGTAAGCACGATAGGAGGCGTATCAGACATGATAATGAAGATTCCGTAACAGCAGGCCCACCGGAGCGGGCCTCGCCACGGTGGATTGCAGGGTTATTTGAGTTTGCTCAACTGGCGCTGGATCAGTTCATCCGAGAGCGGGAGATATCCTGCTGCAACGACGGCCGCCTGACCATCGCGCGACAGGCCGGTCCTGAGAAAATCAGCGATCTCGGCCGGAACCGGTTTGCCACTGGACTTGTTGACATACAAATACATGAAATGCTGCAACTTGTAGCTCCGGTTATAAATATTGTCCGGGGTCAGCGCGACATAATCTCCCGCACCTTTCTTCAAGGGCACGATTTTCAGTTTTGTGCCCGGCTGATAGCGACCGTAACCCAGCGCATTCCTGGTTTCCGCCACTTTGGCCAGGAGTTCGTCGTGTTTGAGTTCTTCAACCTCGGTTGCGAAATCATCGCGACACAATACCGATTTGTTGAAAAAATCGCGGACAGCGGATTTCTTGTCATGGCCCAGCCGCACGATAGTCTGTTTGTCCCACGGCGAAGGGAGGCCAAGCTGGCCCCACTGCCTGATATCCTCGCTCCAGCCACAGCTATGGCCGGCAGAATAAATGTCATCCACCTGCTTGACATCCAGCCCCTTGATCGGGTTGTCAGGGTGCGCGTAAAGCGCAACCGCTTCGATCGCCACCGCAATACCGATCGGATAATGTCCGTGGACACGGATGAAAGCTTCGGTTTCATCGTTGGTCATTTCGCGATTCATCGCGGCCAGATCCGCCTTGCCGGAAATCAGCGCCTTTGGGGCCACGCTGGTGCCCGGGCTGGAAATATTGATTTCAGCGGCAGGCGACCTGGCCTGGTATGCCTGCGTCCACTGCTTGAGAAAAGGCTCGAGCGTGCTGGAGCCAACAATCGTGACGCTGGCCATGGAGAATGGCGCCACCGCAGTCGATCCGAGCAGAACGGTAAGGGTCAGAAACTTGCGCAACATACCTATCTATCCTGTTATTTAAACGAAAAACAACGTCGCGGCATCATAGCATAGTTGCCGGAAACGGAAATTGTTGCTGCCAGCCACGCTGTATGCCAGCGGCGTCAGAAAAACACGGTTTTAATCAAATCATGCCCGCAACGGGGTTTACCTGCCGATGTTTTTCTATACAATGGCATGCAGCTATTGTTTTAGACAAGTTCGAAAGCACGCATTCTAGGGGGATCAGTGAGCGAGGAAAACAATCTGGCCGGCACCAAGGTCATGGTCATTGATGATAGCAATACCATTCGCCGCAGCGCAGAAATCTTCCTGCTGAAGGCAAGCTGCGAAGTCATTCTGGCGGAAGACGGCTTTGACGCCATGGCAAAAATCACCGACCATGAGCCCGACATCATCTTCGTGGACATCATGATGCCACGCCTGGATGGCTATCAAACCACCATGCTGATCAAGAAAAACCCCCGTTTCAAACACACCCCGGTCATCATGCTCTCCAGCAAGGATGGGCTGTTCGACCGCGCCCGTGGCAGAATGGTGGGATCGGACGAATATCTCACCAAGCCCTTCACCAAGGATAGCCTGCTGGAAACCGTCCGCAAACACACCACATCGCGCAACGCTGCATGATTTTTGCAACGAAGAGGTAAACCATGACCATCAAAAAAATTCTGCTGGTAGACGCCTCGCCCACCGAGCGGCACTTCCTTAGCAGCCTGCTGACCAAACAGGGCTACCAGGTGGCGCTCGCTGAAAGTGGCGAAGAGGCGCTGGATAAAGCCAAGCAGGAAAAACCCGATCTCATCATCATGGACGTGGTCATGCCCGGCCTCAACGGCTTCCAGGCAACCCGCGCCATCACCAAGGATGACGAGACCAAGCATATCCCGGTCATCATGTGCACCACCAAAGGCCAGGAAACGGACAAGGTATGGGCCATGCGCCAGGGCGCGAAAGATTACGTCACCAAGCCGGTGAACCAGGACGAACTGCTGAGCAATATTTCCGCGCTCGGCTAATCACAAGGAAAACCGTCTAAACATGGCACGCAAAAAAATCAGTTTGCGCGAATACCAGCAAGGCGTGGTAGCCAAATTGCAGGCCATTGCCCAGGGGGGCGAGACAGGAGCGGCTTCCAAGCTTGGTCTGCAGGTGGGGGATCAATACTGGCTTGTGGACCTGGCCGATGTGGGTGAAGCAATTCCGCCACCAGAACTCGCGCAGGTGCCGCATTCGCAACCCTGGTTTTCCGGCGTTGCAAATATCCGTGGCAACCTTTACAGCGTAGTGGATTTTTCTGCCTTCTGCGGTGGCGAGCCGGTTTCCGGCGGCCCCGACAAACGCCTGATCCTGGCCAATGCAAAATTCCTGGTGAACTCCGGATTGCTGGTCAGCCGCGTGCTGGGCCTGCGCCACGCCGACCAGCTGCAACCCAGGGAAATCAGCAACGGTGCGGCACCCTGGGTAAGCGCCGAATTTTCCGATACCGCCGGACGGCTCTGGCAAGAACTGAACATCCAGGCCCTGGTCAACGATCAGGGCTTCCTGCAGGCAGGACGATAGCGGCAACCTAAAAAAACAAGGGATGGAGAAAAGGCAATGGCTTTCAAAGTGGAAAACCTGATGTTCTGGAAAAGCAAGAACAAAACCAAAAGCGCCGGCGAAACGCCGATGCATACGACCATGATCCTGCAAGGTCTGCGCAACCTCTCCGCCAAGGCGCCCGGAAGCGTCCCGATCATCGGCCACCTGCCGATCGAAAAACAGTATCTCATCACGGTTTCAGCGCTCGCCATCTTTCTTGTCCTGGCGGTAACCACCCTGGTTTACAACACCATTCAGGTAGGCCGCAATGCCGACTACGTTGCCATTTCAACTGAAATGCAGATGCTCTCGCAGCAGATTGCCAAAAGCGCGCAACAGGCAACTCAGGGCAATACGGCGGCATTCAAGCAACTGGGTGAAAGTGAACAGCTGTTCGAGAAAAACCTGAAAAAGCTGATCAACGGTGGCGACGGCCTGCCCGCTTCGCCTTCTTCCATCCAGCCGATGCTGAAAGAGCTCGACGAAAAATGGGAGCCAACGGAAAAATCGATTTACCTGATTCTGCCGCAGGAAAAGAAACTGGTGGAACTGAACCATAGCGTGGCGGCAATCAACGCCAACAATATCCAGCTGCTTGAACTGGCCGAACAAGTGACTGCGCTCCTGACCCAGTCCGCCGCGCCATTACGGGAAATTTCGATCGCATCGCAGATGGTAATGCTGACCCAGCGCCTGGCAAAAAACGCCAACACCCTGCTCTCGTCCGACGTGATCGACCCGGAAGTCGCCTTCCTGCTAGGCAAGGATGCCAACACTTTCCAGGAAATGCTTGATGGTCTTATCAACGGTAGTGAAGACCTGCGCCTGACAGCAGTCCGTGACCCGGACACCCGCGACAAGCTGGACGAACTCGGCGAAGCATTCAAGGAATTTTCCGGTCACTCCAACAAGATTTTGCAAAGCATGCAGGAACTGGTGAACTCCAAGCAGGCCGGCCGGAACATTTTTGTGGGCAGCGACCAGTTGCTCGACGGCGCGCGCAAACTTGCCACCAGTTATGAAAAACTGGCCGGCGGGACGGGCCTGCTGATCCTGTCCTTCGTTTATGGCTTGCTCGCCGTCGGCGCTCTGGTCCTGCTGGGCACAATTAACGTCAATGATGCGAAAAAACGCGCTTTGTCGAGCGAGCGCGAGAACAAGGCCAACCAGGAAGCCATTTTGCGGCTACTGAATGAAATGGGCGACCTGGCGGAAGGCGATCTGACAGTGCGCGCCAAGGTGACCGAGGACATTACCGGCGCCATTGCGGACTCGATCAACTACACCATTGACGAGCTGCGCGGACTGGTCACCGAGATCAACAAGACCAGCGAGCAGGTGACTCGCGCATCGCAGGAAGCGCAGGGCATTTCCAGCGGACTGCTCGAAGCCGCGGAAAAACAGTCTCAGGAAATCGAGGACACTTCTTCGCAGGTGCTGCAAATGGCGCAGTCGATTAACGAGGTGTCTGCCAACGCAGCCGAATCCGCCCGCGTAGCGCAACAATCACTGGATGCAGCAGAAAAAGGCACCACCGCCGTGCGCAACTCCATTACCGGCATGCATGAAATTCGCGAACATATCCAGGACACCTCGAAGCGTATCAAACGATTGGGTGAAAGCTCGCAGGAAATTTCCGAGATTGTGGACCTGATTTCCGACATTACCGAACAGACCAACATTCTGGCGCTCAACGCCGCCATCCAGGCGGCTTCGGCCGGCGAAGCGGGGCGTGGCTTCACGGTGGTGGCGGAAGAGGTGCAGCGTCTTGCGGAACGCTCCGGTGAAGCGACCAAGCAGATTTCGGCGATTGTGAAGACCATTCAGACCGATACCCAGGACGCCGTGTCGGCGATGGAGAAGAGTACTCAGGGTGTGGTGGAAGGGACAAAGCTATCGGACGCCGCCGGTCAGGCGCTCAACGAAATCGGTCAGGTGTCGCGCAACCTGGCGGAACTGATCGAAACCATTTCCCGCGCCACCCAGAATCAGGCCGAGGCAGCAGGCGTGGTGGCCAACAACATGCAGGAAATCCAGAGCGTCACCCTCCAGACCACGGAAGGCACCAAGAAGACCGCTGTTTCCGTCGGCGAACTGGCGACTCTGGCGACCGATCTGCGCGGATCAGTGGCAGGTTTCAAGCTTTCCTGAGCAAGCCACAAAGGCGCTTTAATCCTGGAAAAAAGCAGTTAACCACGGAGTTCACGGAGAACACGGAGCAAAAACAATGGATTGCTCGCCTCTTGGCATACACCCTAAAGGACCCAAGATGGCCTTTCTCTGTGACCTCCGTGCTCTCCGTGGTTTCGAACTAAGGTTGATAAATGAGTATTGAATTCGATACCGGCCCGCTTACCTGGGTCAAGGGTGAAATTGACCAGGCACTGCGTCAGGCAAGCGAAAAACTGGCCCAGTTTTCCACCGATGCCTCTGACAGCACCCCGCTACGCCAGAGCCAGACACATTTGCACCAGGTCAGCGGTGCCATCCAGATGGTCGGACTGGAAGGCGTGGCACGCATCAGCGAAGCCATAGAAAAACTGGTCGCGGCACTGGAAAAGCGCGAAGTTGCCATTTCCGGCGCCAATATCGGCCTGATCAATCAGGGACTGGAAGCACTTTCACAGTACCTGGAAGATCTGCTCAACGGCCAGCCGGATCAGCCTTTGCGCCTGTTTCCGCTCTATCAGGCGCTGCTCGGAGCGCGTGGCGTGGAAAAGATCAGCGCAAGCGATCTGTTTTTCCCCGATCTGTCCATCCGCGCACCGAAATCTTCCGCCAGTCAATCTGACGAGCAGGAACTACCTGACGCCCTCAAGAAAATTCGCACCCGCTACCAACGCGGCCTGCTCGGCTTTTTGCGCAATCCGGATGATCCGGCTGGACTTCAGGCCATGCACGAAGCCCTGGCCGACATCGAACAAACCCAGAGCCTGCCGGCTCACCGGACCTTCTGGTGGAGTGCGCTCGGCCTGACTGAAAGTCTCCTCAACAAGGGCCTGGAAAACAGCATCGGCATCAAGCAACTGTGCGGCGGCATTGATCAGCAAATCCGCCGTCTTGCAGAAGGCTCGCCCAAGGTGGCGGAACGTCTTCTGCGCGAAGTGCTCTATTGCGTCGCGCGCAGCGAACCGGTCAGCGAACGCGTGCGCGAAATCCAGAACCTGTTCGAACTCGATACATATGTCCCGCGCACAAGCAACGAGCAACAGCAGGCCGAAGCCGAACAGCAACGCCTGCAACCCCTGTTGCGTGAACTGCGCGAAATTCTCGCGCCGGCCAAGGATGCCTGGCTAAAATTTACCACCGGCAGTGCCGACAGCCTGACAAATTTGCGCACCCAATCAAGCCGCCTGGGGGAAAAAGCCGCGGCCCTCGATAACCCCCCTCTCGACCGGCTGTTGCAACAGATCAATGCAGACGCTGACGCGCTTGCCGCGGCGCCTGACAAAATGAACGAGCTGGTGGCCATGGAAATGGCCACCAGTTTGCTGCTGGTGGAAAACGTCCTGGAAAATTACCTCGGCGCGACGGAGGAATTCAGCCGTCAGTCCGAAGCCCAGACCCGGCGCTTGCAGGCCAGCCTGGAGGGCACGCTGGGTGAAGTGGAGTTTTCGGATATTCCGCTGCTTGACGAAATCTCGCGCCGCGCACAGGAAAAACTGCTGCTGGCCCAGGTCGGCCAGGAAATCCAGTCCAACCTGCAGCACATCGAACAAGTGCTTGACAGCTTCTTCCGTGACACCTCCCGGCGTGATGATCTGCCTGGCCTGAAACCTTTCCTGAAACAGGTTTATGGCGCGCTGAAAATCCTGGAGCTGGAGCCCGCGGTCAAATTGCTGGATGAATGCGAAAGCCTGATCGAAGGCTTCTCCCAGCCCGGTTACGAACCCCAGCAGGAACAGCTGGAACAGGTTGCGGAAGGCCTCAGCAGCCTTGGCTTTTACGTTGAGTCCGTCCAGCGCGGCCGCACCGACGCGATACAGATCATCGACGAAACAATGGCCCGCCTCAAACCCGAGGCAGCCCCCGCCGCAACGGCCACAGAACCGGAACAGGAAGCGACAGACAGCCTGGTCACATCTCACCCCGATCACCCTTCGGATGAGATCGATAGCGATGAAAATACATCTGTC
>Ga0172380_10003250_pt1 | contig 22788 bp, 25 predicted proteins | sample Leawe162metaG_FD_119747 | JGI IMG/M metagenome (GOLD analysis project Ga0172380, IMG submission 119747) | Leachate microbial communities from a municipal landfill in Southern Ontario, Canada - Leachate well 162 metaG | ecosystem: Engineered > Solid waste > Landfill > Unclassified | place...
CGCCAGTTATTTGCAAAATAGGCTTTATATTTTTAAGATATTTGTAAATTGTTGGTTTGGAGGTATGAAATTTATGTATATTTCAAAATGAGACTGTGAAGAACAAGGTTCTTTCACAGTCTCGGGAGAGGTGGAACGAGAAATTTCATATAAAACTACAAAAACAGAGAGATTTTTTTCTCTGTTTTTTTAAACTTTTCTAACTATTATCAGTCAATCCCCAGACACCAACAAAAAAATAATCTAAACAGATATGTACTATCCACATCATGGCAGGTCTTAAAAAAGAAATATTACTGTACAGTGTTATCACCTGCGATGTTACAACATTTCAGCCATTTAAATGCAGGAGTTCAAGATGGAGCAAGGTTTAGGATCTACCACAAAAATTATTGGTCTTGTTTTAACAGTAATAGGGATTGGTTTTGTAGTATGGGGTATCAGTTATCAGATTCTGTCGGTTCACAAGTAACACAAGCTATTACAGGTGCAGATACAGACAAGGTAATGACTTATTATATTTTTGGTGCTGTCAGTTTTATTGTCGGCGTCTATCTTTTTCGTAAAAATTAAAAACGAAGGAATGTTTCATGAAAAATCTTACTAATAAAATTGAGGTGTGCTATGCTTGAAACTGTTGCAACAATTCTAGTCATTCTTTGGCTTTTAGGGTTTACCACTTCTTACACAATGGGTGGATTTATCCATATTCTCTTAGTCATCGCGCTTGTGGTTGTTTTGGTTCGTATTATCCAAGGCAAAAGACTATAAATAGCCATAAAAACTCTCCACAAAACGAAAGGAAAAGTAATATAAGTTAAACCAGCATCAATGAATCACCACTGATACTGAATTTTATATCACTCTTGTATCTCTTTTCTAAACAGATAGTATTTTGATTTTCGCAAAGCTTTTTCAACCATCTTTTCTGGGCACTCATTTGTATTTCTCCAAATACCAGATGGGCATTGCATCTCCAAAGTCCCGTTACTCTTATATTTCAATATCTGCTTTTCAGATAGCATTTTTGATGGTGCCTGTATGTCAATATCATTTAAATCAACATCTTTTATATAAAAAACGGTCTGGCAGGATTCCCCAGAAGAAGACCAGTCTGGATATCCATCAATCGTATAATATACTTTTTTATTTTTATTTGGATACTCAACAGCGAATGCGTAAAAACCATCTATTCTCTGTTTTGCCGGTAGAGTAAAAACAACCTTACCTTTTCCATAAACTAAGCTATAGACCTCTTCATTGATTTTTACATCAGAAAAATAGTGCATTAAAATCCCTAAATAGCTAAATCACATAAATTGTGTAAATTGGAACGACTTTGGCATTATACAGATTGATTATTACAAAATGACAATAATAATTTCAACGCTTCTTGACAAAGCGTACGATATTAAGTACAATAAATAAAAATAGGTCAAGAAGGACTCCTAATATGACAAAGGTAATGTCTGCAAGTGAAGTTAGAGCAAATATATACAACATAATGGATGAAGCGGCACAGAGTCATGAACCTGTGCTTATTACCGGCAAACGAAACAATGTTGTAATGCTCTCAGAGGAAGACTGGAGGGCTATAGAAGAGACACTATTCTTAAACTACATACCAAATATGGTAGCTTCTATTCAAGAAGCGATGAAAGCGCCTGATAGCGAGTTTAGCGAAGATGTTGAATGGTAGACTACAAGATACTCTATAGCAAACTGGCACTAAAAGATGCTAAAAAACTATCTAGTGCCAATTTAGACAAAAAAGCAAAAGAACTTATTGAAATTATTAGAAGAGACCCTTTTCAAAATCCGCCGCCTTATGAGAAGTTAATCGGCAATTTAAGCGGTTCATACTCAAGAAGAATAAATATCCAACACAGAATAGTCTATGAAGTAAGAGAGAGCGACAGAGTAGTTAGAATCTCTAGAATGTGGTCACATTACGGAGAGTGAGCGGTCATGCTACTTGGCTTTTCGGTCTAAAAGCCTTAATCACCTCTTCATTTGTCTCTATATATGGGCCTTCTATAAGATCTATGCAGTACGGCACAGCTGGAAAAACAGCATCAAGACACTCACGAATGGACTTTGGTTTTCCAGGCAGATTTATGATGAGGCTTTTGCCTCTTATGCCAGCACTCTGGCGGGAGAGAATTGCAGTCGGCACATACTGCAGGCTTACCTGACGCATAAGCTCGCCAAATCCCGGCATCATCTTCTGGCACACATTCTCGGTTGCTTCAGGAGTTACGTCACGAAGTGCGGGACCTGTTCCGCCGGTTGTCACAACAAGACAACAAGCTTCGTCATCGCAAAGCTCTATCATGGTAGCTTCTAAGACATCCTGCTCATCCGGAATACATCTATAAACTATCTCGAACTCGCTCTTTAGATAATCCTTCATCGTGTCTTGGATAGCCACTCCAGAAATATCTTCGTATATCCCCTTGCTAGCTCTGTCACTTGCCGTAATAACGCCTATTTTTATATTACTCATTTATCTCCTCCTAATTAATTTTTAACTAAAAACTCAGATTGCTTCGTCACAAGTTCCTCGCAATGACTTAAATTTACTTTAACAACAAAAAATGATTTGCCTCTTTTATGTATGTCACAGTAGCAACTTCCAAGAAAAACTCTTTTGCACTTTTGGCATCTATGATTCTATCTTCACCGCCCAGATAAACCTCTATCTTTACACCTCTGTTTGCAATACTTTTGAGCTCATGCATGTTCCACTCATAGTTTAGCAGCTCTTCAAGCTCTTCTACGCTGTTCTCATTATGCTCAACTGCCTTTTTTTCATGCGGCAAAAAACATGACGCTATAAACTCTTTTAGGTAAGCATCTCTGTTTTTTCTATATCCGAGAAGTTGAAGCTTTTTAAACTTCTCATCTTTAGTCTGAAAAAATGCAGGAGAGAAAAGCTGCAATATATCCACTCTTTTTTTAAGCTCCAACTGCTCTTTTACATATTGAAATGCTTTTATGGCTCCGTAGCTAAATCCGCTTACAGAGTAATCGCTTCTGTTTATGTAATCACTAAAATAGTGATCTTCGCCTTTGAGAGAAAAACCGCTATAGAACTTCATCTAGTTTCTTTCTAACATCTGCCTTGGTAATGCTTTCTCTCTCGTTTAAGACCTCTTCTACATATTTCATAACGCTCTGCAGAGACTCTAAAAGATTTCTAGTCTCATCGTAGAGCTTCTTCATCAAAATCTCTTTTTCATGCTCTGTAGGGATGAGAGAGGAGCCCATTCCGTACTCGCCAATCATCATCTGCACTATCTCTTTTGCCTCGTCCAAATCGCTCTTTGCGCTGCTTGCATGTTCGTTGTACTTGATATTACATGCAACTATTCCTGCTAAGAGCATCTTAACTCTTGATTCCAGCTCATGCTTGATAAGAGGCTCATCAGTTGATGGGGTAAGTTTCTCGTTTGATAGAAGCAGTTTCTCAAAAGGAAGGTCAAAATATGTAGCACAGATTACCTTTGCAGCCTGATAAGTAACGCGGTATCTCTTTTGAAGCTCACTCAGCATCTGCAGCTTTTTCTTTCCAAACATTACCTTATCTTTTACATTGTGAAAATGCTCTATGGTAACTTGAAAATCGTGCCCTCTTATGGCAAGAAGTGACGCCTCGTTTACAAGAGCCGCCAATGATGCTCCGTTAAACCCTACGGTCATGTTTGCTATCGCATTTACATCCACGTCATTTGGAACTTTGCCCAAGTATTTAGAGAGGATGGAAGCTCTCTCTCTTTTGGTAGGAAGTTCGACAAATATCCTTCGATCAAACCTTCCCGCACGAAGAAGTGCCGAGTCTAAGACGTCTATCTTGTTTGTAGCCGCTATGACGATAACGCCGCTTGAGTTCTCAAAACCATCCATCTCAGTGAGGAGCTGATTTAGTGTCGCTTCTCTCTCATCACTTCTCTGACCGTCTCTCTTTTTACCGACTGCATCAATCTCATCAATAAATATGATGGACGGAGAGTTGTTTTTGGCAGCTATAAAAAGCTCATGAACTCTTTTGGCACCCATACCAACGTATATCTGCACAAAAGATGCACCGCTTTGATAGTAAAACGGCACGCCTGCAGCATTTGCAACAGCTTTTGCTATCATGGTTTTTCCGACGCCGGGAGGTCCGACCAAAAGCACGCCGCGCGGCATTCTAGCCCCGAAACTTTTATATCGTTTTGGCTTTTTCATAAAGTCGATAATCTCTTCGAGCTCTATTTTTACGTCGCTTATCCCGCCGATATCGCTGAATGTCACGTCGCTTTTAATGGATTCTATGGGCTGCGAGTGCTCAAGAGAGGATTTAAATCTCCCCTCGCTTGTTTTCTCTATATTAAAAACTCTATTTTTTTGAAACCATCTAAATGCAAGTGTGCCGAGTCCGACAAATAGAACAAAGAAGAGGATATATAAAACTATGTTCGAACTGCTCTTGACCTTGACTTCATAATTTGCAAGCATCTTTGGAGAGAGCTGTGAGGATGCGATTTTATACACCTCTTTGTCTGTTTTAAGATATATAAAATCTTTTGAAGCAACAACGCTCTTAACTGTGCGGTTCTCTAAAATAGCGGTTGCGTCTTTAAGCGATATTGCCTCAGAGTTGTCTCTTAAAATAGCAAAGAGAACAAGTATCACAATTAAAAAGGCCGACGCGTAAAGGGCAACTCTATTTGTCTTAGACTCTACCATAGTTTAACTCCTCTTTTACTTCATATTCTTTAATATTTACCCAGTTACCCACTAAATCCTCATCCGACTCAATCATAATCTTATTAAAATGCTGATCATATCCGATGTAGTAGTTATCTTTTTGGCTCTCAACGAGAACGTCAAGCTCGCTACCAAACGCTTTTCTAAACTCAAAGTTTTTAGCCTTAACTATATCTTCAAGTTCATGAAGTCTCTCTTTTGCCACTTTACCGCCGACTTCCGGTTTCATTGTAGCCGAGGGCGTGCCGTCGCGCTTAGAGTAGGTAAAGGCGTGCAGATGTGTAAGCGGAAGCTCTTTTACGTTTCTCATGGCTTCTTCCCAAAGCTCACGGCTCTCTCCAGGATGACCTGTAATAAAATCAGTTCCTATTGCAAAACCTTTGCCAGCAAGAAGCTCAAAAAGTTCTCTGTCTTGTTTATAGACATTTCTTCTGTTCATAAATTTAAGCATCTGAGGAGAAGTGTGCTGAAGTGCGATATGAAGATGACGCTCTAACCACGGTTCATCCAAAATCTCTTTAAACTCATCAGTTATCTGTATGGGCTCGACACTTCCAAGTCTTATGCGTCTGACACCGCGTATTTGCGAAATTTTTTTCATCAAAGAGGCGATTGAGCTGTCTGTTTTTTGTCCGTAGCTTCCGACGTTTGTTCCCGTTAAAATAAACTCTCCAAAACCGTTTGCGCCAAGTCTTCTTATCTGCTCTAAAATCTTCTCCTCATCCATGCTTCTTGCATCGCCGCGAACATAAGGGATAATGCAGTAAGAACAGCGAAAATTGCACCCCTCTTGAATCTTTATAAACGCCCTGCTCTTGCCGATAAAATCATCTACAACGCTCTCATCTATATGGTTTAAATCTCCAGGCTCGTAAAAAGGCTCCTCTTTGCTCAACATCTCATCAATTTTAAGCTTCTCGCTTTGACCGAACACCCCTGAAACACGCCCCTGCTCAAGAAGTTTCTCGCCTTTTGTGTGCGCGCCGCAGCCTGTTAAAAAGATTTTTGCTCCGCCGCTGTTTTCTACATGTGAGATGTATGAGCGGACATGCGAATCCGCTCCGTTAGTCACCGTACATGAGTTTACGACGATAACATCAGCCTCGCTCTCATCTTCTGTAACATCATACTCTTTAGTGGCGCTCATCATGACCTGAGAGTCATAAAGATTTGTTCTGCATCCGAAAGTTTTAAAAAATATTTTTTTCTTCATCTACACCACTTCTTCGGTTGCAAACGGAGGAGTTTTTTTTGCACTCTGTTCCAAATGGAGCATCTGAGTAGGGTATGCTATGGTTATATCATCCTCTGCTAAAAATGCATCTACAATCTCGGTAGAAATAGCGCTTCTTAGAGTAAGTGTAGCATAAGCGTTTGTAAGATACCAAGAGCTTATCTTGATGCCGTTTGATTCGATAAAAGAGAAAATTCTAGGCTCTACATTGCTGTTTTTAAGACTGTAGTTGCTTCTTAGTTTGTTGAGCTGTTTTCTGGTGATATCGGTGTAGCCTTTTGAGAACTTTTTTGTTATCTCTTTTGCAAGATGCATCGCTTTTTTATGGTTCGAGTCATATGTGATTGTTATGTCAATCCCGTCCCACACCGTCTTTAGCGAACTGTGCGTGTAGTTTGCTATCATCCTCGTAAAGACATAGTTATTGGGAATAAAAATAATCCTCCCCGCACGTCTGTTCTGGATAACCGTTGTCAGAGTTACATCCTCTAAAATTGTTATACGAAGAAGCGAGATATCCATAACATCGCCCACATACGTTGTGCCATCCATATCTACGCGGATTCTATCGCCTACATGTATGCTTCCGCCAAAAACTATCACAAGCCAGCCGAGTATGCTCATAAACCAGTCTTTCATGGCAATCGCTATACCGGCAGAGGCAAATCCAAGTATTGTGACAAGATAGCTTACATTTTCTATGTAGCTGAAAAATAGAATAAATATAATCAGCGTGAAATTTGCAAAAGTGATAACCTTGTTTGCCATATAGAAGCGCTCATTGTCGGTTATATATTTTTTGACAAAAAGCTTTACCAAAAAGAAAAAGACAAATACGACTAAAACTATTACGGTTATTTTTACCAATTTTACTATCTGAGACTCAATATCTTTGTTTATATTTATCTCTATGATATCAAGGCGTTTTTCATACACGTCAGCCGTAACATTCATAGTGTCTAACGCTGATTCAAATCTCTCAAGCTGTTTTGCCTTGCTCTCTAACTTGTCCTTGTATTTGTGCTCAATATCAATAGCTTCTATCTGGTTGTAGATATTTATTTCACTCTTTAAGAGTGAGATAATCGTCGCCAACTCATCTTTTTTTAAAACATAGTCGCTAAAACCTTTATCTAGGGTTTTTATAAGAGAAATTCCAACAAATATATCCAATGGATTTGTTATAGATGGTATCTCATCGATATTTGGAGGCGTTAAGAGCGTTGAAAACGGAGAGCTGTCTTTTTTCTTTAGCTTCTCTATTTGTGATTCAAGTATCTTCTCTCTTGCCACCAATGCGCTTAGCTCATCCATTTCGCTGAGATTTTTACCTCTCTTTTTTTGCAAATGCTCTATTCTCTTTTTTATCTCTTCAAGACTCTCTCTAACCTCTAAAGAGGTAAGATATGAAGCGTAACTCTTCATCCAGACACTATCTTTTTTTGCTATTTTTTCCTCTATGTCTTTGAGCTCTGAAAGATATACTGTAATCTTCTCTCTGTTTATATTTTCTTGAGTAATTCTAGCAAGCTCAAGCTCTTCTGCACTCGCTTTTTGCTCAATTACCAAGCTCTCTCCAATAAGCAGAGATGATGCAAGCAGAAGGTAAAAAAATATTTTTTTCATTGCACTTTTCCAAACTTATTTAAAACACACATGACCGTTCCGACATCTACTTTATCGGTAATAACGACATCGCCTATTCCCAAAGGGAGAATAAAAGTTATTGCAGAGTCGGAACTTTTTTTATCCAAAAAGAAAGCTTCGTAAAACTTCTTTACATCTTCTATCTCATAGTTTACCGGCAAATTGTATTTTTCTAACAGCGCCTTAACTCTAAGCGCCTCTTTCTCGCTCATAAGATTCATCTTAATTGCCATCTCATTTGCCATAACCATGCCTATTGCAACAGCTTCTCCATGGAGATACTTTTTGTACTGTGTTTCGTTCTCTATAACATGTCCAAACGTATGCCCGTAATTAAGAGCGGCTCTTAAACCCTGCTCTTTTTCATCCTCAGAGACGACATTTGCCTTGGTTTGAACAGCCTGTTTTATGGCATCTTGAAGTACATGCGGATTGTTCAGATCTGCAACTTCCAAAAACTCAAAAAACTCTTTGTTGAATGTCACTGCCATTTTTACTATCTCAGCTACACCTGCACCAAACTCTCTTTTTGGAAGCGTAGTCAACAAGTACGGGTCGATGTAAACAGCTTTTGGCTGATGAAATGCGCCTACAAGGTTTTTTCCGTACTTGTTGTTAAACCCAGTTTTTCCGCCTACACTTGCATCAACCTGCGAAAGCAGAGTTGTTGGTATCTGCACAAAATCAATCCCTCTTTGATAGATACTAGCCGCATATCCGGTCATATCGCCAATAACGCCTCCGCCAAAAGCTATAAGCATCGATTTGCGGTTAAAACGGTGTTCAAAAAGAGAATTTAATATGACATCTATGCTCTCCTGATTTTTGTACTCTTCGCCATCTTTTAAAGTTATGACATGTAGCTCTTTTGCGCTGATTTTATCAAGAAGATAATCAAGATGAAGTTTTGAGATCGTAGAGTTCGTAACAACCGCAACTTTTGTATCGAAATGTATCTTGGGAAGAGTGTCTATCGTTATGTCGTATGAGTCGTCTACAACTTTTTTAAGCTCTATGTGTACTTGCATTATTGATCCAAAAAATTTAATTAAATAAGTGGATATATAATACTTAAAAAATGGTAAAAAGTGGCTAAAGCGGCTACCCTAAATCTGTACCGGTATGAAAATCTGATGCTTATCGTCAAGTTTGTGATAAAGACGCTCGCTGTCGGTTGAGAAAAACGAATAAATTTTTCTTTTTGTCAATTTTTTTGTAAATGGCAGAATCTGAAGAAAATCATCTTTCTTTTTTAGTTTTTTTATCGGATTTTCACTCTCTTTTATTACTTTAATGCTCTTTGAGAAGATGGTTGAGAGGTTGTAGTAGTGCTCTATCACCTGCTCTTTTGCATCTTGGTGTTCGTTTATATAATTATAAAGCTCAATATTGAGGCTCATCTGTTCGGAGATGTCGAAAATAGTAGATGAGATTTTTTCCAAATCACGATTTTCGCTTAGTATTATAGAAGCATCTTTTACGGATGAGAGTTTATTGTCTGAGAGTTTTAAAACAGGAACATGCGCCTCATAGAGTGCTGCTCTTGTTTCGTAGTCATTAAACATCTCGCCTGGAACAACCACCAAGCCGGCATGAAATGCTTTTATATCGCTGAAAAATCTCTCTTTTTGTCTACCGCTCTCATAATCAATATCTACGATAATTTCATCAGATCTATACTCTTTAATCTTCCAAATGATATCAAAATCACTTGGATTTACTATTTTTATGATTAAAGTATGTCCGAATTTTTCATGCGCGTAGATTGCCCTCTTGATAAAGCTCTCAACACTTTTGTGTTTTACCAAATCCATATCAAGGTAGATGTATATATTTGAACCAAAAGGCTCCGGAAACTGCCCAAGTTCTCTTTTGATTGCCTTGTAAACTGATTTTAAAACCGCTGGTTCTCCGACTAAAAGCAGAAGGTCGTTTGGCTGAATCATCCTGCGGCGATTAGGCATAATAAGCTTTCTATTTCTGTATATCGCAACAATACGCCACTCTTTTTGCTCAATTACTCCGATGTGTTTATAGACAAAAGAGCTTCCAAACGGAACTAAAACTTCCATTATCTCGCCCTCGCCTATACCGACGTTTTGCGCAATTACCGGAACATTTGGCAGATAATCTAGCATTCTTGATGAGAGAATCTCTTTTGAGTTTATAAGAACTATATTTGAGTCGTCATTTTTGAGGTTCCACTTGTTTAAAACTATAATGCGGAGCTGCTTTTTTATGCTTCTGATATTTTTTATCGTATGTTCAACATCCGCAGGGTTGTCCATGATGATAATCGCCTGAGCAAACTCCATCTTTAGGAGGTTAGCAAGTTTGTATAAACTTGTCGGATCAAACTCATAAAACTTGATACGCGATTGATTTAGATTTTTGTTTTTTTTAGATTTTGCCTGGACGACATAATACATGTTTTCACTGGTGTAAGTGTCCATAACTCTGTTTATAAAGTGTTCTGCGACCTCACCATCGCTAATAATTAATATTTTTTTCATATGTCATCTTCTGATTTTTTTTCGTATTATATCATTAAAAAATTTTACGGCTACCTTTTAACGACCTGAGCCCTCTTAACCCACATATCTCCGTCGGCTTTTTTCCACTTCTTCTTTACAAAATAACCAGATATCTTAATCCAGCTATTTGTCTTTGTGCTTGATGTAAAAGATCTGCCCCTCTCCCACTTATCAATCTTGTTTCCATCAATCGTATCATAGATAATACTATCTGTTTTTAGGCGAAACGAGCTTGGCTCAAATTCTACAATCTTGTCACCTTCTGGGAGCTTTGCTTGATACGCTTCTTTCATCATAAGTTTTGGAAATGAGTATTTATCTAGATTCTCATCAGAGTTAATAAATTGATTTTTATTTATATATTCTTTGGATTTTAAAAGTTTATTTTGTTCAAATACTATTTTTTCAAGTATTTTTATTTTTTGAGCGAGATCCTCATTTTTTGCTTCAAAATCTTTTTTTGGAATATTTTGTGAATATAAAAAAGATGATATTATAAAAACCAAAAGAGCTATTTTCATATAGCTACCTTTTTTTACTGAGCTTAACGCCCATCTCAACGTGATGCGTATATGGAAACTGATCAAAGAGTGCCATATCATAAATATCGTGCGTCTTGGATAAAATAGCTAAATCTCTAGCAAGTGTCTCGGGGTTACATGATATATATATTATGTTTTCATATCTTGCGGCAAAGTTACATGTAGCTTCATCCATTCCGCTTCTTGGGGGATCTACAAATATGGTGTTGATGTCATAGGTGTCGATATCTATATCTTTCATTCTGTTAAATGCTCTCACACCATCAAGAGCCTGCACAAACTCCTCAACGCTCATTCGCACGAACTCTATGTTTTGCACACCGTTTAAAGCCATATTTGTTTTAGCCGCATTGATTGAGGATTTTGATATCTCCGTAGCCAAAACTTTTGCGAATTTTTTAGCAAAAGGTATAGTGAAATTTCCAGCACCGCAGTATAGTTCAAGCAAGTCTGAATCTGTATGGGAGAGGTTTTTAATAGCCCATGAAATCATCTGCTCATTAACTTTAGAGTTTGGCTGAGTAAAACTGTTTTCTATGTAGTTAAATCTAAATTCTATGCCATCTACATTTAAAATCTCTGTTATATAATCCTGCCCTACAACAACTTTTTGTCCTCTGCTGCGCCCGATAATATATATCTCAAGCTCAGAAGCAATTTTAGCCGCAACATCTCTCCAAGCGGAGTCCAAAGCTCTGTGATAAAGAAGTGAAACAACTATCTCGCCACTCTGTGAGCTTAAAAAATCTACACCGAAGAGTTTAAAGCCTATGCCGCTGTCTTCTATGGCTTTTAAGAGTTTTGGCATAAGAGCAAATATCGGCTCGCTTACCTGAGGGCACTCATCTATGAAAACTACACCGCTTTTATCTATGCTATTCATAGCATAGTGCAGCTTTTCATCGATGTGCCATATCTTAAACTCGCTTCTTGAGCGGTAGTGGCTAAGCGGTGATCTTATGATTGATATTTCGCCACTGTAAAACGGGCTAAATCTCTCCTTGTTTAACTCTGATTTTAAAAAAAGTTGATTCTCATATCCGCCCTCATAGACTACACATGCGCCGCACTTTCCAAAATATTTACAATTCACATTATCTTCTTTATCGTCTATTTAATTGAAGCTATAAGATTGCCGATTAGCAAATTCCACCCATCTATAAGAATAAAAACAAGTATCTTAAAGGGCAGCGCTATCATGATAGGCGGTAACATCATCATACCCATTGACATAAGGATGGATGCGACAACCATATCAATTACCAAAAATGGCAAAAATAGTAAAAATCCTATCTCAAAAGCGGTTTTAAGCTCACTTATTACAAATGCGGGAATTACTATGGAGAGAGGCACATCTGCAATTGTTGCCGGATTTTCCATCTTTCTTATTCTTAGAAACAGGGCCAAATCCTTCTCCCTTGTATTTCTAATCATAAAGTTTTTAAACGGAAGAGTAGTTTTGTCAAACGCCTCTTCATACCCTATTTTCTTCTCTACGTACGGTTTTATGCCCTCTTCATAGGCCTTTATGCCGACGGGCTCCATAACAAAAAATGTCAAAATCATCGCGAGCATAACAAGAAGCTGAGTCGGTGGAACCTGCTGAGTACCAAGAGCTTGACGCAAAAAGCCAAAAACTATTACAAATCTTGTAAACGTCGTCATGACAAGCACCATACTCGGCGCTAAAAAAAGCAGCGTTAAAAGAACAAGTACATTTAGCGAACTTACCAGTTGCTGAGGAGTATCAGGAGCTGAGAGCTCAAAATTCATAGTAGGAATGGCAACACTCTCGGCTCCAAAAAGAGAAGCCGCACCAACCATGGCAACTAACCAAAAAAGTCTAAACATTATTTGTCTGCTGCCTTGTCTAATACTGTCTGTTGTACTTTATCTTTGTCATCAGGTTTTGCACCGTAAAAGTGAAGTTCAACCCTTCTGTTTTGCTCTCTACCACTCTCGGTCACGTTTGTAGCTTTTGGAGAAAACTCAGCATATCCAGCGGCACTTATGCGTTTTGGATCAACTCCATCAAGAAGAAGCTCTTGTAGCACTGATATCGCTCTAGCAGATGAGAGCTCCCAATTGTCCTTATATGGGCTTTTTGTACCAGGTCCCTGATCGTCGGTATGCCCGCGCACACTCACAAGTGTCTCATTTGGAAGCTCACCGATAATAAGAGCTATTCTCTTTAAAAAAAGCAGCGCGTCATCGTTTTGAATAGTCGCACTTCCAGATTTAAAAAGTAAAGATGCGGGAAGCTCTATAACAAAACCATCCTGCGCCTCTTCAAGAGAGACTGCTGGACCTTCTCCTTCTGCCATCATCTCATTCATCTCTTTCATTGCCGCTGCAATCCTATTTACCTGCTCTGATGTCTCATCCGTAGACTCTATTGGTGTTGATTCTTGTATACGTCTTTTAGAGACCTCTGTTTTTATACCGCCCTCTAAAACGCTCATAGCGCCTGAGAGCGAACCGATAGCTTCGGATACTTTTTTTGCATCCATGCTAGACATGGAGAGAAGTAGAACGAAAAAGCATAAAAGGAGAGACATTAAGTCTCCAAAGGCTGCTAACCAGCCTGGAAGGCACATCTCGCATGGTGGACACTTAGGTTTCTTAGCCATTAGTGAAACTGACTCACACGCTCAGCAGGAGCTAAATAGCTAAGAAGTTTCGCTTCTAAGGCTCTTGGAGCATCCCCTGATTGAATTGACATAATTCCAGTTAAAATCATTTGCTTGACCAAAACTTCATCATCGCTTCTAATTCCCAAAATAATAGCAATCGGTGTCCCTAAAACGTTTCCGATAACAGCACCATATAGCGTAGTTAGCAAGGCAACCGCCATAGACGGACCGATTGCAGAAGGGTCAGCCATATTTAAAAGCATCGCAACAAGACCGATAAGCGTTCCAACCATTCCCATAGCTCCGGCAAGTGCGGCCCACTGCGAAAACATAGTGCCATTTACCTTGTGGCGTGTACTTGTTTGCTCCATCTCTATCTCTAAAAGCTCTCTTATGTTATCGGGCTCGTTACCGTCAATCGCCATAGATAACCCTTTTTTTAAAAATGCGTTTTGCTCGTCATTAACTTCGCCCTCTAACGCCAAGATACCGTCTTTTCTAGCTTTTGTAGCAAAATGTACAAGTTTTTTAATCAATTCTGCCTTATCCTCTTGCGGAGGCTTGATAGCAATCATAAAAACTTTAACAAAAGATTTCATCTGTGATGGTTTAAATGAAATCATCAAAGCAGCTATACTACCGCCCACAACTATAAGGACGGACGGAATATCGATATAAGGGCCTACTCCAACACCCATCGCCATAGCACCTAAAAGAAGTGCAGTGATTAAAACAATACCTATGACCGTACCTAAATCCATTCAAATACCTTATAGCAAAATATTGGGCTTATAATACCACAAAAAATATTAGCCTCCACATTAAAAGGGGATTTTTCCCAATTTAATTTCAAATATAAGAGGCAGAGTGTATAATTTTGCCAATTAACCAAAAGAGTTATTTGACTCTTTTTTTTGCCGTAAGGCAAAGCTTTTATTTTGTGCTTTGAAATGGCACAAAACACACGAGTGGCTGAATATAATTTGGACTTTGTTCAAATTATATGAGATTTAATAGTAGGAGTGAAAATGAGCAAAAATAAAATAAGTATCGTGATTTTAGCCGCAGGCAAAGGGAGCCGTATGAAGTCTCCAAAAGCAAAGGTTTTACACACCATTTGCGGCAAAGAGATGCTCTACTACATCATAAAAACTTCACGTGAGATCAGCGATGACGTCACGGTGGTTGTCGCGCATCAAAAAGATACGGTAATAGAGTTGATGAGCTCATATTTTGATGATATAAACTTTGTGACTCAAGACGCAGAGAACTTCCCTGGAACAGGCGGGGCTATGAAAAACATCTCCGTAAAAAATAAAAAAGTGCTGGTTTTAAACGGGGATATGCCCCTTGTCACGGCGGCTTCTCTTGGTGGATTTTTAGAGAGCCAAAGCGATATAGTTATGTCGATTTTTGATTTGCAAAATCCAGACGGATACGGCCGAGTTATCATCAAAGAGGGACATGTTGAAAAAATCGTCGAGCAAAAAGACGCATCAGTCGCTGAGCTAAATGTCACAACCGTAAATGCCGGAATATACGCCTTTTCAAAGCAGATATTAGAGAGATATATCCCAAAACTTAGCAACAACAACGCACAAAAAGAGTACTACCTTACAGACGTTATCTCAATGGCAAGAGCTGATGGTCTAAATATCACTCCGCTTCTGGTTGATGAGGAGCGTTTTAAGGGTGTAAACTCCAAAAAAGATCTCTCTGATGCAGATGTTATCATGCAAGAGAGAATCAAGACTTCGCATATGGAGTCAGGCGTGATTATGCAGCTTCCTTCAACCATCTACATCGAAGAGGGAGTAACTTTTGAGGGCGAGTGCATCGTTGAGAACGGATGCCGCATAACCGGAAACTCAAAAATAATAAACTCTCACATCAAAGCCCACAGCGTTATAGAAGACAGCGTAGTTAAAAACTCGGATGTCGGTCCTTTGGCACATCTTCGCCCTGCTTCGCTGCTTGAAGATACGCATGTCGGAAATTTTGTCGAGGTTAAAAAGTCCACACTAAAAGGGGTAAAAGCCGGACATCTTAGCTACATCGGCGATGCTAGCGTCGGTGAGGGGACAAATATCGGTGCGGGAGTTATTACATGTAACTACGACGGGATTAAAAAATATGAAACAATCATCGGTAAAAATGTTTTCATCGGAAGCGACAGCCAGCTTGTAGCACCCGTAACCATTGAAGATAATGTTATGATAGCGGCAGGAACAACGGTTACAAGCGGCAGAGTCGAGAGCGGCGCTTTGGCGATAAGCAGAACAAAGCTAAGAACGATAGAAAATTTTTACCATAAGTTTTTCAAAAAATAGCTAAAATTATTTAATATCAACAGGAGGGTTTTGCTTGAAAATAGTTCACTTTAGCGACACCCATCTGGGGTTTAACGACCTCGATGTCTTAAATGAAAACAATGTAAACCAGAGAGAAGCGGACTTTTACGACGCTTTTTCCCAAGTCGTAGAGCAAATAAAGAGAATCAAGCCTGACTACATCATCCACACAGGTGATTTGTTTCACCGTTCAAGCCCCTCAAACCGCGCCATAACATTTGCATTAGAGAAGTTTAAAATCATAGATGCACTAAATATTCCATTTATTCTTATTGCAGGAAACCACTCAACGCCAAGAACAAACCTAAGCTCGCCGATACTCAAGATTTTTGAAAATTTTAAAAATCTACATGTAGCCTACAATCAAGAGTATAAAAAGATAGAGTTTGCGGATGTTATCTTTCACGCCCTGCCCCACATGAACGACGAAACAAAGGCGCTCTCTCAGATAGAACTCTGTGAAGAAAACATTGACAAAAGCAAGAAAAATATTATGATGATGCACTGCTCCGTCGGTGCATTTTACCTTATGAACGAGTTTGGCGAGTGGGTTTATCCGAGTGAAAAAGAGTATATCTTCAAGATGATGGACTATGTCGCACTCGGTCATTGGCACGGTTTTGGACGAGTTGGGAAGCATGAAAACGTCTACTACAGCGGCTCCACCGAGAGAACAAGCCTAAACGACAAAAGAAACTCAAAAGGCTTTGTTGAGATAAGCTTGTACGACGAACTGGTAGTTGAGTACAAAGAGATAAAAATTCGCCCGATTGTCCTAAAAGAAATAGATTGCGAGGATTATGAGAGCTCTGTTTTAGAGCTGGATAAAAGCGATACAAAAGGCGCTATAGTCGAAGTTAAACTCACAAATCTAACCGTTTTACAATCCATAGACATTCAAAATTCAGAGATAAAAAAACTCTTTGGCGAAGCGATGAGCGTCTCTATAAAACGTGAGTTCAAAAATGTCATAAACGAGACGGATATCTCAGACGCAGAGGTTCTCTCGCTTGAAAAGTACTTTTTAGAGCACATAAAAGAGGATGCCGCGCCTCAGGAGTATGAGAGGCTGAAGTTTAAAGTACAAGAGCTTTTTTCGCAGTATGAGGAGGTTTGTGATGATTCTCTCTAGATTAAAACTTGAAAATTTTAAAAAATACAGCTCTTATGAGATTGAATTTGGCGAGGGGCTAATCGGCATTATCGGCAAAAACGGAAGCGGAAAATCAACAATCTTTGAGGCGATATTTTTCGCACTTTACGGCGAACTAAAGGGCAAAGGGTACAAAGAGATTGTCAAAAATTCAAACGCCGCAGACAAAGATGCGGTGGTTGTAGAGCTTGAGTTTGAGTTTGACTCAGTTTTATATAGAGTCGTGCGTGAATTTCGCGGAAAGGCACTAAATGCAAATGCAAAACTCTACAAAAACGAAGAACTCATAACAAGCGGAGCCAAAGAGGTTACCGCTTCCATAACTTCGTTTACAAAGATGAGCAAAGATGCTTTTATGCATACGCTTTTTGCCTCCCAAAAAGAGCTCTCAAGCCTCAGCACTTTAAAGAATGAAGACAGAAAAAAGATGATAAGAAAACTTCTTGGGCTCGAGAAGATAGACTTTATAGAGAACTCTTTGGTTGAGAAGAGCCGAGAGCTAAAACGCCAGATAACAGCCTTTGCAGAGCTGCTTTTAGGCGAAGCGGAGATAGCACAAAAAAAAGAACATGTAAAAAACAGCGAAGAGGCAAAAAAGACTCTGCAAAATGATGAACAGAGCAAAACAAAAGAGCTTGAAACCATAAAAGCAAAAGAGCTACATGTTAAAAAAGAATCAGAGGTTTTTGCAAAGACAAAAGAGCAAAAACAGAAGCTTTACTCAGAACTTGAACTTGCAAAAAACTCTAAAAATTCAGAGATAATGAATCAGGTAAAGCTTATCGCCGAGCTTCACGAACTAGAGGACAAACAAGAGAAACAAGAGACTCTTAAGAGCGCAAAAGCCGAGTATGAGGCACTTCTAGAACAGATAAAGACTCAGGAGAAGCTAAAAGAGTACCATCTTAAAAAAGAGGGATTGCAAAAAGAGCAGATTCAGCTGCGGGAACAGTACGTAAAGAGCAAATCAGACATTCATACACTTGAGAGCGAGTGCGCAAAATATGACGAGTTGGTTCTAAACGCAAAAAACCTTGAGATAAGCATCGCCGTTTTACAAGATACCATAAACTCAAAACACACCATAGAAAACGAGCTTAGAGCCGAGATTGCCGCAGAGCAAAAGCAGATAGACGTAACGAACGCCAAAATTGCAAAACTTCAAGAGCTTGGGAGCGAGGGAGCTTGTCCGACATGCACAAGACCGCTCATAGAAGAGTATGACAATGTCATAAACTCGCTTCTTGCCACAGTAAACGAAACGCACCAAAACAAGATAGAAACGTATCTAAAACAGTTTGAACTTGTCAAAGCTCAAAAAAGCGCGTTTGAGGCAGAAAAAAAGGCAAAAGAGAAAGAGTTTTCAGAGCTGATAAACAGCATCAAAATCATTGAGAGCAAACTTCAAGACCTAAACAAAGCACGCGAATATTTTCTACATGTAGAAAAAAAAGGGCTTAAAAACCAAGAAGAGTTAAAAGTGCTAGAAGCGCACAACTACGACGAGAAAGAGCATGAGAAGATTAGGAACTCTCTTACGCTTTTAGAGCCAAAATACAAACTCTATCTTACACTTGAAACAGAGTTAAAACGCTTCTCGATTGTAAAATCAGACCTGCTTCTTGTAGAGAAAAAAATAGATGAGCTGACAACTACATGTAAAAACAAAGAAGATGCGTTTAACCTCGTTATTTACGATGAAGAGAAGCATAAAGAGAAGCTCATGGAACATGATGAAGTGCTTAAAGAGATGGACTCAAAAATAATGCTATTAAATAATATCAAAGTTCAAATAGCCAAAATTGAGGGCGAGATAAAAACTCTCCAAGAAGCACTTCAAAACAATGAACTGCAGCTCAAAAAATTGGGAAGCAAAAAAGATGATTTGGTTGATTATGAGAAGATAAAAACAAGCCTCTCGGAGTTTAAAACTCGCCTAAACGCAAAAGTTGCTCCGCGTATCTCTGCCATTGCCTCGGAGATGTACGCACGCATCACCAAAGGGAAATATCAGCACATAGAAGTCAGCAATGACTTTGACTTTTTCATCTATGACGAGGGCAAAAAATACCCGATAGAACGCTTTAGCGGCGGAGAGATAGACCTTGCAAACTTGGTGCTTCGCATAGCCATCTCTAAAACCCTCACTGAACTCAGTGGTGCTAGCTCCATAGGTTTCTTGGCATTTGATGAAGTTTTCGGAAGTCAAGACGAGAGCAGAAGAATGGAGATACTAGAAGCTTTTCACACCATTAAAGAGCAGTACCGACAGATATTTCTCATAAGCCACGAGATTGAGATAAAAGAGATGTTCGAGCGGGTTGTCGAGTTATAGAGGCTTGTTTCTATTAAATATTTTTAAAATTTCAACAAAATCTTTTTCAAAGTTAATTTCATAAATTACCGTATATCCTTTATATGTCATGTCTCTAATATTTTTGTCATCAAAATAAAGAGATTGTTTATATTTGTATGGATTAGCATGAATTTCTCTGATTTTAAGCTTTAGCTCGTCTTTAAATTTTAAACTTGCAGATGGCTTATCAGTTGCAATATATTTTAAAATATCTTTCAACTCATTAGAAAAAGTACAATTATGTATAATATTCATTTTTGCAATGAGCTTACATAAACATCAATATCTTCCCATAAATCTTTGTCACTTATCATCTCAGCCTTACCGCTTTTGATGTCATCTCTGATTTGTTGTAATTCTGCTTGTCTCTCATAAAAATATGGGTCGTACTCTAAATTTTTATCTTTTGTAATTTTGATTTTATCTTTACAAGTGCCGACAAAATTTAAAAAATCATTCATAAAATTATCTTCCACCTGAATTGTTAATGTTTTCATAAGAATCTCCAATAATTTTTATATGCCTAATTGTAACAAAACCAAAGTGAATATCAAGTTAATTTAAGCTATAAATTAGCAATCGGTTATTTTATATTTATTTTTGATAAAGTGTTTATTTGTCAAGCTCTCAATTCTTCAAAACTTTGCGCACATTTTAGGCAAAGAATTGAGAGTGCAACTAATATAAAAATATCCATTTTTTGCTATAATCATTCAAGCAAATTTATGAGATACAAGGCATTTTTATAACAAAAGCTTTTATATTAGATTTTTTATCACAGCATAAAAATGAATTCTTTCAAAAATACGGTGTTACAAAAATTGGTCTGTTCGGAAGCTACGTACGCGGTGACTTTAAAGAGGAGAGCGACATAGACATTGCCATAGAGATGTTAAACGAAAAAAAGAGTTTAAGCACCTTTTTTGCACTCAAAAGAGAACTTGAAGATGCGTTCAAACTTAAAGTTGACCTTGGCATAGAGAGCACATTAAAACCAATAGCAAAAAAGAAAATCTTAAAAGAGATTATTTATGTCTAAAAGAGACGAACTTCTCTTTCTACAAGATATTTTAGACTCAGTAAATGCTATTTTAGAGTTCACACACGGCCTTAGATGCCGATAAATTCTCATTAAACAGGCTTGTATATAGCGCGACAATCAGAGAATTTGAGGTTATTGGTGAAGCCACCATCCATCTTTGTGATGAAACATTATCAAACTACAACAAAGTTCCATGGAGAGATTTAAAAGATTTTAGAAACCTTCTGATACATGAATATTTTGGTGTTGACAGCCAAATAGTTTGGAATACAGTTCAAAATGACTTACCACTTTTAAAAGAAGTCGTACAAGAGATGATAGCAAACAACTAACTTTAAATATGCTCAAGTTTGCGTACAAATTCATAGCTAAAACAAAAAAGAGACTAAGTTTTAAACACTAAAAAACCACAACTTTAAAAAGAATTTGGCTCAGCTATATACATTTACTTTTTATTCAGCTAAACTTCTGCCAATAAAAGATGATTCGAATTACATCTTTAGTCTGCTTTACATTGATGACCTAGTTAACAGTATATCCGCCTACTAAAAGAAAAACTTCATATTAGATTTTAGACCACTACAGCAATGTGGTGTATTCACACATAAAGGCATTACAATGGCAGCATTAGTAAACGGAACTGTTAAATGGTTCAACGGCGAAAAAGGTTTCGGATTTATCGAACAAGAAAATGGCGGTAAGGATGTATTCGTACACTTTCGTCAAATCAACAGCACTGGCTATGGCCGTGTTTCACTTGACGAAGGTCAAAAGGTAACTTTTGAAATCGGTCAAGGTGAAAAAGGTCCTCAAGCAGAGAACGTAACAGCTCTCTAAGACTTTCTTCGAGCGGATTTATCCGCTCACCATCTATATTTTTCCCAACTATTTTTCAACAACAACCTAACTTACAAAAACTTCACTTACAATTTATGCATGTTAAAAAACAAGACGCTGTTTAGCGCCCTATTTTAGTTTAGAAAAGCCCTCACTTAGAGCGATTGAAACCTTCTTAGTTGCATTTTTAACTATGGTTTGATTATCACCCTCAACATCAGACTTTGTTTTCAGACCCAAATATTTTGACTTATCAATTGTTAGCTCGCTCTTTGCGTTTGCCGTAACCTTGTTTCCGTTATTTCCTGCAGCAAGTGAAATAGCCATCGTCAAATGTTCGCTCTCACTCTTTTTAAAGATGTTCTTTTCAACAACCTCTTTTTCCTGAGAAAGTATCACTTTTGCATCTAAGATGTAGTCATTTTTTGACTCAAGCGAATCTTTTGTCATTTTTGCGGTAGAGACCACAAAACAGTTTGTCTCATTTAAAGCAGTAACCAGTGAAGATTTAATCTCCTCGGCAGGGATATTAAACGTCTGCGAGTTGTTTTGGACATCTATATCATTCACATAAAGTGTAGCCATTGGTTTTGTACACAAACCTACATTGTCGATACGCAAAACACTCTTTTTATCAACACATCCCGAAAAAATCAGAAGAAGAAGCCCGGCAGACAGAATTTTTTTCATTTTTAAATCCTCGTTTTTTAATGCGCAAGTATAACATAATAGATACTCAAACTTCTGATTTCAGCGATAACTAAGAAAATAGATAGGATGATATACTGCTGATTAAACAAGGATGTAGAATATGAATATAATCAATATTTCAAAACAAAAAATTTTCGACAACAAAAGTCAATTATACGCTTATGGGCTTGTTTTTATAGACAGCTCAAACAACGAAACAAACGTCTCAAGCAGAGTAAGGGGTACAGCGCAGCTTATTATGAGCTCCATTACTAGCAAAGAGCTTGATAAACTCCTTGGCACAAAAACAATGGCGCTGATAAACATAGATGAAGATGCACTTCTTAAGGGGATTTTAGACGTTTTAGACAAAGACAGATTTATTTTAAACATACTTAATGATATAGATTTAAATGAAAACGTAATCGCAAAAATCATACAGTACAAAAAAAGAGGCTTTAGGTTTTCTCTTGAAAATTTCGACTCAAGCGCGCCAATGCTATCAAAATTCAACAAAATATTTAATTTTATAGACATTATAAAGATGGACGTCGTTCTCTCAGAACCCCAAAACCTAGAAAAGGTAATGGCTAAATTTAAAGGTGGAAGGATTAAGCTTCTTGCCCAAAACATAGAGACGAAAGAGGATTATAAAAAATATCTTGAAATGGGATTTGACTATTTTCAGGGCTATTTTCTTGACAAGCCGGAAGTTATCGAGATAGTCGGTTCAAAAGAGCCTGCTCAATTTATAATTCTTCAGTTAATTAAAATCATAAAAGACAACAACAGCACTGAACAGCTTGAGTTTTTCATAAAAAAACAGCCCGATTTGTCATACAGACTTGTGCAGTTTTTCAACAACTCCAAAAATTTTAGCGTAAAAATAGAATCTCTGACTCAGGTAATTACGCTCTTAGGAAGAGACAAACTCCTAAGATGGCTGCTTGTTTATCTCTACTCTGAAACTTCAAAAAACCCTGCTTCAAAAAGCATCTTAGCACTTGCAATAAAACG
>Ga0172380_10003251_pt1 | contig 22787 bp, 26 predicted proteins | sample Leawe162metaG_FD_119747 | JGI IMG/M metagenome (GOLD analysis project Ga0172380, IMG submission 119747) | Leachate microbial communities from a municipal landfill in Southern Ontario, Canada - Leachate well 162 metaG | ecosystem: Engineered > Solid waste > Landfill > Unclassified | place...
CCTCGGTTAAATTGGGCGAAATCAGCAAATTTATTTCGTAAAATAACATTTGTTTTTCTTATTTATTATTCCTTTATTACTTGCGAAGGCAATTAAGGTATCAATACTATATCAATTTTAGGGGTTTTGGTCAAGTTTACATATTAACGAGTATTTGTTAAAATATGTTCAATGAAAACAAATACACAAAAATCTTTTACTCTAATCGAAATTTTGGTAATAATAGTTATTTTAAGTATTTTGACAATTTTAACATACAGGTGGATAGCGAATTTTAAAGACCTGGGCAGTTTGACTAAGGAGAAATCAGATTCAGTAGTACTTAAAAATTCTTTAGCGGAAAACATACTCGCCGATTGGGCTTTTAACGAAGGGTCGGGAGTAGCGGTAACTGATTTGAGCCGTTATCATTACAGTGCAACTCTTGGCGCCGAATTTACAGATACTACAGCCGGACACGGCGATACGAGTGATTCTGGATGGATGAGCGCATCTAAATGTATTTTTGGAACTTGTTTAAAGTTTGATGGGGTTGATGATTATGTTATTTTTCCATACGACATAACTGGAGGTTTTTCAGCTGTAACCGTGGAAATTTGGATTAAGGCTGATGGAGAGCAAGAGGTAAATATTATTATGTCGAAACCTTATGATTTTTTTGTACATTTTGCCAAAACAAACTTTTTTTATTTAACAGGGGAGGATACGACAGTGAGCGATTATTTAGCACTGGATGATTATTTACCTTATAATAAATGGGTGCACATTGTGGCAACTTGGGATGGAAGCACTATGTCAGCTTTTATAAATGGGGAGAAACAGACTTCTACGCTTGCATTTAATGGTGGAGCAACTGGAAGACTAATATCACCTACTGAGTTTACCGTCGGAAATGATTTTTATGGTGTTAACCCTCATTTTAAAGGTTTAATTGACGATATCCGTATTTACGGTGCTGCTGTGCCGACATCTAAAATTCGCGAAGATTATTTTTCCGGTTTAAATAAATTATTATCTGACGGCAGTATTACCAATCAAGAATACGAGCAACGCTTTGCAGAATTAAATAAATCGTATGCTGAAAAGTAGAGCCGAGAAAAAGTATGGACTTAAAAATATTTAAAGCTTACGATATTCGAGGAATATATCCTGAAGAATTAAATGAAGAAACGGCCTATCTAATAGGTCGCGCTTTTGTAGAGTTTATCAAGAAAGATTCGGGTAAAGAAAATCAGCAGATAGTCGTAGGAAGAGACAATCGAAAATCATCCGACTCTCTTTTTTCGGAATTAAAAAGGGGAATAATAGAGCAGGGAGCCGATGTTGTTGATATCGGTTTATCAACTACCCCGATGCTTTATTTTGCTACCGCCAACTATGGTTATGACGGTGGTATCAATCTTACCGCCAGTCATAATCCTCCTCAATACAACGGCTTTAAGTTTGTAAGGGCTATGGCAGACCCTTTAAGTGAGTATAGTGGGTTGCAAGAAATTAAGAACATGGTTGCGTCGGGTGTTTTTGCAAAATCAGAATTGACAGGAAGAATGATAGAAAAAAACGTGATTAATGATTATATTTTAGACAATAGCGTACCCGATGAATTTTCTTTTAAGATTATTGTTGATACCGCTAATAGTGTTTCGGGAGCGATTGTTTCCCAAATGCTTAAGAATACGAAGTTAGTTCATATTTTTAGCGATTTGGATGGTAATTTTCCTAATCACGTTCCCGATCCGTCGAAGGAAGAGAATATAAAATTTCTTCAGGAAAAAGTTATTGAAGAAAAGGCTGATTTGGGTGTAGCTTTTGATGGAGATGGGGATAGGGTATTTTTTGTTGATGAAAAAGGAAATATTGTTCCTTCAGATTTAATTTTGGCTTTTTCCTCACAGATAGTTTTGAAAGATAATCCGGGAAGCAAGATTCTTTATGATTTACGTTCAAGTAATATAATTAAAGAAACTGTCGAATCAGCCGGAGGAATAGCCGTTGCCAGCAGAATTGGGCATTCTCAGATTAAGGAAACAATGAAGAAAGAGGATATTATTTTCGGTGCCGAGTATTCCGGGCACTACTATTTAAGGCATAATAAAAGCTATTACGAATCTCCTTATTTTACTGTTTTTTTAATACTTAAAGAAATGAAGAAAACGGGAAAAACTTTAAGTCAATTAATAGAACCGTTTAGAAAATACTATCATTCTGGAGAGATTAATTTTAAATCTGAAAATAAGGAAGAGATAATAGAAAGGGCAAAAGAAGCATACAAAGACGGAAAGAATTTATATATCGACGGACTGAGAGTTGATTTTGACGATTGGTGGTTCCTTTTAAGGGGGTCTAATACAGAGCCTATCTTGAGATTAGTTGTTGAATCTAAAACAAAGGAATTAATGGAGGAAAAAGTGGAAGAAATTAAAAAAATTATTCAAGCCTAACAAGGCTTGATTTTTTATTTTCTTGTGTTATAAGAAATATGTTCGCCCAAAGGAGGTCTGGACATGAAATTGGATTTTGTTGAACAAGAAAACAATTTCGCTGGTCTGGATCTAATCCCCGAAAAGGACGGAGACAGACATTTTTGTGCAGGCATCCCTATAGCATTTAAGGCGGGGGACTTGCATATAAGTATCGGTCGGTTGTACTTAGTCGTTGAGTATGACGGAATTAAAGGCTCTTTTAAAATAGAGAAAGAAGAACGCGAAACTCTCAAAAGAGCTTTAGAATCTTTTTGGCAAGGAGAATTAGAGTTCCGAGTTGGATGTTTTTCAACTTGGAACGATGAATTAAAAGAATCTTATTGCGAAGGATGTAATATAAGGTTTGTAAAGCCAAAATTTCCAAAGAACAATGGATATGGGCTTCAAAAAAGACTGATAGATTCTTACATTCCTCCTCCGTTGAGCAATGGAGAAACAAAAGTTGAAAAGAGAAAAAATTCCATTTTTATACAAAAGAAATTAATAGATGACGGATTTTTTGTCAGCCATCGGCCTCTTTTTAAATTAACGGAATCTTCAACCAGACAGAAAGTTTTACCATAAAACAAAAAAAGGACATAATATTAAATAGTCCCTTTTTTATTAACAAAGCATTTATTTCAACCCCATTTTTTTTCTGACTTCTTCTGTTTTCTCTTCAGCTATTTTTCTTGCCGTATTTGCTCCTTTTTCTAGAATACTATAAACGTATTCGGGCTTCTTTTGAAGCTCTTTTCTTTTCTCCCTTATCGTCTCCAGTTTTTCAATCAATAGTTCGGCTAAGGATTTTTTAAAGTCACCGTAGCCCTTTCCTTTGAATTCTTTTTCTATTTCTTTTATTTCTTTTCCAGAGAAGAGGGAATATATTGTTAAGAGATTAGAAACGCCCTTTTTATTAGTTTTAGTTAAGTCGTATTTTATTTCCTTATCTGAATCGGTAGTGGCTGACATTATTTTTTCTTTGATCTCCTCGGGCTCGTCAAATAGTCCGATACATCCCTTCGTGTCGTCGGTTTTTGACATTTTCTTTTCTGGATTTTGCAAGGACATTATTACCGCTCCTTGCTTTGGAACTAAAGGAGAAGGCAGCTTGAATGTTTTACCGTATTTCTTGTTGAATTTTTCAGCAATGTTTCTTGTTAATTCAACGTGTTGGGTTTGGTCTTTGCCGATAGGAACGATATCCGTATCGTATAATAAAATATCAGCGGCCATGAGAATGGGATAGTTGAATAAGCCGGCATTTATATATTCAGGGTGTTTTTTTGATTTATCTTTGAATTGAGTCATCCTTTGCAGTTCGCCAAAGGAAGTTATCGTTCCGAGTAGCCAAGCCAACTCGGCATGTTGCTTGACTTGTGACTGGATAAAGAGAGAGCACTTGTCGGGATTTAATCCGACCGCCAAGTAGGTAGTGGCTAAATCGAACATCTTTTTTTGAAGAGTTTTTTCGTCGTAGGGAGTAGTTATTGCGTGCCAGTCGACAATACAGAAAAAGCAGTCTTCCTTGTCTTGAAGTTCTATCCACTGCTTTATGGCTCCTAAATAGTTGCCTATGTGTATGTCGCCCGTAGGCCTGATCCCTGAAAATACTTTCATATTTATATATTATCCGACTTCAATTATTACCGGCAAGACCATCGGCCTTCTTTGAGTCTTTTGGAACAAGAAGTCGCCCAAGGTATTCCTTACATTATCTTTAATGTATGTCCAATTTACTACCTGCCCGGAAGCAGTTGCTTTTTCAATCGTCTGAATAATTTTCTTTCTGGTTTGGTATAATAAGTCCTTTGATTCTCTTAAATAAACAAATCCTCGGGAAATGATATCGGGAGAGTCTTGGACTTTTCCTGTTTTTCTATTGACTACGGCTATTATAACAAAGATTCCGTCTTTTGCTAACATCTGTCTGTCGCGCAAGACGATTTCTCCGACGTCTCCGACGCCTAGACCATCAACCATAATATATTCGGAAGGCACTTCTTTCTTTTCGACAAAAGCTTTTTCCTTCGTAATATTAATGATTTTTCCGTTATCTGCAAGGATAACGTTTTCTTCTTTGAACCCGCATTCTTGCTGGGCCAAATTCGAATTGGCCAAAAGCATTGAGAACTGTCCGTGCACGGGCATAAAGAATTTAGGATTCATTAATTGAATCATTTGTTTTAATTCATCTCTCTGGGCGTGTCCTCCGGCGTGTATATCAACCATCTTATAATGGAAGACATTGGCTTTTTGTCTCAATAAATCGTCTTTTAACATCTGAACGGTTCTTTCGTTTCCGGGAATGACCGAAGAAGAAAAAATAATTGTATCTCCGGGCTTAACCGAAATTGAAGGATGTTCTCCTGTCGCTATTTTCATCAGTCCCGCATTTTCTTCTCCCTGGGCTCCAGTGCAAAGAATAGTTACGTTCTTGTCGGGAATATTATTCGCATCGCCGACTTTTTTTAAGATAGTTCCTTTCTGCGATTTTAAATATCCGAGTTTTTTAGTCAGTTCGACGTTGCTCTTCATGCTGTGTCCGATAAATCCGACTTTTCTGCCGTGCCTTTCGGAAATGGTAATGGCTTGCTGGACCCTGTTAACCAGCGAAGAGAAAGTGGCCATAATAATTCTTCCCTTAGCGCTTTCGAATATCTTTTCCATGTTTTCAAAGATGTCCTTTTCGGAAAGGGAATGGCCGAATTCTTCCGCTCCGGTCGAGTCGGACATTAAGAGGGTAATTCCTCTTTTTCCTATTTCTTCAAGTTTTTTAAAATTAGTCGGTGCTTCGTTAACTGGGAAATTATCGAATTTGAAATCAGAAGTATGGACAAAGTTTCCGACAGGGGTCTTGATGAACAAGCCCATATTGTCGGGAATGTTGTGGTTCTGCCTGAAAAATTCTATTTCGAATACTCCCAAAGTAACCTTAGACCCGTCTTTGATTTCGGTAATGTCTAATTTCTGGTGTTCGGGGAATTCATCCTGTCTCTTCATGATAATTCCTCGGGCAAGGGGAGCGGCGAAGATCGGGGGATTTCCTATTCTGTGAGCGATATATGGTATTGCTCCGATGTGGTCGTAGTGTCCGTGAGTTATTAGTATTCCGACAACATTTTTGTACCTGTTGTTTTCTAGCAAATAAGAAATATCGGGGATTATGTAATCAATCCCGGGCATATCTTCTTCCGGCATTCTAAAACCGACGTCGATAATCAATATCGAATTCTTGTATTCTAAAAGCATCATATTCCTTCCAACTTCTCCTAATCCTCCGAGAGGTATCACTCTTAAAGATTCGTCATTAGGCTGAGGCTGTTTTAGAAATTCTTTTTTAGGCTTAGGATGGATTATCCTTCTCCTGTTATCATTGCGGAAAGGCTTTTTGTGCGCGGTCCGTGCATGATGCGACTGGGGCGCATGCGCTCCAGGCGTTGATTGTGTTTGTGTTTTTGTTTCGTTAATCATATTATTTTACTATCGGATATTTTTCCGGAAAGACTCCGGACTTGAGGATTGCTTGTTTGTTTTCGGCAATCCACTTGTAGAGCCTTTCTACTCCCTCCGCGGGGGAGACTTTTGGAGACCAATTAAAATTATTTTTAGCTTTTGTTATGTCGGAGATGTAGGCTTTTTGGTCTCCTGGCCTCCAGTCCCCGAATGAATATTTTATTTTTTTATTTGAAAGTTTTTCTAAGATTTCAAACAGTTCCCAAATGGAGAGGGAATATTCTAACCCGCCGCCGATATTAAAGGCTTTTCCTCTGGTTTCGTTGATATTTGTCAAAGCGGCATCATATGCATTCAATACATCGTCTACGTATAATACGTCTCTTACTTGTTTTCCGTCGCCGTATATTGTTACCGGCTTGTCAAACAGCATGGCGTTAATGAACCAGGCCAGCCATCCCTGTTCTTCAATTCCGAACTGGTGGGGGCCGTAGATTCCCGACTGTCTGAAGACGACTGTCTTTAATCCGTAAATTCTCGCCCAATCAATAGTGTACTGATCTCCGGTTCCTTTGCTGCATCCGTAGGGGCCATGGAAATCAAGGGGCCTGTTTTCATCAATTCCTTTGAAGTTTTTGTATTCGTATCTTTTGTCTTTTCCTGTTGTTTCTAAATCAGTCATTTCTCCATAGACTTTATTCGTACTGGTATAGAGCATGGCTGCTTCTGGAGCTTCATTTCTTAGCGCTTCTAAGACATTGAAGGTTCCTAGAGCATTTACTTCAAAGTCTTCTCTCGGTTCTTTAACGGAAGTAACCATGGTCACCTGAGCGGCTAAATGAAGAATATAGTCGGGTTTGTATTTTCTGAAAGTTAATTCTAATTGCTTGTTATTCCTGATATCTCCTTTGACAAAAGTAATTCCTTTTTTGGTTTTAAGGTATTTGAGATTTTCTTTTGAGCCGATTCTTGAGAGATTATCAAAAACTACAACCGCAAGGCCTTTCTTTAGGTAATATTCAGCGGCATTTGTTCCGATGAATCCGCAGCCGCCAGTAATGAGAATGGTTTTTTCTTTGGCCATATCTTATTTAAGGAAGTCAAGATTTTGGGGAAGTTCTTTTAATGGTTCCTCAAACCTTATTTCCGGAATGTTTTTGTAATTATTGTTTTTAATCCAGCCGTTTACCGTATAGAAATAGCAAAGGCCGTTTTTGTCTTCGACGCTTTTGTAATCAAAACCGGAAACTAGATTAACCCAATTTGCCATTTTCAAAGTTTCTTTTGATAGATTAATAGTTACGTGAGCGTAGTTTTTGGGAACAATAATACAGTTTCCTTTCTTCGCTTTGATTGCGTAGAAATCTTCAACAATATCTTTTCCTTTCTGGAAGATAAACAGTCCCTCTCCTTCGAGAATAATATACATTTCATTGCTGTCTTGCCCGTGGAAGTGTCCCAAAGTTTTCACATATTCTTCTCCAATCAAGAAAGGAGGAATGACGGTTATATCGTATCTCAATCCGTCTTTTTCTTCTATTCCTCGGTACATATAATATAATTCCCGTTCAGGATCTGACTTAGCGACCTCTTTGTTCAGAAGAACACTTTCCATGTCTTTTAACTTCCTGATGTCAGGATTTTTTAATTTTATTTCCATATTCTTTTTTCTTTAATATACCAACCCTCAATATTTATAAATCTTTTTGAGGCATCGGTTATTTTTTGCAATTCAATGCCTTTTATATTTTTATTTGTCAAGTAAAGATAATTTGTAGTGTAGAGAGGGATGGCGGGGGCGTCGTCGATAATTATGTCTTGTAAATCTTCTAATGCTTTTATTCTGTCCGGATTTTTGTAGTCATAATATTTTCTGGCCTTTTCCATTAATTCGTCGGCTTTTACGCTTTGATATAACGAAAGGTTTAATCCCGGGTCGATTCTCTGGGACGAATGCCAGAAGGGAATCGGGTCGGGTATCCCTCCCATTTTTTCTCCGAATAGAAGAATATCAAAGTCTCTTTCTCTGATGACCTTTTTGGCTTCGTTCTGGTCCATTACTTGTATGTCGATTTTTATTCCTTGTTTTCCCCACTGTTCTTTTATCATCTCTGCGGTTTTTAATAACGTTGGGTAGTTGGTTGTTTTTAGAATAAACGATAGATTTATTTCTTCATTCGGGACAACGAAACAAACTTCGTTTAGTTTTTTAATAGTTGCTCCAGCGACCTTTCCGGTCCCAGTAGTTAAATTATTCGGAACAAGAATATCATCTTTATACTTTTCTTGGAACTTAATTACGGCAGCTTTAGTTTCTTCTCCGAACTTTCCGGAGATGGTTCCTGAAGGATATATTTCTTTATCCTGAGCTAAGCACTCTTGAAGTTTTTTAACTTCGGCATTGTTGCTTCCGGATTGTAATGTTTGTGTAAACTTGAATCCAGAAGATTTTTCTATTGTCTTTATCCTTAAGCCGTCTTTTAAAACATATCCGTTTTCGTCTAGGATTTGTTGGCCTTTTTCTTCGTTGAACGAAAGGATATTTTTAGGTTCGCCTAGATTATAGAAAGAGGGGATAAGAGGCGAATCAATTACTTTGCCTTTATTGTTTAAAACATTGGACACTATTTCCTGCTTGTTTGTTAATAAGGAAAAAGCTTGTCTCATTTCTTTATCATCAAAAGGTTTCTTCTGATTGTTTAAGAATATGGAAAAATAGTCTGGAGTTTCAACGGAATTCAAATTATATTTTTTAAAATTCTTGTCGTTATAATTTACGGCCTCGATATTCCCCGAATCAAGATTCCCTTTCTTTAAATTGTTCAACAAATCATCTTGGCTATTGTAGAAATAGAAGTCGATTCTTTGGATATGCGGTTTTTGGTTATAATAATTCTTGTTTATCGTCAGAATCATTGACTTTACAGTTTTGTCGCTTTTTTGGACGGTTTTTTTGACCATGTAAGGTCCGCTTCCTATAGGATTCAAAACATTTAATTGCGTATTTGAGGTCATCGCTTGGATTGAAATATCCTTCCAGATATGTTTGGGCATGATTTTCAAATTAACCAAAGATTCTTCAAATCCGCTGTAGGCTTGTTTCAGTTTGAAAATAGCTTTATAGTCTGATACTTTTTCGATTTCTACTCCTTGCCAGTTGGTTCTTAACGGGCTTAAGTATTCTGTGTCCTGGATTAAGTCGATAGTGAAAATTATATCGTCGATGGTCAGGGGCTGCCCGTCATGCCATTTGGCATTTTCTTTGATTGAAAAGTTTATCGTTTTTCCTCCTTCTTCGATATTGTAGTCTTTTATCAAGTCGGGAATGATATTTCCGTTATTGTCGTAGGTCATCAGGCTTGAAAAGACGAGTTCGGATAAGTCACGGTCAATATCGGAAAGAGTGGCGTAAAGAGGATTTATAAATTGAGGCTGTCCCAAGACCCCCTCTCTTATTCTTCCGTAATCAGCCGGCACTACATTGGTATTTTTGATGTAGAAGGAAGAGATAAGAAAGATAAGAGAAGAGGCGAACAGCGTAAAAAGAATGCCTAAGGCAATTTTTTCTTTCTTTTTCAGAACATTAAAGAATTGCAACCATTGCTTTTTCGTCGGCCATTTGCCGGCGGAAAGAGTATTTTTATTTTTAGAATTCATTATAAATTAGTATGCCAAGTTTAGAACGGCAAGGGTGATAAAGGCAATAGTTAAAATAACAGTTGCCCAAAGTAGATTTTTTTGGAATCCTCTTCTTGTGCTATAGACTTCTCCGCCTCCGCCAAAAGCAGAACCCAAAGCAGTTCCTCTCTGTTGGAATAGGATTACGATAACGAGCAAAGCTGAAATTATCGATTGTGCTATTAGTAAATTATTGTTCATTTTATTTAAACGCCATTGAGGAAAGTTTTTCGGTTCCCCAAACGATTAGCGTGGTAAAGAAAAGATTGCTTATTCCGACGGATATTTCGAACATGTCGGCAGGGAACAAAGCGTCAAGCAGCCAGACCAGGAACATCATTATAACGATGCTGAAAAGATTTAAGGTGATTATTCTTAAGGGAAAAGTAATTAAATCAAGTATAGGTTTCACAAAATACATTAAGAGGCCGATTACGGCGCCCACAAGAAGGATTGTCTTAAAGCTTCCGTCATAGGTTACTCCCTCTAAAACATAGATAGAAATGCCTATCCCGACGATTCCCGAGATCAATTTCTCTATCAGGTTATTCATGCTTTATATGATACCAGATTTGAATTTAAAGTCAACGGGGTGTATAATTTATTAAAAGTATTTTATAAATATAAAAAAATGAAAAATTCAAAGCTTCCCATCATAGTCGTTATTTTATTTGCACTCGGTACGGCAATATACTTTTATCCTTTGCTCCCCGAACGGTTAGCTTCGCATTGGGATATGCAAGGAACGGTTGACGGATACATGGGTAAATTCTGGGGGTTGTTCCTAGTGCCTCTTTTAATGGTAGTTTTTACGGGATTTTTCTATCTTATTCCAAAGATTGACCCGGAAAAGAAGAATATTGAAAAATTTAAAGGAACATTCGAATCTTTTATACTCGTTTTCAATCTTTTCATGCTTTATGTCTATATTCTAACCATTCTTTGGAATATAGGATACAGCATCAACATGACGTCGTCTTTGATGCCGGCTCTTGCCTTCCTTTTCTATTTTATGGGCTACATGATGAGTAAAGTTAAAAGGAATTATATGATAGGGATAAGATTGCCTTGGACCTTGGCCAGCGATGTGGTTTGGGATAAGACGCACAAACTAGGAGAGAAGCTTTTTAAGCTAACGGGATTAGTTACTTTATTTGGAATGTTTTTTAATCAATACGCATTTTGTTTTTTATTTTTTCCGATAATTATTTCAACAACTTACCTTTTCATTTATTCCTATCTTGAATACCAAAAAGTAAAGTAAGTATGAATAAAAGGTTAATAGCTTTTACTTTAATTGAGTTATTGGTGGTGATTGCAATCGTCGGAATTCTTTCCGGTTTAATTATCGTCGGAATGAACGGAATGACAAATAATGCTAAAATTGCCAAGGCTCAGGTATTTAGCAATTCCTTAAGAAATGCACTAATGATGAAGATAGTTTCTGAGTGGAAATTTGATAATGGTACGCTTGGCAACTCGGCCGTTGTTGGAGATATCTTGGATACTTGGGGTGAAAATAATGCCGTAACAGTAGCCACTTCTCCTGGTCCGATAATAAAGGGGGGAAGCGATTGCGTTTATGAAAAATGTCTTTCTTTTGATGGCAATGATTACATCGATATTGCAGGAAGTAATCTTTCTACAAGCGATTTGGCTATTACGGGGGAGATAACCCTTTCCGTTTGGGTAAAGTTTAATCAAAGAGATACTACTCAATCAATAATTGGAAGGGGAAATCCTTTAAGTGCCCCCGGTGATTACGGGTATGCTCTTTCAAGATATGGCGGTAATAATAGAATATATTTTGACAACTATAGTACAACGGCAAGGAGTTATGCAAATTCTAATGCGATTATTACAGATACAAATTGGCACTTCATAGTTGCAACTTGGGATGGAACGACTAATCTGAATGGTAGAAAAATATATATAGACGGAGTTTTAGATAAGCAAGACATTTCAACAATATCTTTTATGGGTCAACCTAATTATTATTTTAGAATAGGAGAAACCGGCAACGGTTTGTATCCAATTAATGGCTTAATTGACGATATCCGTGTATACAATGTAGTCGTGCCGATTTCTCAAATCAAAGAACAATACTATGCGGGAATGAATAGTTTAGTATCTAATGGAGGCTTACTTAAAGAAGAATATGGGCAAAGAATAGGGGAGTTGACAACCGCTCAAAATAGAATAAAATAGAATTATCACTCGAATATAATAACTGATAAAAAAATGAAGATAAAACCTTTATCCAATAATATTGTCGTCGAGCAACTGAAAGAAGTTGAAAAGACTAAAGGAGGAATACTTCTTCCTCAATCTGCCGAAAAAGAAAGGCCCCAACAGGGAAAAGTTATTTCTGTTGGCCCGGGAAAGAAAAATTCTCAAGGAAAAGTAATCCCTATGGATATTAAAAAAGGGGACACTGTTTTATTTAGTAAATACGGTCCTCATGAAATAAAAGTCGGAGAAAAAGAATACCTTGTTTTGAAAGAAGAAGATATTCTTTGTATAATTGAAGAATAAAAATATGGCAAAACAAATTCTTTACGGCGAAGACGCCAGAAAAAAACTAAAAGCGGGAGTTGATAAATTGGCCGATGCGGTAACAGTAACTTTGGGACCAAAAGGCAGAAACGTTGTTTTAAGCGAGAGTTTCGGTTCGCCAACCATTACCAATGACGGAGTCACAATTGCCAAACAGATAGAACTTGAAGACAAAGCGGAAAACATCGGAGCTGAAATTGTAAAACAAGTGGCAGAAAAAGCCAATGACGTGGCCGGAGATGGAACAACTACAGCAACACTCTTGGCCCAGTCTTTAATCAGAGAAGGATTAAAGAACGTAACTGCTGGCGCCAATCCTTTGGCGGTTAAAAGAGGAATGGAAAAGACTTGCGAAGTCGTAGTTTTGGAATTAAAAAAGAACTCAAAAAAAATTTCAACTGAAGAAGAAATGGCTCAGGTGGCAACGATTTCGGCCGAAGACAAAGAATTGGGAAATTTGATTGCCAAAACTATTACCGAAGTAGGCAAAGACGGAGTCATCACTATCGAAGAATCAAAAACATTGGGAATGGAAAAAGAAGTGGTAAGGGGACTTCAATTTAATGAAGGCTATGTTTCTCCCTATATGGTAAGCGATACCGAAAGAATGGAAGCCAAATTAGAAGACCCTTACATTTTGATTACCGACAAGAGAATAACTTCAATAAACGAAATGGTTCCCGTATTAGAAAAAATAGTTAAAAGCGGAAGTAAAGATATTTTGATTATTGCCGAAGGAGTCGAGGGAGACGCTTTAACAACTCTAATTGTTAATAAACTAAGAGGAACGTTTAATGCTTTAGCAGTTAAAGCTCCAGGATATGGAGACAAGAAAAAAGAATTTCTTAATGACATAGCTATTGTTACCGGAGGACAGGTAATTTCCGAGGACTTGGGAATGAAAATGGAAAATATTGGATTGTCCCAGTTAGGGAGAGCGAGAAAAGTCATTTCAAATAAAGATCACACAACCATTGTTGAGGGAAAAGGGAAGAAAACTGAAATTGAGAAAAGGATAAACCAATTGAGAACACAAATAGAAAAAGAAGAGTCAAGCTACGAAAAAGACAAATTACAAGAAAGATTGGCCAAATTAGCCGGAGGAGTGGCGGTAATTAAAGTCGGAGCAGCTACCGAAATTGAACAGAAAGCGAAAAAGCACAAAACCGAAGATGCTTTGAATGCGACAAGAGCGGCTATTGAAGAGGGAATAGTTCCTGGCGGGGGAGTCGCTTTATTAAGGTGTCAGAAAGTTTTGGAGGGGCTTAAATTAAAGGGGGAAGAAAAGATAGGAGTGGATATAGTCAGAAGAGCGTTGGAAGACCCATTAAGAAAGATTGCTGACAATGCCGGCAAAGACGGTTCAGTGATTGTTGCCGAAGTTAAAGGTTTAATTTTTACTCAAGGATATGATGCCTTGGAGGATAAGTTTGTTGATATGATCGAAGCGGGAATAATTGATCCGACTAAAGTAGCGAGGTCTTGCATCGAAAATGCTTTATCCGCAGCTTCTATGCTTTTAACTACCGAATGTATCGTAGTTGAAAAGCCTGAAGAAAAAAAATGCGATTGTGGCAAGCAGGGAACGGAATATTAAAAGGCGGGGCTCCGACCCCGTTTTTTGATTGACAAATAAAAGAAGTGGTGTAGATTTAAATCAGTTCGGGTTAATAACCCGAGAATTTAAAGGATGTGAGAAACAATGAAGGAAACTAATGATTTTTCTGTACTCGCTATTATTTTGATGGTAGCGGCAATTATATTCGGATTAGCCGTCACTAATTACACATATCAATACGGCTGGAGCATGAATTATGCCCAAAAGCATTTAAGCATCGCCAAAGGATCTGCAGATGTTGAGATTCAGTATGCGGAAATCTCAAAAGCCATTGAAATTTTGCAAGTTTTTCCTAAGGAAGGTAATTACGATTATCTCAACAACGTCAATCCCAGTACAGATATGAAAACGGGATGGTCTTCTTTGTATCAATTGCAAAATTATACAAATGAAATAAGGCTGATGGACAAGAGCAGTCCGGCATATCAGCAAGGGGTGCGCAACATTCAGGAGAGAATAGCCAGCTCCTATGCTGTCTTTGAAGCTGCGGCCAATAGCTTTATTGGGTATGAACTTAAGGGTTGGGTTATCATGCTAGCATGTGTGGTAGGCCTGGTGGGTTTTATAATAGCAATCTTTTGTCTTCTCATAAATTTTGTTTCCTATAATCACGAAAGCCCATTAGTTAAAGCTATTCTATTCTTGACAGCCCTTTCGATAGTAGCTGTTTTCCTTGGCTGGATTTATGTGCAGGCGGTTCCGATATTCTACACCGGGCCGGTATAAGAATTTTTGTTTTTAAAATAAAATAAGAATTCTTTTTTGTTTTACGCTGATGGGGATTGACTTTGTTATAACTATGTAATACAATTGTATTACAAGACAATAAAGTACAAAAATATGCGTAAGATTGTAAGCGTTTCAATGCCTGAAGATTTGGAAAGGAATTCCAAGATCGATGCTAAAAAAAGGGGATTTGATTCTATGAGTTCATATATCAATCATCTATTATTGGCAGCCAGGGAAGCAATTTTTGAAGACGAACTGATAAAGAGGTCGAAAAGAGCAAAGAAGGACCATAAGAGAGGTGGTTTGATTAAAGCTAAGTCTTTGGCTGAATTATGAATAGTATAATTGTTTATTATTCAAAGGATTTTAAACGTGATTGGGATAAATTGCCGGAAGAGATTAAATGTTCAGCGGTGGGAAAAGAAAAGATATTTAAACAAAATCCTTTTCATCCATCTTTAAAAATACATCAGCTTAAGGGGCGACTGAAAGGGCTATGGTCTATACATGTCAATATGCAATACAGAATTATTCTACAATTCGAAGAAGATTGCGTGATATTTATAGCTATAGGCACTCATGGTATATATGATCGTTTTTAATTTTTTATTTTTCTGATATAATAAAAGAAAAAACCATGGAAAGCATATACATATTTTTCGGCATCTTATCCTTATTCGTTCTTTTTATTTTCGGCAATTTCTTATTAATATTAATGGTTAAAAGTCAGACTAAAAGAGCATTTAAAGAGATTGATGATTATTTAAAGAGAAAGATTGAGACGGCTACTAAAATTATTTCAGGAATTTCTAAATTTGCTTCTCGCGAAAAGGATTTTTTAAAGAATATTTTTGATAAGGATTTGATTGATCAAATTGTAAAATTTATCAAAAAGCTCTTGAAAAACAAGCCGTTTAGTGTAATATATGATTTATCAAAGAAAGAAAGGAAAATGGACAAACAAAAAAACAAAAAAGTTAAAAAAAGAATAATTAGAAATAAGAAAAAATAATATGGTAATAGAAATAATCTTGGGTGTAATATTTGTAACCTTGCTATATATTATAGCTATGTATAATGGTTTAGTTACTCTAAGGAACAGAGTAAAAGAGGCTTGGTCTGATATCGATGTTCAATTAAAAAGGAGATACGATTTGATTCCTAATTTAGTTGAAACGGTAAAAGGTTATGCTTCTCACGAAAAAGAAACTTTTGATAAGGTTATTCAGGCAAGAAGCGCCGCTATGTCAGCCAAGGGTTTAAAAGAAAAAGGTGAAGCTGAAAATGTTCTTTCGGGAACATTAAAGAGTCTGTTTGCTTTGTCAGAAGCTTATCCCGATTTGAAAGCTTCAGTTAATTTTTTAGAATTACAGAAAGAATTGACTGATACCGAAGACAAGATTCAGGCATCTCGCAGATTCTATAACGGCAATGTTATGGATTTCAATACCAAGTTGGAAGTTTTTCCTACAAACATGATTTCCGGAATGTTCGGATTTAAAGCTTCAGAATTCTTTGAAGCTGAAGAAGGGGAGAAGGTTGCGCCGAAAGTAAGTTTTTAATAGATAATAAAGAAAAGATATGAAAAATATTTCCAAGTGTATTTTGAAGCAGAAAAAAAGACAGAGAAGGAAATTCAACAAGCTCTCCGATAGAGACCTGAAAAGGAAGGGCCTTTTGAAGAAATAATATGCCTACTCTATACAATGTAGCCGACTCTAACGTCAGAAAAACATGGTTAATGATAACCTTTTTTCTGATTTTTGTGATTGCTGTCGGCTGGCTATTCAGCTATATCCTCGATAGTCAGATGATATTATACTTCGCTATCATTTTTAGTGTTTTAACCAGCGTTACTTCGTATTGGTTTTCAGACAAGATTGTTTTAGCGACTACCGGAGCAATGCCGATTGAAAAGAACGATAATCCTGAACTGTATAGGATTGTTGAAAATCTTTGTATCACTGCCGGCATCCCTGTTCCTAAAATATATATTTTAAATGAGGCCCAGCCCAATGCTTTTGCCACGGGAAGAGATTATAATCACGCGGTCATAGCTGTAACTAAAGGCCTTTTGGGAAAATTGGAAAAGAATGAGATTGAAGGAGTGATTGCTCACGAACTTTCACATATTAAAAACAAGGATATGCTTCTGATGACTGCGGTGGTTGTTTTGGCCGGAGTCATTTCCGTAATTACAGATTTCTTCTTGAGGATAAGTTTCTGGGGAGGGCATAGGGACAATGACAATAATTCAAATGCTAATGGAATCATGATAGTCTTGGGAATCGTTGCAGCTATTTTGGCTCCCATAGCTGCTACTTTAATTCAATTATCCATTTCAAGAAAGAGAGAATTTTTAGCCGATGCGTCAGGAGCTTTGTTGACCAGGTATCCAGAAGGGCTGGCCAGCGCTTTAGAAAAGATTGCCTCGGACAATAGCCAATTAAGGACGGCAAACAGCGCCAATGCTCATCTTTTTATTTCTTCTCCTTTTAGAGGAAAAGAAACTAAGAGCTGGTTTAATAAATTATTCATGACTCATCCGCCAGTGGAAGAAAGAATAGCTAATTTGAGGGGGATGAAGGTTTAGTTCTGGAGGGGTGCTCCGAATGGTAAGGAACACGATTGGAAATCGTGCGCTCGCAAGGGCTTGCAGGTTCGAGTCCTGTCCCCTCCGCCAGATTAGCATCTTTGAATATTATTTAATCCATAGGATTTTAGAAATATTAGCTTGAAAAGTTAATGTTAAAAATACTTGACATAATGTATGTTATACATTACATTGTAATTATAACAATAATATACATAATATGTCATATAAAACCTTCAAGATTGCAAGAATATTAATGGCTATGTTTATAGCCATGACAGTTTCAATCGCTATCACAATAGAAAATGTCTATCTCGCTCTTTCGGCCGTTATCGTCGGAATGATTTCGATGTTTTTAATAAAGAGAAACGTCAAAGCTGTAATGGTTGATGAAATGGTTAAAACCATTGCCGGCAAGTCGGCCCTCATGGCTTACAGCGTCTCAACTATTGCCCTAGCAGTAATTTCCTTATTTTTAGTTTTTTCTAATTTAAGCAATAGGGGATCACAATTTTACAACTTAGGAATTATTCTAAGCTATATAGTTTTGTTTGAGATGGGCGTCTATTCTTTTTCATTTTATTATTATAATAAAAAATATGGCCGGGACGACGAATAAAATCAAGATTTTGAGAGCGGGAAAGAATATGACGCAGGAGGAATTGGCTGATAAGGTCGGGGTAACAAGGCAAACCATTATTGCTATAGAAAAGAGCAAGTATGTTCCTTCTTTAGAATTAGCTTTCAAAATCTGTAAGGTTTTTGGTAAGAAAATCGAAGAGGTCTTTGAGTATAAATAACTTTATTTTTGTTTTTAATTTGTGTATAATAAAGGCATGAATAAATTCAGCCAAAAAACAGAAGAAGGCATCCTTATTGTTACCGCCTTTTTTGTTTTAATTTCTTCAATGCTAAACGCAGTGCTTTCTATGGTCATAGCCATTGCGAGCCTTTCTATTTTCTTCGGATATAATTTATTAACTAAAAAGCTATGATTTTTGTAACGGGCAACCACCAAAAACTTAAAGAGTTTGAGGAGATTTTGGGAGTTAAATTAGGCCATTTAGATTTAAAACTAGACGAAATTCAATCAGTTGAAGCTGAAGAGGTTGCTAAACACAAAGCAAAGCAGGCATATGAAATATTAAAAGAGCCGGTAATTGTTGAAGACACGGGCTTGTATTTTGAAGAGCTAAAGGGATTGCCCGGAGCTTTAATTAAGTTTTTTGTTAAGAAACTATCTCTGGAACAAATCTGTTCTTTGGTAAAAGAAAATAGAAAGGCCAAGGCTGTAACTTGTATTGCTTATTTCGATAGCAAAGATTTAAAAACGTTTATAGGAGAAACAGAAGGGAAGATAACGGTGGAACCCAAAGGAAATAATGGTTTTGGCTGGGACCCGATATTCATTCCCGAGGGATACAATAAAACTTTTGCCGAATTGACGGATGAAGAAAAAACGTCGAAGTTTATGAGAAAAGAAGCAATTAAGAAATTAAAGGATTTTTTGTCGTATTGACATATGGCCTTAATAGTTTTATACTATTTCCATATAAAGTTACTTTAAATATTGGCAGTCTGACTTCAGAAGATATCAGTCTTTTTAAGCCAGGCTGTCGTGTAGGCAGTCTAGGGTGATGTTATTATGTCAGAAGATGAAAAGTTGAATTTATTGAAAGCATCAAGGAATTTGGAAAGATTGAGGATTTTTAATAACTCCATAAGACACAGTCTTATTAACAAAATGACTGTTATCGGTGGCTATACGGAGTTATTAATTTTTAAGTTTGACAGCCAAAGCAAAGAAGGTAAGTCCTTAGAAGCGATAAGGTCGAGCTGTGAGGATATTAATTCTTTGAATGTTTTATCGAGAAAATACAATGATATGGATTTAGGTCCAGTTTGGCAATCTTTTTTGGGGGGGTACAAGGAGTGTAGGAAGCCCCTAAGCATGAAGATAATTATTGGAGACGGGATGAACAATATAAACCTCTATGCCAGCCCATTTATTTTCATGGTTTGGGAAAACTTATTTGATAATGCGGCTCGTCACGGAGGAGCCTCTGAAGTGAAAATTTATTTCCAAATCGATGAGCAACTTGTCATTACTTTCGAAGATAACGGCAAAGGAATTTCTTTGGAAGAAAAGGAAAGAATTTTTGAAAAAGGATTCGGGAAAAATACAGGAATGGGTTTATTCCTGGTTAAAGAAATTCTTGGAGATACCGGTATGCAAATATCTGAAGTGGGGGAGCCAGGAAAAGGTGCTAAGTTCAAAATAATAGTCAACAAAGACGCCTACAAAATAGAATAAGCTATAAATAGTTTATTTTTTTATATCAAAATAGATGATTTAGGGTGTTTATATGTTTACTTGACAAAATATATAGATATTGTATAATGTAAACATCATGATGTCGAGGATTGTTTCAGGTGAGGGAATGGTTTTCGTTCCCTCCGTGGAAAGCAAAGCTTCCAAAATATTGAGAGAGTTTGTCTCTTTCAATCGCGAGCAGATATTGAACGCTGTTTGTGAACATGGTACAGACCTTGCCGCCGTAAAGGGTGTCGAGATAGAAACTCCTATTGGGATTGCCCCAGGCCGTTCCGTAGGAGCGACAAAATTTATCTACTTTCCCCCGAACTTGGGAACAGTCGGTAAATTGGTTCTCCTTTTTGGAAGAACCGAGCCAACCTATTCGTTTCACGAAAGAATAGGGAAAAGGTGTATCAATATCAAGATATACCTATGACCCCAAACTTTTTTAAGAAAAATCTTAATTAGTTGCGGGTCTTTTTTTATTTGCATTTTTATCACTTTCGATGTATGATTGATAAGTAAGAAACCTTTCTAATTTTAAAAAATATGGACGGTATAAATTTTACAAATAAAGCTCAAAAAATAGTAATGCATGCTCAAAATCTGGCGAGGGATATGGGTCAGCAGCATATTGATGCTCTGCATTTGCTTTCTTCAATCCTTTCGGACCAAGATAATATTGTTCTAAACTATTTGAATAAAATAAACGTTGATATAGAAGATTTGGTCAAAAAGACGAGGGGTGCTTTGAATCAAATACCACCCGCTTCCAATACCCAGCCGATGGGACAGTTTTATCTAACGCAAGACATGGCTAATGTCTTGGAAAAGGCCAAAGAAGAATCTTTTAGCATGGGTGACGAATTTGTCTCTCTTGAGCATCTGTTCTTGGGAATGCTAGGAATCAGAACTCTATCTGGAGAAGTTTTATCAAAAGCTAATTACTTGAAAGCTTTTGGCGCAGAAGAAAATAAAGAAAAACTTGATTATTATTCTGCTCAAAAAATATTCAGCCAATTAAGAGGCGGAGAAAAAATAACCTCTCCTAATCCAGAAGCCAGATACAAAGTTTTTGAAAACTATACCAGAAATCTAACCAATCTGGCCAAGAAAGGAAAACTTGACCCGGTTGTCGGCCGCGATGATGAAATCAGAAGGCTGATGCAGATTTTATCCAGGAGAACTAAAAATAACCCCGTTCTAATCGGAGAACCCGGTGTTGGTAAAACTGCAATTGTTGAAGGTTTGGCCCAAAGGATAGTAAAGGGAGAAGTCCCTGAAAGCCTGAAAGACAAAGAAGTTGTGAGTCTTGATTTGGGAGCGATGATTGCCGGAACCAGATACAGGGGAGAGTTTGAGGAAAGAGTAAAAATGCTTTTAAAGGAGATAAAAAGAGGAGAAGGAAAATATTTGCTGTTTATCGATGAGTTACATACTATAATCGGAGCCGGTTCGGCCGAAGGAGCGGTTGACGCTTCAAATCTTATGAAGCCCGCTTTATCCAAGGGAGAATTGCACGCTATCGGAGCAACCACATTAAAGGAATATCAAAAATATATTGAAACCGATGCGGCCCTGGAAAGAAGATTCCAGCCTATTTACGTTGTCGAGCCTTCAATCGAAGATACGATATCTATTTTAAGGGGTATTAAAGAGAAGTACGAATTACATCACGGCTTGAAGATAAAAGACTCGGCCTTGGTTGCGGCAGCTGAGTTGTCAGCTCGATATATAACCGATAGGTTTTTACCGGACAAGGCTGTCGACCTAATGGACGAAGCTTCTTCGGCTTTACGACTGGAAATAGAATCAAATCCCATAGAACTTGAAGATTTGAAAAAAGAAATTCAAAAATTTGAGATCGAAAGGGAAGCGGTTAAAAAAGAATTGCAAAATTCTTCTCCCAAAGAAAAAGAATCATTTGAGAGGAGAGAAAAAACAATCAACAGGGAATTGTCCGAACTTTCGGAAAGGGCCAATGCTTTTTCGATGAGATGGAAGACAGAAAAAGAAACCATTTCAAACATTAAAAGCTTAAAAGAAAATATTGAAAAAGAAAAATATCAGCTAGAAAGATTATTGAAGGACGGCGACTTGCAGAAAGTTGCAGAGATTAAATATGGAACTTTACCGGATTTATTTACAAAATTAAAAAAACAGGAAGACAAATTAGTCAGGCTTCAAAAAAATAATCCAATATTGAAACAGGAGATCGGGCCGGAAGAAATTTCAAGGGTTGTTTCCAGATGGACGGGAATTCCTGTCATGAGATTGATGGAGTCAGAAGTTTACAAATTAGAAAACATGGAGAAAGAATTGGGCAAAAGGATAATCGACCAGGAAGAAGCCATCAAGGCTGTTTCTAATGCCATTAGAAGATCCAGGGCAGGCATTTCTGAAGAATCAAGGCCTTTGGGTTCTTTCATGTTCTTGGGTCCGACCGGAGTGGGAAAAACGGAAACTGCTAAAGCTTTGGCCGAATTCTTGTTTAATGACGAGAATGCGATGATAAGGGTGGATATGTCAGAATACATGGAAAAATTTGATGTTTCAAAGATGATCGGTAGCCCTCCCGGATATGTCGGTTTTGAAGAAGGAGGCCAGCTGACTGAAAAGGTAAGGAGAAGGCCGTATAGTGTTATTCTTTTAGATGAAATTGAGAAGGCGCATCCCGAAGTTTTTAATATTCTGCTTCAGGTTCTTGAAGATGGAAGATTGACCGATGCCAAAGGCAGAGCTGTTTCTTTCAAGAATACAATTTTAATTATGACCTCTAATGTTGGTTCAGAGATAATTGCCAAAGAAGCTCCTTTGGGATTTGTTGATAACGGAAAAGTCAGCCAGAAAGAAGGTTTGAAGGACAAAATTCAAGCGTCTTTAAAGGAAAAGTTCAAGCCGGAGTTTATAAACAGAATTGATGAAATAGTTATTTTTGACTATCTCGGACCGGAAGAAATAAAACAAATAGTTGACTTGGAATTGAACAAGGTTCAAAAGAGATTATTCAAAAAAGAAATCAAGATTATTGTTTCAGAAAAAGCCAAACAGTCTTTGGCGAGACAGGGATTCGATCCTAATTTAGGAGCAAGGCCTTTAAAGAGAATTATTCAGAAGTTAATATTGAACCCCATGGCTTTAAAAATAGTAACTAATGAAATTAAAGATGGAGATACTATTTCTGTTGACGCTGAAAAGGACGAAATTATATTAAGAACCACTTTTAGCAGAAAGAAAACATTAAAGCCTCTCAAAGTAAGTGCGGGAAAATGATTTTCTGAAAAATTTTAATTGTAAAGTGTTTTCTTTTTGTGAAAATGTTGGTATAATGAAGAAGTAAAATAATTCATTATTAATTATGGAATTTACCGTTAGGCA
>Ga0172380_10003252_pt1 | contig 22780 bp, 17 predicted proteins | sample Leawe162metaG_FD_119747 | JGI IMG/M metagenome (GOLD analysis project Ga0172380, IMG submission 119747) | Leachate microbial communities from a municipal landfill in Southern Ontario, Canada - Leachate well 162 metaG | ecosystem: Engineered > Solid waste > Landfill > Unclassified | place...
AAATGCGATATACCAGTATGTTAAAGCAGGGCTGTAGACAAAAGCATCAGATACGATTGAAGGGCTTCTGTATGAAATACCCGTAGGTCTTGAAAGAACCAATGAATATACCGGATCGCCCGAACCATCAGACATAATTTTCATAAACCACAGGGCACAGTTATTAGTAAAAGGAGCTGAACCGAAGCTTAAAGCAAATCCTAATTTGAATGTGTTGCTTGATGAATCGGCAACATAAAAATCAAATGAATTAAGAATGAATCCCTCATTCCATTTTATTGTCCAAAGAGGAGCCCAGTCTGCACCTTTATTTGTGGATTTGTAAACAAACAGCGTATCTCCCTGGAGATTGTTCACTGCGAGGTAAGCATTTCCAAGAGTATCAGCCCTTAAAATCTGATTTTTTCTGATTCCATCAACTCCGCCCATAGTCTGGCCGGTATGAACCCTTACGTCACCGGGACCCCAATCGGGAGTGTTGTTTCCCCAATTTGCATTCTGAACAACAACACCCGGAACCTGATTGTACGGAAGGGTTTTTGATGTTCTATCTGAATGCTTTGTGTTAAATTCAGAAAGTAATTTTAAATAATTTTCCTCATTTTGATTTTCTCTTGCTTTAACTACTTCTGACCAATCCTTTGCATATTGAGAATTGTCTTGAACAGGAGTGATTTTATCATCTCTTAAATCCTGTGAAAAAAGTGTTCCTGCAAAAGCAAACAAAATAACTATAATTGTATAAAGTTTCTTTCTCATTACTTTCCTTTCTATTTTAAGTTAACATTAATTATAATAATGCTGCATTACTGATTATAGTTCCTATAATTGAATAATATTTAAACATATTACAATTATTTAACATACTATTAAAGTGTTATTGCAAATTACTTACTTCAATAATAATTGGAGAACTTAAAAGAGGTTATTCAGATGTGTCCTAAAGCTATTCAATAACAATTCTATGCAGCAGCCATTCTTTCATTATTTTTGCATTATAGCGTTTATAAAATTTTAATGTGTTTTTGTTCCAGTCAAGCACTGCAAACTCGAGTCTTCCGCATTTTTTACTTTTGGCAATTTTAAGTAATTCATCAAAGAGCATTTTACCAATTCCAATGTTCCTGTATTTTTCTCTGACAAATATATCTTCAAGGTATAGTGTTGGTTTTGCGAGAAAGGTTGAATATGTAAAGTAGTAAAAAGCATATCCGATAATTCCGTTATTGTTCGCGGCAACAAGAATATTAAACAGCGGTTTTGCCCTGAAAGCATCAGCGATTAGCCGTTTTTGTGCCTGCCGATTCGGGGGTGAGAATTTTTCATATTCAGCAAGTTCTTTTATAAGCCGCAAAATATCTCCTGAATCAGATTTTTTTGCTTTGCGTATTAAGTTTTTATTACTGCGTATATTCATTTTAGTTTAATTTGATTGTTTGTAAATTAATTAAAATATTAGAATATGATAAGTGTAAAAGAATTCATTGTTAAGACATTATATCTAAGTGTAATTATTTCCGCGTCAATTTCCATTTTGAACTCAAATTCCTTTGCGGATGACGATTATGAAATAAAAGCTGTTACTGCAAAGCTGAAGAGTTTTGATGCAGCATTAGGTGAGTCGGATATTTCCGAAATAATAGCAACAGTCGGGAAATCATTTTTAGGTGTTGAATATGCCGCAGGAACACTTGACAGAAATGTAAATGAGGAAGAGCTTGTGATAATGATCTCCGGTCTTGATTGTGTTACTTTTGTCGAAAATGTTATTGCTATTTCCTGCATAATCAAAAAAGGGAAAGCAGATTTTGAAAGCTATAAGAATGAACTTCAAAAGATAAGATACAGAAACGGAGAGATTAACGGATATCCATCACGACTGCATTATTTTACAGACTGGATTTATGATAATCAGCAGAAGGGATTGATAAAAGATATTACTGAAGAGATTAGCGGAATACCATATAACAAGAAAATTAATTTCATGACGTCACACACGTCATCTTACATGCAGCTCGACGGAAACAATGAGTATATATGTGAGATGGAAGCAATTGAAGCGAATATGAACACACGCAGCCTTTACTACATAAAGAAAGGAGATGTTGATGACTTTTACGATAAGCTGCAAACAGGTGATATCATAGCTACTACAACGAATATAGAAGGGCTTGATGTAACGCACACAGGATTTATTTACAAGGAAAACGGGAAGACGAAATTCATGCATGCTTCTATTACGAAAGGTGAAATTGTTATTTCGTCTGAGGAGTTAAAAGAATATCTTAAAAGCAATAAAAAGCAAACAGGAATTATAATAGCCAGACCAATATAACACAATGTCTTACCCCGAATATATTTTATTGTGTATCCTGTTTTATCTGATAGGATCAATACCAACGGCATACCTGATACTTAAATTCAGACATGGAAAGAATATAACGCAAGAAGGTTCCGGAAATGTCGGTGCGCTGAATTCTTACGACGTGACAAAATCAAAAGTAACAGGAATCGTTGTTCTGGTTTTGGATTTTTTAAAAGGTTTTATACCCTCATTCATTTTTCTATACATTGCCGGATATAGTTTAGAAACGATGTTAATACCGATAGCACTGATATTAGTCGGACATAACTTTTCTGTATGGTTAAAGTTTAAAGGAGGCAGGGGACTTGCAACAGCGGCAGGATTATGCGTTGTTATCGAACCATGGATACTTCTGATATGGTGCGCAATTTTTATAATTTCGTACGGCGCATACAGGAAGGTACATTTTGGAAATATTATCGCGACACTACTTTTGCCTGTTGTATATTATTTAATTAACCCGATAATAATTCATACGTACACAGACATTAATACATTGATAACGTTTATTATTGTAATGTCGCTTATAATTCTCTTAAAACACATAAAACCATTTCTGGAAATAATTAAATCAACTAAATCTAAACAAAAACCTTTGAATTAATATAATTAATATTCTGTTTTAATTTGCTGAATCAAACCAATAAAAATTTAACATTAATATATTAAATGAGTAAAAATCCACAACTAAAGACAGTCGAAGAGCTTAATGAAATGGCAAGACAGATAAGGCGTGACATTATCAACATGCTTTTAATATCTAAAACAGGGCATTCAGGCGGTCCGCTCGGAACAGCGGATATATTCGCCGCATTATATTTTAACCTGTTAAACCTCGATAATGAAGAACCTTATTTTGAAGGAAGAGATTATGTTTATCTTTCAATCGGACATATTGCACCCGTTTGGTATGCAACGCTTGCACGCAGAGGATATTTTCCGCTGGAAGAGCTTGCAACACTAAGAAAAGTTAACGGAAGATTGCAGGGACATCCTGCACCGCTCAAGACACACGGTTTGCCGGGGATTGAGATTGCTTCGGGTTCGCTTGGGCAAGGACTTTCGATAGCAGTCGGAACAGCTCTGGCACTAAAGCTTGATAACAAACCGAACAAAGTGATATGTATAAACGGTGACGGTGAGCTTCAGGAAGGACAGCTTTGGGAGGCAATCATGACGGCAGCCCACCATAAAACAGATAACCTTATAATGATTGTAGATAAGAATGACTGCCAGATTGATAACAGGGTGCAAAATGTTATGAACCTTGACCCTCTGGGAGATAAATTCAAAGCTTTCAACTGGGAAGTGTTAGAGATGGACGGGAACAATATGCAGAATATACTTGATACTGTGAACAGAGCAAAAAAAGTGAAAGGAAAACCATCGGTGATATTAGCAACAACAAAGATGGGTCGCGGAGTATCATTCATGGAAGACGATTACAGATGGCATGGAGTACCGCCGAATGAAGAGCAGGGGAAGATAGCACTGACAGAATTGGTTGCGACAAAGTACGGTGATTTTGTTTAAATAAAGAAATATTGATTTGTTATTATAGACAGCCTCCTTCGAGGCTGTTTTCATTTGCATATAGTGATAGAAAATAACCTTGTAAATAAAAATTAATCTATCGAAGTTATAAAAAGATAAATAATTAATAAATTATAAATCTTAAAATTACGCAAATGAAAAAGCTAATTTTTCTACTCATTTTTTCCCTCTCCTTCAGTTCTATTATAATATCAAAACCGAGAATTATATTTGGAGGAAATCAATATTCTTCGGGTTCTGATGCTGTTATTTTGCAAAGAATTATTCTTAATGCAAATAACGTCTCGGCTTATTTCCAGAATACGGGGATATTTGACCAGAACACAACTTCGAGTAATTCACCCGGTCTTGAATGGCCAAAGGGTTCGGGAAGATTTGCAAGTTTTACGGCAGGACTTTCCATAGGATGCGGCATTAACGGACAGTATGCACAGGTAATGGCATCTTATAAAGGGGAATATGCTCCCGGTACATGGCAGAACGGAATTTGGACAACAAATGCCGATTTCAAGATGTACACTGTAAGACTTGGTGATAATGCTACAAACAACCCCGATTATGCAAATTGGTATAAGATGGTACCATACGGCGCTCCATATAAAGACGTAAACAATAACGGTATTTATGATGATGGAATTGATTTTCCCGGAGTACCTAATGCAGGACAGACAATTTTTGAATGCATGGGCGACGGTGATACATCACAAAGAAGCGCCGGCGAAGGATTTGGAGGAGGTATTAAAAATCCGCTGCTTGGAGCAGAAATACATTTTACATCATGGGCATATTCAATACCGGGTACAGAAGATATACAATTCTTAAATTATGTAATTCTTAATAAAGGACCGGTTAAATGGGATTCAACTTTTATGGGAGTCGTGGTTGATCCCGATTTAGGAGAACCGGAGGATGATTACATTGGATGTGATACAATGCTTAATCTTGGCTATTGCTATAATGCAGATAACAATGACGGATCAGGAGCACCTCCGTCATACGGAGCATCCCCGCCTGCATTTGGTATGGACTATTTCAGGAGTCCGATAAACAAGATTACTGGAGATACGCTTGGATTGACTTCGTTTGTGTTCTTTACAAACACAAGCAGTGCACCACCGCCTTGTGAATCAGACCCTAACGGAGAACCCGTTCCAGCATATCATATGCTTCAAGGACTAAAGAAAGACAGAACTCCATTCATGGATATAACACAGTTTCCGGCAAAAATAACGAAGTACACGTATTCCGGTGACCCTGAATCAAATGCCGGATGGACTGAATCCAAAGGCTCAATGCAGAATTGTGGTGGTCAAACAACCGGTACAATTATATCTGTAAATCCTTCAGGTGACAGAAGGTTTATATTTAATTCGGGAGGTCTGAACTTTGCAGTAAACCCGGGAGACACACAGAAAATAGTTGTTGCACAATTTGTTCAGAGAGGTGCCAACAATAAACATTCAGTAACACTTCTTAAAAGATTAAGCCAGACTGCTCAGATAATTTATGACAACAACTTTAATGTAACTCCGCAGCCGGCAGTACCTGTAGTTTCGCAGAGCATTACGCAAATAAACTCTACTCAATGTTCGCTGAATATCTTCTGGAATGATGCTCCGGAATCTTATTATTACTGGGACACAATATTTTACCAGAAGTCAGATTCAAATATTTACAAGTTTGAAGGCTATGAAATTTATGAAGTTGATAAAAACCTGCCGAACGAAAGTCTTCCTGATTTCAGCAGACCTCTTACTATAGATCCGACTAAGATAAAACTTATAGGGATTTATGATTTAAGAAATAACATAGGACTTGTTATTGATACTTTACCTATAGGATATATTAACAATCAGGAAATATATGCTCCACTTCCAATTGTTCCGCCTTACGGAATTAGTCCACCTCCAAACTTCCCGAACAGCGGGTTAAGCAGATTAATTAAAATTAACAGCACTCAATTTCCGGGAAATTACGGAGGGGTTTCTGAGATACAATACGGGCAGGTATATAAATTTATTGTAAATGCATATTCAGTAAGTACTTCAACGAAGATAAGAAAAGGTTTTAAAGTTATCAGGAATACACTAAGCAACACGTTATTCAACACAACACCGCAGCCTTATTCAAATAACTTATCTTTCACTTATTATAATGGAGACACACTGCCAAACAATCTGATTGACCTTGGACTTACTCCTGTTGTTGTTGGGCAGCAATTATTGCAAACTGCAAAATACAGGATACTTTTTGCAGGGGATACTACATACAGCATACAGAAATCAGTTAATAACGGAAGTTCATATACAACTCTGAAGACAGGTCTGAAGCCAACAGCATTTAAAACATTATCGCATGAAGATTCAAGAATATTTGACGGCATCTTTCTTAAAGTAGATAAAATAAGGTTTAGCGGCACTCTGCCTAATTATATTGGAAATGCTGGTTTGATTAAAGATCCGTCGAGTGTATTTACTCCCGATTCGATTCAAACGAGGCAAAGAGGCTGGGTTTGGTCAAATCAAGGTAACCAGTTTCTTACGGGCAGCAAATATAAACGAGATGAATCAAGGCTGTGGCAGTCGGAATCACAGTCAATTTCTTACCCGATGTCAGGTACATTTACGAATTTAAGGTCGGCATTAACTGTTGATAAGTTAAGAAAGGTTACGATACAATGGACTGCTCAAGGACAGGGACAATATGCATATTATTATCAGGATACCTCTAAAACAAATGACAATTTCTTCATCTACAAAGGCATTAAATCTGTTCCATTTAAAGTATTTGTTGATTCTATTGTAGTAGATAACCCAGCAATTCCTTCTTATACAGTTCTGAGACGCCAGGTAAATTGCGGTTTCCTTGAATCATCAGATGTCAATCCATTTACCTATAACTGGAATCCGACTACCGATTCATTGGGTGGAAAACTTCTGCTTTACACTTTTGGAACTACTTACGATACAAACATAACAACTCCTTATAAGGATAAAAATCTATTATTAAGTCAGTCACAATTTGATATTATGTTTGTTTGGTCTCCAAGGCTTGTAAGTCCGGGTGGTGCAGGACAGTCGGGTGAGGAGTTCTCTATGTTTCCTTATAATGTAACCAGACCATATTATAATGGTACAGTTCCTTTGTTCTATGAATTTACAACCACAGCACCAACGGTACCGGTAATAAGTATATCAACTGAAGTGCCTGATAAATATGATCTCATGCAGAACTATCCGAATCCATTTAATCCGGTAACGAATATCAGGTTTAAAATTCCGGAAAGATCGTTTGTAACGGTCAAGGTGTTCAATATTCTCGGACAACTTGTAAAAACGATTATTAATAATGAAAGACTTGATGTTGGAACACATCAGACTTCTTTCAATGCGGGCAGTCTGGCAAGCGGAATATATTTCTATACAATTCAAACCGAAAAATATAATCAGACAAAACGTATGGTGCTTCTAAAATGATGATTTCATATTATATTAATTTCTAACAATAGAAAACGACCTTATATTAAGGTCGTTTTTATTTTAGTATTCTGCTGTTTTTCCTAAACATATTATTTCTTCACAGTAAGCAAACTAAGAAAGTAGTTTGTAAACTATCTTACTGATATTAAATACCCCTAAAACGACTAAAATATCCATTTTTTACTGGCATGATAATTGGTGTAAGTTATATGGAAGATTTAATATTAAAATGAAAACCAGAAAATATTATACATGAAAATTAGATTTCTTTTCCTTATTGGAATACAGCTTTTTTTAATGTTTCCAAGACCTGGAATGCAAAATATTTCGCACTCAACAAATAGAGCAGGTGCAAAACATTCTTTCTATGAAGATGTTTTTAAATTAATTATTTATAAAGACATGATTAAATACAGAATTGCAGAAAATAAGAAGTATAATTGGAGATTCACTTTATATAATAGCTCCACTGACAGTTTCGAAACGAGTAAAAATGAAATGAAATAAACTTTTGATTTTATAAAAGAATAAAATTATGAAGAAAATAATTTTAATTGTGTTAATTCTTATTGCATTAGTAAGTAACCAGGGATGGGGAGACCCGTCACCCTGGAATTTGTACAATACGGGTGTACCGTATTCATTATTTGCAGTGGATTTTTCTGAAATTAATTCGAGTATCGGGGTTGCCGTTGGTCAGGGTGGTACAGTAATAAAGACAACTGACGCGGGGGAAGAATGGATGCTGACATATTCAAACATAAATATATGGATGAATGATGTTAAGTTTGATCCGAATTCACCCGGTGTTGTGTGGGCTGCCGGTATGGGTGGAGTTATAATCAAATCCACCGATAACGGAGATACTTGGAATTTGGTAAGACCTTTTGACGATCCTAATAATACAATTCGGGGTATTGGAATACCATTGGGTGTACCCGGATACGCTGTATTTATTGGATATGCAGGAACATACTATGAGACTCTAAACGGAGGTTCAACTTTTGATCGAAGATTTGACATACCATTTACTATGCATGCAGTAGATTTCTCTCCAAACTATACTGTTGATGGAAGAGGAATTATTTGCGGTACCGACGGCAGAGTCTGGAATACAACAAATCATGGGCAAACATGGGTATCGAGAATCACAAACAGGTTTGATTATTTAAATGATGTGGTATTTTTAAGTGCTTACGAAGCAATTATATGCGGAAACAACGGAACAATATTGCGTTCAACAAACTGGGGCAAGAACTGGAGTTTGAACATTCAATATCTGACAATCGAACATCTGCGCTCTATAGATGCTTACAGCAATATAGTAACACTATGCGGAGATAATGGGAAAATAATGACATCCAACAATTCCGGAGTCACCTTTGTTGATCAGCTTACAGGAGATAACAGACACCTATACGGCGTTGCTTTAAGGGAATCATCAATCGGAGTCGTTGTAGGGGAAGTAGGTTCTGCTGGTTCAGGAGCATTGCTTTACACCAGCACAAACGGGTTTGTCGGTATAACAAATACCGGAAATGAAATACCAAAAAATATCGTGTTGAGCCAGAACTATCCTAATCCATTTAATCCTGTAACAAGAATAGATTTTTCATTGCCTAAAGCATCATCGGTTAGCATGATTGTTTATGATATGGTTGGAAGAGAAATAACGAAACTTGTGAACAATGAGTTTAAATCAGCGGGTAATTACTCAGTGGAATTCAACGGACAAAACTTAAATTCAGGGATATATTTTTACCGTCTCCATACAGGAAATTTTATGGAAACGAAGAGAATGATTTTAATAAAATAATTATATAAAATTTTCAAAAAGGAAAATTAAAATGAAAAAGATTACAATTTTAGCAGCAATAATTCTAACTTTGATTATCAGTTCGGGGGCATATGCTCAGGTATTGTGGACAAATCCGATAACAGGAGTAAACCCTAACACTTCAAATCCTTATACAGTAGGTGATTTGAAAGATGCAAATATTACAGTTTCAGGAATTGGAAGAGGTCCTGGAATAACGGGAACGAATGCTCATGATAGATACAATGCAAACGATTGGAGCTTAGGGTCATCTATAGAATCTGATGATTATTATTACTTAACTATAACACCTGCTGCGGGTTATAGAATAAATTTTTCCAGTTTTGTTTATAACTCTCAAAGTTCACCTACAGGACCGGTTTCTTATGCCGTACGTTCAAGTCTGGATCAATATCAGAGTAATATAGGTACGCCTTCATCAACAGGTGCAGTAATTGACCTATCGGGTTATCAAAATATTAGCAGCGGGATTACATTCAGGATTTATGGTTGGGGCGGTCACGTCACATCAGGTACATTCAGCATAAACGATTTTACTTTTAGCGGAACTGCATATTTATATAATCCATTGACAGCACCCGTTTTAAGCAGTCCTTCAAATAATTCGACAGGCACGTCATTGACACCTTTGTTCGACTGGTCTGATGTTTCAACGGCAAACAAGTATCATCTGCAGGTTTCAACAGTGATAGATTTTTCTAATCTTTTGATTAATGAAAATGTATTAACAAATTCACAGTTTGTACCCGTATCAGGAATATTAAACCATAATACAAATTACTATTGGAGAGTATATGCGGGTGATAATAACGGATGGAGTAATGCATCTGAAGTCTGGAACTTCACAACATTAGCACCTCCTATTTTATCAGCTCCAACTTTGAGCAGTCCTGTCAATAATTCAATTGGTGTTGTACTTAATCCGATATTGAAGTGGTCTGAAGTTTCCGGTGCAACCGGTTATAAAGTTAAAGTTTCAACGGATCTCACATTCACATCTGTATTGGATTCTGCGACAGTAACTGCGAATCAATATACTGTAACAGCAGGAAAGCTAATTTACAATGTTAAATATTACTGGAAGGCAGCAGCTTACGATTTAAACGGAACGGGTAATTACTCTGAAGTATGGGAATTTACAACCACATCTGCTCCTCCGCCGGTACCATGGACGCTTTATAATACCGGTGTACCTTATTCATTATTCGGTGTGGATTTTTCGGATAGTGACCCCAACATAGGTGTTGCTGTTGGACAAGGCGGAACAGTTATAAAGACTACCGATGCAGGCGAAGAATGGATGCTTACATATTCAAACATTAACATCTGGATGAACGACGTTAAGTTTGACCCCAATACACCGGGCGTTGTCTGGGCTGCAGGAATGGGGGGTGTTATTATTAAATCAACGAATAACGGTGACAACTGGACTATCGTAAGACCGGATGATACACCTGACCACACTATCCGCGGAATCGGAGTTCCTGCCGGTACATCAGGTTTTGCAACATTTGTTGGATATGCTGGAACTTATTTTGAAACATTCAACGGCGGTTCAACGTTTGTTCAGAGATTTGACATACCTTTTACTATGCACTCAATTGCATATTCACCAAACTATGCTACCGACGGTAGAGGAATAATCAGTGGTACTGACGGTAAAGTATGGAACACTACAAATTCCGGGGTGACATGGGTATCAAGAAATACTAACCGTTACGACTATCTGAATGATGTTGTATTTATAAATCCTGATGAAGCAATTATTTGCGGAAACAACGGAACAATACTTCGTTCAACAAACTGGGGAAAGAACTGGACATTAAACACACAATATCTTACAAGTGAACATCTTCGCTCAATAGATGCTTTCGGAAGTATAGTAACTCTTTGCGGTGATAACGGAAAGATATTGACATCAAATGATGCAGGTATAACATTTGATGACCAGCTTAACAGTGAGAGCAGGCATTTATATGCGGTTTCTTTAAGGTCGTCTTCTGTAGGTGTTGTTGTTGGTGAAGTAGGTTCTGCTGGATCAGGAGCTTTATACTATACAAGTACGAATGGAATTGTTGGAGTTACTAACACAGGAACCGAAATACCTAAAGAATACATACTAAGCCAGAACTATCCAAATCCATTCAATCCGACTACAAAGATTGATTTTTCGATTCCGATGGCTTCAAAAGTATCATTAATAGTTTATGATTTATCAGGTAGGGAAATTAAAAGGCTAATAGATAATGAATTCAAATCAGCAAGCTCTTATACGGTACAATTTAATGCCGGAAATCTATCTAGCGGTGTTTATTTTTACAGGTTAGTAAGCGGAAAATTTACGCAAACAAAGAAGTTAATACTTATAAAATAAAGTTCTCCTCATACAAAATAAATTAAATGTCCGCTATCATTTGATTGCGGACATTTTTTACAGTTAACTTTCCGTACTTTTCTTTAATTTCCTTTCAGTTTTTATACCTTTTCCTCTGGACTATAGTGTACATACTTAACACATAGTTTGAATACTACATTACTTTGTTTTTAAACACTTAAAATAGCTTAAATTCTCAGCATTTTGTGGCACGCTGTTTGAATATATACAAATATAAGACACAAAATTAAAATAAATTAAAATTAAATTAAATTGAAAGGTTACAAAATGAAAAAGTTCTTCTTAGCAATCGCAATAGTTTTAGCATTAACAGTCTCTCAAGATGTTCTTGCTCAGCAGGTTCCCGTAACAGCACAAATTAACGCAAAGGGAACAGTTATAACACACATTACAGTATCAAGCAAACAGGATCTTGATTTTGGTAATGACATCGTTGCAGGTGTTGCAACAACAGTCGATAAGGAAGCTTCCAATGCAGGTAAATTCCTTCTTGCGGGTCAGCCAAACAGACAGATCAGTATAGCATTCACACTACCCACAAATTTATTAAACGGAACAACCACTATGCCAGTAACCTTCTCTACAACAGATGCAGGTTACATAGTAAACAGCGGAAGTGTATCAGCATTCAATCCGGCAGTCAGCAAGAATGCATCATTTGGAACAAACGGAGCAATGGAAATAGTGTTAGGCGGTACGGTAACACCTTCGTCAACACAGCCAGCGGGTTCATACACTGCACCGGTAACTATATCACTTCAGTACACGACTAATTAAGGGGAATATAAATTAGATCAAAAGCCGGCTTGTTTCAAGCCGGCTTTTTTTGTTGATTGTTATTTTAATAATCAAATATAATTCCGATATTAACTCATTAAGAATGATCATGAAAAAATTATTTCTGCTAATTGTTATTTGTTTAACATTTTCAAGTGCATATTCACAGGGTTCGAGTGATGTAAGGATTACAAATGTTCGCAATATGGCTTTCAACAACTTACTTCCGGGAATTACGGGTACAATAGCGACAACTAACAGTAAAGCAGGAAGATTTTCAGTAGATATAAGAAAGAGTTCAACCTTAGCTGTAACATTTGCTTTGCCAACTTATTTAACATCAGGGTCTAATAAACTGCCGATAACTTTTACTGCAACAAAGAGTAATAATTCGAATGACGGTGTGCTGGGAACGAGTTTTGATCCTTATTCAGGAACGACAATCAGAAGAAATAACTCATCAACGAGGTATTGGTATTTAAGGCTTGGAGGGACAATACTAACACCAACCAATCAACAGGGCGGAAATTATTCAGGCTCTATTATTGTAACTATATCATTTACCGGGAGTTAAACTATGAAAAAAATATTAGTATTAATAACATTCATTTTAATTTGGTTTTCCACAGAAGTGAATTCACAAGTAACAGTAGCGCCCGTTTCGATACACATGAACGATGCTAACAAAAACGGATACCTGCTGATAAGGAATAATTCCTTAACTTCTACATGGGAGGTTAACATTGAGATGAAATTCGGATATCCTTTCTCAGATTCAACAGGAAATATTAATATTTACTTTCCTGATACTGTAACTGCTAGCGACCCCTCTGCAATAGATTGGGTAAACTTTTTTCCGAGGAAGTTCTTGCTTAAGCCTCAGGAAGAACAGACAGTAAGAGTGGTTGCAAAACCGCCAAAAGGGCTAAAAGAGGGCGAGTACTGGGGAAGACCAATTATTTCTTCTCAGGTTCAAAGTATGGAAGATACAACAAACAATTCACAGATTGGAGTAGGACTTTCAGTTAAATTCCAGACAGTAATTGCTTTTAATTACAGGAAAGGCAAATCATCAACATCAATAAATTTGTTATCTTTAGATGCGGTATACGAAGATAGCAAAATCATAGTTTCTGCTGACATGAAGAGGGAAGGGAACAGCGCGTATATTGGAAATCTTATTGCTAAGGTTTACGACAGCCGCAATGATTTGATTAGTGAAACTGAGCAGGAATTTGCTGTATATTACACGTTACTGAAAAAGGTGACCTTAGATGTACCGGGTATTAAGAAAGGCAATTACACAGTTGAGGTTGAGCTCAACACTGACCGAAAAGAACAAAGCGGAACAATAATAAAAGGCAATACCGTAAATAAGAAAATACAGATCAGTGTCAATTAAAGGTATATGACAATTTATGCTTTTAGATTTTTATTTACTGTTTTCTTAACAGCCGGTATTTTCTTAATATACTATCCGAGCCATCTCGACGCATCACCGCAAGAAGATACGCTGAAAAACAATCCTGAAGCAGAAGAAATCCCCATGCAAATTAATATCGAAAAAGTAGGAATAATTAACGTGAGCGTCTTTGCGAATGAAAATGATGTTTACATTCCCCTTGCAGACCTTCTAAAAACAGTGAAAGTAAATATCAACCTTGTTAAAAACAATCATACTGCGACAGGTTTCTTTATAGATGAGAATAATAATTATTACATTGACGTAAATGAATTAAGGGCGGAGATTATGGGCAGGGAAGTGCTGGTTCAAAGGTCTGATTTTTATGTTAACGAAACCGACCTTTATGTGAAAAGTGATTTATTCAAGAAGATATTCGAAATAGACATGAATGTTGATATGAAAAGGATGAGTATATATATGAATTCTAAAAACGCACTACCTATTACACTTGAACAGCAAAGATTATCTTTGAGAAATATAAATCCTTTTACTGAAACGGGAATTTCGAAATCTGATATAATAATTCCGAGGGAACGAAGGATACTTGGGTTGGGATTTCTCGATTGGCAATTAACTTATTCATATTCTAATCCAAATACAGATTATTATAATTATAATCTTGCACTAGGAAATGAATTAATCGGCGGTGATTTAAACGTTAATTTGTCTGGAAATAAGGACAATACAGTTGACCTTGACAATTCTTTCCTGAGATGGAGATACGTAACTGAAGAAAGCTGGTTCAAACAAGGAATTGCAGGAGATATAAACCCTGTATCCGGATTATTTTCGAGTGTTCAGGGTGTTCAGCTTACAAATGCTCCTCCAATATCACGAAAGATACTCGGCGGGTATAAGATATTTGACCAGATATATCCTAACTGGGAAGTAGAATTGTACATAAATAATGAAATGATTGCGTACACAAGAGCAAACGAAAGCGGATATTTTGAATTTTTAGTGCCCTTGTTGTACGGTTCAAATTTTATAACACTAAAATACTATGGACCTTCCGGAGAGATTCAGACATCAGACAGGGTTATTCAGGTTCCTTATACGTTTTTACCGGCAGGAGAATTTGAGTACTATTTAAGTGCTGGACGAGAAAAAGTTGAAAACAGAAATCTTTTATCTGAAGCTACTTTTAATTATGGTATAACTTCTTTTTTAACATTAGGAGCCGGTAATTCGTATATAGATAATGCTGATATTCCAAGAAACTATCCGAATGCGAATCTATCCTTAAAAATATTAGACGGACTTATTTTAAGCGGTCAATATTTTGCAAACTTGAAAGGAAGAGCCACGCTAAGTTTTCTTTTGCCATCGCAGGCATCAGCAGAAATTAATTACCTTAAATATGAAGATAACAGTTATTTCAATCCTGGAGCGATAAAAGAGGAGAAAAATTTATCTATTTTTATACCTGTTACATCCGGCGGTTTTTCATCAAACTTTCGGCTGAATGCGAGTGAAATACAAAGGTCAACCATTAAACAGCTTTTTATCTATCCGGGTTTATTCATGAATTATGGCAGGTTTCAAGGCAGTGCGATGGTTAATATGATTTATCAACAGGATAATGATTCGTACAGAAACGATTATCTTGTTTCTAATCTTCTTCTATCATACAGGCTTTTTGACGATTTGCTCGTAAGGAATCAGACAGACATTGACCATTTGAACAACAAAGTTATGAGAACCGGTATTTATGTAGACAAAAGTGTATTTAACGCAGGCTGGGTAAGTCTTTCGGTTTCAAGGGATTTTGTACAGGACAGTTATTCGGGAGCGGTCAATTTCAGATTCTACCTGCCATTTACGAGTATGAGCACAAACTATCTGGCAGACAAATCCGGATGGGAAATTCAACAGAGTTTTTACGGGTCGATTGGATTTGATGATTACAAAAATAAATTTATTACAGATAACAGATACCTTTCAAACAGGTCAGGATTGACATTTGTACCTTACCTTGAAAGAAATAACAACAATGTATTTGACTGCTGCGATAAGATACTTGAATCACAGCTTGAAGTTAAAATGGAATCGGGGCATGCAGTTAATTACCGTGACGATAAAAACGTATGGTTTACCGATTTGGACCCTTACAGTTATTACAATCTTGAGATAAATCCAATGACATTCGATAATCCATTATACAGACCGAAATATAAAACCTACTCAATTTATACAGATCCGAGCAGGTTCAAATTGATACCGGTACCTGTATATATAACAGGGATGGTATCAGGATACGTCAACCAGTTTGACGGAAGCGGCAGAAAGGGTGTCTCGGGTATGGAAGTAGTTCTTGAGACAAAGGAAGGAGTTGTACATACTGTGAAGCAGACTTTTTCTGACGGGGAATTTATTTTTGATGATGTTCCGCCCGGCAAATACAAAGTCTATTTAAAGTCTGAAGAATTGACAAGAAAGGGATTTAAGGACATTAAGAAAATATATTACATTAAAGTTAATTCCATTGAAGACGGTGACAGCATAAGTGATATTGAATTTCTTCTTAATAAAACGGAAAAGTAATAAAAATACAAAAGTATTTCATCTACCACTGGATTAATAATTTTTCACTCATAAATAAGTTTAATCTCAATATATTCGCAATATGAGATTAGTGCTTATTTGAATATTCACATCACCCATCTTAAAACTAATTCAATAAATTCGGTTTTCAATCATTATTCAATGTTTTATTCTTAGTTTCCGTGATAATCGGATATGGTAAATAATTGGTGAATAATTCTCAATATGAGTTTATAATTCTCAGTATGAGAACGATTTGATATCCTTCCGGAAACAAAGTGATGAAATATTTATAAAAATGCATGAAATGAATGGCACAAAAGTTGATGATAAAAATATAAGAATAGTAAATTGTTTAATTATTCCTTGAATCTTAAATATTTTAGCTTTAAATTGATTTAGAATTAAAATGAAAAAAATAATAATACCTGCAATAGTACTTTTTATAACGATAACGTGCGTTAACGCATACGCGCAGGTAACGGCATCAATTTCTGCAACTGCTACAGTATTGACCGGAATATCCGTAACTAATAAAAGTGATTTGAATTTCGGAAATGATATAGTACCCGGAATTCTAAGGACTATCGATAAAACAAATGCAAACTCAGGCAGGTTCACATTGATTGGTGCTCCTAATAAACAAATAAGTATCAGTTTTGTAACTCCGTCACAATTAATAAACGGAGCGAATACAATGCCCATTACATTTACGAGTACTGACGCAGGGTATCAGGTACCAGGAGGATCCGTTATTTCTTTTAATCCCGTTGTTGTTTCTAATGCATCTTTTAATTCTCAAGGGACTATGACAGTATATCTCGGCGGAAAAGTAACTCCTTCATCTAATCAGGAATCGGGATTATACACAGCATCAATAACAGTAAATCTGGAATATACAGGAAATTGAAGTTCTAAAATAAATTAATTTATAGATTATAGAATATGACGCAAGCAATTAGCTTGCGTTTTTTGTTTATAAAGCAAAAATGCTTCCCGCAAAACAGGAAGCATTTTTTAATAGAAATAAGAAATCCTATTTGCGTTTATATTTGTCTTCTTCGAGTGTGAATGTAAGAGAGATTCTGTGTGTGTTTCCGAGCTGTTCGTCACCATCGAACTTAGCGAATGAATAATCGATGTTTATTTTGGGAAGTTGAACTCCTGCTCCGAGTGTCAGGTTTCCGATTTCGTTGTAACCGCCTCTGATACTGAATAATTTATTGTAAGTGTATTCAAGTCCTCCGTGAAAATCAAAAGAAACCGGACCTATATTAAAGTTTGATGCTGTTATCCTGTTCTCAAACCTTACATCTACGTCAGCGGCAGGAATGATAGTGCCGTTCAGGAAGGGTACATCGTATATGTAAGCAAATCCTATTTTTGCAGTAGGTGAAATATTCTCTTTCTTACCTGTGCTCCAGGCCAGATATGTTGTAGTAATATCCTGAAGATTTGCACCAATCATGAAATTCTCAATCGGAGAATAATGCAATCCCAGGTCAAAACCGAGACCCCATGCTGATTCTTCAGCCAGCGACCTTCTTATAATTTTGAAGTTTGCACCATAAGAAAACTTATCACTGTGCTTTTTTGAGTATGTTAAATAAAACGCATAATCGTTTGAATTGAAATATGTAATCCTGTCCGGGTCGAGTCTTTCACCGGGGTCAAGAACGCCATTTCCATTCAGGTCAATAAGTGCGTTGCGTGTGTCGGGGATATCGTCAATGCCATTAATAATGACGCTTAAACCAACTGATTGATTTTTATCGAGCGGCATTGCGATAGCGCCATAATTATAGTTAACGAGATTACCGAAACGAGCATCGTGCATGAGTGCAAGCTGAGGATAGTTTACTTTTGAGAGTAAAGCAGGATTCCAGTAACCCGCTGTTACGTCATTGACGAGTGCAACATATGCACTACCCATACCAAGCGGTCTGCCTCCCACGCCTATAGCAAGGAATTCCCCTGCGTATTTGCTACCGTTGCCCTGGGAGAAACCAAATTCACTGAAAATTGCGAGAAATGCAATTACAACTACCGAAATTTTGATGTGATTCATTTAATAAAATTTATTTGTACGAAATTCTGTACAGACTACTTATTTGCACTCTCTTTTTATTTGCTTCAATAATCTCAATTTAAAGCAAATAAATCAATACTAAAAGGAAAAAATATGAAAGTTTTGATTGTACAATTTACAACTGACAATAACGATTATTCAGAGATAATATAAAGTTAACATAGGCTGCTAAGAAAACTAATAATTTCGAGATAGGGCAATCTAAAATATGCGCACTTTATGCGTACTTTATGCGCACTTTATACGCACTTTGTAATGTACAAATTCCATGGATGTAAAAAAGGGCAGTTTAGTTTTTGGTAAAGGAATTTTGCAGCGGCAGTTAAATAATCAATTTACTTTTCCCATAGTAATTTCAAAAAAGAACCGCTTTTATCAATTTTATTGGAAATTTAAATTTCTTAACTTAGTACAATTACAAAACTATAAATAAGGATGAAAAGAATATTATTAATTTCAGCAGTTATACTTCTATTTATAAATATATCTTTAGCTCAGGAAAAATTTCCGAGTATAATTCCATTTGACGAAAGGAAGCTGACGTCAGATATAATGACGCCTGAAGTCTTATGGTCTTTTGGGAGAATTACTGAGATGTCTGCCGCTCCTGATGGTAAATCTATTGTATATGGAGTCAGATATTTCAATATACAGATGAATAAGGGACAAACGGACTTTTTCAAAATAAATACTGATGGTACAAATAAAATGAGGCTTACGGGTTCTTCTGACGCTAAATTTGGTGTGAAGTGGCGTCCGGACGGCAAGCGCATAGGCTACATATCAAACCGAAGCGGAATAATGCAGGCATGGGAAATGAAACCCGACGGTTCTGATTTGAGGCAGATGTCCTACATTTCAGACGGCATAAGTGAATTCAAATATTCACCTGACGGCAAGAAAGTTCTTTATCTTAGGGAAGTAAAAATAGATAAATCCGTTCACGATATTTATAATGACCTTCCAAAGTCGAATGCGAGGATTATTGATGACCTTATGTACAGGCACTGGGATGAGTGGGAAGATGGGTTATATAGTCATATATTTATTTCGGATTACATAAGCGAGAACATTAAGGATGGGATTGATATAAATGCGGGTGAAGGATGGGATATACCGATGAAATCATTCGGAGGAATTGAGCAGATTAACTGGAGCAGTGATTCTAAACAGATAGTTTATGCGACGAAGAAAATGAGAGGAAAAGAATATGCTGTATCGACAAATTCAGAGATATATATTTATGACTTAAAATCTAAATCAACAGAAAACATATCTGAAGGAATGATGGGTTATGAATTCGCCCCTGTATATTCACCAGACGGTCAATATATAGCCTGGACGAGCATGGAGCGCGGCGGGTATGAATCGGATAAGACACGGATATTTATTTACAATACATCAACAAAAGAAAAAGTTTATGCGACTAAGGACTTTGACCAGAATGCAGACGGATTAGAGTGGTCAAAAGACAGCAAGTCGATTTATTTTGTAAGTGGTATACAAGCAACACAGGAAATATTCAGGTATGATTTATCAGACGGAAAAATAACGCGAGTGACTGACGGAATACATAATTATCTTTCTGTTACAGAAACGGGCAGTAGTCTTATTGCTATGAGACAATCAATGTCAAAGCCCACTGAGATATATTCAGTTAATCCGGTAAACGGTGAAGCGACAGAAATAAGCTTTGTTAACAAGGGAATGCTTGACCAGCTTAAGATTGCAGAGGTTAAGAAACGCATGGTAAAAACAACCGATGGTAAAGATATGCTGTCATGGGTTATCTATCCTCCTGATTTTGACCCGAGTAAAAAATATCCAACTCTGCTTTTCTGCGAAGGCGGACCTCAGAGTACTGTTGACCAGTTCTGGAGCTACAGATGGAATTTTCAGATGATGGCAGCAAACGGTTATATTATTATTGCTCCGAACAGAAGGGGACTACCTTCTTTCGGTATGGAATGGCTTGAACAAATCAGCGGTGACTACGGCGGACAGAACATGAAAGATTATTTAAGTGCCATTGATGACATAGCACAAGAGCCATACGTTGATAAAGACAGGCTCGGAGCAGTAGGTGCAAGTTACGGAGGATTCTCTGTATTCTGGTTAGCGGGAAATCACGAGAAAAGATTTAAAGCTTTCATTGCACATGACGGTATGTTTAACCTTGAGAGCCAGTATTTAGAAACTGAGGAAATGTGGTTTGTTGACTGGGATTTGGGCGGACCTTTTTGGGATAAGAACAATAGGACAGCACAAAAATCTTATGAGATTTCTCCTCACAAATATGTTCAGAACTGGGATACGCCGATTCTTGTGATTCATGGCGAAAAAGATTACAGGATAGCATACACGCAGGCAATGCAGGCATTCAATGCGGCGGTACTGCTTGGAGTCCCTGCACAACTGTTGTTATTCCCCGAAGAAAATCACTGGGTGCTTTCACCACAGAATGGGATATTATGGCAAAGAACATTTTTTAACTGGCTTGATAAATGGCTAAAATAAAAAGAGACTTACGCAAGAAGATAGAATTATTTCCTTATGACAGTTTGAATACGGAGAAAAAATTCTCTGTAAAAGAAATGCCGGCGCATGAAAAACCGCGAGAGAAACTGCTTACAAAAGGTACTAACGGAATGAGTGATTACGAATTGCTTGCAATTATTTTGAGGACAGGAATAAAAGGTCATAATGTGCTCGATTTCTCTCAAAAATTATTAATGCATTTCGGAAGTCTTGAAAAACTTTTTGATGCTTCTTTGCAAGACCTTATGGAAATAAAGGGAATCGGGCTTGCAAAGGGTTCAGAGATTGTTTCCTGTATAACTTTAGCAAAGAGGTTCAGGAAAGAAAGGGAATTGAATGAGAACCTGCGACTGCAGAGAGAATCCATCAATGATGCATCGGCAGCAGTTGATCATATAAGAGAAATGATTACAGATTATTCGAAGGAACAGTTCTTTGTTCTGAACCTTGACGTAAGAAACAGGATAATAGATGTTGACAGAATTTCGGAAGGCACGTTGACAGCGAGCCTTGTACATCCGAGGGAAACTTTTGAGAGCGCTATAAGAAAACACTCAGCAAGTATAATGGTGGCGCACAATCATCCGTCGGGAGATTTACAACCTTCTGAGGAAGATATTCGCATAACGAGAAGACTAAAAGACGCGGGCAATATTCTCGGGATTCAGCTTCTTGACCATATAATTATCACAAAACAAAAATACAGCAGTTTAAAAGAAATGGGAATTATTTAATTATGGATTATAAAGATTATTATAAAATACTTGGTGTTGATAAGAAAGCAAGCAAAGATGAAATTAAGAAGGCTTACAGAAAACTTGCAATGAAGTTTCACCCCGATAAAACAAAGGGGGACAAAACTGCTGAAGAAAAATTTAAAGGAATAAATGAAGCGAATGAAGTTCTGAGTGATGATGATAAAAGAAAGAAGTACGATGAGATGGGGTCGAACTGGAATCACTATCAGCAGGCGGGCGGTAACAATGAGGGGTTTGACTGGGGCAGATATTCGAATCAGGGAGGTACACAGTATCAACAAAGCAATAATTTTGAGGATGTATTCGGAAATTCAGGATACTCAGATTTCTTTGATATGTTTTTTGGAGGAAGTTTTGGCGGCAATAAAAAAAGCAGAAGGGGAGGTGTAAGGCGGGCACCGGCAAAAGGGCAAGACTATCAGGCGGCACTCGATATTACTTTAAGAGAAGCATACAGCGGTGTTTCAAAAGTATTTAAATTCAACAATCAGTCAATAAAGCTGAATATTAAACCGGGAATACCAGATGGACATGCTTTAAAAATACCGGGTAAAGGCGGAGCGGGATCAGGCGGAGCGGGTGATTTGCTGATTAAAATTAATGTTCGAGGTGATGCAGTATTCGAAAGAAAGGGAGATGACTTATATGCAAATTTGCACGTTCCTTTATATGATGCAATTCTCGGAGGAAAGATTGAGTTTGAAGCGATGAAAGGGAAGGTAAAGATTGACATTACGAAAGACTGTTCAAACGGAAAAATATTCCGCCTTTCAAAGATGGGAATGCCTAAGTACGCTAAAACGGGCGAGTTCGGAGATTTGTATCTGACGGTGCAAATAGATTTGCCAAGAAATTTAACTGCGAAAGAGACAGAGCTCTTTAGTGAATTAAAGAAAATAAGAAATAAATGATATTTCCTATAATATGGAATACCTGACGGCATTCTTTCTGTGTGCAAATTATCATCCTACCGATATGA
>Ga0172380_10003253_pt1 | contig 22777 bp, 22 predicted proteins | sample Leawe162metaG_FD_119747 | JGI IMG/M metagenome (GOLD analysis project Ga0172380, IMG submission 119747) | Leachate microbial communities from a municipal landfill in Southern Ontario, Canada - Leachate well 162 metaG | ecosystem: Engineered > Solid waste > Landfill > Unclassified | place...
ACCGCGCGCTCGGCGCCAGCCCGGCGACCCTGCTCGCCGGCGATGGCCACCTGGAAAGGGACTTTATCGTCAGCGACGCCGGCGATCGGGACGGCCTCGAATGGGTCGAAGCGAAGCCGCGCGCCAGGGAGGGAGGCTTCGAGCGCGTGCGCATCGGTTTGAAGGCGCAGTTGCCCCAGGTGATGGAGGTGCTGGACAACTTCGGTCAGACGACGACGTTGAGGTTCAGCCACATCGAGCGCAACCCGAGGCTCGATGCGAAGCTGTTCCATTTTTCGCCACCGCCGGGTGCGGATGTTCTGAAAGAATGAAAGACCTGCTGCCGACCCCGTCGCCGCACGCGCCCCTGGCCGAGGCGCTGCGGCCGCGCAGGCTGGACGAGGTGATAGGGCAGAGCCATCTGCTCGGTCCGGGCAAGCCGCTGCGCCTCGCCTTTGAATCGCAGCAGCCGCATTCGATGATCCTCTGGGGCCCGCCAGGGGTGGGCAAGACGACCCTGGCGCGGCTGATGGCCGATGCCTTCGATGCGGAATTCATCGCCTTGTCGGCGGTGTTCTCCGGCGTCAAGGACATCCGCGAAGCGGTGGCGCGGGCGCAGCTGACGCTGGCGCAGTCCGGCCGGCGCACCCTGCTCTTCGTCGACGAGGTGCATCGTTTCAACAAGGCCCAGCAGGACGCCTTCCTGCCCTTCGTCGAGCAGGGCCTGCTCACCTTTGTCGGCGCCACCACCGAGAATCCTTCCTTCGAGGTGAACTCCGCACTGCTCTCGCGCGCCGCCGTCTACGTGTTGAAGAGCCTCAGCGACGAAGATCTGGCGCTCCTCTTCGCGCGCGCCTGCGAACGCGCCATGCCCGAACTGCATTTTTCAGACGACGCGCGCGACCGCCTCATCGGCTACGCCGACGGCGATGCGCGGCGCCTGCTCAACGTCCTCGAGCAACTGAAGATCGCGGCGCTCGCCGCGAACTCGAGCGAGATCGATGCCTCATTCGTAGACGACGCCCTGGCCGCCGACCTGCGCCGCTTCGACAAGGGCGGCGACGCCTTCTACGACCAGATCTCGGCGCTGCACAAGGCGGTGCGCGGCTCGAATCCCGATGCTTCGCTCTACTGGCTCGTGCGCATGCTCGATGGTGGCGCCGATCCCCTCTACCTGGGGCGGCGCATGGTGCGCATGGCCAGCGAGGATATCGGCCTGGCCGACCCGCGCGCCCTCGAACTGGCGCTCAACGCCTGCGCCACTTACGAGCGACTCGGTTCGCCGGAAGGCGAACTGGCGCTGGCCGAGGCCATCATCTATCTGGCCTGCGCCGCCAAGTCGAACGCCGTCTACGCCGCGTATAATGCCGCGCGCGCCTTCATCAAGCAGGACAAGTCGCGGCCGGTGCCTGAGCATTTGCGCAACGCGCCGACTAGGCTGATGAAGGAGATGGGTTTTGGAGCGGCGTATCGCTACGCCCACGATGAACCCGAGGCCTATTGCGCCGGCGAGAACTACTTCCCCGACGGCATGACTAGGGTGGACTGGTACCGGCCGACACCGCGCGGTCTCGAAGCGCGCATCGCCGAGAAGCTGGCGCATCTCGCCGAACTCGATCGTTTGGCTAAGAAGAAACGATAGGACAGGAACATGCTCGACATCCAAAGCTTGAGACACAATATCGCCGAGGTCGCGAGCCTCCTCGCCAGCCGCGGCGTGACGCTGGATACGGAGACCTTCCTGCGGCTCGAAGAAGAGCGCAAGACTTTGCAGACCCACACCCAGGATCTGCAGGCCAAGCGCAACAGCCTCTCGAAGCAGATCGGCCAGTTGAAGGGCAGGGGCGAGAGCGCGGATGCTGCGCTGGCGGAAGTCGCCGGATTGAGCGACGAACTCAAAGCCTGCGAGGGCAAGTTGGCGAGCTTGCTCGGCCGCATGAACGACTATCTCGCGCTGATTCCCAACCTGCCGCACGCCAGCGTTCCCGTGGGCAGCTCGGAGGCGGACAATATCGAGCTCGCGCGCTGGGGCACGCCGCGGCGCTTCGATTTCGCGGTGAAGGATCACGTCGATCTAGGATCTGCGCTGGGTGGCCTGGACTTCGAGACGGCCACCAAGATCGCCGGCAGCCGCTTCGCGCTGATGACAGGCGCCATCGCCCGCCTGCATCGGGCGCTCACCCAATTCATGCTCGATACGCACACGCGAGAGCACGGCTACACGGAGGTCTACACCCCCTACCTGGTCAATGCGCAGAGCATGTTCGGCACGGGACAACTGCCCAAGTTCGAGGAAGACCTGTTCCGCATCGACCGCAGCGACGGCAGCCACCTCTACCTGATACCCACCGCCGAGGTACCGGTGACCAACATCGTGCGCGATGAAATCCTCGGTGCCGAATCTTTGCCGCTGAAGTTCGTTTGTCACACCCCCTGCTTTCGCTCCGAGGCTGGCTCCTACGGGCGCGACACGCGCGGCATGATACGCCAGCACCAATTCGACAAGGTCGAACTGGTGCAGGTCGTCAGGCCGGAGACCTCATGGCAGGCGCTCGAGGAACTCACCGGCCACGCCGAGGCTATATTGCAGCGGCTGGATCTGCCCTACCGCAAGATGGCGCTGTGCACCGGCGACATGGGCTTCTCGGCGGCGAAGACCTACGACCTGGAGGTTTGGCTGCCGGCGCAGAACACCTATCGCGAGATCTCCTCCTGCTCCAATTTCGAGTCCTTCCAGGCGCGTCGGCTTCAGGCTCGATACCGCGCGGACAAGGGCGGCAAGCCGGAACTGGTGCACACCCTGAACGGTTCCGGCCTCGCCGTCGGTCGCACCCTGGTCGCGGTACTGGAGAACTATCAGAACGGCAATGGCAGCGTCGCCGTGCCGGAGCTGCTGCGCCCGTACATGGGCGGGATGGAGAAAATAGGCGGCGAATAGTGTGTCGCCTGGTACGCCGGCTCGAAGCGCGACAGGATGTCGTTGAAGGTGCGCACGTTCTCGACCATGATCACCGCCTCGCCGCCGCGGGCGCGGCCGCTCTTCAGGCGGTCGTAGTATTTCTGCCTCGATAGCAGCGGCAGCACCTGCTTCATCTCGTACCATGAATTCGGATCGCGCTTGAGCCCCGTTGCGATGGCGCGGGCGCCATTCATGTGCCCCTGCCCGAGGTTGTAGGCGGCCAGGGCCAGCCAAGTGCGATCCGGCTCCCTCACCTCGGGAGGTACCTGCTCGATCAGTTCGGCAAGATACTTGGCGCCGGCGCGTATGCTCTGCCTGGCGTCGAGGCGGTTCTTGACGTTGAGCTGGTCGGCGGTGTCCTCGGTGAGCATCATCATGCCGCGGACGCCGGTGGGCGAGGTCGCCAGCGGATCCCAGCGCGATTCCTGGTAGGAGAGCGAGGCGAGCAGGCGCCAGTCGACGCCGGTCAATTCCTGGGCGGCGATGAACTCACCGCGGAAACGTGGCAACACCAGCGCGACGCGCTCGAGGAAGTCGCTGACGCCCTCGCTGTTGAGGCGATGGATGTGGCCGAAATAGCGGTCGTGTATGCGCGCCAGGGTGCCATCCTGGTGGATGCGGTGGATGAATTCCTCGGCCCGGCTATAGAGGTGAACGTCGCTGTTGCTGGCGAAGGCCCAGGCGAAGCGCACCTTGCCTTCCAACTCCAGGGCTTCCTCGAGTTCCGGGTAGAAGTTGGTGCCGATCTTGAAATGCGTGGTGTCCGTTGCCGCCAGTTCGCTCTCCTTCTGACTGATTCGCCTGAGCAGATCGATTTCATTCATGTCGTCGCGCGCCGCGATAACGAATGGCGGACGGACATTGCCCAAGGCCAGCAGGGCCTGCAGGGCGTCGAGTTGGGGCGAGCCTGCGAGCACCTCGATGCGCTTGCCGGCAAGGGCGTTGGCGTCGTCGAGAGGGGATGTGTCGGCATAGCGCACGATGAGCTGTGCGGACTCGCGCAGGACCGTCGAGTAACGCAGGCCGGGGTCGGCGTCCAGCGGCGCGTCGGCCGCGAAGTGCACACTGCCCTGCTTCACCAGCCTGATCAGATCGGCGTGGCCGCGCGCCACCACGAAACGGGGACTGACGCCGAGATCGCGAGCGAAGCGCTCCACCAGGTCGTGATCGAAGCCCCTGGCCGTGCCGTTGACCTCCTCGTAGAAGGCCGGTGTCTCGCGCACCGCGACGAGCAACTCCCCGCGCTGCGCGGGCGGCTCTAGGTGCTGGTCGCAGCCGGACAGGAGCAGCGGAAGGCAGGCGGTGAGGGTGGCATAGGCGAGCGGGCGGCGCGACCAGCGCATGGCTTGTTACCGTGGTCAGGTGAGTGCTCGCGCATTGTGCCACGCCGGCGCAGTGGCCGCGAGTGGCCAATTCCACGCGCCACCCCGCCACCACGTTTCCCAGAATTCAGCGTGACCGTCTGGCCGCCGACGAGATCACTATCCGCCCGAGCAGATCAATGCTTCTCGCTCTCTTCGCTCTGGCGCAGGCGCTGGTAGTCTTCATAGCTCGCTTCCGCCTCCTTCATGCATTGCCGACGCTCGATTTCGTTGTTCAGCTTTTGGCACTCATTGCGCTGCCATGCTTGGCCCGTGTAGTAGGCGGTCTGCTGCCAAGTGCCGCATCCTACGACGGCAAGCGGGATTCCGATGGCGATGGTGGTGGTGCAGATCGAAGGTCGCATAGGGAGATCTAAGCGCCCATTACCGAGCTGTCAATTGTCCTCTTGTCAGGCATTCAAGCTTTGGTGTCGAGCAAGGTTCCCAGTATTTGATCACCGACCTTGACCACGTCCGCAGATACTTTGACCTGCATTTCGCCTATCCTCAGATTGACGATAGACGCAGTCAAGTCTTCGATTCCGGTAGAGGCATTGGCACCAGCAATTCGCCCACCAGCCTGATCGACACGCCCGATACCGGCTTGAATGCCTCGCAATCCAGAAGATAGAACGGAACTGATAGCCATAGCGACCTCGACGACTGTTGCTGGTGATCGATAACTATAGCTCAAATCTGGGTCGGCTGCGCCCACGAACACGGGCCCGATACTCGGTTCCACGCTTGCGCATCGTCGCCATCTTGCACGTCTGCAGGACAAGCTAGATCTTCATGGTTTTGCCCTTGTCCGCGCAAATGATAGAATCACGCACCCGGAGAGGTACCGAAGCGGTCATAACGGCGCCGACTCGAAATCGGATGGTCGGTTAATCCCGGCACGTGGGTTCGAATCCCACCCTCTCCGCCACATGCACGTTCTTTGAAGTCCGAAGTAATCCACAGGCCCGCGTAACTTAAACACTTCTGGTTTGCCAAGTATGATTGCGTGGTGACCATGGCGCAAACGAACAGCCAGTTGAAAACCGCTGCTGCCGATCGCTGTCCACCGGACCGGCAACGCCGGAAACGGTGTTCTCGGCGGCCGTACCTTCCATCGCTTTGAGGAGCTACCCATGCAAATGCGCAAATTTTTCCAGTTTTGCCAACGCCTGAGCAACACACAGGTTCGCAGTGCCGCAGTGGCAACCTTGCTCGCATTGCTGTCATGCGCGGCACCGTCCTTCGCCCAGGGCAGCTATCCAATCCGGGCAGTCAGATTGATCGTTGCATTCCCGCCTGGCGGGGCAGTCGATACCATCGCCCGCCAATTGGCGAGTGGTCTGACGACGTTGTGGGGCCAGTCGGTATTTATCGAGAACAAACCAGGCGGGAATGGGGTGATTGCGGCCGACGCGACGGTCAAGTCGGCGCCCGACGGATATACGCTGTTCATGACGTACGATAGCCTGTGCTGCGTCGTCCCTTTCATGCAGGAGAAAATGCCGTACGACACCTTGACCGACCTCAAGCCGATCGGAATGGTCGGTACCTTTCCCCTGATTCTCGTCGCCGCACCGTCTCTAAAGGTGAGAACGGTTGCCGAACTCGTTGCCGCGGCAAAAGTCAGGCCGGGCGCGATCGACTATGCGTCGAACGGTATCGGTGCCTCGCCCCATATATCGATGGAAGTTTTTCAACACTCCGCCGGGATCAAGCTGAATCATATCCCGTACAAGGGTAGCGGTCCGGCCATGGTGGATATCCTTGGCGGCCGTGTGTCGTTGATGTGGGGTGCGGTGGCGTCGACTCTGGCGCAAATTCGCTCCGGCAAGCTGGTTCCACTCGCGGTCGGCAGCCTCGAGCGCTTGCCGTTGATGCCGGAGGTACCAACCATTTCCGAGTCCGGCTTTCCTGCATTTGAAGCTGTCAGTTGGGTCGGTATCGTGGGACCGGCGAAAATGCCCGATGCGCTGGTCCAGAAGATCAACGCCGATCTGCAGAAGGTCATGCAGACTGCAGCTTATCGCGAACAACAAGTGGCGAATGGTAGTGTCGTGCGTGGCGGTACGAGCGACGATTTTGCCAAACAGATTCGCACCGAGTACGAACGCGCCAAGGACCTGTTCTCGAGCGGGCAGATCAAACGCCAGTGAATAGGCCTGGACCTGCAGCGCTATTCGGCCGGCCGCAGCATTCTGGTTCTGTCTTGTAAGAATCGACGCCGTTGAGAATATGAAATCTGCCGACTTTCCCAGCAGCGAAATAGGAAAGGCCACTGCTGGCACGTGCGGATATTACACGGCACTAGCCCTGATCACATTGGTCTCCCTCTGGTTGCGGGGGGCTTTCCCCGTCACCGCATTCGGAGGCGCTGGGCACGATGATCTGTTATTTGTCAGAATGGCTGCCTCAATCGGAGCCGGGAATTGGCTGGGGGACTACAATAATTTGACGCACGCCAAGGGCGCAGCGTACTCCATATTTCTTATCTCAAATTACATCACCGGCTTGCCTATCAAGTTTTCCGAACATCTGGTGTATCTGTTGGCGGCGTTCTATTTTGCATCAATCGTCGGCAAGCTCTACGCGACAAGGTGGGCAACCATGGTCACCTTCGCTGTATTGGCATTCATACCCACTGCCTGGAATCCGGAAACCGGTGCACGTATCGTGCGCGAAGGCATCTACGGCAGTCTGTCCTTGCTCTTGCTCGCGTTGGCGGTTCACTGTTTTGCCTTGTCGAGATCAGTGTCGGTGGCAGAGGAGCTGCGTCAAAAGCGGCGGTTGCTTGTTTTGCTGGGCCTGGTGGCGGGCGCATACTGGTTGACCAGGGAAGAAGGTATTTGGTTGTTGCCATCGCTGATCATCCTCTATACCTTTTGGCTTTGGTCACGACGAATGTCGTTGCGCCCCTGGAGAGTGACGGTGCTCTTCAGTGCTCTGCCCGTAATATCGGCCCTGGTCGCGGTTGGAACAATCAACTCGCTGAACTATTGGAAGTACGATGTATTTCGCAATAACGATTTTCGCTCGGCGGACTTTCAGTCTGCCTATGGTGCCCTGTCCCGCATAAAACACGACCAATGGCAACGCTATGTCATTTTTCCGAAGGACGCACGAGAACGCGCTTATCGATTCAGCCCTGCAGCTCGTGAGCTTCAACCCTATTTCGAAGGATCTGGTGGCGAGTTCTGGCGTAATGCTGGATGCACGCAAATGGGCATCGCACCTTGCCCCGAGATACTTTCAGGCTGGTTCATGTGGGCGTTGAGGGATGCGGTTGCGGACACTGGCCACTATCGTACTGCGGTAGAAGCACGTTCTTTTTACCTAACATTGGCCGCCGAGATCAATGGCGCCTGCGAACAACATCCTGATGAATGTCTGCCCTATCGTCAGACCATGATACCGCCTTGGCGGGGACACTATCTCCTCGACACCGCGCGTGCAAGTTGGCAGGTTTTCGCAACCCTGGTCACATTGGGTGGGTCGCCGGTAGGGGGCGGCGCAAGCTGGGGGCCTCCCGAGCAACTGGCCTTGTTCGCCACGATTACCAATGGACCTTTGGCGCCCACTGAGGCAGCGATCGGGGGTTCCCGCCAGACGGATCCAAATATGATTTTCCGCAGGGATGATATTCGACGCAACTTTGCCAAAGTTCTCGCCAAGGCTGAGGGCATATTCACGACGTTCGGTGTACCAGCGGCTGTTGTCATTTGGCTGTCCTGGCTCGTCATTGCTGTTCGCCGCCGTAGGCTGGATGTCGGATTGGTTATCGCGTCCTCCTTGATGGCGGCCGTGGGGGCGCGTGTACTGTTGCTGGGGTTCCTCGACGCGACATCCATTCCGAGCAACAACGCGCTTTATCTGTTTCCGGTCGTACCCATGACCTTGGCGCTTGTTCCCACGGTGTTGTTCGGCGCCATCGCCTTCCTAAGAAGAAATGACAATTACTAGACCCGGGCCACGCGTCGCCGTGCTGATCCCTTGTTACAACGAGGAGGTCGCCATCCGGGCGGTCGTACGCGATTTTCGCGCCGCTCTGCCCGAGGCAGCGATCTTCGTGTTTGACAACAATTCCCGCGACCGAACCGTCGAGATCGCCAGGGACGCCGGCGCCATCGTTCGCCATGTGCCATTGCAGGGCAAGGGCAACGTTGTGCGGCGTATGTTTTCGGACGTCGACGCCGACGCTTATGTGCTCGTGGACGGCGACGATACCTACCACGCGGCCAGCGCGCAGGCTATGGTGACAAGGCTCTTCGCCGAAAATCTCGACATGGTGGTAGGGCGGCGCGTAACGGACGAGACCGCCGCATATCGCCCGGGCCACCGTTTGGGAAACTGGCTACTCAGCGAATTTGTCGCGCGCTTGTTCGGCCGCGCATTCACCGACATTCTGTCCGGCTACCGCGTATTTTCGCGGCGTTTCGTCAAATCGTTTCCCGCGTTGGCCGCCGGATTCGAGATCGAAACCGAGCTCACCGTGCATGCGCTTGAACTGCGGATGCCCATCGAAGAGATGGAAACGCAATATAGATCCCGTCCGGAAGGCTCGGTCAGCAAACTCAACACTTACCGTGATGGCATACGCATCCTCTGGATGATTCTGAAACTGTTCCGGCAGGAGCGCCCATTGGCGTTCTTCGGGAGCATCGGCGCAGGGCTTGGGCTGGCGTCTCTCGCGCTGTCGATTCCGCTGTTTCTGACCTATGCAGAAACCGGCTTGGTGCCGCGCCTCCCAACCGCGATCCTGTGCACCGGGTTGATGCTCACGACTTTCGGGTCGCTGTCCTGCGGACTGATACTTGATACCGTCACGCGCGGTCGGCAGGAGATGAAACGGCTTGCCTACTTGCAGATGGCGCCGCCGCGAGTGAAACCTTGAATCGGTTCCTTCGCTTCTGCGTGGTCGGCACCGTCGGCTTTGTGATAGATGCGGGAATTCTCCAAGTGCTCGTCGTGGCTATGCACGCCAACCCCTACGCCGCGCGAATCCCGTCCTTCCTGGCCGCAGCAAGCGGAACGTGGCTGATGAACCGACGCTACACTTTTGCAGTCAGCCATGAGCCGACTCGCGGCGAATGGCTGCGCTATGTCGCCTTCATGGTATTGGGTGCGTTGGTGAACTATGGCGCGTTCGCGCTTTGCATCGCGTTCTGGGCATTCGCGCAGGCGCAGCCCTGGCTAGGCGCTGCCGTCGGCTCGGTTGCGGGATTGGGGGTGAACTTCACGGCGTCGCGGCTAATCTTCCTCCGCGCCGGCCGAACCGCCAAGTTTCAATGACGTTTTCCCTATCGAGGTTGCCGCCGGGCGCTCCCAAGCACATCGTCCCTGTGCCAAGCGTGAATGGCAGTGAATACGGCGTTTGGCGGCAGGACGGGGGCACGGCTTGCAGAGACCAATGCTGCGATGAATTTGTTGCCGGGCCTGGTTTGCTGTAGACTCCACCCACCGCCAGCACGACTTACGCAGCAAGGGCTTGACCTATTGGATCGTCATCGGCACGCCACGGCAGGTGCTGGCCATTTTCCCTTTGTATCTCCATGTAGGCGCTCGTTAGGCTTTGCCGGTCCATCACCATGCCCGAAACCGCTTTCTGCTACCACTGCGCGACCCATCACAGCAAGGCAGAGATGCGCCAGATATTGACCAAGGGTGGCAAGCGCTGGCGCTGCATCAAGAGCATCGAGTCCTCCCGGAAGGGGCGCGCAGAACGCGAAGCTTTTGGTCGGCAGACGACCGCCATCAACAAAGCCGACACGCAAGCCCAGAAAAGGCGGATGGTGAATCCGGAGCGAAATTCGTAGCGACCCAATCGAAGCTCGCGTTAGCAGCGCAGCAGCGAGCTCCCAGCCCTACACCTTGAACGGAGTACCCGCGATGCACAACAGCCCCATCCTCCAATACCTGAAGCAGCATGGCCAGCAACTCGACTCGGAGATCGCGGCGGCGACGGGGATTCCACTGTCCAAGGTTCGCATCTCCCTGTCAGACCTTTCGGCACGGGGCGAAATATCCAGGTGCAGCGTGACCCGATTCAACGATGGCAAACCCGTCGAGGGGATGCTGTGTCGGGTCGCCGGGTCGATTCCACCCAAGACGCCGGGCCGGAAGCCTGGCAAAGCGGCGTAGCGGCTGCGCACGGCTGTCCTACGTTCGTGGTTTCTCGAACAGGTCGTCCAGCGGGTTCTTCTTGGCCGAGGCGTTGCCGGACACTCGCCGCGCCGTGAACTCCTCCTCGATGCTGTCGCGATAGTAGCTCCAGGCGGCACCCGAGCTGCTCAGCCGGCGCCAGATTTCCTCGCCGACGCCGCTGTACTGGAGGGTGCTGCCGTCGTCGAGTTGAACCTGCAGCGTGCGCGCGCGGGCATCGTAGCCGATGGCGCGCAGCTTGCCGGAATTGATCTTCTTCATTTCCATCTTCAGACCTCCGCGACGGGTATCGATGTAATGGAAATCAGTCGCCGCGGGCGATCTGCCGCAGCGCCTGCTCGAAAGTCTCGACCGGCTGTCCGCCGGAAATCAGGTATTTTTCATTGACGATGATGGCCGGTACCGAATTGATGCCGGCATCAGTGTAGTGGCGTTCGCGCTCCCGCACCTCAAGCGCGTACTCGTCGCTGTCCAGAATCGCGCGCGCACGCGCCGGGTCCAGCCCGACCTCTCCGACCAAACGCAGGAGCAGCTCATGCGACTCGGGGCCCCCACCGTGGGTGAAATAGGCCTCGAGCAGGGCCCTCTTGAGGGCCCGTTGCAGGCCCGCCGGACGGGTGGTCGGCGCTCCGGCCCAGTGCAGCAGGCGATGCGCGTCAAAGGTGTTGTAGATACGGTCGCGCCCATCCTTGCTAAATGTAAAGCCCACCTCTGCTCCGCGGCTACGGATGGTCTCGCGCATTTGCGCCTGCTGCTCCGGGGTGCTGCCGTATTTTTCCGTGATGTGCTCGGCGATGTCCTGGCCGCCGGGTGGCATCCCGGGGTTGAGCTCGAAGGGTTGGAAGTGCAGTTCAGCCGCCACCTCGCCGGCCAGGCGTTGCAGCGCCATCTCCAGGGCGGAGAGCCCAATCGCACACCAAGGGCATGAGACGTCGGAGACAAAGTCGATCCTTAGGGGCGTCGTCATGGTCTTTATCCGCGAGATGCTTCCCTTGAAGCGATCGCCTCGGCGATGGCGATGGTCGCTCGTGCGATCTCCGCGTGCAGCAATTCGACCATCTTCCCGTCCACCTGCAATACCCCCTTGCCAGCGTTCTCCGGTCGCTGGAAGGCCTCGATGATCTTGCGTGCCTGAAGAACCGCCTGCGGGTCCGGCGAGAAAACGCGGTTGCAGATGGCCACCTGGGAGGGATGGATCAGGGTCTTGCCATCGAATCCCAGCGCCCGTGCCTGCTCGCACGTCCTGGCGAGCCCATCCGGATCCGCGATATCGTTGTGCACGCCATCCAGTATCGCAATCCCATAGGCACGCGCCGCCATCACGGCCGCGGAGAGCGCATAGAGCATAGGGGTGCGTTCAGGCGTATGGGCAGCGCGAAGCTCCTTGGCCAGGTCGTTGGTCCCCATCACCCATACGCTCATGCGGGATGCGCGGGCCGCCGCCTGCTGCGCGATCGGCTGCAGGTTGAGGACGGCGAGCGGCGTCTCGATCATGCACCATAGGCGCAGCCGCGGTGGGGCGCCGGCCGAATCGAGCATCTCTTCCACACGCTGCACATCGTCGGCGGAATTGATCTTCGGGACGAGGATGCCATCGATTCCGAGGCCGACCACGGAGGCGATGTCTTCGCGGCACCAAATCGTATCCGCGCCGTTGACGCGGACGATCATTTCCCTGCTGTCGGGCTGCCACTGCTCGAGAAAACTTCTGACGTTGTCCCGCGCCTCCGTCTTGCCGTCCAGCGTCGCGGAGTCTTCGAGGTCCAGGATGAAGACATCGGCGTCCACCTGGGGAATCTTTTGCATCGCGCGCGGGTTCGCGCCGGGCGAGTACAGCGCGCTGCGCCTTGGCCGAGTGGGTGTAGAGGTATTCATGGTGACTGTACTATAGCAGTTGGGCAGCCACCAGGCGCGGACTCAGTTCGGTCGGGAGTTCCCCGGAGACCTCGCCAGCGCCGGGCTGTTAGATGTTTCCGGTGTAAAATTCCCCGCTCGAGGGGGGCGAACCGATGCCCCGGTGGCATCGGCGCGCAGCGTGCGCAAAGCGCTGTTCAATTCTGCGGGGACTCGGGAATGGCAATCGATTTTCATCCTTCGTGGATGAATGAAGAGCTGGAAATGCTGCGCGACACCGCCATCCGCTTCATTGAGAGCGAGATGCTTCCCGACGACGAAGCCGCACGCAAACGCGGGCACGTCGGCAACGAACTGTGGCGCAAAGCGGGCGAACTCGGCCTGCTCTGCGCGGATGTCCCCGTCGAATATGGTGGCGGCGGTGCCGACTTCCGGCATATGGCGGTATTCCACGAGGAGATGGCGCGGCGCGCTCTGAGCGGCATGTGCGCCGGCGTGCATAGCAGCGTCGCGCACTACGTCCTCAATTACGGTACCGAAGAGCAGAAGCAGCGTTATCTGCCGCGGCTGGCGAGCGGGGAACTGGTCGGGGCTTTGGGCATGTCCGAGCCGGCGGGGGGGTCCGACATACAGCGCATCCGCACCCGCGCCGAGAGGGTCGGCAACGAGTATGTGATCAACGGTTCCAAGACTTTCATCTCCAACGGCTACCTGGCCGGCCTGGTCCTGGTCGTCGCCAAGACGGATCCGGCGCAGCAAGCGAAGGGCATCTCGATCCTGATCGTCGAACCCAAGGACCTGCCCGGCTACCGGGTCGGCCGGCTGCTCGACAAGATCGGCTTCAAGGCGCAGGACACCGCCGAACTCTTCTTCGACGATGTGCGCGTCGGCACGGAATGCCTGTTGGGCGGCGAGGAAGGCAAGGGCTTCTTCCAGTTGATGTCGGACCTGCGCTACGAGCGCATCGTTCTCTCCGTTTATGCCGTTGCGGCGATGGAGGGCGCCTATGCCGAGACGCTGCGTTATACGCGCGAGCGAGCGGCATTCGGCAAGCCGATTGCCGAATTCCAGAACACCAAGTTCAAGCTGGCCGAAATAGCGACCAACGTCAGGGTGGCGCGCACCTTCGTCGACCGTTGCATCGAAGACCTGGTCGCCGACCGGCTCGACACCGCCGGCGCCGCGATGGCCAAGTATTGGACCACCGAGCTGCAGGGAAAGGTGATCGACGAGTGCCTGCAATTGTTCGGCGGCTACGGCTACATGAACGAATACCCGATCGCCCGGATGTACGTCGATGCCCGTCTGCAGCGAATCTACGGCGGCACCAACGAGATCATGAAGGAAGTGATCTCGCGCGCGCTGTGATCGGTCTGCTTTGGACTCTAGGCGCGCGCAGTCCAGGCCTCGAGGGGCTGCCGCAGCGTTGCGGTATCTTTGAACGGCGAACCGGGCAACAGTACTGCGTCGAAGTCTGACCCACGGGCCAGGGTCGTCGTGGCGCAGCCGAAGTGCTTGCGCGCAGCGGATGTGGCGGCGGCGAGCACCGCCTCCAGGGGCAGTCCCGCTTCCAGGTAGCGGTCTATCTCCGCAAAGACCCCCTCTCCGTGCACAACACCCATGCTCCCCGCGTCGGTGCCGAGCAGCAGCGTCACGCCCATCTGGTGTGCCAGCAGCAGATGGCGTGCGTGCTCGTCCAGTATCCGGCGCAGATTGCCCACCGTATTGCTCGACCAGCCGACGGCCTGCGGATGCGCCCACTGGAAATGCACAGGGGAGAAGGTCGGGGTCCAGGCGATGCCTGTGTCGGCCATCACCGCCAGGGTCTCCCGGTTCATGAAGAAGCCGTGTTCGATCGAGCCCACCCGCGCCTGCGCCGCGATCGCGAGGCCCTTGGCGCCGCTGCAATGGGCGAAGGTCTTCCTGCCGCAGGCCTGCGAGGTTGCCACCACCAACCGGGCATCCTCGAGATCGAACTGAGGCTCGTCGGTCACCGCGCCGGCGTCGAAGTCGATGATCCCGGTCAGGATCAGCTTGATCTCGTCGTTGTCCCTCGCCAGTTCCGTCACCGAGTGGCGGATGCTGTCCGCGTCCGCCACGTCGGTCGCCATGAAGGCACCGTAGCGCTTGGCGCGCTTGACGCCGAGACCGCCGGAATGGACGCGCGGCAGACCGCTGGCCGCGTCCAGGGCTTCGGCGCGAATCCGGTTGTTGATGCCGTGGCGGTCGCCGGCATCGCGCACCAGCGTGACGCCGCAGGCCAGCGTCTGGCGCGCGCTCTCCCGCGCCGCGGCGGTGAGTTGCTCTAGCGGCTGCTTGAGATGCGCGGAACGCAGCGTGCCGTCGGTGGGGGCGCCGTCGAGGAATAGATGCACGTGGGCGTCCACCAGTCCCGGCAGCAGGAAGCCGCCGCGCAGAACCTTCATTCCGCGCTGGGCCAGTTCGGCGCCGTGATCGCCGGCGGCGATATCGGCAACCCGTCTGTCCCAAACCAGAAAGGTGGCAGGCGCAGCGTGGTGGCGTTCCCCGTCGAACCAGCCATCGACGCACACAGCGAATTTCTCGTCGGCAGACATGCGTCAGGCCTTGTAGAGTTTTCTCACCGCGCGCAGCGCGTCGCTGCCCGACCGCTCGAGGAAGTTCCTGTAGGCGCTGAGCACGTAGTTGTCCTCGGCTAGCGGCGCGTAGCCGCGCCAGGGCGTACCCAGCACCGTGTCGAAGCCGCGGGGCACGGCCAGGGTGAGGAAGGCGTTTTCCAGGCCGTGCTTCAGGTCGGAGCCGTCGGCGGCCTTGGCAGGAAGCTGCTGGCCGACGTTGGACAGACCGCCCATCATGTGGATGCCGCGCAGGTCTGGGTCGGCGCCGATGATGGCGATGGCGTCGAGAGTGCCGCGGTTGAGACCTTCCCTGTCGGCGACGATGGCCGAGACCGACATGTCGATGAAGATGTCATCCATGCTCATGCCGTGATCCCGCTGCAGCCTCAGGGCCGCCCGCTTCGCCGTCGACGATATCTCGGCGGCGGTCTTGTTGCCCCGGGCAGTTCCCGCCTCCATGCGCTCCGAGGCCATGACGATGACCTTGAAGGGGTGGCGCTTGTAGAGTGTCATCGCCTCCCAGCGGTGTTCCGTGATCGAGTTGACGATGGGCAGCCGGCCGCCGGCGCGCGCCTGGTCGTAGCACTTGAGGCACATCTCCTGCACCTCTAGGCTGGGAAAGTCGAAGGACAGGGGCAGCGCGACCACCGCCTGTATGGCGCGAATGACGTCGGCCATGAACTCCGGTTCGGTCAGGGCGCGGGCACCGATATTCACGTTGAGATAGCTGGCGCCCGCCTCCGCCTGTCTGACGGCGAGCGCCTGGATCCCCGCGATGTCGGAATTGTCGAACAGCGCCCTGGTGCTCTTGAAGCCGGGGTTGATGCGCTCGCCGATGATCTTGATGTCGAAACCGCTCACGATGGCGTCCCTGATGAAGTTCCTGCGTTGAAGCCGATGTGTTTCATGAAGGCTTTCTGGAAGCCGGCCAGCGTGCTGAGTTCGATGTAGCGGCAATTCGCCGCCAGGGCGGTCGCCCGCGCCCGCGCCCGCCGCGAGCTGAGCATTTGCCGCACGCCGACGCCGGCGGCGTTGCCGACCTGCAGAAATCTCTCGCGCGGCAGGTCGGGGAAGAGGCCGGTGGCCACACCGCTGTCCACGGCGATGTAGGCACCGAAAGCGCCGGCGATGATGAAGCGGACGATGTCCTGTTCGCGAAGCCCCGCCAGTTTCAACAGGAGTTCCACGCCGCTGCGTATGGCGGCTTTGGCCAGTTGCACCGAGCGCACGTCGTCCTGCGTGAAATTCACGCCTGGGGCCAGGACCGCGACGCGCTGGCCGGCGACTTCGCTCACCCTGGGGTGGCCGCTCTCGATGCGACCGCCGTCGTTCACCATGCCGGCGCTGTGCATCGTCGCCAGGGCATCGAGCACCCCCGAACCGCACAGGCCGACAGGGTCGCCGCCACCGATCACATGGACGGTGATCGCGCCGTCGGCGAACCCCACCCGCTCGATGGCGCCTTCGGCGGCACGCATGCCGCAGGAGATGTGGCCGCCTTCGAGGGCCGGACCCGAGGGGCAGGAGGCGGAGAGGATAGCGCCCTGGTGGATCAGGGAAATTTCGGTGTTGGTGCCGATGTCCATCACCAGGCTCGTCGCGACCTCTCCCCACTGGCTCTCCGTGGCGAGCAGAGCAGCGACGTGGTCGCCGCCGACGAAGCCGCCGACGTTGGCCGTGACGTGGACATAGGCGCCGGGACATACGGCCAGGCCCAGCTCGCGCGCCTTGATATCCACCCCCGCGCGCAGCGCCGCAACGAAGGGCGCGCGGCCGAGCTGGAACACCGGCAGTGCGAGCAGGATGTGGTGCATCGCGGTGTTGCCGCAGATCACGACGTCGACGATGTCGGCGCTCGAAGCGCCGACCGCCTGGCACAGGTCGTGGGCCAGCGCGTTGATGGCGGCGAGCGCGGCCGCGCGCAATTCGGCGGCCGCGGCAGGGCTCTTCACGGCGTAGTTGATGCGGCTGATGAGATCGGCGCCCCAGGCCACCTGCGGGTTCTCGATGCCGAGGCTGGCCAGGCGCCGGCCGCTGTCCAGATCCACCAGGAAGGCGGCGACATTGGTCGTGCCGAGGTCCACCGCCAGCCCCAGGGTGGCGCTGCCCAGCGCTGCTACGCCGATCAGCTCGGTGCCATTTACGCGGGCGCGCACGCTCCAGTCGCCTGCGCGCAGCGCCGTGGGCAATTGCCGGGCGGCAGCGATATCCACCGTCGCGACCGGGTCCGGCAACGCGCGCAGCACCCGTTCCATGTCGGAGGCATTGTCCGCCAGCGTCGCCGCGGTAACGCGCAGGTCGTGGCTGCGCAGGGGCGTATCCAGGGCCAAGCACGCTTCCTCGCCGCCGCCATCGACCTCGGCGCGAACCACCGGGGCCAGCGAGCGCGGCGCGACTTCGACGGTGCAATCGGAGCTGGCGCGCACCATGCAGGCGCGCACCCATTTCTTGGCGCCGGGTTGTTCTACTTCCAACGCGGTCGTCGGCTGTGTGTGATGGACAGGTTCGACCAAGCCATCGACCAGGTGGACCACGCAGCTGCCGCAAGTGCCGCGGCCGCCGCAGGCGCCGACGATGCGCACGCCGTTACGCCGGGCGCTCTGGAAGATGCTCTCCGCGCCATGGGCGGGAATCTGCCGCTCGAGTTGGGGGAAACTCAGGGTGTAGGCCGGCTCGCCGGCCGGCAGGGGGGCGTCATCGGACATGGGGTCGAAGGTCAAGTCGGATGCGCAGCCGTCGCCTCGCTCGCCGAGGACCTCGTGCGGCCGGTACACTTCTCTCGCGTCGGACAGTGGTCGCAGCGCGACCACTCGACGGCGGGCAGGTCTATGCCCACACCCAGCACCATCGTGATGGACTTCAAGGGATGCATCAACTGCGCGGCGTTGACGCGGACGCCTATGGTCTCCGCCTGCGCCAGGCGCAGCATCGCCGCCTGCGCGGCCAGGGCGAGACCGGGGTCGCCGGGACGCAGTTCTCCGGCCATGGTGAGCCCGCGTCGGTCCACGTCGGCCTGCATCCGGTCCTGCGCGCGACGGGAGACGGCGATGAGGAGTTCGTTGCCCAACTCGTCGAGCGCGAGGGCTAAGGAAGCGCGGCGTTCGGCGAACAGCGCGGCCACCCGCTCTTCGAGCTTGGGCCCGATGGTGCACGCACCACAGGCGATGGCCGTCAATCGACCCGATGCCGGCAGCAGCCAGGGCGCGTGAAGTTGTTCGCCGCCGGCGCGGAGCAGTTCTGCCGGCGGGGCGTCGAGCGCGACGATGCAGTAGCTGTAGGCGGCCTCGACCAGCGTCTCGCGCCGCGCCAGGTCCAGCACCTCGGCCCTCTGCCGCTCGCGCGCGCGAGACGGCCGCCCCGAGCGCGGCACAGCCTGAGCCTGGCCCAGCACGTCGAAACCCCTCGCCACGTGCATCGCCGTTGTCTCCTTCAGCCCGCATACCTGCGCGCGGCGTCGAACATGGCGCGCACGTTTGCAACCGGCGCCTCGTCGGGCAGGCCGATGGAGGCATCGAGGATCAGCTTGCCGCCTTTGGCCCAGACCTTGTCGACCAGGTGCTTCACCGCCGCATCGACCTGTTGCGGCGTGCCGGTGGTCATCAGCGAAACCGAGAGATTGCCGCGCAACGCGACCACGTCGCCCAGTACCTCGTGAGCCTTGACCATGTCCGTGCGCTCGAACCAGTAGATGCACTTGCCCGGTGGGACGTCGCGGATGATCTCCAGGCGCTTGGTGCAGTCCGCCTCCCACAGCGGCATGGGAATCAGCCCGGCGTCGATGATGCCGATCAGCATCTTGCGGCAAGACGGCCACCAGAGCTCGCGGAACTGCTTGTCCGACATATAGGCGTCGGGCGCCCAGTGTATGGGAATGAAGACCACCGGATTGCCTGAGGCCTTCGCCATTGCGACCGCCTGCTTGAGCAGGAAGATCGAGCACTTGTCGAGCAGTTCGAGGAGCTTTTCCCGGCGTCGATAGATGTCGGTCATCATCCCCCGCGCGCCGCGGAAATAGTCGGCGATGAAATCGTAAGGCGCAATTGCGGTGACACCGTTGGTGCACGGATAGCCCAGAGAGGTCATGCGCTCGGTGAACGCGACGTGGTGACCGACGAAGCGGTCGATTTCCTCCGCCGCCTTGATGACATTTTCCAGGGCGGCGCGGACCGACGGCTTGGCGAAGGAGCGCATCCCGGCGATCAGACGGAAATAGTGCAGGCCGGGGAAGATGGGCAGGTCTTCGAAGCCTTCGAAGGCCTTGGCGACGCGGGGCAGATAGGTGTGCAGATAGTAGCCGGTGGGATCGAAGATGAAGTCGTCGTATTCCTCCGGCTTCATGTATTCCCGGTCGAGGTACTGGTAGGGCTGGTGGTCGCCGACGCCGTGTCCCGGCCATTCGATCTGCTTGGAGCCTATCGCTTCGAGGGGACGGCCCGATGCCGTGTTCAGGAACAGGGGGCCATAGGCCTCCGGATCGAATTCGAGCACGGCGCGCTCGGAGATCTCTCTGGCCATCTCGTAGTCGTACATCAGTTGGCGACAGGAGACGTTGCCGTACTTGGCGAGCCAGAAGGTGGCGTAGAGGACCACCGGCATGCGGTCCGGCTGCTTCAGGGCGACGCAGTCGAGAATGCGCTGCCAGCGCTGGTCGTACGCCGCCTTGGCGTCGGGCGTGGCGGTCGCCGCGCTCATGCCGCGACTCCCATCCAGCCCTTGCACAGATTGACGGCTTCGACGGCATTGACGCCGAAAGCATCGGCGTGGGTGTAGGCGCGCACGGTCTCGTCGATCTGGCCGCCGCCTATCATGATCTTGAACTTGTCGCGCATACCCTTCTGCTCGAAGGCCGCTATCGTCTCCTTCATCGAATCGAAGGCCAGCGTCAGGAATCCCGACAGCGCGACCACGTCGGGCTGATAAGCGCTGATTTCGGCTATGAATTTGTCGACCGGCACGTCGATGCCGATGTCCCTCACCTCGAAGCCGTTGATGTCGAGCATGAAGCTCACGATATTCTTGCCGATGTCGTGCAGGTCGCCGTGCACGGTGCCGATCAGGACCTTGCCCAGCTTCTTCGCTTCTTCGCCCGGCGCGTGCTTGACCAGCGGCTTGGCCAAGGCGCCGATGGTTTCCAGCATCTCTCCGGCGAGCACCAGTTCCGGCAGGAAATATTCGCCCTCCTCGAAGCGCTTGCCGACGATGTCCATGGCGTCGCGGCAGAGCTCGAGTACCCGCAGCGGATCCTTCTTGTCTTCGAACAGCATGCGCTTGGCCAGAGCCAGAGCGTCGTCCTCGTTCATGTCGGACAGCCATTCCACCAGTTGCTTTTCCTCAGCGTTCATTGTTGCGCTCCTTTGGTTAATTGGCGAATTCCCGATTCGACGATGATCTCCGCCAGCACATCCTCGTTCTTGTGGCCCATCACGTGCACGCCAGCGACGCCCTCGATGTCCGCGACGGCGGCGATGGTTTCGATGCAGGCGCGCTTGGCCTCGGCCGTCTGGTTTTCGGCCCCGGCGATGCGATTCAGCAAGGCATCCGGGATATGGATGCCCGGGACGTGATTGGCCATCCAGGCGAGCGCACGCGCCGAGCTCAGCGTGCCGACGCCGACGATGATCGTGCAGCGGCGGTGCAGTTCGCGGGCTCTGACCTCGCGCATGAAACTTTCGAGCAGGTCGAGATCGAAGCAGAATTGGGTCTGAATAAACTGGGCACCGGCGTCCACCTTCTTTTCCAGGTTGAGGATTCTATCCTGGTAGGGCGGCACGAAGGGGTTGGCGGTGGCGCCGATGAACAGGCTGGGGGCCACGTCGAGCTTTCTTCCCGAGGCGTATTCGCCGCGGTCGCACATGCCCCGCGTGATGCGCAGCAGCGACACCGCGTCGAGGTCGAAGACGGGCTTGGCCTGGGGGTGGTCGCCCTGGCTCACGTCGTCCCCGGTCAGACAGAGGATGTTCTTCACGCCCAGCGCCGCCGCACCCAGAACATCGCCCTGGATGGCGATGCGGTTGCGGTCGCGGCAAGCGATCTGATAGACCGGCGTCAATCCGCCCGCGGCGAGTATGGCCGAGGCGGCAACGCTGGACATGTGGCAGTTGCCGCCCGCACCGTCGGTGATGTTGATGGCATCGACCAGGCCCGCGAAGCGGGATGCCCGGGCGATCAGCGCCCCGGGGTCGGCCGAGTCGGGTGGGGCGATTTCCACGGTGACGACGAAGCGGCCCGAGCGGCAAGCCCGTTCGAGGCTGGCGGCTTGGTGTTCGACCACGTCTTCCTGGGAAAAGCGCGGGATAGTCTCCACCCTTGGCTGGTCGAAAATCACCTGCAACCACGAGGAAGCGCCCTCACGCCTGTGGTCGTGGGGCGCCAGGGCCGGCAGGATTTCGGACAGGTCGCGCTTGTTGCTGCCGGCAAGCAGTTTCCCGCCGTCGCCGGCGTCGAGCCAGACGCAACGCATGTCCGGCATCACTTCGCAGCCGCCGTCGTCGCGAACCCCGCCGCAGGGACCATTGCGCATCTGCTTGGCGCAGTTCATGGGGCAGGCCATGCCGGTCGAGGAGAGCACGCATTGACCGCACATGCGGCAGTCGAACAGGAAGCTCTTGGCGGTCTTTTCCAGCGCGCCGAGCACGACCTCGGCACGCCCGCGACCGATCAGGCGCGCGAGGGGTGCGAGCCAGGGAGCGAAGCGTTCGAAGAAGCGATAGACGCGCAGAAACCCGCGCGCGTTGCGAACCGACCAGTGGCGTACTGCGTACATGGCGACGAATATCCGGAGAAGGTGAGAGTCTGTGGCCCTGCGCGCCGGTCACGCGCCACCGCGGCGGCGGATCAGCGGAGCGCCCACCAGATGTCGCAGCGCGTCGGTCTTGCGCAGGACGAGTTCGAGATTCTTGCGTGCATTGCGCGCGTGTTCCCTGACCAGAGGCTCGACCCGGGCGCTGGAGCGCTCCTCGATCGCGCCGAGAATGTCGTAGTGCTGCGCCTGGGCAGTCTTGAGAATCGCCAGGGAGCCGGGAATCTTGGCCTGCACCAGGACGAAGGCGTTGGGGGCGGCAAAGGGCATAGCGACCACCCGGCTCATCGCGTAGGCCACGATATCGCTTCCCGAGGCGGCGAGCAGCAACTCGTGAAATTGCGCGTTGAGGGTGCTGAAGCGGGCGAGGTGGGCGTCTCCCAGGTTCGCCTTGGCGAGCACTTCGTCGATCTTCGCCAGGCAATCGCGCATGTCGCGCAGCATCAGTGGCGATGCACCGCGCTCGGCCGCCATGCGGGCCGCCAGACCCTCTATCGTTCCCCGCACTTCGATGGCATCGAAGATATCGCTTTCACTGAAGCCGCGGACCAGGTAGCCCGAGGGGTGAACGGCCTCCAACAAGCCTTCCTCCGCCAGTTTCTGGAGGGCGGTGCGGATCGGCGTTCGCGATACGCCGAGGATTTCGACCAGGGCCAGTTCGGTCAGGCGATCTCCGGCTTTGAACTCGCCGCGCAGGACGAGATCGCGTATCCCCAGAATGGCGCGATCCTTCTGCGAGGCGTCGCGGCTGAGCGGAATCGGGGTCGCCATCGTGCTTCCTCCGTGTCCTCCGTCAAGCCTTTGCCGAGCGCGGCGACGCTGCCGCAGCATGGCCCGCGGCATCCTGTTCCGCAGCGATCATCTTATCGATGATGCGACGCGCCCACATGGCGCCGGCATCGATGTTGAGGTTGTGAAACGCATTGCCCGGATGGTCGACGATGGCCTGCTGTTGCGCTACGAGGATGGCTTCGTCCTGAGCGAACACCCGCGATACCCCTTCGCGCAGCCCCTGTGTGACGCCTTGCTCATGCAGTCGATAGTTGCGGCAGAAGGCCCAGAAGTAGTGGCA
>Ga0172380_10003254_pt1 | contig 22756 bp, 43 predicted proteins | sample Leawe162metaG_FD_119747 | JGI IMG/M metagenome (GOLD analysis project Ga0172380, IMG submission 119747) | Leachate microbial communities from a municipal landfill in Southern Ontario, Canada - Leachate well 162 metaG | ecosystem: Engineered > Solid waste > Landfill > Unclassified | place...
AATCTTTTGGTGAAGGCGTCTATGCTGGCGACTTTCCGTTGCCAAAAGAGGCTGGTGGTTTTAATTTCGGGCAAGACAACCCCCGTATTGATTTAGACAATGGCAAGGTTGTGTGGGGCTGTGAATCTTGGTGGGGGCCAGTAGAAACTATAAAGAAGCGCTGTGAGGGTTTGGAATGGAAAGAAGTTGATATTGACGCAGTACGGGCGGCAAGTAAGGCGCCAGATGGGGAGGCTGAAAAGTGACGCTCAAAGAAGTTTTAGCATCCAAAAACTACGAAAACCTAATTCGCAATATGTACGAAGTTCATATTTTCCATCAAAACGACCAGGAGGCCCCTGATAAGTTGTATGATGACAGTATTGACTTGTACGATATTGTTGAAAATAGTTTGGATGTAGAAGATAGTAACATTTTTGGGACTATTAACAATTTGGCTTCAAGTTCTTTTTGCTTTTCAAGGTCTAAATCGTTGCCAGTAGTAAACGAAATTAGCCCAGAATTTTGCGAATTCCTTTTGAATATTGACAATTTGACGCCTATTGATGCCCTAACCCAACTAAAGCAAATCAGTAAGAAACTGCCAAGGTCTGTTTCTCTTGAAAATAGAGCCCGACAGTTTCTCCGTCTTGGCGACAAAGTTACTCATGACATTTTGATGAAGGAAGCTAATCGTCCTTATCCAGACCCTACAGACGCGAAATAAAGCGATTTAAGGCCCACATAGCCATAAACCCGCCTCCGTACCCTATCTGACCAGCTACGGGCCTTAGAATGGCTTTGTAGGTCTGTCCTTGGTAGGTTGGAAAGGTTTGGTTTGGTCTCGATAGTATAGACGAGCAAAGCGGTTGCTACGCGCCAGAGAATAGTATGATTGCCTACACATGGAGCTTGTTTTACGGACACATTAACAGGATTTTGAATATGGCAAAAAAAACTCCATTAACCAAATTGATTATTGTAGGATTTAATGATCGTCTATGTGATGGTCTATATCCTGCAATCGTCGCGCCCGTGTTCCAATTCAAGGATGACAAGTCAAAGCTCCTTATTCCTCCATTTAAGATAGAGAAAAATATGGTGAATGGCGGAGATATTCTAACTGGTGATGAATGGGCGGAACAACTTGATAGGGAGAATATGACAAGTATTACCCCTATTGAGCCCAAAGTTGACCATTCTTTATGGGTTGATACGGACAAAACAATAAAGTATGATTCGTATTCCGAGTGCAGTAAAACACTTTTAGAGATGTCGCTCAAACACCTATCTACGGCCAAGACTCTGGCGGGCATAGGGAAATTAGATGAAGCGGAAGAAAGTTTGGCCATTTCATTTAATGCGAACAACAACTGCATTGGGGCATTAGCTTTTGAGTGTGCTATTGATATAAGGAAAGGTGAGAAAGATTATTCGGATTTCTTTGTCAGAACGATGACTCACATTTCAATCACAGAAGAAGAGTTTTCGGTTTTGATTAAACATTACGATAGCTTCATTAACACATCTCGAGCGGCCAAAAGAAATCGTAATCCTCAACTTTTCATTGACGAATTGAATAGAGAGGGGTTTAAGGGTAGTTACATTTTAGAGGCTTTTCTTGATGGTTGGTGGGATGAAAAGATTCGTAAGATGGTTGTTGGCTACGGCGACTTGAACTACTTGGATTTGGCGTTAAAAATATGGTATGCCAATGACCATGACCGTTCTTTTGCATTTGAAGTCGGCTGTACTTGGGCGAACGATGATCTTTCCTTTGACGGTTGGGATGGGGACACAATAAGATTGTTGGCTAAAAGGATTGAGGAAATTATGCAAAAGAAGACGGATGTTGAGGAATTTATCTCCCAAAATGACCAAAAATGAAAGGAAGTAGAATGTATACAGTGTCTTTCAGGGCAGAAGATTATAATAAGTACAAAGAGGGAATTCTTTTTAGTGCTGGTGCCGAATTAATAACCCATACGCCCTGGGGAAGTCCGATTAATACTCTTTCCACTCTGTGGGATAGGGATTACCATTTCAATGGAACGATAGGAGATCTGGAAAAACGAGGTTTGAGAGTGGATAAAGGTCAAGGAAATCAACTTTTTGTTTAAGGTGAAATAATGAGTATTGAAAAGGCGATTGAATTTGCGGTTGAGGCTCATCAAGGGCAAAAGCGCAAGCATAAGGTCAATGGTGTTGCAATTCCATATGTTACCCATCCGATTGAGGTGATGAAGAAACTTTACGCATGGGGAGCTATTTCTGAAAAAATTGGTACGGCTGCAGTTCTTCACGATGTGCTTGAAGACACTGATATGCCAGAAACCACCATTTTTTTCAATTTTGGCCCTGATGTTACAAATCTGGTAAAGGAATTGACCTTGATTGTTCCAGACGGCATTTCTGGCTCTGAAAAGCAATCCCTTAAGGCTGAATATATGAAGGGCTTTAGCAATAAGAGCCTTGAGGCTTTGGTAATTAAGATGGCTGACAGAATTTGCAACATCAATGACTTTTTGTTGACTGATAAGGACAAGGCAAAGGCGTATAAGAAAGAAGCTGCCCATTTGTTTATTGCGTTTTGGGAGCGAGCCAAGGTGATAGAGGACACTTTTGGCACGAATGTTCTTGGCGCCATTATCGGTGATATTAATGCAATCGTAGAAAAGATTGGTGATTAAAATGTCTGACTATGGCCAAAAGATAAGTGACGATAAATACAGGTCTTCCACCATTATTTTAGCGGTTGTACATTCTGCAACACCTAAAGAGTCGGGAAGTGCCTACAGAAAGAAACAGTTGTCTTTGGACATTGATTATAAATTAGGTCAAGATTTCCCAGTGGATCGTCGTGAACAACTATGGAAATCTGTACAAAAACACGAAAAATATCGTATTGGCTTGATGATCGTGGGTGGTGTTGCAAATATTTTCGGGTTAAGGTGGTTCACTGGTAAAATTATACAACATTTGGTTAAGTCCATTCGTAATGCTTATTTAAAGGTGTTGTCATTAGAAGATACTAATGCTATCCTTGGCCCAGATAGTGAAACTTTGCCATTGGGGGCGGTAAATGAAAAGGTGTGATTTTAAGCAATATCAGATTGTTGTGGCACATGATTCTCTTGGCCCTAATGTTTTTCAAATAGGTATTAGAAAATTCGTGTTTCTTAGCGAGATTGTAAACAAGCCTGGATATTGTATTGTCGTAGACTGGGATGGAGAGACACATTGGCCGTATAATATTGAAGATTTTAGGCATCCAACCGAGGATGAGTTATGAGATATTTAACCGAAGAAGAGAAAGACGGCTACTTTATAGATTTTTTGGTACTGGCCAAAGCGGTTGAGACTACTTTAGGAGAGTTGGCGGCCTACTGTACCGGAACTCCAATTGAAGAAAAGGACAACCAATGTTTTGTCGGTATTTTCCAAAATATGCCTAATCTTTACAACAGAAAGGTAATTTGTTGGTTTTCTGAAAATGTGTCTTGGCGTAATTTTCCATTCATTAACGGAGAATGCTATATTGAGTGTAATGAAAAAGAAGCGATGGAAATTCAATTACTGGCACTTAAATTTAATGGTGTGTTAACTCCAATTTTGTGCTATGCAGATGGTTTGTATAAATTCACAACATATACTAAACACTACGAAATAGATGACGAGCCGGAAAACACCTTTGAGAAAAATCAAATCGTAATCGCACTTGATGGTTATGGACCGCCAAGAGATGAATACAACAACAATGTTTTTCTATATCTTGGTGAAATTCCCAACATGAGAGGTCATTGCGCTGTTGTTGACAGAAATGGCAAGACCCATTGGGGGTGGCATATTGAAAATTTTAGGCACCCAACTGAGGATGAGATATGAGTGATACATTTCGTGCTGCATTTCCAAGCCATAATGAAGTTTTAGTCAATCAGAAGGTGTTATCGCGGGCAAGTGATATAGAGCAACGACTTCGCGATCTCATTGAGATAATTGAGGTACACGGAACTGAAAGTCTAAATCACGACAGTTCGGGAAAAACACATTGCAATTGTCTCAAAAATGCTGTCAATCGTGCCAAGAAACAATTGGCTGAATAGTTTATGAAAAAGATTATAGGGTATGTTTTGGTTGACGATCAGAATAATATCATGGAAGACCTTGGTGGTAGGGCTGGGCAATTTAAAACGGAACAGGCTCTAAAAAGAATCCGTTCTGTTAAGATAAATAAGTGGAAAGCATATGTGGCAACGCAGCCAAGTGAAAAGCCATATTTCGATAGAGAAATAGCAAGATTTAATTCAGGGACAATAAAGCCAGTTTTCATTGAAGTTTAAGGAGTGAATTATGGGCTACAGTATTGGTGTTCATGCAAGGTCGTTAAAGTTGAGAGATAAAATGTGCGACTTTATGGAGGCTAACCTAAAGCAGCCGCACGAATTGTTCCCTGACCTTAATGAATCTTGGGTAGGGGTAAAAACGGATTTGGGTTATATTAAAGGAAAACGACTTATTGGGTTTGACTATGGAGCTTGGAGGGAGTGGAAGCATATTTTATTGAGGTGGATAGCAATTCAAATTGGTTCAAAAAGAACAATGCAGCTTCCTTGGAAAGATTCATATTTCGTACCAGTCAATCCATATTTTGAAAAGGTATATTGGTATAATTATGACAGCGCATCTATTTGTGCCATAAAGGTAATGACTCTTGAAGATTACAATAAAATGTTTGATGCCCTAAGCCTGGAAGAAGTTAAGGACTATGAAGATAGTTGTACATTCGTAGATAAGTATGGCTGGCCCTTATGGATTATTTCTAACAAGGTCGGGCGTTACGGGCCAAGAACAAGTGAAGATTGGCCTATAGAGTATAGACAGAGCCTTATTCAAGAATCAATCCGTCTTGATGATTTGTGGCAAAAAACATTCAAATAGGAATTTTCTATGGGTTATAGCATAGGTGTCCATGCAAGGTCATTAAAGTTGAGAGATGAGATGTATGATTTCATGCAGGCCAATTTGCGCCCATACGGTGAAATTGTTGGAGATAAAGACATTCGCAATCGGTATGAGTTTAGCAAATGGTTAGGATATATAAAGGGTAAAAGGGTTGTCGGTTTCAACTACAACTGCGGGAATGAACAGAGAGATTTTATATACGCATTGACCGCTTGGATGGCCGTCCAGATAGGCAGCAAGCGTTTTTGTAATGTTTGTGATGGGGCAAATGACTATCGTTCCGTTCACTGGTATAATTATGACAGTCAACATACTTGCCCGGTTGTGGTGATGGAACATAAAGATTATAAGACTATGCTTGGCGGAATGTGCGATGTATATAGAGAAATCTATCAAGAATCTCCTTCATTCGTAGATAAGTATGGTTGGCAATTTTGTGAATATCCAGGCTTTAACTCCAAGTTCAGAATGTCTTGGATGAGAGATGTTGACATAAACATTAGGAAATTGCTTGTTGAAGAAACTAAAAGATTAGATGGTTTGTGGAGAACTATGTAAATATTTAAATGAAAGGAAATAAAATGGACGAAGAAGATTCTAAGTTGCGGGTGTATGCAGACCTAATTAATAGTGGAAACAAGGCTATCCTTATGGACAACCATGTAAGGCAAAAGCTGTTCAACTCAAATCGCCAATATAGTGAAGATGTGTTTAATTTGGAAACACTACACACCCATCTTCGCTATGAATTCGTAAGAAAGCTAAATGTTACCCAGTTTGCAGAACTTTTCAGATTAAACTTACAAGCCATCAAAATTCCAGGAACGGTTGGGATGCCTAAGTATGAAACTATAGCCTTTGACGACTTGGTAGACCTTGGCATCCTTGGCATACTGAAGTTGCACTGAAAGGTCTGCCTAATATGGAAATGACTGGTGAACTATACAACCTTCTTGAAATAGACAAAAATCATAAAGTATGGGCAGTGTTATCAAAAATGGTTGTTCGAGGTTGGAACGCCTCAGAGTTATTCAAAAAGATCAAAAATGGTCAAATTAGAGAAGGCGAATATGTCTTATACCTACTAAGTTGTGATGGCGAACCAGCAGCTTGGGGAATGCACCTAAAACGATATGAAGATTCGGAATTGCAATTGTGGATATATACCAAGCCAAAATTCCGAAAACAAGGATTACAGAAAAATCATATAATCCCTTATTGGAACAACAAGTCAAAATTAGTATATAGCGTTCAAACGGCCAATAAGCAACAAAGAGAATCGTTTAAGTATGTAAAAGAACGAACTTGTTATAATTATGGAATTTCATATCTGTGACAAATAAATGGGACAAACGATTTATGGACTTGGCTATCCAAATTAGCCAGTGGAGCAAAGATCCAAGCACTAAAGTTGGGGCCATAATCGTAGACAGTCAAAGGCGTATCATCTCCACAGGGTATAATGGATTCCCTTCAGGCATAGAGGATACCGATGAAAGATACAATAACCGAGACTTGAAATATGGTTTGGTCATACATGCTGAGTTAAATGCCCTCTTAAACGCTCTCAGGAACGGCGTATCGGTCAAAGATGGGATACTCTATGTCTACCCCCTACCTGTGTGTCAAGACTGCGCTAAGGCCATCATACAGAGCGGTATCAAAGAAGTAAGGTTGTTCGATGGTCCAGAACTTAGCAATGATCGTTGGTTAAATTCTTGGAGAAAATCATCTGCCATGTTTCTTGAGGCGGGTGTAAGTTTTAAGGCAATATGAAAGGATGTTGATTAATGAACCAAGACACTAAAATTTTAGTTGAAGTAATACAAGATTGCGCAGAATACAAAGGCATTAAGTTGTCAGAAGAAGTCGCAATTGAAATCGCAGAAGGTGTTGTTAACCACTATGAGAATAAAGATACCGGAGCGCCTGATAGGGGTACTGCTCATCAACTGCAGAAAGATTTTGATCAGTACAAACAAAGAAAAGAACAGGAACATAGAGAGTTGATGGCAAAATTAAACGATTCGCTTAATAGGGCCTTGGGTACTTATGGAGACAGTGAACAATTTTTCAATGTTAAGGGTGAAATAGAAAGAAGAAATAGAAGGTGATTTATGGGATACACAGTTTCAGTTAAATGCAGAAATCCGAAATTAAAAAGCCAGATGTATGACTTTTTGATGGCGAATCTGAAGTCTTGGGAAGAAATTGTTGGAAGGAAAGATGAATATGCTGGTTATTATCTCGCCAAGAAAGGTGTATATAGCCCAAGGTATAATTTGGCCATAGACTATAATTGTTCAGACCCACAACACACATTAGTTTGGAGTTTGGCTGCATTTATGGCGATTAAAGTTGGCAAAGACCCATATTTCTATTATGATGAGGAAAAGATTCAATTTAAGGTCATAGAAGATAGAAAAGAAATGGTAGAGGGCCGATTCTTTCACTGTAACAAGGACGGCTACCACATTGAGAGAAAGCCTCGTTTAATATACGATTTAGTATTCATCGGTGGAGACAAAAAGAAAATAAAAAAAGAACTGAATAGGTTGAGTGAATTATGGGACAAGCTAAGAGAAAAGTAATTGAGGACGATTCCATATTTGGTGAAATGTCAAAGACTCTCAAATCAAAGGAATGGAACGATAAGTACGACAAAGAACGGGAAGAAGCACAAAGAAAATTTGAACAGGAACGATTAAACAACCCACCTGGTAATGATGATGTGAGAATGCTTGGCGGGAGATATAGAGATTAAATGGAGGGATAAACAATGACATCAATGTATGAAAAGCCACCTGTTAAGCCTGTTTTGGTAGAAGATGGGAAACCGGCTGAAGGAGGAGTTAAGGAAAAAACAGATAAGGTTGAATATTTAGAATCTCGGATAGATGACTTAGAAAAAACAGTCATGGATTTGCTTAAACGCCTTGAAAAAGTAGAGTATGATCTTGATACGGCGCATGACCAAATAAATGACCTTAATAGTATGCAGAAATATTATGGTCGAGGTTAATGAAAATTTTGCCGCTGTCTGTAAAAAAGTTTGATAATTTTGACAGCTTTAAGAAAAAACCAAACTTTTAACCTTAGAATATCTCGCTTACCTGTCGACAGTAGGAGCAAGTGAGAGCAGTAGAGTAGACTTTGTGATTGTGTCTTTGAAAATTGAAGTTTTGCGAATCTTTGACAATCGAATCGGTTTAAGCCCCTGAAAAATGGGGCCAATTTTATGAACTATCTAAAAAACTGGATATATCATAAAATTGGCTTTGTTGAATTTGCAGGGTTTGTGATATATTTCGTAAAAATGCCTTTTAGCAAATTGTATGAGAAAATGGCAATGGGAAGGGCAAATCGTCGACTAGTGACCTTCCATCACAAAACCAGCATCTAAAGACTCCTCATTAGTTCATAAACCAGACACAAAGAACGGGTTCCATTCGGCGGAACTTGGGAGAACAGAAATCGGTTGGCTGTTCATGGGGGAACATTTTGGCGCAAGATATATCCAGTGAAAAAGGCACTTGAAACGCTGGGTTACGCTGGATGAAACAAAAAGAGTTGGTGACGACCACCCTTTTTATCTTTTCGCCATTCCAATTTTTCCTTTAGCTCAAATAACCTTAAAGAGCGCCAGCCGTGCAGGGATTGGAGGATGGGCAAAGTGGTCAATGCTTAGGGAGAATTAATTTTAAGAATATGAGCCGCGCAAGACGGCACTCGGGGGCGAGGCAGCCGGGAGGCATACCTTTGGCCCCTGTCCCATCGATCCTTGGGCATATTCTTAACCAATTTTAATAGTTTGAGTTTATATTATTGGTGTAGTTACGATAAAAGCATAAGTGGCCCAAAAGCCACATGGGGATGGAAGTCGTGAACCCATCATATGTAAACCTTTAATTTGAAGAACAGCGTGTAGCTCAGAGGCAGAGCACTAAGTTTGGGACTTAGGGGCCGGAATTTCAAAATTTCCCACGCTGAGTTAAGATGTCTATAGTTCGTTTCGCCACACCCTGAAAAAAGTTTGATAATTTCTCCTACTAAAAGGAGAAATGTATGAAGATGGGTTTGGTAAATTGTTGTGTTTGTGGTAAAGAATATAGTAGACCGCTTGGTAGGATAAACGAGGCAAATAGAAATGGCTGGAAACCGTTTTGTTCTTCCACTTGTCAAAGAAACCATAGGTATAAATCAAAGACTGTTGCTTGTTTTAATTGCAAAAAGGATGTTGTTGTTACACCGGCAGAGCAGAAGAGATCAAAACAAGGCAAATTCTTTTGCTCGCATCATTGTGCCGCCATAGATAGAAATACCGGAAGAAAAAGAACCGAAAAAGAAAAGAAAGCGGCTTCTGATTCTCTTACCCGCTACTACGACAGAGTTGGACGAAAGATAAGAACAAGGAAAAGCGCTCCTATTAAAATAAAAAAAGTTAAAATAGTAATAAAAAACACAGAATTATTAGTGAGTTGTCCAATTTGTGGTAAATCTTGTAAACCAAATAGAAAGGCATGTTCAAGAAAATGCGGTTTTGTACTAAAACTTGGTTATTCAGTATCAAAAGAAGAACTTGATGTATTATTTATAGAACTTAAAAAGCAAACAAATCTATCACCAAGTTCTAAAATGGTAGCTGGCAAATACAGAAGTGCAGCCAATAAATATTACGGTAGTTGGAACAAAGCGATGGCCCATTTTGGTTTTGAGTTAAATACGCAGTGGATGATAAAGAGAAACATACCGTGTAAGGATGGCCACATTGCCAACAGTATTTCCGAGATGATGGTTGACAATTGGCTATACGAAAATGGTATAGAACACGATAGATACAAGGTTTATCCGAATAGTAAGTGTAATTGCGACTTTTACTTGCCTAAAACAAATCAGTGGGTTGAGTACTTCGGTTTGAGCGGGCAACATAAAGCGTATGATAAGAGAGTTAAGGAAAAGATTGAGTTGGCCAGAGTGAACGGGTTAAATTTGGTTGGCTTGTACGCTGAAGATATATACCCGACAATAAATATAAAGGCAAAGCTGGGATTATGAAAAGAGTCAGGCTAAAATTAGAGGTTATTGGCGAAGCGGATATTGTTATTAATGAAGTACTTCCTATCCACACTCAAATAGATTTAGATACGGTAAAAGGAATGCTTTGTGAGTTGTCTGACAGGTTTAAGGGAATGTTGTTGGTTAAAAACAGAGATATTTTTGGTGTAGGACCAAACGATCCATGTCTTGTTTTATATAGTATTTCAAACAACAAAAGAAATTTCTTCACTAAAAAGGAAATAGAAAAATATACAATTGAATGGGTAGAAAAGAATGTTGGTTCATGGCAAAAAACGGAAAAAGAAGAATTAAAGATGGACTACAATCATCTTTCTACTGGCAAGCTATATAGTGTTAATTTTGACCTTAAAACTCCCGACGAAATGAAGGTTTCCATACAAGCAAATGAAGAATGGTTTCATAGACATCGCGGATTAAAATGGTAATAACCCTTTCATTATCAACAACTTACAACACATGCCGTATAAGCATAGATGGCGATGCGCTAACCCCGTAAGTTAGACAATTGGGTTCGATTCCCTAATGCGGCTAAACTTACAACGCACTGCACCTCTTGTTTCTGACAATGTGCGATAATTGGTGCGTCTAACTAAAACAAACACTGAAAGGTGAAAATATGAACTACAAGAAAATCATCGTGACTGCTTCCCTTTTTATTGCAATGGCGTTCCCTCTGTTTTTGACTGGTTGTGCTGGCTGTCAACAGGATTGGAGTCACACGAAATCGGCCTTTGTTGGTTTGGACCATATCGTCACGCTTTACGCCAATGATGGTAGTGTCATTAAGCAATGGGAAACTAAGGGTCAAGTAGAGGACCGTGGTGGCTCATTCAGGTTTCTTGTGAATGGTAAGGCTATTACTTTGGCTGGCACTGTTATTATCGAAGAGAAGTAAAAATCGCAGAGGCCGATGTTGAACCGTGTCGGACAAGCGTATAGTTGGCGGTAACGGTTCCCAGCAAATGGACAAGCTGAAAGTCCAAGAAGAGTAGTCAGCAGCCGCCAAATCTAACTTAAATATAAGGATAAGCCAATGAAAATTACTAAGATAGGTTCTCTGATTGATCCTCCGACACTTTGGGTTGGTTCCTGTAAAAAGTGCCGGTGTGAGGTTGAAGTAGACACTAAAGAGTGCCAATTCAACCCAATAGAGACTGGCAATGACCCCGCTGGATATTGGAGCGTAAAGTGCCCAACAGAGGGTTGTGGAGAACAGATTGAGGTATTTGAGGCTTTTCTTCCCCAAATCCGGCGCGTATATAAAACCAATACAACTTCGGAACAAGTAGTGCGAATTGTTTCATCTGAACATTCGACTATAAAAATCGTAGAAGAAGGAGTATTGCCCAATCAGAATCCACTGAAAGGCGAGTGCCATGACTGTGGTTGCAAGATTGAAGTTAACAAAGAGATGTGTAAGTTGGTACGATACGACTATGGCGGCGACTATGGAGCTAACTGGGAAATTAAGTGTCCAACGGCTGGATGTAGCGTAACTATCCGTATCCCAAAGAAGGGTGATGATGGAGTATGCCTGCCATTTTTCTTGGAATGGTTTTTTCGTAGGAGAGAATAAAAATGAAAATTATAAAACCAGGTGTATTGCCAAAAAGAGTTTTTGCCGGCAAATGTAAGTATTGTAGGTGTGAAATTGAAGCCCTTGAAAAAGAATGTAAGCTCCGTACCTATGACAATGGCGGGTGGGGAGCCAGCTACTACGATATAGACTGTCCGACCGAGGGTTGTTGAGAAAAAATTGAAGTTAAGGTCAAGAATCCCAAGAAAAGTTGAGAGACAGCGTTGGAAAGTTGGCAATGGGCCTCGACAGTATGGTCATCTGCAACATGTGTATAGCAGACAAAAAACTAACGGAGACAGGCCATGGCAAAAAGTACAATGAAGATTCTCAAACCTGGCAAAATGGGTAAATTTCAACTCATGTCTGGCACTTGTAAGGATTGTAAGTGTGAGTTTGAAGTTTCGGCACATGAATGCGAGGATTACGATGAAACTCTTTTCCGTCAAATTTCTTGTCCTACTTGTGGAAATATAGTGTCTGTTAATGGAACTGGTCGATATATAGATTGTTGAAGTTGCTTTGAGTGTGTCCTTTCAATCTGTATCACCGTTAGAGTGAGTTGGGTGTCTCGGAATCATACCAACAGCAGTGAGAAAAGATTTAGTTGCCATTTTCCGTAGGTGTGCAATCGTCTAAGGTGTCTAGTTCACCCTATTCTCAGATAGGACACACTCAAACCAATTTTCCTCATTAGCTCAAAAGATAGTCTGGACGCAGATTTGAGAGAGCACTCGGTCAAAAGCTGATATCCTACCCTGGATTATAGAGCAGACTGGGAGAAGGTGGGTCTTATCAAACACCATGAGGGATTCAATTTTCTATCCAAACTGAAAGGAACAAGACATGTTGGACACTAAGCAAACAATAAAGTTGGTGGCAGTAAGCGATTTTGTTAAGCGTCAAAGGTATGACAGCAAATACTCTCATTATGATGGGACATGGGATGAGCTTGAGCGGCTTGTTAGTGATTACATTAAAAATGGAGACAATATCCATGAAGGCTATCGCGATGGTGTAATTCTTGTTGACCTTCCTGTCGACCGTTTTTGGTCCTCTGTGGTGAATATCCAGCAGGGCCTTGGCGATGGCTCAATCAAGGAAATTAAGGCGGTATTTAAGCCACGCCAAGAGGGTGAGCGGCCTTATCTGCAAATCTACGCCATTGGCTCTAAACAGCGGGCTAAAAAGGTTCAGGTCGTTTTGTATCGCCATGATGTCCTTTTGGAGGGTAATGAGCAAAGCCAAAATTCAGATTGGGAAATTATCTCGATCAATGCTTCTCCGATTGATAAAGACATTCCTATGGACAATACAACTCGTACCCGCAATGTCTTGAAACTAAAGGGCGGGACCGATGTAAGGCTTGGTGAGAAGACTGCTGAAGAATTGGTGGCCTTTGTCAAAGACACAGCAGAGTCAAGTTTGTTCTGGAGTCAGCACATCATGGTTCAGCCAGAATAAACTATAAGATTTAGCCATATACCCTGTGGTAGGGGTTCGGACAGAGACAAAATCCAGTTTTCTAATATGGTGATGGGGATAAAAGCCGTGACTCCCTACTTTTTTTATCGATGCAAAACACAAACCATTAATGAGCAATCCAATGAGCACTCCAACACAATTTTATGAAATTTTTGGTATCAAGTTTTATCGAGATGGTAAAATTGAATTATCAGAAGAAGCCAGAAGTCGTGGTTTTGTTGTGATGCAAAGAATGAATGGGCAGTATTTCTTTTACACTAATGCCTCGCAAGATGACGAAACATATGCTGGCAATTTCGTTGGATTTTTTGTTATTGCTAAAAACAGTAATGGTGAAAATATGCCGCTTGGAATTTATCAAGTTGGTATTAGAAATGGTAGCTTTAGCCTTTATGGACTGTTTCTTAACAAGTCTGGAGAAATTACCGACCAAAAGGGTTGTGTTGTGATTGAAAAGAAACAAAAAGTCTGCCTTTGGAATAAGGACGGAATTCTTAGTTATATGAAAGAAAAGGCTTAATATGTCAGTACATGACCGTGTTAAAGGAATTCCATATCGCTATCCTATCTACAAAGCAATCATTTTATCGAAAGATCCAGTTTGCAAAAGTAGTTTGGAAGAGATGAGGGAATGTATCATGGAAGAACTTAATGTCAAGTTTTTAGAAATTCGTGAAGACGAGGAAAGTTTTGTGAATTTCTTTGCCAAGGCTAATTTTAAGCGACTTGGTTATCGGTGTGGTAAAGACATGAAACTTGTGGCTAAGGCTATTGAATCGTTAAATCAAGATGTTCTATTAAATCTTACCAAAAATCCTTCTGTTGGATATGAGTTGGAATTTGCTGAGGGAAGGAAAATCACAATTGTTTATGATGATCTTGACTTACGCCGCGAACCTAAAGAGGGATTTGTTGTTGCAAATGAAGGCGACATAACTATAATGCTTGATACTAATTATTATCCAGAACTTCATATGGAATACGCTGTAAAGTCAATCAACCGTGTTTTACAGAATTTGCGTAAAGATCTAAAATTGGCCGTTGATTGTAGAATCTCGGTTGAATGTTGTGCTGAGGATGATGATATGCAAATCCTAAAAAACCACTTTGATTATTTTTCCACAGAAGCCTTAATAAATGAGTTTATCCGTGTTGAGTTCTTAGATACGGAAGTTCATGAAATTGAAGGTTGTAGTTTTCAATTCAAGGTAATTGCGAAGTGATACGAGTATAATGGAGGAGCTACCCGAAGGCCGGCGACGGGGACAACCTGGAAAGTTGTTGCTCTTAAATGGGCATGTGGGTTCGATCCCTACCTTCTCCGTTTTGTTTTCTTCAGTGTTCTTATGTGGTGAAACTACAGGCGGCAGAACCCCCGCTACTGAACCATAGCTGTGGCAGGCGAATAAACGCTAAGGCTTTGATTGGTTTGTTGCACACTGAAGATTTTAATTAAAGGAAACACATGAAGGTTAAGATAGTCATTCAGGATTGGGAAAAGAACGGCAAGCGTGTAGTAGGCATGGAAAGTCTGGAACTTGATAGACACCACTTGCACGGCGGCACTACCTTTGACGCTGAATTGACGATTACTGGCGAGCCTTATACCGAAAAACATCTCAAGGCCATGTGGGAGAAACATCAGGCGTGTATAGTGGTAAGCGTTGAACCAGTTGATGAGTAAAAATTTGTAAGTTGTTGTGCAGCATTAATTTAGAGGTAAAATTTCTGGCTTCCATCCAGAGTTCGAGGGTTCGATTCCCTCATGCTGCTTTAAATTTCCTAACCCAAATAAAGGTAAACTATGACGATTCTTGAGATTGTATTGGCCTATCTTTGCTATAGCTTTATGATGGCCTATCTTGAAGAAAAATACCACTACGACACTAATCTGATTTGGTTTTTACTCAAGTTTTTTACGATAGGTGCGTGGCCAGTGGTGTTTTATGTTGGAAAGTTTTACTCATTTTTACAGACACATAGTCCATCGGAAGTGTTAAACATGATTCTCCCTGACTGGAAGATTGTTAATAAGTTGCATTCTAATTATCTATTTTTTGTCAACAAGAAATCATTAAGACTTAGGCGGGCGAATGGGCAGAATATAGATCAAATTATTGGCGATTCTAAGTTCTATTTGGAAAGGGCCGGATACAATGGAACTGTCATTATCTCTTTTTTGAGTAAGGCTAAAGATTATTGCGAAAAAATAGACATAAGGAAAGCCACACCATGACTGTTCTTGAAATTGTTCTTACATACTTTGTGGTTTGCATGTTCTTTGCAATGTTTCAGTGCGAATATGAAGAGTTTGAGGGAAGCCTTGTTTGGATGGTGATGACGGTAGTTTTCATACCAGCACTTTTGGTTATATTTGTAGTCCAGAAAGTATTACATTTTCTATTTAATATTGAAATACATTATGAGAATTTAATGTGTTTTATTCGCTATAGCTGTTGGAATAGACTTTTGTATTATTTGTCGAACAGGTTTAGTACGAACGACAAAATAACAGACTTTATATCGTATCTAATATTTCTCAATGCAAGAGGTATGATCAAAAGAAAGTATTATTCCAAATATACCTTTTTGGAGATTAAGAAGGACATTTTGGACAGGCACGACAATAATAACAAGAGAATGTCTGGTGTTGTACTTGATAAATTTATTAAGCGTGTTGAGGCTTATTACGAAAACAGAAATTTGAGGAAACCATGACCGTACTTGAGATTGTTTTCATTTACCTTTCTTTTTCTTTTGCGGTAGCCTATTTCTATGAAAGAGGTCATTTAGACGGCGATGGGTTTCTATGTTTTTTGTTGATAGTCACATCATTGCCGGGAGTGTTGGTATTAAAGGCGATTATCTGTTTTATGAATTTAGGTACGGTTGCATCAAGTCTTTTCAACAAGTTTTTCATTAATTTGCCGGACTGGAAGTTTCTTAATTGGTGCCATGCTTATCTGATTTTTCTCACATGCAGAAAGTCCCTCAATAAAAGGATTGAAAAAGACGAAAATATTGATAAAGTATTGTCTTTTATGGCTGAAGTTATGAGAAACCGTAAATACAATGAAAATGTAATAGCAATGGTTTTAGCTATGTGTGAAAAGCACTATGAAAAACAACATGAGCCAAAGGGACAATAATGGAAAAAGTGATTGGATATGTCGTTTTTGACAATAATGGTGAGTTATTCGTCTCCTGCGGAGGCAACGGGTTTTATGCCAATGAGTATAAGGCCAGGTGTGCAGTACTTAATGCACAGGACCAAGCGGCAATGAAACATGGCAGTGACAGCAAATCAATTCCAGCATACACTATCAAGCCAGTATTCGTTAAGGAGTAAGACAATGTACACGATTGCAAATGTTATCTATGGTCTGCCAGCGGAAAATAAAGAATTTTTCGAGAAATATAGCGAGCAAGAATTAGAAGAGATGGGATTCGAGTTCTTCTATACTGGTGCCGATTATTCTATTGGCTATATCGGTGTCCAAATTTCAACCCATGATGCTCTTTCTACTAACCGGTTTGCTCTGTCTGATTACACGCCAACAGATGAACAGTTGCATGAAGCGAGGGAAAAGATTGCTAAGCTCTCAAAAGAAGTTTTTTATGACCTTACACATCTTGGAGTAATAGATTATGTAACTCCACAGATTGGCGTATGGACAGTATATAGCGCATCTTAAATAAAGGAAACTTTTATGTTGCCGCTCAAAGTTGTCAATAAACTTTGATAATTATATTGTTTGATATGCCAACAAACAATTTAATGGAGTCAGTTGTGGATATAGAGAATATTTTGGGAGAGATGAGGATTGCCAAGGCTTTGATTTTAGCCGCCGGACATGATGACTGGGAAGATAATGGCCCAGCACATGGAGAAAAGGACGCTCGCACATGGAAGTCTAAGTCAACGGGTGAAGTTCGCATCCAGATAGAGAAGCCTGGAACTCCTTCTATGGACGGTGCAACCAAACCTGCAGGCAATACAAGTCCTGCTAAAAGAGAAGTAAAGCCAAGACCTTCCTACACTGGACACAATGGTCAGCCAAGAAAAACACCGCCGTTTAACTATGATGAAGAACATACACATCTAACCCCTCAATTGCAAAAACACCATGAAAGTTTACGGAAATGGAGCGGTAAAGCAAGACATGATGCCCAAATGTCATTGACTAAAGGCGACAAGCTCTCGGCGAACGAACATATCTTGAAAAGCCTAAAATACCTTCAAGAGGCAGATAAAGTTTCTGGAAAGCCAGCGTGGAATAAGCAAAAACATAAAGAAGAATTTAATGAGGCTTTTAATGCCGCAAAAGAAGAAAGCGCTAAACATGACGGATTTGTACCAGAAGAAGATGATGAATTCGCATACGGCGGAAATGAACAACGCCGACACTAAATTTTGAGTTGTAAGATGATGATGCCAATGTAGCTCAGTTGGTAGAGCGGCTGTTTTGTAAGCAGCGGGCCGTGGGTTCAAACCCCTCCATTGGCTTTGAATTTTCGGGGATGTAGCTCAAGAGGCAGTAGCAGTGGTTTGAAACGCCACCCGTGTCATTTCAAGTATGACCGTCCCCACCATTTCACATCTCTTAGTGTAGTACATTTTAGGAGTATAATAAGGGTGTTGAAGATAAGCTGGCAATGGCAAAAGAGCATGGCTGGCGGTTAGTTGAGTTACTATTGGATAATTAGTATCCAAACATTAAAATAAAAGGGAAAGATAAGAATATGACAAATGAATATAGATTGGAATATGTAAAAAAATTGATTGTAATTGAAAACAAAAACATAGAAAATTCGTTGAAGGATATTATTGCCAGATACAAAGAGAAGGGTATTTGTATAGATCTTAAACTAGATGGAGACTCAAAGAAGAATTTCCATTTAACGAAACATAAACTGTTCGGATTAGATGAAAAAGAAATACAAACTGTCCTTTTTAATTTGTCGGATCTTGTTGTTCTTTCTTTGGAAGATATGATTTTTAGATCTATTTGTGGTGCAAACAATCGTATAGACCATCTTAGTCTTGGAGAATCTGTAACAAATAAAGACCTTGATAAAATCGCCGCTGGAGATATCATTGTTTCTCGTAGAAATAGGCTATTCCTTTCGAATAATGGATTTATATTGGAAGAAATACTTCGTCCGGGAAGTATTGTATATGGGGTAATTCCTTTGGTCGGAATGTTTTTCAATGGAAAGACATTCGCCATAGAAAATACATACAATAGAGGGATTGCAAAAGAGGACTTCTCTAATCCTGAAAATTGGAAGTAAAGATCAATCTGGACTGGGAGCCAGTATAATGCCAACTTCCCGTCGAAGTCAGAAATAAATTGCCTTCTAAAAATCGACGATAAATACACTGAGCCAAACGCCAACAGTAATCGGGAGGTAGGTTGATTGTTGAATTGCCCTAATGTGGTGACTAATTAGGGAAGATGGCCGAGTGATGTAATTGGATAGCATAATATTTTACGAAAATATTTGTTTCGGTTCAAGTCCGAACTTGGTCATATCATTTTCATTTGACTTTATGGCGGGTTAGGCAACTGGTGAAGCTCGGATTTTCATACGATCCCATGATGAGTTCGATTCTCATACCCGTTAATAAACTAAAAAAGGAAGAAACCATGGAAACAAAGCCTAACAAGTCGCATTCTGATTTGATATCCTTGCTTAATCAAATTAACAATGGTGCAATTAAGAGCCGAAAACTTATGCTGATGGAGAGTATCAGCAAAGCCTTCGCAAGTGATAGTTCAGAATCTATTGAGATAATGGTCAATAACGGAATAGACAATAGTTTCTATATTTCATTCATTGTATATGGGATAATCATTGACATTTTCATTTGCGATTTGGATGATAGTAAAAATGCTTGGACAATTGAATGTGTTGACTGGGAGCCTAAGTTACTAAAACTCACTTGGCCCATTGTACTTCACCGTCACATATCCAGAAGGCTTGGGTGGAAACTCTATTTTGAGGCAGATGAGGTTGTTACGGTTTTGAAGGAAGAAATTGCCAAGCCAAGTTTTAAGAAAATGTTGCTTGAAAAATATGCAGAAGAATTGCATAAGAGGGATATTAGAAAGGCGTAGATAATTTTCGCGAACATAGCTCAATTTGGTAGAGCATAATATTGCCAATATTAAGGTTGTCGGTTCGAGGCCGATTGTTCGCTTTAATTTTTTGATATAATTTAGATTAGTAATGACAAAGATTCAATCTAAATAAGGGTATGTATGGACAATATTTTCAATGAGTTAAGGGTGGCAAAGGGTTTAATAGTTTCGGCTATTGAAGAAAAACATGATGATTGGGAAGATAAAGGTCCGGCACCAGGCGAGAAAGAAAAGAGAATTTGGAAGAACAAATCTACCGGTGAAGTTCGCATCCAAATAGAAAGACCTGGTACTCCTTCTATTAAAGAGGTAACACATAATTTAAGTGTGGGGGAACACTTAGGAGACAATATACATAAATTCAATGGAACGCCAGAGCAATTTAAGGAAGCATTAACTAAGATAGCCAAGACACATCAATTTAGCACATCGGTTGAAATAAAAGACAATTACGAAAAAGATTGGAAGTATTTCACATCAAAAGGGGGTGATGCGGTATTTGCCATAACTTCTTCTGGAGATATAGTAAGTGTCGCCAAAGATAGAAATTCAACAGAGAGGGCGTGGGGCACAAGAGCAGTAATGATAGCCAAGAAACACGGCGGAACAAAGTTAGACTGTTTTGAGGTTGTTTTACCAGAAATGTATGCTAAGGCCGGTATGAGGCCAATTGCAAGATTGAAGTTTGATGATAATTATGCGCCAGTAGGATGGGATTACGAAAAGTACAAGGCTTTCAATAATGGGCGGCCCGATGTTATTTTCATGGCCAAAGATGATACATACACAACATATAACCCGAAAGATGCAGCAGAGGTGAGTTCAATGGAAGAAGCAGAAAAGTTAAGAGAAGAGTTTTTGAGTAAGTCTAAGAAAATTAAGGCGAGTGGTAACGGTGACTTGTCCAAACTTGAAGAAACAATAGCCAAAGAGGTTATGAAAAACAGGAAAATTTCATACGAAAAGGCCATTGAGTTGGTAAAAAGTTTCTAATATGGTTGGTTTATGAGCAATGAAACCAAAACATTGGCACAGATGAATGAGATATACGATTCATACTGCGCCTATGAAAATATACTGAAAGACATTGAAACCTTAACAGACATAGAAAAGAACGAATTATATCTATATCTGTATGAAAATGTAAAGTCTAAGTTTTTCACATCTATAAAAATGGATGACGGGAAATATTACCACTGTTCTAAGTGTAATAATCCATTTTTTCTGAAAACAGATAAAGACATAATTTGCATATGTTGTAGGACTTATTTCACGGGTGGCTAAAATGTCTATAGAAAAAATAAAACAAGACTTTGACAAACTTTCTGACACGGCTAAATGTCAGCTATTTCTCGGCCTTAAACATATACTCAGAAACACAACTTTCTTTAGGATTTCTGATAATGTTTTAACGGTACATTGCGCTGTTTGTGGTCAGAGCGTATTTCTGAAAAATAGTGAAAATATACAAGTATGTGTTAATTGCCTATCTTCGGAAACATTTGATGTATACGAGAAAAATGGGTAAATTTTTCTTAACATAAGCTAAAAATTTGCAGAGTTTAGCGTTGGAAAGTTAGCTGTGGTGGGCGATAGTAATGGCGTCAGCAGTACAAGTGTAAACCCTGAGCGTGTTTATTAAAATGCTTAGAGCAATAACAATAATATAAAGCGGAGAAATAACCATGAGTCAAGATCGTTTATCAGAAATTGAAGTTGCCAAGGCCAAGGCCCTCTCTGACCTTAAGGCGTTGGAAACAGAAGAAAAGAAACTGAGGGATGCTCAAATGGCGCCATTGAGGGAGGCCACCGTTTTCATTCAGAGTATTACGAATGGCAGGCCCTTCTATTTTAATTACAATGACGCTTCTATAGTAGCTCGGCGAATGGAAGACAACATTGGTATTGAGGAGTTGAACCGTCTGATTGCGGCTTCCAAAAAGCTCTCGGCAGAATTGATTAGGGCAGTCCAATACTAAAATTTGAAGATGGGGATATAGACCAACTGGAAGAGTCAACGATCTCAAAAATCGTACAGGTGCTTGTTCGAATCAAGTTATCCCTAATTAACCTTTGTGAGTAAGTGTGGTGGTTGGCTTAAGGGCAGCCATCCTTAATTAGTGAGGCGAAGACCCATTAGTGACGGTTAAGATCCTTTATGGCTTGGTATAGGTTTAGGGGTCATTTCTGGCGGCTCTTTAGTGAGCAAGGTCGGAAGTTGCGATGGGATATATCTCGGCAAAGTGAAGAGGCACCCCGGAAACGGTAAGGCTGAATCCCTCTTTGGCGTAATAGCAAGCCACACTTTCCACAAATTTAACTTTCTCTGTGATTAACTTTCCTGGTAGCTTAAAACGACCCTGATTTAATGTCTAAAAGAGCGGGCCTACTTATATTATATCGGGCTTGATGGGTATACTGGTCAATACCCCAGGAATTCAATTTGATTAGCAGGAACACCCCAAGGCCGCTCGCAAAGGGCCATAGGACCGCGATAGATGCCCTACCTCAGTCTCAGTGACAGTACGAGGCTTAGAGGGTCAGATTAGGGCTTCTAAGAGGGCTGGTAAAAGAAAATTGCTGGTAGTGTTGGAAAGTTGGGCGCGGGCCTCGACAGTTATTGGTAGGGCCGTTTGTCACAGTTTGGCAATCGTCTTTCCGAAAAACAATATGAAACAGGAGAAACATCCCATGAAGAAGATGAAGTTTACGCTGATTGAGTTGATGGTCGTGATTGCTATTCTTGCCATTATTGCGAGTCTTGTTTGGAAGTTCATTTTTTGATTGAAGGGGGTTAAATATGGATTTGATAATTTTGAGGGGAATCCCAGGTTGCGGTAAAACTTCTTTCGCCGAAGTGCTTGGCGGGAAAGTAGCAAGCGCCGACGATTTTTTGATTAACGACAAGGGCGAATACGAATGGTCGTTTGATCGTTGTAAGATGGCTCATAGTTTGTGTATTGAACTTGCAACCCTGCTCATGAAGGATAAAACCCCCAAGGTTATCATTTCCAATACGAATACCAGAACCAAAGATGTTGAGTTTTGGACTAATATGGGCAAGCAATACGGCTACAGGGTTTTCTCGGTAATCATTGAGAATCGGCATGGCGGAAAAGATAACCATGCCGTACCTGAATCTACCTTGATTAAAATGAAAGATCAATTGTCGAATAGCGTGGTGTTAGGATGAAAGTTGTAATAAAGCTAAAGACATTGACAGGGACAGACTGGATTGGTGAGGTGTCCGATGGCTGGCACTCTCAGGGGTATAAAGTGGACCCGAGTAGTCCGGTTGCTTGGGATGTCATAAGAGTAAACAACAAAACATGGTTCTCTGCGGGCCAAGGGCGCGGTGGTCTTTGGGTTTTAGAAACTCCAGAAGAGATATATAAACTAATAAAGGCCGCACAGGAAGATGAATGAAACTTTGACATTGGTGGAATATTTCGATAAACACCTAAATGCTGGATATATCTCTAAATCAACTTACGACAAAATATTCAAGATATGGGATAAAGTAAGAAAA
>Ga0172380_10003255_pt1 | contig 22756 bp, 24 predicted proteins | sample Leawe162metaG_FD_119747 | JGI IMG/M metagenome (GOLD analysis project Ga0172380, IMG submission 119747) | Leachate microbial communities from a municipal landfill in Southern Ontario, Canada - Leachate well 162 metaG | ecosystem: Engineered > Solid waste > Landfill > Unclassified | place...
GTCGAGCCCTCGCAGATCGTCCTGACCGCCGAGGGCGCCGCCCGCCGGGCGGTGATGGTCGATACGGGCGAGCCGCTGATCATCGGCGACATCGAGAAGATGTCCAAGTCGAAGAAGAATGTCGTCGCGCCCGAGGAGATCTTCGAGCAGTACGGCGTCGATGCGGCGCGCCTGTTCGTCATGTCCGACAGCCCGCCCGAGCGGGACGTGCAGTGGACCACGGGCGGCGTCGAGGGCGCGGGCCGGTTCGTGCAGCGGGTCTGGGCCGAGTTCGACAGCCAGGCGGACGCCGCGCCGGCCCCCGAGAATACCGTGCGGTCAGAAGAACTGCGCCGCGCGACGCACAAGATCATCAAGGCCGTCACCGAGTCGGTCGATCAGTTCAAGTTCAACAGCGGCATCGCCCGCCTGTACGAATTCCTGAACCTTCTCAAGACCTTCCCGGCCACGGACGGCAGCGTCTCGGACGCCAGGAACGAGGCCCTGTCGGTGCTGGCGCGGCTGATCTCGCCGTTCACGCCGCACCTGGCCGAGGAATGCTGGGTCCGCATGGGCGGCGAGGGCATGGTCGTCGATGCGCCCTGGCCGGTCTTCGACCCCGCCATGGCCGCCGACGCCGAGTTGCTGCTGCCGGTCCAGATCAACGGCAAGCGGCGCGGCGAGATCCGCGTGTCGCCGGACGCGGACGAGACCCAGGTTCGCGAGAAGGCGCTGGCGGACGAGGGCGTCTCGGTCCACCTTGCCGGTCTGACCGTGCGAAAGGTGATCGTCGTGCCGGGCCGTATCGTCAACATCGTGGCCAACTGATCATGCGCGCCCGCTTCGTCGCCCTCGCCCTGCTGCTGTCGGCGCCCGCTCTGGCCGGCTGCGGCTTCACGCCCCTCTATGCGACGCCCGGCGTCTCGGCCGGCCTGTCGTCGATCGAGAGCGTCGCGCCCGACGGACGGACCGGATTCCTGCTGGGACAGGCGCTCGACGACGCCCTGGCCCGCGACGAGGCGAAACCGGCGGCCTGGCGCCTGACCATGGACCTTCGCGAAACCCGCACCCCGCGCGGCCGCCGCGTCGATTCCACCGCCAGCCGCTACGAGATGGTGCTCGAGGCCAACTGGAAGCTGACCAGCACGACGACCGGGGCGGTGGCGCTGGAAGGCAGCACCAGCACCGAGGTCACCTTCGACCGCGCCGACCAGCCCTATGCCGCCATCGTCGCCAACCAGGACGCCCAGAGCCGGGCCGCGTCGGAACTGGCGCGCAAGATCCAGCTGCAACTGGCCGACTGGATGCTCCGCAACGGCGGACAATAGAGCCGACCGTGGCCATTCTCTCGAAACGGCCGGACGTCGAGCGCTTCCTGAAGACCCCGGACAAGGCCTTCCGCGCGGCGGTCATCTATGGCCGTGACCGGGGCGGGGTGCGCGAGCGGGCGGACCGGCTCGCCAGGGCCGTGACCGCCAGCCCCGACGATCCCTTCGATGTCGCGCTGCTGACCGAGGACGAGGTCGATGAGGGTCGGCTGGCCAACGAGCTCAGCGCCATCTCGATGATGGGCGGCCGGCGTCTGGTGCGGGTGCGGTTTTCGACCGAAAAGATCGGCCCCGACCGGATCACCGCCGAGGCCCTGGCCGGGCATGTCGAGGGCCGCTTCAACCCCGATGCCTTCTTCCTGATCGAGGCCGGCGCCATCGACCGGTCCTCGCCGCTGCGCAAGGCGGCGGAAAAGGCGGCCGGCTGCGCGACCATCCCCTGCTACGAGGACGAACCGGGCGACGTGGCCCGGCTGGTGCGGGAGTCTCTGGCCGCCGACAAGGTCGGGCTCGACGCCGGGGCCCTGGAGATGTTCGTCGCCCGCATGCCGCGCGAGCGCGGCGTCTCGCGGCAGGAGATTGAGCGGCTGGCCCTCTGGCTCGGCCCGGGCAGCGGCCGCATCGCCACGGCGGCGGACCTGGAGGCCTTCCTCGGCGTCGAGCCGGAGGCGTCCCTGGCCGACGCCGCGTCCGACGCGTTCGGCGGCAAGCTCGCCGCCGCCCAGGCCGGACTGCGCCGCGCGGCGGCCGAAGGGGAGGGCGGCCCCGCCGCCGTGCGGGCCATGGGCATGCACCTGGCCAAGCTGCGGCGCACCCTGACCCTGGCCCAGAGCGGCGCCTCGCTGGCCGAGGCGGCCAAGTCGTCCGGCGTGTTCTGGAAGAACGAGCGCGAGTTCCTGCGCCAGGCCCGGGCCTGGACGCTGGAGCATCTGCTCACCCTGCATCCCGAGGTGCTGGCGGCGGACCTCGCCTGCAAGACCGCTGGCTCGCCCGATCATCTGTTGGCGGAGCGTCTGGCGTTGACGATCGCCGGTCGGGCGAGGCGGCTCGGGCTCTGACGCCGAACGTCTGAAAAACGGCCGAAATTATCTCAATGATTTCCGTGGGTTAAAATCCAGGATTTGAAAATCGGCTCTGTGGCGAAATAAGCCGTCTTCGGCGCACTCGGCTACGGCTCCCGGCGGCTCACGCGCCCCTCGTCAGGCGGCGGCAGAGGTCGTCCAGCTGCTCGAGCGTGGCGTAGCGGATGCGCAGCTCGCCCACGCCGCCGCGATCACGGATCTCGACGTCCAGGCCCAGCACCTCCGACAGGTCGCTCTCGAGCGCGGCCGTGTCGTGATCCCGGGCGACCTTGGCGGCGGCGCCGGGGGTCATCGACTTCTTCTCCGACGCGCCACGCTTCACCAGCGCCTCGGTGTCGCGGACATTGAGGCCGCGGGCGATAACCTCCTGCGCCAACGCCAGCGGGTTCATCGACCCGACCAGAGCCCGGGCGTGACCGGCGGTCAGCTGACCCTCGGCGAGCAGGGTCTGGACTTCGAGCGGCAGGCTGAGCAGCCGCAGCGCGTTGGCCACATGCGGCCGGCTCTTGCCGACGACGCGGGCGACGTCGTCCTGGGTGCGGCCGAACCGGTCCATCAGGGCGCGGTAGCTCAGCGACTCCTCGATCGGCCCCAGATCCGCCCGCTGGACGTTCTCGATGATGGCGATCTCGAGGACCTGCTGGTCGTCGAGGTCCCGCACCAGGGCCGGCATGGCCTTGAGCCCCGCCTGCTGCGCCGCGCGCCAGCGGCGCTCGCCGGCGACCAGCTGGTATTGGCCCGGCGCGTCCGGCGCGGGACGCAGCAGAACCGGCTGCAGGACGCCCTTCTCGCGGATCGAATCGGCCAGCTCGGCGATCTCGGCCTCGCCGAACCGGCGGCGCGGCTGGTCCGGATTGCGCCGGATCAGCTCGATCGGAATCTCGCGCGCGCCGGCGGCGTCGCCTGCGGCGGCGGGATTTTCCGCATCGGACTCGCCCAGCAGGGCGGACAGACCCCGACCCAGACCCCTGCGACCTTCGGCCATCGACGACATCTTTCCGTTCATGCCGCGGCGCGGCGCCGCTGGCGTTCGCGCCCGACGACTTCGCGGGCGAGCTTGAGGTAGGCCTGCGATCCGGCGCACTTCAGGTCGTAGATCAGGACCGGCTTGCCGAACGAGGGGGCTTCGGAGACCCGTACATTGCGCGGTATGACCGTCTCGTAGACCTTGTCGCCGAAATGACCGCGCACATCGCGCGCGACCTGCTCCGACAGGCTGTTGCGGCGATCGTACATGGTCAGCACCACGCCCTGGATCTCCAGCGACGGGTTCAGGCTGCCGCGCACCAGCTCGACCGTGCGCATCAGCTGGGTCAGGCCTTCGAGGGCGAAGAACTCGCACTGCAACGGCACGAACACCGCGTCCGAGGCCGTCATGGCGTTGACGGTCAGCAGGTTCAGCGACGGCGGGCAGTCGATCAGCACATAGCTGTAGGTCCCCGCCGCCCGCAGCCGCTCCATGGCGTCGCGCAGGCGGTAGGACCGGCGGGCCTGCTGGCCGAGCTCCAGCTCCACGCCCGACAGGTCGGCGTCCGAGGCGATCAGATCCAGGCCGGGCAGGGCCGTATGAATGGCCGCCTCGGTGATCGGGGTATCGCCCATCATCACGTCGTAGAGCGTCACCTTGCGCTGCTGGCGCGGCACGCCCAGGCCGGTGGAGGCGTTGCCCTGGGGATCGGCGTCGATCAGCAGCACCCGCTCGCCAACAGCCGCCAGGGCGGTGCCCAGGTTGATCGCCGTGGTCGTCTTGCCCACGCCGCCCTTCTGGTTGGCGATGGCCAGGACGCGCATGGGCTTTTGGCTGTCAGGCACGGGCCAGGGACTCCACATCGACAATCCGTCCCCGGCCGTCACTCAGGCTGGGGATCAGCCGCGCCTTGATCGTCCAGGACGTCGCGGCCTCGTTCAGTTCCGTTACCACATCCTGCCCCTTGAGGAACAACCCGCGAGCCCCGCGCTGAAAGTAGGGCCGGGCATACCCGAGCAGTCTGACCATCGGCGCACAAGCCCGGGCGGTGACGATATCCACAGTCAGCGACAGGTCCTCCGCGCGGGCGTTGTGAATCTCGACCGGCAGGGCCAGTTCCCGGGCGACCTCGCCCAGGAAACGGCAGCGTTTGGCCATGCTCTCCACCAGATGGACCTTCGCGCCGGGGGTGTCCTTGAGCAGGATCGCCAGCACCAGGCCGGGAAAACCGGCGCCAGCGCCAAGATCGGCCCAGATCCTCGCCTCGGGAGCCAGGCGCAACAGCTGGGCGCTGTCCCAGGCGTGGCGGTTCCAGAAATCGGGCAGGGTGGCCGGCCCGACGAGGTTCATCACCGCGTTGCCGGCCTCAAGCATCTCCCGGAAGCGCGCCAGATCAGCCATCTGGGCGTCGGTCGCGCCCGTCAGGGCCTGGAACTGGGCGGCGTCCTGCACCGCGATGACCGCCTCAGGCGGCGCGGGGACGTCGGACATGGGCGAGCAGGGCGGTCAGTGCGCCGGGCGTGACGCCCTCGATGCGCGCGGCCTGGCCAAGAGTCAGGGGCCGGACGGCGGTCAGCTTGTCGCGGACCTCGTTGGACAGGCCGCCGACCGCGCCATAGTCCAGATCGCCCGGCAGGCGCAGGGCCTCATCGCGGCGGAAGGCGTCCACATCGGCCTGCTGTCGATCGAGATAACCGGCGTAGGCCGCATCAATCTCGATCTGCTCGCGGACCTCGGGGGCCCAGGCGGCCAGTTCGGGCCAGATCAGGGCCAGCCGGTCCAGGTCGATGTCCGGATAGGCGATCAGCTGCAGCACATTGCGGCGCTGGCCGTCGGCCTTGACGGCCAGGCCGGCCTTCTCGGCGGCGGCGGGCGTCAGAGTCAGGGACCGGGCCAGCGCGCGGGCCTCGGCCAGCGCCCGTTGTTTCACGTGAAACACCGCCGCCCGCTCCGGGCCGACGCAGCCGAGCTCGATCCCGCGCGCCGTTAGCCGCTGGTCGGCGTTGTCCGCCCGCAGAGTCAGGCGGAACTCGGCCCGGCTGGTGAACATGCGATAGGGCTCGGTCACGCCGCGCGTCACCAGGTCGTCGATCAGCACGCCGATATAGGCCTCGTCGCGGGCGAAGGTCGCGGGCTCGGCGCCGGATGCCGCGCGGGCGGCGTTCAGTCCGGCCACCAGCCCCTGCGCCCCGGCTTCCTCATAGCCCGTCGTCCCGTTGATCTGGCCCGCCAGATACAGGCCCAGCAACCGCTTGACCTCCAGCGTCGGAAACAGTTCGCGCGGATCGACATAGTCGTACTCGATCGCATAGCCGAACCGGCGGACCTCGACATGCTCCAGCCCGACGATCGTGCGCAGGAACAGCAGCTGGGCCTCTTCGGACACCGAGGTCGAGACGCCGTTGGGATAGACCGTGTCGTCGTCCAGCCCCTCCGGCTCAAGGAAGATCTGGTGGCTGGCCTTGTCAGCGAAGCGGACGACCTTGTCCTCGATCGAGGGGCAGTAGCGCGGGCCGCGCCCGGTCACCCGACCGCCGTAGACCGCCGATTCCGTCAGGCGGTCGGCGATGATCCGGTGGGTCTCCGCGTTGGTCCAGGTGATGCCGCACGGGATCTGCGGCACGGTGATCTCGCGGTTGAGGAAGGAGAAGGGGATCGGCGCCTCGTCGGCCGCCTGCATCTCCAGCCGGTCCCAGGCGATGGTCGATCCGACCAGCCGCGCCGGTGTGCCCGTCTTCAGCCGGCCCATGTCGAGACCCAGGCTGTACAGACGGTCGGCCAGGCCGATCGCCGGCGCGTCGCCCACCCGGCCGGCCGGAATGCGCTTTTCGCCGAGGTGGATCACGCCCTTGAGGAAGGTGCCCGTGGTCAGCACCACCCTTGGCGCAGCATAGGTCTGGCCCGACCCGCCGACGGCCCCGGTCAGCACGCCATCCGCGTCGAGGACGAGGTCCTCGACCGCATCGGCGATGATCTCGAGATTGGCCTGGCCGGCCAGTTCGGCCTGCATGGCCTCGCGATAGAGCTTGCGGTCTATCTGGGCGCGGGGGCCGCGCACCGCCGGGCCCTTGGAACGGTTGAGCATGCGGAACTGGATGCCGGCCTTGTCGGCCATCCGGCCCATCAGGCCGTCCAGCGCGTCGATCTCGCGGACCAGATGGCCCTTGCCCAGACCGCCGATGGCCGGATTGCAGCTCATCTCGCCGATGGTCTCGATCTTGTGCGTCAGCAGCAGAGTGCGCGCGCCGAAGCGGGCCGACGCCGCCGCGGCCTCGCAGCCGGCATGGCCGCCGCCGATCACGATCACATCCCAGGCGCGGGTCATCTCAAGCGGTCTCAAAGGCGAACGCCCCCGGCGGGCGGGGGCGATTGGGGGTCTCATATAGCGGAATATGGGCGGGATCGGGAGTCCCTGCGTGGTTCGAGACGCGGACCTGAAGGTCCGCTCCTCACCATGACGAACAGGGTTGAGGCCCACCCCTCAACGTCATCCTGAGGAGCGAGCCTCGGGCGAGCGTCTCGAAGGACGCACCCTCAGTGTTTCACGTGAAACACCTACTTGCCGATGCAGAAGCTCGCGAACACCCGGTCGAGCACCGCCTCGGGATCCAGATGGCCGGAGATCCGTTCCAGCGCCCGGGCGGCCAGCCGGACATCCTCGGCCGCCAGCTCCGGCTCGGGCTGGGCGAGGGCGCGCGCCACCCGTTCGGCGGCTTCCTTCAGGCTCTCGGCGTGACGCAGCCTGGTCGCCGCCGGGAATTCGGCGCCGGAGAGGGCCGCGGCCACCCGCTCCTCCAGCCAGAGTCGAAGTCCGGCGATGTCCGCGTTCGAGGTCGCGGATACCGCCAGCGCCTCGATCCCCACGGCCCGCGCGGCGGCCGCGTCGGTCCCCGGCGTCAGGTCGCTCTTGTTGAGCACCAGCAGATCGTTCGGCCTCGCCATGCCCGCCGCCTCCCGCCAGTGGCCGTCGGACGCCGAGGCGTCGATGATCCAGAGGCGGAGATCGGCGTCCTCGGCCCAGGCGCGGGCGCGGCGCACGCCCTCGGCCTCGATAACCTCGACGGTGTCGCGCACGCCGGCCGTATCGGCCAGCAGGGCCTTGTAGCCGGCCAATACGAGGGGGATCTCGATGACATCGCGGGTCGTGCCCGGCATGGCCGTGACGATCGCCGCGTCGCGCCCGGCCAAGGCATTGAGCAGGCTGCTCTTGCCGGCGTTGGGCGCGCCGATCAGGGCGATGCGGAAGCCCTCCCGCACGCGGCGACCCCGGTCGGCATCGGCCAGAGCGGCCTCCAGCTCATCGAGAAGCGCCCGCAGATGGGGCCGGGCCCGCGCCGCGACGTCCTCCGGCAGGTCTTCATCCGGGAAATCGACAGCCGCCTCGAGCCCCGCCAGGGACTCGACGAGCAACTCGCGCCAGGCCTCGTACCGCCGGCTCAGACCCCCGCCCAGCTGGTCCAGCGCCTGGCGGGCCTGGGCCGCGGTCTCGGCATCGACCAGATCGGCGACAGCCTCGGCCTGGGCCAGGTCCAGCCGGCCGTTCTGGAAGGCGCGGCGCGTGAACTCGCCCGGCTCGGCCAGTCGTGCACCGAGGTGAGACAGCGCGCTGATCGCCGCCTCGACCACGGCCTGGCCGCCATGCAGGTGCAGTTCGGCGCAATCCTCGCCGGTGTAGCTGGCCGGGCCCGGAAACCACAGGACCAGGGCCTCGTCGATCAGCGCCCCGCCGATATCCCTCAACCGGCGCAGGGACGCCCGGCGCGGCGCGGGACGCCCGCCGGCCAGCGCCGTCAGCAGATCGCCCGTTCCCGGCCCCGAGACCCGCACCACGGCCAGGGCCGCGCGGCCGGGCGCGGTGGCCGGGGCGAAGATGGTGTCCGTCATTCCGGCGGCTTGGTCCCGAAGGCCGTGCCGCTGGCGGCGGCCGTCATCAGCTTGCGGAACTGCTCGGTCGCGCCGGTGCCGAAGCTCATCCAGCTCTTCATCAGCTCTTCCGGCGCCAGGGCAGCCATGTTGGTGTCCATGCGTTTCTTCATCTCCTCGACCAGATGGTCGTTCAGCCCGCTGACGTCGGGCAGGCCCAGAAAGGTGCGGGCTTCCACCGGGTCGCATTCGATGTTGATCGTGACCTTCATGGGTCTTCCTTGATGTCGCCGCCCACGACTTTGTTATGGGCGAACGCGGGTCCGGCGCGGTAACACCCGGCGCAACAGACGGGAGACTACGACGATGAGCGGAGAACACCTCACCATCAAGACGCCGGACGGCGCGTTTTCGGCCTATGTCGCCCGGCCCGCGGCGGCCAAGGCTCCGGCCGTGGTGGTGATCCAGGAAATCTTCGGCGTCAACGCCGTGATGCGCGAGACCACCGACTGGCTGGCGTCGCGGGGCTACCTGGCCATCTGCCCCGACCTGTTCTGGCGCATCGAGCCGGGCATCGACATCAGCGACAAGACCAAGGCCGAATGGGATCGCGCCTTCGAACTGTTCGGCCTGTTCAACGCGGAGACCGGCGTGGCCGACATCGCCGCGACCATCGCCGCCATCCGCGCCGACACCGGCTGCAATGGCAAGGTCGGCGCGGTCGGCTACTGTCTGGGCGGCAAGATGGCCTATCTGACCGCCGCCCGCACCGACGTCGATGCCTCCGTCTCCTACTACGGCGTCGGCATCGACTCCCTGACCGGCGAGGCCGCGACGATCAAAAGGCCCCTGCTGATGCACATCGCCGGCGAGGACGGGTTCGTGCCCAGGGAAGCCCAGGCGGCGATCCACGCGGCGCTCGACAGCAACCCGCTGATCACCCTTCACGACTACCCGCGTCGCGACCATGCCTTCGCCCGCCAGGGCGGCGAACACTACGACGCGGCGGACGCGGGCAGGGCCAACGACCGCACCCTGGCCTTCTTCAAAGCGAACCTCGCCTGATGCTGGCGATCCAGGCGACCCGCGCCGGCGGCCCCGAGGTGCTCGAGGCCGTCGATCTGCCGATCCCGACGCCGGGACCGGGCGAGATCCTCATCCGCCAGGAGGCGATCGGCCTCAACTTCATCGACACCTACCAGCGCACCGGCCTCTACCCGGTGAAGTTCCCGGCCGTGCTCGGCCTGGAAGGGGCAGGGATCGTCGAGACGGTCGGCGAGGGCGTCACACGCTTCGTCCCGGGTGATCGCGCGGCCTATGGCAACGGCCCGCTCGGCGGCTACGCCGAGTATCAGGTCGTGCCGGCCGGTCGCGCCGTGAAGATCCCCTCGAGTACCGACAGCCGCACCGCCGCGGCGGCCATGCTCAAGGGCATGACGGCCGAGTTCCTGCTGCGCCGTTGCTACACGGTGAAGAAGGGCGAGGCCGTGCTGATCCACGCCGCGGCCGGCGGCGTCGGCACGATCCTGACCCAATGGGCCAAGGCCCTCGGCGCGACGGTCATCGGCACGGCCGGCTCGGCCGAAAAGGCGGCCCTGGCCAGGGACCACGGCGCCGACGAGACCATCCTCTACCGCGAGGAGGACGTCGCGGCCCGGGTCCGGGCGATCACCGGCGGGGCGGGCGTGCGCGTGGTCTACGACGGCGTCGGCGCGGCGACCCTGGAGGGCAGCCTGGCCAGCCTCGGCCGGCGCGGCATGCTGGTCAGCTACGGCAACGCCTCGGGGCCCGCTCCGGCCGTCGAGCCGCTGCGCCTGTCACGCGGCGGATCGCTGTTCCTGACCCGGCCGACCCTGTTCGACTATGTCGTCACCACCGAGGAGCTCGACGAAAGCGCCGGCGCCCTGTTCGAGGTGATCAACTCCGGCGCCGTGAAGATCGGCGTCGGCCAGACCTTCCCGCTCAGTCAGGCCCGCCAGGCCCACGAGGCGCTGGAAGGTCGCGAGACCACGGGATCGACGCTACTGATCCCGTAGGGGCATTCTCCGCCCGGGATCAGGTCTGGGCCGCGGCCGCCTGGAACGCCGGCCGGGCCGACAGCCGCGCGAAATAGGCGGCGGTGTTCGGGCCGTAATCGCCGGCGACGCGCAGCATGCCGCCGAGGTTCAGGGCGTAGACCACCGAGACGTCGGCCAGGGTGAAACGGTCGCCAGCCAGATACTCGCGGCCTTCGAGACGGGCCTCGACCAGGGCCAGACGCTCGAACAGGCTCGCCTTGGCCTCGGCCAGCGCCTTGGCGTCACGCGTTTCCTCCGGGCCGAAGGTGTTGCGCACCATGGTTCCCAGCGGCGGCATCAGGGTCGCTTCGCCGTACCAGAGCCACTGCAGATAGTCGGCCCGGCCCGGCTGGCCGGCGGTGATGGCCAGATCGCCGCCGCTCTTCTCGTTGACGTACTCGCAGGCGCCGACCGACTCGAACAGCTTGGTGTCGCCATCGATCAGGGTCGGAATCTGGCCCAGCGGATTGATGTGCAGATAGTCCGGTTGGGCCTGCTTCGGCGGAAACTGCACCCGCACCGGCTCATACGGCGCGTTCAGCTCCTCCAGCGTCCAGAGGATGCGCAGCGAGCGCGCGAACGGCGCGAAATAGACCTTCATCATGAGATGGTTCTCCCTGGACCTGGCGGCCGGGAGGCTAGCGCGCCGGCCGGCGGTCAAGAAGGCAGGATACTCCAACGCGCTTCATCTTCCCAGTAGCGGGAGATACCCGCCGGCGCAAAATGCCCGTCAAGACATCAGGGCAGGTGTGTCGAACCCGCTTCCTCTCCCGGAGGGAGAGGTGGCCCGGCAGCGCCGGGTCGGAGAGGGAAGACCTGCTGGTTGCCCGGTTCGGGGTTGCTTCCGCCGCGATTGGCGCATCCCTCTCCACCACCCTCCGGGTGGTCCCCCTCTCCCTCCGGGAGAAGAGCTCCTTTAAGTGTTCATCGACTGGAAGAAGTCGCCATTGTTCTTCGACTGGCGCAGCTTGTCCATCAGGAACTCGATCGCGTCCTGGGCGCCCATCGGGTTGAGGATCCGGCGCAGAACATAGGTCTTCTGCAGCTGGTCCTTCGGGGTGATGAGCTCTTCCTTGCGGGTGCCCGACTTGAGGATGTCGATAGCCGGGAAGATGCGCTTGTCGGCGACCTTGCGGTCGAGAATGATTTCGCTGTTACCCGTGCCCTTGAACTCTTCGAAGATCACCTCGTCCATCCGCGAGCCCGTGTCGATCAGGGCCGTGGCGATGATCGTCAGGGAGCCGCCTTCCTCCACATTGCGGGCGGCGCCGAAGAAGCGCTTGGGCCGCTGCAGGGCGTTGGCGTCGACGCCGCCGGTCAGCACCTTGCCCGACGAGGGGACAACCGTGTTGTAGGCGCGGCCCAGGCGGGTGACCGAGTCCAGCAGGATGATCACGTCGCGCTTGTGCTCGACCAGGCGCTTGGCCTTTTCGATGACCATCTCGGCCACGGCCACGTGGCGGGTCGCCGGCTCGTCGAAGGTCGAGGAGATGACCTCGCCCTTCACGGTGCGCTGCATGTCGGTGACTTCTTCGGGCCGCTCGTCGATCAGCAGCACGATCAGGTAGCATTCGGGATGATTGGCGGCGATCGACTTGGCGATGTTCTGCAGCATCACCGTCTTGCCGACCCTGGGCGGGGCGACGATCAGGCAGCGCTGGCCTTTGCCGAGCGGGGCGACGATGTCGATGATCCGGCCCGAGCGGTCCTTCAGCGTCGGATCCTCGATTTCCATGGTCAGCCGCTCTTCGGGATACAGCGGCGTCAGGTTGTCGAAGTGGACCTTGTGGCGGACGTTCTCGGGCGTCTCGAAATTGATCTGCTCAACGGTGGTCAGGGCGAAGTAGCGCTCACCTTCGCGCGGCGCGCGGATGGCGCCCACGACGCTGTCGCCGGTGCGGATGCCGAACTTCCGGATCTGCGAGGGGCTGACGTAGATGTCGTCGGGGCCGGGCAGGTAGTTGGCTTCCGGCGAGCGCAGGAAACCGAAGCCGTCGGGCAGGACTTCCATGGTGCCCGATCCCGAGATCTCGACGCCTTCCTCGGCGACGGTCTTGAGGATCGCGAACATCATGTCCTGCTTGCGCATGGAGTTGGCGTTCTCGACCTCGAGCTTCTCGGCCAGCGCCAGCAGGTCGGCCGGGGATTTCTCCTTCAGCTCCTGCAGCGACATGCGCGTCAGGCCCAGCTCGGCCACGGCGGCGGCGATCTCGGAGCCTTCGCCGTCGGCGGCGTTCTCGGCGGCCTCGGCCGCGGCTTCGGCGACCTCGTCGGGCGTGGCGACCTCGACGGTGGTATCGACGTCGGTTTCGGAGGACTGGGTGGTGTCTTCGGACATGGATGGACTCTGGGCGTGCGGGCGCTGGGGCCCGTCTCTGGAAACTGGCGCCGGGCTGGGGACCTTATAAGGTCCCGGTGCGGCGATGGATCGCGCCTCGGGAGGCGCGGGCAGTCGTTATGGGGGGCCGTCCCATGGGCGCTCCGTCGATCGGGCGCGGGTCCGGCGAAAAGGCGGGAACGCCGAAGCAATCGCCCGACGTCTGGGCAAGGGGAACCACACTGGCCCCCCGCCGTCAAGGAATCCGTTGACGCGGCGGGCGGTTCTAGCGGGCCAGAAACTCGGTGGTGACGGCCAGGACCATGATGATCGCCGCCAGAAAGGGCAGCTCATTGGTCATGCGCCAGAACTTCGCCGAGCGGGTGTTGGTCCCGGCGGCGAACGTCCTGCGGGCCCCGGCGAGGAAGCCGTGCCAGCTGGTCAGGAACAAGACGCCGGCCAGCTTGACCCACATCCACGGCTGGCCGAGCACGTCGGGCCGGGCCGCCATCAGGCTCAGGCCCAGCAGCCAGGCCAGGACCATCGCCGGGTTGATGATGATCCGCAGGAGCTTGCGCTCCATGGTCTGGAACGTCACGTCCAGCTCGGACCCGGCGGTGGTCCCGGTGTGATAGACGTAGAGCCTGGGCAGATAGAGCATCCCGGCCATCCAGGCGATCACCGCGATGATGTGCAGCCCGCGCAGCAGGTCGTAGTGGTTGGCGAACCAGGTCATGGCAGCTCTCCTTTCCGCCGCGGGCAGGTGAACCCGTCTGGGCAGGTCCAGGCTGAGCCGGCGCAGATGTCTTCGCCCTGCTTTAGGGCCTGAACGACGCTTCGGGCGAGACCCGTGATGAAGTCGGGAACCGTCGTTGGCGTCGGAACGCGCGTGTATGACGGACAGCCATTTTCGACCGCCAGCGCGGCATACTCGTGATCGAGCTCGACCAGCGTCTCGATGTGTTCGGACACGAAGGCGATCGGCGCGACGACCAGCGAAAGCCCCTCACGGGACGCCTGGATAGTGGCCGCGTCAGTCGATGGGCCGATCCATTTCATCGGCCCGACCCGGCTCTGGTAGGAGACCTGCCAATCCGGGAGGCCGGGAAGACGCTCCGCGATCGCCGCCGCAGTCGCCTCGACCTGCGCCTGGTAGGGGTCGCCGGCCTTGATCACGCTTTCGGGCAGGCCGTGGGCGGAAAACAGCAACCGAACGGGTGACGGGCTTCCTGCGGCCTCCCATGCGGCCTGGATCCCGTCAGCGTACGCTTTAACGAAGCCCGCTTCGACCGGGTAGCAGCAAACCGCTCGGGTCCGCCGAGGAACGGGCGGGTTCCAGTATGACGCGTTCCAGGCGTCTTTCCTGAGCGGATTCCAGGCGTGCGTTTTTCGCCACGCCTTGAGAGACGACGCCGTGGTGGTGGTTGAGTACTGCGGGTACAGCGGGAGAAGAACAACCTCCTCAGGCTGGAAGGCGGAGACGTCCCGCGCTGCTTCGCCTGTCAGCGGATGCCAATGGCGCATGGCCACAAAACAGCGGGCGACGTGGCCTGGCAGCTGTTCCACCAATGCAACCTCAAGTGCCGCCGCCTGCTTATGCGTCTCTGGCAGCAGCGGCGAGGCGCCGCCCATCAGGGCGTAGTTGGCTTTGGCAGCCGCCTCCCGCCGACTGGAGATGAGCGCAGCGAGCGGCCTGCGCAGAAACCACGGAAGACGAATGATCGCCGGGTCGTTGAACAGGTTGAACAGAAACGGCCGCACCGCGTCCGGACCATCCGGCCCGCCGAGGTTGAACAGGACAACCGCGACCCGGCGTCGGCTCATCCCCCGGTGATCCGCTTCAACACCCGTTCCACATGCGGGATCGGGGTGTCGAGGATGATGCCGTGGCCAAGATTGAAGATGTACGGCCCGTCGCTCCACTGCTCCAGCAGCTCGTCCACCCGGCGATCCAGCGCGGCCCCGCCGGCGCGCAGCAGCAGCGGGTCGAGCGCCCCCTGGATGGCGCAGCGTTCCTGAATGCTTTTGCCCAGTTCCGCCGAAGCGGCGGTGTCGAGCGCCACGGCATCGACGCCCACCGTGTCGGCATAGTGCCGCGCCAGGCTGCCGGCCCCGCGCGGGAAGCCGATCACGGGCGCCACCACGTCCAGCCCGGCCAGGCCGTCGAGGATCGCCCGGTGCGGCTTGCAGACCAGCCGCTCGAACAGATCCTCGGGCAGGCCCTCGGCCCAGCTCTCGAACAGCTTCAGCACCTGGGCCCCGGCATCGACCTGCATGGCTAGGTAGCGGACCGTCGCCTGGACGAGAATGTCGAGCAGCCGGTCCATCTCGGCCGGATGTTCGTAGGCGAAGGTGCGGGCCTTGCTGCGGTCCGAGGAACCGCCTTCGATCATGTAGGTGGCCACGGTCCAGGGCGCGCCGGCAAAGCCGATCAGCGCCCGCTCAGGCTCCAGCGCGGCCCGTACCCGGGTCAGGGTCTCCCCGACCGGCAGCAGCTTGAAGGTCGAGCCCTCGATCTCGCCGGCCAGCCGGTCCAGGTCGGGCAGGGCGCCGAGCCTGGGGCCCTCGCCAGCCTCGAACCAGACCTCCTGGCCAAGCGCCTGGGGCAGCAGCAGGATGTCGGCGAACACGATGGCCGCGTCGAACGGAAACCGGCGCAACGGCTGCAGGGTCGCCTCCGCCGCCTTTTCCGGATTCAGGCAGAAGCTGATGAAGTCGGGCGTCGTCGCCCGCAGCGCGCGGTATTCAGGCAGATACCGTCCGGCCTGGCGCATGAACCAGACGGGCGGGCGCTCCAGCGTCTCGCCATCGAGCACGCGCAGCAGGCTTGGGATCACAGGTTGGGTCATCGGGCGTCTTGATAGGCCACGTGGCCGGGGAGGCAAGTCCACCGCCCCTCTTTCATTCCTTAATAAGAGATTAAGAAGGATGGGGTGGAGGAAGTAGGGCCGGGGCGCCGCGTGGATAGACGTCCGACCTGGGCAGGGATTCAGCGTCCGGACCCGTGCCGTGCCCCGTCTTTTCCCCAGCTGAAAAGCCGTTGTGTGGATAGCGGGGACAACCGCCAAAGCCCTCGGAAATCCTTAATGAAAGGTTAAGACGGTCCTGAGGAAAAGAACGCCGCGATCCGCTGTTCGTTAGACCATGGGGATGAATGGCGGCGCCCAGGCCGGCCGTGGCGAGCCGTCTGGGGACGGTCATACCGCAATCAGGGCCGGTCATCCCCGTGGCGCCCAGCCTGGCCCTACCGGGTTCGAACCCTGTGTATGCAGGCCCAAACGGCGCCCCGTGTGGTTAAGGCTTCGTTAACGGCCTATCCACAGGCTTGGTCCTCGGCCCCGCGGCGCCCTATGGAGAAGGCGATGACCGCTGCGACCCGCCTGGCGACCTATTTCCATATCCATCTCGTGTCCGACTCCACGGGCGAGACGCTGAACGCCATGGCCCGGGCGGTCTGCGCCCGGTTCACCGACATCCTGCCGATCGAGCACATCTACGCCCTGGTCCGTTCGACCCGCCAGCTGGAGCGGGCGCTGGAGGAGATCGCCGGCTCGCCCGGCGTGGTCATGCATACGATCATCGATCCGGCCCTGCGCGCGGCGCTGGAAGAGGGCTGCCGCCGCCACGAGATCCCCTGTATCGCGGCGCTCGATCCCGTGGTCGCGGCCATGTCCCGCTATCTCGGCGCGCCCATCTCCAGCCGGGTGGGCGCCCAGCACACGCTGGACACCGACTATTTCAACCGCATGGAAGCGCTGAACTACGCCATGGGCCACGACGACGGCCAGGGCGGGCAGGACCTGGAGCAGGCCGATGTGGTGCTGGTCGGGGTCTCGCGCACCTCCAAGACGCCGACCTGCATCTATCTGGCTCATCGCGGCGTGCGCGCGGCAAATCACCCGCTGGTGCCCGGCGCGCAGCTGCCGCCGGCCCTGACCAACCTGAAGAACACGCTGATCGTCGGCCTGATCGCTTCGCCCGACCGGCTGATCCAGATCCGTCGCAACCGCCTGCTGTCGCTGAACGAACAGCGCGAAAGCACCTATGTCGATCAGGACGCCGTGCGCGAGGAAATCATCGCCGCCCGGCGGCTGTTCGAGCGCATGGGCTGGCCCGTGATCGACGTAACCCGCCGCTCGGTCGAGGAGACGGCCGCGGCGATCATCAACCTGCTGTCCGGCGGCCGCGGCCAGGTGGAGGTGCTCGGATGACCCGGGTGATCCTCGCTTCGGGCAGCAAGGCGCGGGCTCAGGTGCTGGCTGGCGCCGGCGTGGTCTTCGAGGTGGCCATCGCCGGCGTCGATGAGGGGGCGATGAAGGCCGGGCTGCTGGCCCAGGGCGCCGGCCCGCGCGAGGTGGCGGACGCCCTGGCGGAGCTGAAGGCCGTGCGGGTCTCGCGCAAACATCCTGGCGCGCTGGTCATCGGCGCCGACCAGACGCTGGATCTCGAGGGGCAGTTGTTCGACAAGGCCGAGACCCTGGCCGAGGCGCGCGACCGTCTGGTCCACCTGCGCGGCAAGACCCACAAGCTGCATTCGGCCGTGGTCGTCGCCCGCGACGGCGAAGCGATCTGGCGCGAGATTCCGGCCGCCCGCCTGACCATGCGGCCGTTCACCGACGCCTTCCTCGATGATTTTCTGGCTCGGGGCGGCAACGGACTGCTGGGCTCGGTCGGCTGCTACCGGCTGGAGGACGACGGGGTGCAGCTGTTCTCGCGCATCGACGGCGACTATTTCACCATCCTGGGGCTGCCGCTGATGGGCCTGCTGGACCTGCTGCGCCGCTACGGAGCCTTGCCGCTATGAGCGCGATCACGGGCGCGGCCATGGTCGCCGGGATCATCGGCCGGCCGGTCACCCATTCGCTGAGCCCGGTGCTACACAACGCCTGGATCGAGGCGGCGGGCCTCAACGCCGTCTATGCGCCGCTGGCGCCGACGGCGGACGGTTTCCGCGCCCTGGTCGAGGGCCTGCGCGGCGGCGTGATCCGCGGCGTGAACGTGACGATCCCGTTCAAGCAAGAGGCGCTGGCCGCCGCCGACGCCGCCAGCGACCGCGCCCGGTTGGCCGGGGCCGCCAATCTGCTGCTGTTCCGCGAGGATGGCTCCATCTTCGCCGACAATACCGACGGCCTGGGCATGCTGGCCGCGCTGGCCGTCCAGGCGCCGGGGTTCGATGCGAGAACCGGGCCGGCCGTGATTCTTGGCGCCGGCGGCGCGGCCCGCGGCGCGGCGGCGGCCCTGTTCCTCGCCGGCGCGCCGGAGATCCGCATCGTCAACCGCACCGCCGACCGGGCCGAGGCCCTGGCCCGCGACATCGGCCGGACGGTGAAGGCCGTTTCCGCTGATGACGCGCTCGCCGGCGTCAACCTGATCGTCAACGCCACGTCACTGGGCCTGGGCGGCGGGCCGGGCCCGGACATCGACCTGGCGACCGCGCCGACATCGGCCGTGGTGTTGGACATGGTCTACAAGCCGCTGCGCACCGCGTTCCTGGGCCGCGCGGCCGGTCTCGGCCTGCGCACGGTCGATGGGCTGGAGATGCTGATCCGCCAGGCGGTCCCCAGCTTCGAGGCCTTTTACGGCCAGCCGCCGCCCGCCGGCGTCGATGTCCGCGCGCTGGCCCTGGCGGCCGTGGGAGAAACGGCATGATCACCGTTGGCCTGACCGGCTCCATCGGCATGGGCAAATCGACCACCGCGGCCATGTTCGCCGCCGAAGGCGTGCCGGTCTACGACGCCGACGCCGAGGTTCACGCGCTGTACGCCAGGGGCGGCGCGGCCGTCGCGCGGATCGAGGCGGCCTTTCCCGGCGTGGTCGTCGATGGGGCGGTCGATCGCGCGCTGCTGAGCCAGCGGGTCCTGGGCAAGCCGGACGAACTCAAGCGGCTGGAAGCCATCGTCCACCCCCTGGTCGGCGAGAGTCGCGTCGGTTTCTTCCAGAAGGCCGTGGCGGCCGGCGCCGACATCGTCATCCTCGACATCCCGCTGCTGTTCGAGACCGGCGGCGAGACGCGCATGGACGCCGTGGTCGTCGTCTCCGCCCCCCCCGATATCCAGCGCCAGCGCGTGCTGGCCCGGCCTGGCATGGACGAGGCCAAGCTCGACGCCATCCTCGCCCGGCAGACCGCCGACGCGGAAAAGCGCGCGCGCGCCCACTTCGTCATCGACACGGGCCAGGGCCTCGACCATGCTCGCGCCCAGGTCCGCGACGTGCTGGCGCGGCTGCGGTCTGGACCGCTGGACGCGCCGTCCGAACCGGGCCAATGAGAAGGCCATGGCGCGTCATATAGTCCTCGACACCGAGACCACGGGCCTCGATCCGCGAACCGGCCACCGGCTGATCGAAATCGCCTGCGTCGAGGTCGTGGACTACATACCGACGGGCAAATCGTTCCACGAATACGTTCATCCCGACCGCGAGATCGACCCGGACGCCGAGCGGGTGCACGGCATCAGCCTGGCCTCGCTGCACGGCAAACCGCGCTTCCCCGAGATCGTCGAGCGGTTCCTGGAATTCGTCGGCGAGGATCCGATCGTCGCCCACAACGCCCCGTTCGACCGGGGCTTCGTCAACGCCGAGCTGTCGCGCTGCGGCCTGGCGCCGACGCCGGACCACCAGTGGATCGACACCCTGGTTCTGGCCAAGAAGAAGTTTCCGGGGATGTACAACTCCCTGGACGCGCTCTGTAAGCGGATGAAGATCTCGCTGGCCGCCCGCGACAAGCACGGGGCCCTGATCGACGCCGAGCTGCTGGCGGCGGTCTATCTCGAACTGCAGGGTGGCAAGGAACGGGCGCTGGACCTGCATGCCGCCCCGGCCGCGCGCACCATCGGCCCCTCGACCCTGGCCGCGCCCTATGGCGCCCGGCCCCGGCCGCTGGCCCCGCGGTGCACGGTCGATGAGAGGACCGCGCACGAGCTGTTCGTGCGCGGGACCCTCAAGGACAAGGCCGTCTGGCTTAAATTCGGGCTCTGACCCGCCGGCTCAGGCGTTGCCGATGAAGCCGCTGTCGCCCTGGGCCTTGCGCGCGGCATAGACGCCGGCGAAGTCGATCGGATCCAGCTGGAACGGCGGGAAGCCGCCCTCGGCCGTGACGTCCGAGATCAGACGGCGGGCGAACGGGAACAGGTAGCGCGGGCATTCGATCATCAGCACCGCCTCCAGCTCCGTATCCGGCACGCCCGTGACCTGGAACAGGCCGCCGTAGAGCAGCTCGACATGGAAGGCCACCTGTTCGCCGCGCAGGGCGCGGGCCGACAGCTTCAGGTCCACTTCGAACAGGCCGTCGGGCCGGCCGCGGGCGCTCATTTCCACGCCGATGTCGATCTGCGGCTGCAGGCCCTGGCCGTCGGCGCGCAGCGATTCCGGCGCGTGCGGGTTCTCGAACGACAGGTCGCGGGTGAACTGCGCGAGGATGCGGAAACCGGGCTGGGAGATGTCGCCGCCGTTTTCGGCGCCGGAGGTGCTGGACGTGTCGCTCATGAGGAGATCGTGTTCCTGGACGTCATTCGGACGGGCGCCCGGCGTCAGCGGGCGGGACATGATGAAGGCGCGCTGCTATCACGCAGCCTTGGCCCGCGCAACGGCGGGCCCCTTACGCGGGCGTCAGCCTCGCCTATATTGCCCATTCATGACGTCAGCCGGCCGGTCCCTGCAGTGATAAATATCTTCGAACTCATCATCTTCGCCTTTTTCGCCGCCGTGGTGCTGTACCAGCTCTACGCCGTCCTCGGCCGCCGCATCGGCCGGCAGCCCGAGGACCAGCCGGCCCCGGTCCTGGCCGTGGAGGGCGACCAGCCCAACGCCCCCGAAGGACCCGGGATCGAGGGCGCGGACCTGTCGGGGCTTGCCGCCCTGCGGGCGAAAGACCCGGCGTTCGACGCGGCCCACTTCCTGGTCGGCGCGCGCCAGGCCTACGAGATGATCGTGATCGCCTTCGCCGCCGGCGACCATGCGACGCTGAAGAACCTGCTGTCGCCGGCCGTCGCCGAGAGCTTCGAGGCGGCCATCGCCACCCGCGAGGCCGAGGGCCGCACGGAGAAGATCGAGTTCCTGCACGCGCCGCGCGCGGATCTCGAGCGGATCGAGGTGGAAAGCGCCACGGCCCGCGCCGTCGTGCGGTTCCTGTCGGAATTCCGCTCGCGCACCAAGGGACCCGAAGGCGAGGCCGTCGATGACCGCCGCACGGCCGAACTGTGGACGTTCGAACGTAATCTTAACAGCCGCGACCCCAACTGGATGCTTGTTCACGTGGACGCCGCGGAGGCGTAATGCGACTTCGAGTCACCGGCGTCCTTCTCGCGCTGGCCCTGACGGCCTGTGCGACGCCGAAGGCGGGCGGCCCGCCGATCGTCACCCCGACACTTCCGCCGGCGGTCCCGCCTGTCGAGGTCCCGGTCGTTCCGCCGACCGCTCCGGTCACCTTCGCGACCCTGCCCGGCTGGAATGCCGAGGACCATCTGGCCGCGCTGAACGCCTGGCGCGCCACCTGCGGCGTGGCCCGCGACCCGGCCGCCACCGTCGTCTGTCGCCGCGCCAGGGCCCTGGGCAAGAGCGACGAGGCGGACGCGCGCCGCTTCATCGAAGCCAATTTCCGGCCCGAGCCGCTGCCTGACAGCGGCCTGCTGACGGCCTATTTCGCGCCGGTCTACGGGGCCAGCGCCCACCCGACGGCCGAGTTCACCGCGGCGGTTCGCGCCCGTCCCGCCGACCTTGTGACCACCGACCTCTCCGAGATCGATCCGACCGCCGGGCCGGGTCAGAAGCTGGTCGGGCGGGTGGAGGACGGCCGGATGGAGGCCTATCCCGACCGGCAGATTATCGAAACCGAGGACCTCGGCAAGCCGATCGCCTGGATGCGGCCCGAGGACCTGTTCTTCCTGCAGATCCAGGGGTCCGGCGTGCTGGTCTACCCCGACGGCTCGCGCAGGCGGGCCGCGTTCGCCGCCCACAACGGCCACCCGTTCGCCGGCATCGCCCGGCCGATGCGCGAACAGGGCCTGCTGAAGGACGCCGACACCTCGGGCGACGCGATCCGCGCCTGGCTGGCCGGCCATCGGGGGGCCGAGGCCGACGCGATCATGCGCCTCAACCCGCGCTACGTGTTCTTCAACCTGGTCGAGGACGATGATCGCGATCCCCCCGGAGCCGCGGGCGTCTCCCTGCCGCCGGGCCGGTCCATCGCCGTCGATACCAGCCGGCACGACATGGGCGAACTGTTCTGGATCGACGCCAGCGCCCCGGCGCTGACCGGGGCCTTTCTCGTCTACCGGCGGCTGGTCGTGGCGCTCGACACGGGCGGAGCGATCAAGGGCGAGGTGCGGGCCGACCTCTACATGGGCCGGGGCTCCGCCGCCGGCGCCGAGGCGGGCCGCGTGCGCCACGTGCTGAAGATGTACCGGCTCGTGCCCGTCGCCGCGCGGGGCTCCTGACGGCCGTGTCGCGCAAGCTGAAGCCGGACGAGGCGCATCTCTGGGGTCATGTGACCGCCACGGTGCGGCCGCTGCCCGGACGGCTGGCGCCGACCCTCAAGCCGCCCGCGATGGAGGCGGCGCCGGCTCATCTGCCATTGCCCGTGAAAGCCGCCGCCCAGAAGGCCAAACCGGCCCGGCCGCCCGAAACCATCGAGCCGGGCCGCCACAAACGCATCGTGCGCGGCCATGAGCCGCTGGAGGCGCGCATCGACCTGCACGGCATGACCCACGACCGCGCCCGGGCGGCGCTGGAGGCCTGGCTGTTGCGGATGTGGGACGAGGGCTGCCGCGAGGCGCTGGTGATCACCGGCAAGGGAACCCAGGGCGACGGCGTGCTGCGCCGGTTCACCCCCGAATGGCTGGCCGCCCCGCCCCTGCGGGCGATCGTCGCCGGGGTGTCGCAGGCTCACCGTCGGCATGGCGGCGAGGGCGCGCTGTATGTCGCGCTCAAGCGCAAGTCCCGGACCTGACCTCGCGTCATACTGGCAGCCGGCTCGCGGCCTTGTCATAGTCGCGGCGAGACGACCCGAGGATCTCCCAGATGACTGAACGCGTCCTGGTGATCGGCGCCGGCATGGCCGGCCTGTTCACGGCCCTGGCCCTTGGCGGCGAGGGCCGCCGGCTGGACATTCTCGAGCGCGATCCTCCCGCCCCGGCCGGCGGCGCCGACGAGGCCTTCGCCGACTGGAA
>Ga0172380_10003256_pt1 | contig 22744 bp, 24 predicted proteins | sample Leawe162metaG_FD_119747 | JGI IMG/M metagenome (GOLD analysis project Ga0172380, IMG submission 119747) | Leachate microbial communities from a municipal landfill in Southern Ontario, Canada - Leachate well 162 metaG | ecosystem: Engineered > Solid waste > Landfill > Unclassified | place...
GCGAACTGCGGGGCACGCGTGAGGGTGGGGTTCTCCTCGTCGAAGAGCACTGGGCTGGCGATCAGCTCGCGCTCGACGCCCTCGGCATCGGTGACCTTGGCCACGAGGCCATTTGCTCGCAGCGACTCGTCCTGCGCGATATCCCAGAAGTCAGCGACGATGGCCCACTGGCCGTCCTGCTTGCTCAGGATCGCTGTCACTTCCTCGCGGGTCATCGAACCGAAGAGCTCGGCAACGAGCTGACGTCCTTCGTACCCGTTCTCGACGATTGACATGGCGTCCTTGAAGCGCTCGTCGGTCTTCCACTCGGGCTTGTTGAAGACATCGCAGAAGCCCGGCCAGTAGGCGCCTGGCTGCAGCATCGTGAGCATGATGAACTTGCCATCGCTGGTGCGGTAGGCACCGGTCAACGGGTTGCCCGGCGTTCCGGGAACGGGCATCGAGGGTGGTGGTGGGGCCTGGCCGGTGAGCATGGCCAGGTTCGAGCCGAAGGAGGTCGACCAGGCACCGACGCTCAGCAGGGAGACGTCGACGACCGGGGACTCGCCCGTGGTTGCCCGCTTGTACAGCGCTGCGGCCACTCCGCCGGCAATCGTCATGCCGCCGGCGTTGTCCCCATAGGCCCCTGTGGGCATGGCAGTGAGCTCAGTTGCGTCGGCCCAGGTCGTTGCACGAGCAGCACCGCTGCGCGCCCAGAAGCCGGTGGAGTCGTAGCCACCCTTGGCGCGTTCTGGCCCCTTGTTGCCGAAGGCCGTGCCACGGACGTAGATGATGCTGGGATTGATGGCCTTGATCTGGTCGACGTCAATGCCCATCTTGACCCGTGCGCCAGGCAGCATGTTCGTGAGGAACACATCGCTGTTCTTGACGAGGTCGACGAGGATCTCCTGCGCCTCTGGCTTGGTCAGATCCAGGCCGATGCTGCGCTTGCCGCGGTTCGGGCCTTCCATGATCGGGTAGAACGTCGATCCGGGAACCAGGGCGTCCAGACCCATGACTCGCACCAGGCCACGCTGGGCGTCGCCAGTGACCGCGTGCTCGACCTTGATGACCTCTGCACCCCAGTCGGCGAGTACGGCGCCAGCTGCAGGTACGAAAGTGAACTGCGCGATCTCAAGAACGCGCACCCCCTTCATGGGACCACTCATGGAAACTCCTTCTTCATCTCAGACCTTGGGAGGCCTCACCGTAATGGTTTCTGTATGAAGTCCGCCAGACTTTTGCGACCTCATTGGGTAAGGTGAAAAAAACCTGATCAACCTCTTGTGGGAAATTATCGTAAGTATTACGGTAATTCTCATCGGTTCCAGGCCGAACTGGTTCTACCCCTACAAATTGAACATCCTTCGGGATGAGGAGGACGCATGCTTCCTAAGGACGCACAGATCATCAGCGTCGATGACCATGTCATCGAGCACCCCAATGTTTGGCAGGACCGGCTGCCGGCCAAGTTCAAGGAAGCTGGCCCGACGCTCGTCTTCGACAAGGAGAACGGCGACCACTGGGTGTACGAAGGTGCGCCAGCAGGCAACTTCGCGCTCAATGCCGTCGCAGGTCGCGAAAAAGAAGACATCGCCATGGATCCGCGCTCGTACGACGAGATGCGCGATGGCTGCCACGACATCCACGAGCGCATCAAGGACATGGACATCGAGGGTGTCTGGGCACAGCTCAACTTCCCGAATATGCCCGGCTTCGCTGGCAGCACCTTCGCCCAGTCCAAGGACAAGGAACTCGCGCTTGCCTGTGTTCAGGCATACAACGACTTCATCCTCGACGAGTGGTGTGCCGCCTACCCTGAGCGCCAGATTCCACTCATGATCATGCCTTGGTGGGATGTCGACCTCATGGTCAAGGAGATCCACCGGACAGCTGACAAGGGCGGCAAGAGCTTCACCTTCGTCGAACTGCCTCACCGGCTCGGACTGCCGTCATGGCACACGGACCACTGGAACCCAATGCTCCAGGCAGCACAGGACCGTGAGATGCCGATCTCGATCCACTTTGGCTCAGGTGGATTCCCGCCAGGCGTGTCACAGGAGGGCATCACGACCAACTTCACTGTTGGCATCTCGCTGTTCGCACTCAACTCGGCGAACGCGACGGCTGAACTGCTGCTCTCGCCGGTGTTCCACAACTACCCAGGCGTGAAGTTCGTGCTTTCCGAGGCTGGCATTGGCTGGGTTCCGTACATGCTCGAGCGCATCGACTACGTCTGGGATCGTCACCGCTGGTACAACGACGTGAACCGCGAAGTGAAGCCTTCGACGCTGTGGCACACCAACATGTTTGCGCCGTTCATCTATGACGATGCAGGCATCTTCTCGCGTCACCTCATCGGCGTCGAGAACATCATGTTCGAGTCGGACTACCCGCACTCGGACAGCAACTGGCCGCATACCCGCAAGATGCTCGAAGAGTCGCTTGCCAATGTTCCTGACGATGAGGCTCGCCTGATCGTCGAGGGCAATGCTCGTCGCGTTTACAACTTCCCACGCAAGAGCTAATCTGCACATCAAGAAAAATGAAGTGCCCGGAATCACCTTCCGGGCACTTCATTTTTCTTTGCAAAGCGGTTGCGGGAACAACGACGATTCCCTACCGTCCTAAATCAATCCCTCTTGCTACTTGAAGTTCCCCGAACGGAGTTCGTCTTGTCCAATCCACTTCCACTTGCAGGTCGCGTCACCATCGTCACGGGAGCTGGTGGTGGAATCGGCCGTCAGCACGCACTTGCGTTCGCTCGACTGGGCTCGGCAGTCGTTGTCAATGACTTCGGTGGTGCTGGCGATGGCACCGGCTCCTCAGCCGCCCCTGCAGAGGAGGTCGCCGCGGAGATCCGCGCAATGGGCGGTCAGGCCGTCGCCCAGTTCGGCGATGTCTCCGATCCCAAGTGCGCGCAGGAGATGGTCACGGTCGCGATGGATGAATTCGGCGACATCAACACCCTTGTCAACAACGCGGGCATTCTGCGCGATCGCACGATCCTCAACATGCCAGTCGAGGACTTTGATCTTGTGCTCGCAGTGCACCTGCGCGGAACCTTCCTCACCACCCAGGCTGTCGGTCGCTTCTGGCGCGACAACGTCAAGGATGGCAAGGGGGTCGACGGACGGATCGTGAACACCACTTCCGGAAGTGGCTTGTTCGGCAACTTCGGCCAGGGCAACTACTCGCCGGCCAAGGCGGGCATCGCGGCGCTCACGATCGTCACTTCCCTCGAATTCGCCAAGTACGGGGTGAATGCGAACTGCATCGCACCCGTAGCCAAGACTCGCCTGATCGGCACGACTGGCACTGACGTGACACTCAAGGAAGGGTATGACCCCTTCGATCCGCAGTTTGTGTCACCTCTGGTCACCTGGCTCGGTGGGCCTGATTGCAGCGTCACCGGCCGTGCCTTCAGCGTCGTCGGCGGATATGTCGGTGTCGCGGAGCCGTGGCAGATCGGTGATTCGGTCTACAACCCCGACGGTCCATTGACCTACGACATGATCAATGCGCAACTACCTGCGGCTGTGGCGAACTCCAAGCCCAACATGTCACCAGCCAACTCCCACCCCTACTCAATGCGGGACTGACGATGCCACTCGATTTCTCAGCAATTGGAACGAAGACTGAACCCACGCCGATCAGCTGGAATTCGGATCGCGCGATCATCTATGCACTCGGTGTCGGCGCCGGGCAGGAGGACCCGCTCAAGGAGTTGGAGTTCACGACGGAGAACTCCGAGGGACATCCGCAGAAGGTACTGCCGACCTTCGCCGTCATGATGGGCGCTGGAGCTCGTCGAGGACCTGGTATCGACTACGGCGACATCGACCGCAGCAAGCTCCTGCACGGACAGCAGGCGATTCGGCTCTACCAGCCGATTCCTGTCGAGGGTGAGGGCCTGCAGTCATCGCAGTTGACTGGCATGTATGACAAGGGCAGTGGTGCGCTCGTGACGATGACGACCACGATCACTGATCTCGAAGGCAATGTCATCGTTGAGTCATCCAACGGTTCATTCATCCGAGGAGAAGGCGGCTTCGGCGGCGATAGTGGACCAAAGGAGGACTGGGATCTCCCTGATCGCCCTGCCGATCTGGTCGTTGAGCAGCAGACGCGAAATGACCAGGCATTGATCTACCGCATGTCCGGCGATCGCAATCCGCTGCACAACGATCCAGCGTTCGCAGCCAAGGGAGGCTTCGGAGTTCCGATCCTGCACGGACTGTGCAGTTTCGGATTCGTTGGTCGAGCGATCCTGCATGCTGCATGCGAGTCGGATGTCACGCGATTCAAGGCGATGTCGGTTCGCTTCTCCAAGCCCGTTCTGCCAGGCCAGTTGTTGAGCACGCACATGTGGGTTGATGGTGGCCGGGTTCTGTTTCGCACACTGGTCGACGATGCCGTGGTCCTTGATCGTGGTGTGGCTGAGGTGACGAGCGCTTGAGCGGCAAATCAGTACCGGCTGCAACTCCCGAAACGCGTCCCTATTGGGAGCACACGGCCCAAGGCGAGGTCTGGATGCCGAAGTGCGAGGAGCACGGCTGGGTCTTCCCGCCACGGCCGCACTGCCCGACGTGCGGGAAGCGACCACTTGAATGGAAGCAACTGTCCGGCAGGGGCACCATCGCCTCCTTCATCATCTCGCACCGTCCGGGCATGGGCTATCAGGACGAGGTGCCGTACTTCATCGTCATCGTCGACACCGCCGAAGGCCCTCGCATGGTGGGCAATCTCTACGGCGTGCCCGTCACCCCCGAGAGCGTGACAATTGGAATGCCTGTCGAGGTGTTCTTCGAGAACAGGGAAGGCGTGCATGTTCCTCAATGGCGTCCGGTTGGATCGACGGTGACTCTGTGAAGCAAGAAGAGATCGTCATCGTCGGTGCGTCCGAGTCGGCCGAGATCGGCATCGTCCCCGATGTCTCGGCCATGGGCCTGGCCATCGACTCGGCGCTTCGCGCGCTCGACGACGCCGGGTTGACGCCTGCGGATGTCGATGGCGTCGCGGGCACCATGCACCCAGCCGAGCTCGCCCTGCAGCTGGGCACGCGTCCGCGCTATGCCGACGGCACGAATGTCGGCGGCTGCTCCTACATGCTGCATGTCCGCCATGCAGTCGCGGCCCTGCGCACGGGCATGGCCTCAGTGGTGGTGATCATGCACGGGGAGTCCGGACGCTCGCGCGTCGGTGTGCCAGCGATGTCCATGGACATGACGGCTGCCCCCGGCCAGTTCGAGCGCATCTATGGTGTGGCCGGCACCTTCTCGATGTTCACGCTGCCGGTCATGGCCTATCTGCATAAGTATGGGCTCGATGAGACCGCTCTGGCCGAGGTGTCCGTGGCGCAGTCGCGCTGGGCAGCGCAGCAGCCGCGGGCCCTGCGCCAGAAGGTGCTGACGGTGGATGACGTGCTCAACTCGAGCATGATCTCCTGGCCGTTCCGGGTGCTCGAGTGCTGCCCGCTCACCGATGGCGGCGGGTCCCTCGTGCTCACCACAGCGTCACGTGCGGCGGACATGGATCTGAAGTACGCGCCGGTGGTGGTGGCCGGAACCGGCTCGCTCGTCGAGGGTGCCGGCTCCTCGTTCATGGAGGACCTCACGAGCTTCCGTGCCTTCCGCGAGTCCTCGGCTGAGGCCTTCCGCAGCGCCGACATGAACGTCAACGACATCGATCACCTGATGGTCTACGACGCCTATGCGCACCTGCCGCTCTATGGCCTCGAGGATCTCGGCTTCGTCGGCAAGGGTGAGGCGACCGAGTTCATCAAGAGCGGCGCCACCAGTCCCGGCGGCAGCCTTCCCATGAACACCAATGGCGGCGGCATCATGTACACGCACACCGGCATGTACGGGATGTTCGCGCTCCAGGAGGCGGTTCGCCAGATGCGCGGCACCTCGCCGGCGCAGGTCGATGGCGTCCGGACGAGCTTCGTCCAGGGCGTCGGCGGCATGTTCGCGGCTGCAGGTGCAGTCGTTCTCCGACAGCCCTAGGTTTGGCCCGAGCACACGACTACGGAGGTAAGCAATGGAGCACTACACCGCGCCCGATATCGAGGCATGGAAGGAAGCCGGTCTCGACTTCCACATCGAGAACCAGGTCGCCTTCCTGATCCTCAATCGGCCGCACATCAAGAACGCGGTTACGCACCCACTTCGCAACGCGATCCTGAAGGCCCTCGACGAGGTCAACATCAATCCCGACATCCGCGCTGCCGTGATCCACGGTGCTGGCGGGGCCTTCTGCTCGGGTGCTGACCTCAGCGAGGCCGATCACAACGAGATTCCGGTGCCCTACCGTCGCGGCGAGCGCCACCACATGGCACGCGAGGATGGCCTCATGTTCGGCTGGTTCCGGGTGATCGAGAAGATGATCCAGAACCTCAAGCCCATCGTCACTGCTGTCGATGGCGCTGCCTATGGCTTCGGCTGCAACTTCGCACTCGCCGGCGACATTATCGTGGCAGGCGAGACCGCCCGCTTCTGCGAGGTCTTCGTGCAGCGCGGGCTCCCACTCGAGGCAAGCGGCGCCTACCTGCTCACCCGCAGCGTCAGCCCGGCGATCGCCAAGGAGATCGCGCTCTTCGGCGAGCCGGTCTCGGCACCGCAGGCCCTGGCCTGGGGACTCGTGAACCGTGTGGTGCCGGCCGACCAGGTGCTCGTCGAGGCCACCAAGCTGGCTGAGAAGCTCGCCAATGGCCCGACCATCATGATCGGCCAGATCAAGGCGCAGATCAACGATGCTCTCGACCAGAACCTGCGCCAGACCTGGAAGGACGAGGTCACCTATCTCGGCCTCGGACCCGGCTCTGACGGCGCCGAGGCGATGCTCGCCTTCAAGGAGAAGCGCGCACCCAAGTTCACCGGTCGCTAGGACGGAACGGGGGGTAGCGGAATCTTCCGCTACCCCCCGTTGTTCTTTGTCCGGCACATCCCTAGGAAGCACGAGGAGCAGCGAGCATGCCAAGAATTGCCGTCATCATGAGCACCACTCGGCAGGGTCGGTTCGCCGAAGGCCCGGCGGCTTGGGTTCTGCACCGACTGGGCTCCTTCCCCGATATTGAAGTCGACCTGATCGACCTGCGCGATTTCGACATCCCGCATTACGACGGCACCGCGCCTGCACGCAACCCCAGGATGTACAGCTCCGCTGCGCTGGAGAGTTTCGGCAAGCGCATCGACGCAGCCGACGGATTCATCATCCTGACGGCGGAGTACAACCACAGCTACCCTTCAGTGCTCAAGAACGCCATGGATCACACTTTCGTCGAATGGCATCACAAGCCCGTCTCGTTCATCGGCTGGGGCGGAGTCGGTGGAGCCCGAGCGATCGAGCAATTGCGCCTGGTGGCGGTGGAGTTCGAGATGGCTCCTCTGCGCCATGCTGTGCATATTCTTCCTGACGTACTCCGGGAGGCGATGACGGCGAAGGACAAGACCGATCCTGCCCTCTACGCCAGCCTCGACGCGCGCTTTGACGCCATGATGGTCGACCTGCAATGGTGGACCAAAGCCCTAGCCACCGCGAGAGGTGCGTCATGACGAGTGAGCTCATCAAGGTCAACGCGACTGCGGCGTCGACTGCATCAGCAGATGCCGTGTTCGCGCTCGTCGCCAATGGCGATACCTGGCCGAACTGGTCAGCCATCAAGACCTTCACGCTGCAGTCACCCGGAGCAGATGGTGCGGAGGGTGTTGGCGCCGTGCGACGCTGGAACAGCGGCATCATGACGACGATCGAGCAGGTCGTGGAGGTGCAGGCACCGACCAAGTTCGCCTACACGCTTCTGCAGAGCAAGTTGGTCGGAGTGCGCGACTACCGCGCGGATGTCGAGATCACTCCAACTGCGAGTGGATGCACGGTGAGCTGGTCGGCAGTCTTTCGTCCCAAGGTGCCGGGCACCGGCTGGTTCTGGAAGATCGCCCTGGGCCGGCTCAGCACGAGCCTGGCCAAGGGTGCCGCTGAGTATGCAGCACGGCAGTCCTGAACGAGCAGGACTCGGGCATGTGAAGAAGTGCTGGGCCCTGGTGGGCCATTGCGGCTCCTCCAAGACCCAGCACAATTGCCTTCCAGCTAGCCGACGACCTGACCGGTCACCGTGTTGACCAGCTTGCCGCAGGTCGGCTTTGGATCAGGCACTGGCTGACCGTTCTTGATGGTGATGTACCACGAGCATTTCGCCGGGCTGCCCATCGGAGTCACACCAGGCCCGAAGCTGATCTTCTCAGGGACCAGACCGTGAGCGTCGAATGCGGTGACCTTGCGCAGGTTGTCGATGAAACCCTGACGCGTCGGGCACTTGCCTGCGCGCTTCAGTCCCTCGATCATGAGGTCCATGGCTGCGTACCCGACGGGCGCAGTCGCGTTGTATGGGTTGAGACCCGCAGCCTTCATGCCATTGATGAACGTCCGCACTGCGGAGTTGCCGGGGACGCCTGCAGGCACAGTGCCGTAGGTGGTGCCGATCATGCCCTCGAGCGGCCCAGCGGCCTTCGCGATGACCACGGGATCGATGACGCCAGCACCGACGGAGCCCTTGAGCTTCACTCCCTGCTGAGAGAGAGCCTGCGCAATGGAGACCACGCCATCGACGAACATCGACATGTAGGCGCCGTCTGCACCTGAGTTCTTCACACGGAGCGCGGTCGAGGTTGCATCGTGCGCGCCCTGGGGCTCGTCAGTGATGAGCAGTGCCTGCTGGAGGCCTGTCCCACTCGGCCCGATGGCCTTGGAGGTGTTGCTCATGCCCGAAGCGGCGCTCGGGGTGTTGTGGGCGATCAGGGCGACCTTCGTCACGCCGTTCTGCTTGAGCCGCTCGTACACCGCGGTACTGATGATTCCGGGAGCCGGTGGGCCGGTGACCGAGAAGGCGTTGCGGTCGGTCGACATGGCCAGAACGTTGAAGCCGGTGACCGGGACGTTATTGGCCTTGAAGGTCGGGAATGCAGCATCGTTCGCTGAGGTCATCGTGATGCCAAAGACGTGATCTGACTGCAGGGCCTTGGTCGCCTGAGTGAGCTGTGCGCTCGCACTGGCCTGGTCGTCGTAGCCGATCAGCACCAGCTTGCGACCGTTGATTCCGCCCTTGGCGTTCTCCTGGGCCACGCGCAAGCGCGCGGCTTCCTCGCCACCGACGAAGTTCGCGGCTGCAGGGCCGGTCTTTGGCGAGAAGAAGCCGAGCGTGATCGAGCTTGGTGAGACACCTTCTTCAGTCGGGCAGGCGACTGGGGCGGTAGAGGCCCTGGTCGAGGGCTTGGGTGTGGGCGCAGCTGTTGCTCCACCCGCAGCGATCGCGGCCAGCGCCAGCGAGGCGCCCAGGCCGCCTGCCACTGCAGAGGATCGTCGGCCCTTCATGATGAGTCTTGTCATTCCATCATCCTTCGGTTGGTTGGCCGAGTCGCTTGCTTCAGATGGTGGTTAGGAGGTGACCCGGCACGAACGGAAAGCCTTGCGGTAGGCGACGCTAATCAAGAATCCGTGGCGCCGTGCGGGAACGATCAAAGTGAAATTCATTATGCGAATAAAGACCTATTTGGCCTGAAGGCACGGTATTCCCTAAAAGCCCAATTCGAGTCCGCGGCCAAGCAAAGGTGCCGCAGCTCCCTTGGCTTGCCGGGAACTGCGGCACCCTCATGCTGCAGGTTGTCGAAGTCTGAACGACTCCAGGTTGCCTCTAGTCTGCTGTGAGCAGTGCACACGCGGCGAAGCCGCCGACGGCATTGCTGACGACCCCGACCTCAGGCTTCTTTGGTAGGGCACGATCGCCGGCTGTGCCGCGGAGCTGGCGTGTCACCTCGATGAAGAAGTTCGCTCCATGGCGACGACCTACGTTGCAGGCACCGCCATCGGTGTTCGTCGGCAGCGACCCGGTTGCGCTGGTAGCGCCAGATCGGACGAACGCTCCGCTCTCGCCCTCGCCGCAGAAACCCAGAGCCTCGAGCCACTGCATGGCAATGAAGCTGAAGCCGTCGTAGAGACCAGCAGTGTCGACATCGCTTGGCTTCAGTGAACTGCGCTCCCACATGCGCTTGGCTGCCATCCAAGGCGATGAGTGCGTCATGTCTCCAACGAGACTGAAGTCAGCTTCCTTGGTCGTGCCATTGGCCCAGGACTCGAAGAACACCGGCTTCTGCTTCATGTCGCGGGCACGCTCCTCAGTCGTGAAGATGAGTGCGCTTGACGAGTCAACGGGGTAGTCGCAGTCGAGCAAGTGCAGCGGCTTGGCGATGTAGCGGGAGTTGAGGTAGTCGTCCATGGTGAGCTCCTCATGGAAGAACGATTCCGTTGGGTTGGCGACTGCGAACTTGCGCTGCGCAATGGCGAAGGAGCCGAAGTCTTCCTCTGTTGAGCCATACATCGCCATGTGGCGTGACATGTACATGCCCGCCCAATGGGAGCCGGTGAAGGATCCGTAGGGCATGCTGAATTGCATATTGCCTGGGATGCCATTGCCGCGGCCGGCGAGCATCGCAGCGCCGCCTGCGGCGCCATCCTTGTGCACCGTACGGAGCGTCAGCACCGTCTCAGCTGAGCCCGAGGCAATTGCGGCGATGGCGTGCATGGCTGCCACGCTGTACGCGGCGCCATCGACGTTGCCCGAATAGAACGCGAGATCCGGGATCCCGAGCATCGCTGCCGTGTGTGTCGATGACACGAACTGGTGCGGGAAGCTGTGCACGACCACACCATCGATGTCCTTGGGTGCCAGGCCGGCGTCATTCATTGCGGCAACGCTGGCCTGTGCTGTGAGCTTGTCCAGCGAGAGCCCATTGCCACGGCTCACGTCTGAATAGCCGACACCGACGATTGCAACACGATTCTTCTTTGCCATAAGTAACTCCTGAAGTTGGTTGTGTCGGCTCTTACTGCGCGACTGGACGGAAGACGGGGAGGGAGAAGCCCTCGGCGAACGGCTTGAACGTCACTTCGACGCGGTCGCCCACCGAGACTGCATCAGGCTCGATATCGACAATGTTCGTGATCATCTTCAGACCCGGCTGGTCATCCAGTTCGACTACTGCAAGCACGAACGGCAGTTTGTCCGCGAACCAGGGATGGAAGGCCTGGGTCGGGATGCAGTACGTGTAGACCGTGCCCTTGCCTGAGACGGCTGCATTGCCAATATCGAAACTCAGGCAGGCCGAGCAGATCGGCTCCGGTGGATGCTGCAAATGGCCGCAGGCGTTGCAACTCTGCATGACCAGTTGGCCTTCGGCGGCACCCTGCCAGAAGGCAGACGTGAGTTCATTGGGAATCGGGACTGGTGCTGGAATCTCCGTAGTCATTTCTCTCCTTCTCCTTATTCGTTGTCTTCAGGCCAGAGGGCGTCGTCAGTGAGTCCGCCCATTCCCGAGGGGCCGCCATCAATCGAGAGTGTTTGGCCGGTCACCCAACTGCTCATGTCGCTCACGAAGTAGAGCGCGCCGCGTGCGATGTCAATAGGCCAACCGACTCTCCGAAGGGGCACATTCGCTCCCATGCTGTCAGCATCCATGCCGAACCGCTCCCATGAGCGCAGCGCACCTTCTGAGGCGACACCACCGACGGCGATCACGTTCGCTCGCACGCCCTTGGGACCCCATTCGGCCGCGATCACGCGGGTGAACATCTGCAGGCCGGCCTTGCCAGCCGAATAGGCGGCCCCGCCCTTGACTCCGGATACGCCAGCTGCTGAGGACATCGAGACGATGGCCGCATTTGGCGACTTCAACAAGTGCGGCAGCGCAGCGTGCGAGCACAGATATGCGGAGATGAGATTCAGTTCAATTGCGTTGCGGAAACGATCAGGAGGGGTGTCCTTGGTCGGAAACATGTAGGCGCCGCCAGCGTTGTTCACCAGGATGTCGAGTCTTCCGAACTCGCTGACAGTGCCGTCGATAAGCGCCTGCACCTGCTCGTCGTTGCGCACATCGGTCGAGATGCCGATCGCGCGGCGACCGGTTTCCGCCTTGATCATGTCGGCCGTCGTCTGAAGGCGTTCTGCCTGGCGTCCAGCGAGCACGACATCCGCGCCATGCTGAGCGAATAGAAGGGCGGTGGCGGTGCCGATTCCGGTTCCGCCACCCGTGACGATCGCGACGCGATCGGTGAGATCCAGCATGCTCATGGTCACTCTCCGGGTTCAAATGTGGTCCTCACCGTAAGTGTTTCGATAACTCCTGTCCGGCATTCGCGGAATCTTGTTCCTGAATCACAGAAGCGCGTTTCAACGATGCGATAGTGTCCCGAACGCTTGACGACTCGTAAGCAAAGGACAACCCGTGCCACTGGATATTCCGCTCGCCGGACGCGTCTACACCGCTGCAGTGAGCGGTCCCAGCAATCCGACGCCGGATCGACGGGTCAACTCCATTCGTCGCACTGCAACACTGGATTTCGACTATCCCAATGGCATCGGAACGACGGGACGAGTGCGGGCCAGGGCCCGTGACCTCATCACCCTTGAGGGGTCCACGAAGACGCTGGCCGATGACGTCCTGCGGGCCACCATTGGCGAAGGTCGCGTATATGAATCGCTCTTCACCTTCCCAGATCGGCCGGCTTTGCAGGCGATGGTCGGCGAGCGTGGCCCCGGAAGCTCGAGAAGGGCAATGAGCGCACTCGTTCCTGAGGAGCGCGATGGTGGGACTCCGCTGTACCTGCTTCTTGACGACCTGCCCGGCATCGCACTGGTCTCCGGACAGCTGGCAATCGAATGGCTCACGCAGGAGCAACGAGTCTTATCGATGGGCTCACGCAAGTTCGGTGTGCAGGTGGGCATGTGTGCCGGCTACCAAGAGGGTTCGAATGCCATCGAGGCCGCACAACAGGGTCGGATGACCCACCAAGTGCGGCCGGTTGGACCGCTCGTGCGTGAGGACGATCCGCTGGGCTGGCATGCTCATCAACCGGACACCGATGAGCCGGCGATGCGTCGGGCTCGACGCATCGATGTGTGGGTCGACGAGGTGATCCGCGTCGACGCCTTCTTCCAGGACAGCTGTACGACCCCCGGTGGAGTCCGCGTGGCAGTGCATGAGTACACCTTGGCGGCCACAGCCGATCGCAGATCGGGTGAATTGCTGACCCTCGAGGCTGATCCGAGGGTGCTGCCCTTTGACGCCTGCCCTCAGGCTGCCGGCAATGTCGATCGGATGATCGGGATACCGCTGCGTGAGTTTCGCCAGTCTGTTCTCGATCGCCTTCCGGGGGCACTTGGATGCACGCACTTGAATGATGCCCTTCGGGCACTTGCTGAAGTGCCCATCTTGGCTCAGGCAATTCTGTAAGGTGCAAGGAAAGCCGGTACTCCTGCAGACCGGACCAACTGAAAGGCCTTTCTTTGACTGTTCACGTTCCCTTCGAGGTTCGGGTGCTTGGTCCGGCTGCGCCAACTCCGGTTCGCCGCGCAGGATCGGTTCGTCGGACGTCGACAATTGACGCTACGTGGCCCAACGGTGTCGGTACGCCGATGCACCTCGTGGGGCGCTCACGTGATCTGCTGACACCAAGTGATGGGGCTGAGCCGGTGGTCCTCATCGAGGACTCGGTGCAGGCGGTCATTGCGCCAGACCGCACGATGACGGCGCTGACTTGTGAACCGCCACGAGTGGATCTTCAGGTCTTGGTCGGAGCGCAAGGCGGCGGTGGCTCGCGGACCCGCGTCGTCCAGAATCTTCCCGATGAGGTGGCAGCAGGCACTCCGCTCTACCTGCTCCTTGACGATCTCTCTGGAGCGACATTGGTCTCCGGATTCGCGTTCACGCATTGGCGTGAGCACCAGGAGCCATTTGAGTCCTCTGATCCGGATATCAAGGCTCGCAAGCTCCGAATGGTCGGTATCTGCGCTGGCTTTCAAGAGGGGGCCAGTGCTCTTGGACCAGATGGCAACCCGCCCGCGGTCCATGAGGTCAAGGCCGTGTCAGATCTTGCACGCGAGGACGACCCTTGGGCCTGGCACCAGCTCTTCGAGGTGAGTGAAGTGTCGTCGCGGCGTTCAAGGAGAATCGATGTCTGGCGTGAGAACGACCAGTACGTGATCGATGCCTTCTTCCAAGATGCAGGAACCTCGCCCGGTGGGCACCGGATCGCTGTCCACGAGTACACCTTGCATGCGACCGTCGATGTCGGCTCAGGTCTGGTGACCAGCATTCGAGCGTTGCCGCAGGTGCTCCCCTTCAGAGAATGCCCGCTCGCCTCAACCAACGTCGGACGCCTCGTCGGACAGCCCTTGCGAGATTTCAGGTCAATCGTGAACGAGAGGCTTCCCGGGATCGACGGCTGCACTCATATGAATGACACGTTGCGCGCTCTTGCTGAGGTGCCGGTGCTTGCCAAGAGGATTCGGTAGAGGCAGCCCGACTGAAGGTCGGCGTCGCTCATTGACTGAAGTTCCGGTGATGGTTGAAGAGTTGCTCGCTAGGAGCCAGCCGATGTGTGACTGTCGCGAACCTTGTGCGCATGCGGATCCTTCGGGGGGTGCTGCATGTAGACCTCGTCGGTGGTGGTGTCGAGGATTGCGTATGACAGCAGGCCGTACTGGCCGGGTTCGCGTGAGAACGTCAAGGAGCCGGGATTGATGACCAGTGTCCGCCCGAAGCGCTGCACCATCGGTACGTGCGTGTGGCCGAGGATGAGGTAGTCGGCATCGAGCTCGTCACATCGCTCGAAGAGTGGGTCACCGGCGTAGAGATAGTGACCTTTGGGCGGCCAAGGGCTCGCATGGGTCATCAGCAGTGACTTGCCGTTCACCATGGTACGGATCTGCTCGGGTGCCTCACCAACGTAGTCGAGATTTGCCTGGCGTACGTGGGGTGCGCTTCGAGCTCCGCTGCCGTGCGGTCCCATGAGCACCCACTCGTGATTTCCCTGGATGTATCGGATGTCGTTCTCGCGCATGATCTCGGCAACTTCATTGCTCAGGCGGTACTCATAATGGGCATCGCCTGCGCAGAGAATTTCATCGACGCCCTCTTCGATGAGTGCGCGCACGGTGAGTTGGAGGTGCTCATCCTGACAGTGAACGTCAGAAACGATCCCAAGCTTCACGGTGGTTCCCTACTCAGTCTGCGGGCCCCTGATGAGTTCAAGGCCTGAAGTCAGGCTATGGGATGAATGATTATTTTGTGTACTTTCGCTGCGTTACTTCATCGGTGCTGGTGTCGAGGATCGCGTACTCGCCCAGGGCACCGAGTGCCTCTGAATAGGCGAGTGCGCCGGGATTGATGACCAGTGTCCGCCCGAAGCGCTGCACCATCGGTACGTGCGTGTGGCCGAGGATGAGGTAGTCGGCATCGAGCTCATCGCAGCGTTCGAACAGTGGATCACCGGTGAAGAGGTACTGGCCTTTTGGCGCCCATGGACTCCCATGCAGCATCAGCAGTGACTTGCCGTTGACCGTGGTCCGGAGGAGCTCCGGTGCGGAGGCCACAAGTTCCACATTCCTGGGATTGACGTGCGCTGCAGTTCGAGCAGCGGTCCCATGCTCACTCAGGAGATTCCACTCATGGTTGCCGGTGACATAGCGAATCTTGAATTCTCGAATGATGTCGACTACCTCATTGCTGAAGTTGTAGTCGTAGTGAGCGTCGCCTGCAAGCAGGATCTCATCGACGCCCTCGTCGATCATGAGGCGAACAGTGTCCAGCAGGTATCCATCGCGACAGTGAACGTCAGCGACGATCCCCAGCCTCACGCACGTTCCTCATCTCCCAGGGTGCCCTTGATGGACTCGAGGCCAGCAAACACGACCTTCTGTCGGAAGCGCAAGGTCTTGTCCTTGCCGCCGGCCTTGATCAGGCGTCGCCATTCACGAGCGATATTGGATGGGCGCTCAGTCTTTCCCGACGCATCCTTGCGGTCCGACTGCGGCCCGAACTGCCGATCAATGATCGAGGATCCCAGGCCCATGGTGTAGATGAGAGAGAAGCCGAGGACAGCCTCTTGTTCGCTGAACCCTCCCTCGCGGAGGATCTGTATGTAGCCGTTCATGAGTCGAAGCCCCTGTGGAGTGGTCTTGACCTGGTAGATGAGGGTGTCGATTCCTGGGTAGCGCGCTGAGTAGTCGGCACTTTGTGCCTGCAGCTCACTGATGCGCTCCTGCCATGTTCCGAATTCCAAGGGTGGAACCTCGACGTCCTCGAGTACTTGATCAACGAGCATCCCGAAGAGATCCTGCTTGTCTGCAACGTGGTGGTAGAGCGCCATGGGAGTGACCCCGAGCACGCGAGCCAGCGAGCGCATGCTGAGCTGGTCGAAGCCCTCCTGGGAGCCGAGTTCAAGGGCGACCCGGGCGATCTCACCCCGGCTGAGGGTGGGGTTGGCCGCAGGCTGACGGCGTCTTGACGCCTGCTTGGCCACAATTTCACTCATCCTCACACCCTACGGTCCAGCACCGAGCGTTATCGAATGCCTTACTATGACGCAGGTCACAGTAGAAATGCCCGATTCCCGAGGCAAACCCCCTTGACGTTGGTAGGTATACGGCGTATACCTAGATATGCGACAAAACAGGTGACCTGTTCTTGGCATCGAGTTCTGGAGTTGGCAGGCAGTTCTGGCCTGCAGAGACTCTCATGAAGTGAGCGCAGATGACCAAGCACCGACGTGCCCAGTTCGACCCCAACTGATTCCACCCCTATGAAAGGAAGCTCTCCATGGCAAAGCTCTGGGCAAACTCCGGCGACTCGCACTTCATCGAGCCTGATGACCTGTGGTCCAAGGAACTCCCGAAGTCCCTGGCTGATCTGGTCCCCAGGTCGGTCAAGGACGACGATGGTCTCTGGGAGACCGTCTACGTCGACGGTCAGTCATTCCGCCGCCGTCTGCCCAAGCCTGCCCAGATCGAGTTCGGCATGCTGGGCAGCCGGGCACCCGGGTTCAAGGACTTCTCCAAGCGCATCGCCGATCAGGATGAGGAGGGCGTCTGGGCCGAACTGGTATTCCCATCACTGGGCATGTGGGCCGCATCCTTCAAGACCCGTGAACTGCTCAAGGAGACGGCGCGCATCACCAACGACTTCTCCGTCAGCGAGATCATGACACTGTCGCCCCGTCTGCTGCCGACAGCGCAGATCTCGACCTTGGATGTCACCGATGCCATCGAGGAGATGCAGCGTTGTGCCGGGCTCGGCTTCAAGAGCGTGTTCTTCACCATCAGCCCCCACCCGCTGCAGCAGGACTGGCAGCACGAGTACTGGGAGCCACTGTGGGCAGCGATGGAAGAGGCCAAGATGGTCATCGCCTTCCACATCGGCACCGAGCCGATCGATATGGCAGCCGGCGAGGTCATCGGCATCACCTACCGCGGACCTGGCGGCGCAGTGATGAACTACACCGAGACCACGTTCTCGGGCCAGCGCGCAGTGATGAAGATGGTTGCCTCCGGCGCACTGGATCGTCATCCCGACCTGAAGGTCATCGTTTCCGAGGGCGGCGCCACCTGGGTGCCGTTCCTGGCTGACCGCATGGAGGAGGGCTACCGCCAGCACCACATGACGGTACGTCCAAAGCTCAACCGGTCGCCGCGCGAGATCCTGTACTCACAGGTCTATGCCTCGTTCCAGCATGACCCGACTGCGGTCGTCGCTGCTGCTCACATGGGCTATGACAAGGTCATGTGGGGTTCGGACTACCCGCACCTCGAGGGCACCTGGGGCCATACGCAGGAAACCCTGCACGGCCTGTTCGACGGTGTGGATGCAGCCCTGTCCGAGCGCATCCGATTCGGCGCATTCGAGGAACTCTTCCCGAGCGCACCCAAGGCACCCGCAGACATTCGCAGCTAGTCAACGATCTGTGAGGGGCTGCCAGACCTGGTCTGGCAGCCCCTCACAGTCTCAGCAGACCCTGCCTCACCCTTCACGAAAGGCGTTAGATGGCTGACCAAGAAGACAGTTTCATGGTGGACTCCCCGCAGGAGATCCTCAAGGACACCACCCCGGGCTACTGCGATGTCCAGTCCTTCGTTCCCGTCGCAGGTGGGTATGCCGGGCACTGCACGTGCGGCGCCTGGGATGTGGTCACCCCCACCCAGGAGGAGGCGCATGCGCTGGCTGTCGAGCACACCCTGGAGATCACCAGGCGTGAGCTGGCCAAGCGGGCAGCCGAGGCCTGAATCGGAGTTTTTGGGGACTTGGGAGGCAGATCACACACCTGTGGCCCTAGCATGAGCGCCCAAGAACCGCCACAATCTGAACTCCACCGCTTCTGACCCCGGATGTCGGTGTGCCACTGAAAGGAAAATCAATGCCAGTCGCACCAGGTGCCCGCCTCCGTAATGATGCTTCGGCTTGCGAGGTCGTCGTAGTCAAGGCTCCAAGCCAGGCTGGCGATCTCTCCTGCGCAGGCGTTGTCATGACGACCGATGCGCGGACCGGAACCCCAACCGCAGGCGCAGGCGAGGTCGTCGCCCTGGGCAAGCGCTACAGCAATGACGAAATTGGAATCGAAGTGCTCTGCGTCGCTCCTGGTGAGGGACCACTCACCTTCGAGGGTGCCGAGCTCACGCAAAAGCAGGCAACAGCCCTTCCAGCATCAGACTGATTGCCAAGGAGCGCCCGGTGGACACCGGGCGCTCCTTCGCATTTCCGATCGCAGCTAGCTGCGCTGCTGCGCCATCCACCGAATATGAGTCCCGTGATCGATTCACGCTGGGCTCTTCAGGCATCACAACTATGGAGGTAATGAAGTGACTGAGGTCAATCCCGACGTTCTTGTTGAGCGTCAAGGGCATGTAATGGTCATCACCATCAATCGCGAGGCTGCACGCAACGCCGTGAACGAGAACGTGTGCCTAGGCGTGGGCGATGCTCTTGAAGAGGCTGAGAATGACATTGACGTTCGCGCGATCATCCTGACAGGCGCCGGGGACAAGTCGTTCTGCGCGGGCGCTGATCTGAAGGCAATTGCCAGCGGGCAGCGCATCATTCCTGAAGGTGCCGAGCGCGAGAAGTGGAGTCTTGCTGGCTTCGTCGGGCATTACGTCAGTAAGCCAACGATTGCTGCAGTCAACGGCTTTGCGCTCGGTGGTGGCATGGAGATCTGCATGGCCGCAGACTTCATCATCGCCGCAGAGCACGCCCAGTTCGGTCTCCCAGAGGTGAAGCGTGGTCTGGTTGCCGGTGCTGGTGGGGCATTCCGGATCATGGAGCAGATGCCACAGCGCATCGCATTGGAATTGCTGTTGATGGGTGACCCGATCACTGCGCAGCGCGCACTCGAACTCAACTTCATCAATCGCGTAGTTCCCTCGGAGAGGCTGATGGAGGAGGCGCTTGCCTTTGCAACTGCCATCGCCGACAACGCTCCGCTGTCCGTCAAGGCCAGCAAGCGCATTGCGCGCCAGTACTACGGCAACAACCGGCCCGCCGACGATGATCGCTGGACGCATACCCGGGAGGAGTCGAAGATCACTCATGGCTCGGCTGACTCCGTTGAAGGCCCGAAGGCCTTTGCTGAGAAGCGCAAGCCGGTCTGGACTGGTCGCTGACCATTCACATTGCTCACATTGCGCAAAGCAAAGGCCCCGGGGTATCCCCGGGGCCTTTGCTTTCGGTTGTTCTACGCCTTCGCTGCTTCGTAGCGTGCGCGGTACTCGTTCTTGGAGGTCGTTGAGATATCGACCTCCTTTGCCAGCGACCGCAGTGCGCCCACGGTTGCCTGATCCTTCGGGGTGTGCTTGAACGGGTCCCAGTCGAAGAAGCGTGCGACGTTCTTCCAGGTGATCATTTCGATGTCCTCGTCGCTGCAGTTGGCTGCCATGAGCTCCTTGTACAGAAGCTCTGGTGAGTATGGCCAGGTGCAGTCGGAGTGCGGGTAGTCGCATTCCCAGGCGATGGTCTCCGTGCCGTAGCGCTCGCGGGTGATGAGTGCGGTTGGCTCGGTGATGAAGCATGCCATGAAGTTCTTCTTCCAGACCTCAGTTGGCGACATGCCCTTGGGGAGGGAGTCCAGGTGGGTCCAGGAGTGGTTGACCATGTGGCGGTCCATCCGGTCGAGCAGGAACGGAATCCAGCCCAGGCCGCCCTCGCTCATCGCGAACTTGATGTCAGGGAACTTCTTGAGGACACCACTGGTCAGAAGGTCGGTGCAGGCAATCGTCGAGACCAGCGGGGCCAGGATGATGAGGTCATCCGGCAGTGCGTTGGCATAGCGGGTTACCAAGCCGAAGCCACCGCCGATGTGCATGCTGGCGACCATGTTGGTGTCGACGAGTGCCTTGAACACTGGATCCCAGTGGCCGCTGGCGAAGTCAGGCTGGCCGACACCGTACGGAGTTTCCGGCATCGAGATCGAACGGCAGCCCTTGGCTGCCAGGCGGTGGATCTCCTTGACCGACTCGTCGATGTCGAAGAACGGGATGATGCCCAGCGGAATGAAGCGACCCGGGTATGCGCCGCAGAGATCGTCGAGCAGGTAGTCGTTGTAGGCCTGGATGGCGGCCAGCGACAGCTTGCGATCGGGAAGCGAGGCCAGGTGGGTGCCGGCGAAGCCGGGGAAGGTCGGGAAGTTCATGCCTGCGAGAACGCCGTTGACGTTCATGTCGGTCACACGCTGGTGGATGTCGTAGGTGCCAGGGCGCATCTCGGCAAGACCGGTGGGATCGAAGCCCCACTCCTCCTTCGGCCAGGAGACCACTGCGCTCAGTCCGGCGCTGCCCACGGGCACACCCTGGAACATCCAGGCGTCCACGAGAGGATTGTCAGGATTCTTGATCAGCTTCGGAGCCTGATCCTTCAAGCTTGCTGGGAAGTGCTTCTCAAAGGTGTCTGCTGACTCGATGATGTGGTCGTCGATGCTCAGCAGGATCATGTCGTTGATGTCCATGTACTTCACTCTCCTGGGGCCAAACCGTTACCGAAACCCTTTCGATAAGGAGAATGTGCCGCCTCCATGGGCAATGTGCGTAGGGACCTTGGTCCCGATAAAGCCGACCTAGGTCACCAGATTCGGGTTTGTGCGGAAGTTCTGCTGAGGATTCCTGGATGCCGCTGGCCTTCCTGGAAATCCAATGAAAAGGCCCCGGGATCAATCATCACCGGGGCCTTTTCAACTGTCTGGACTACGCGTGTGCCGCCTCGTAGCGCGCCTTGTACTCGTTCTTGGACGTCGTCGATGTGTCGACATCCGTCGCGAGCGCACGGAGGGCACCGACGGTTGCCTCACTCTTTGGCGTGTACTGGAAGGGATCCCAGCTGAAGAAGTTCGCGACATTCTCATGCGTGATCATGTCGATCTCCTTGTCGCTGCAGTTGGCTGCATTGAGTTCCTTCAGCAGCAGTTCTGGCGAGTACGGCCAGGTGCAGTCGGAGTGCGGGTAGTCGCACTCCCAGCCAATGGTGTGGGTGCCGTAGCGCTCACGGGTGAGCAGCGCGGTTGGCTCGGTGATGAAGCACGCCATGAAGTTGTCCTTCCAGACTTCGGTTGGCGTCTTGCCCTTGGGCAGCGAGTCCAGGTGCGTCCAGGAGTGGTTGACCATGTGACGGTCCATCCGGTCGAGCAGGAACGGAATCCAGCCCAGGCCGCCTTCGCTCATCGCGAACTTGATGTCTGGAATGCGCTTGAGCACACCGCTGGTGAGCAGGTCAGTTGCTGCGATTGTTGACACAAGTGCGGCAAGAATGACGATGTCATCGATCATGAAGGTGTCTGGCCGCTTGATCAGACCGAAGCCACCACCGATGTGCATGCTGGCGACCATGTTGGTGTCGACGAGTGCCTTGAACACCGGATCCCAGTGGCCGGTTGCGAAGTCGGGCTGGCCGACACCGTAGGGGGTCTCGGGCATGGTGATCGAACGACAGCCCTTTGCCGCGAGACGGTGGATCTCCTTCACTGACTCGTCGATGTCGAAGAACGGGATGATGCCCATCGGGATGAAGCGACCCGGGTACGCGCCGCAGAGATCATCGAGCAGGTAGTCGTTGTACGCCTTGATCGCTGCCAGCGACAGCTTGCGATCGGGAAGCGAGGCAAGATGCGTGCCGGCGAAGCCGGGGAAGGTCGGGAAGTTCATGCCTGCGAGAACGCCGTTGACATTCATATCGCGTACACGCTGGTGGATGTCGTAGGTGCCGGGGCGCATTTCAGCCAGGCCGACAGGGTTCATGTCCCATTCTTCCTTGGGCCAGGAGACCACAGCGCTCAATCCGGGGCTGCCGACTGAGACTCCCTGGAACATCCAGGCATCGATGGCAGGGTTGTCAGGATGCTTGACGAGCTTGGGCGCGTCGTCCTTCATGCTGGCGGGGAAATGCTTGTCGAATGTATCCGGAGCTTCGATGATGTGGTCATCGATGCTCAGCAGGATCATGTCATTGATATCCATGCGCGTTCACTCTCCCGAAACCGAAGTCGTACCGAAAACCTTTCGATGGGGAGAGCCTGCCGTCCTGGTAGGCAATGTGTGTAGGGACCTTGGTCCCGATGACGTCGTCCTACGTCACTGAGAATGAATGAGCCCGCCGACAGGAGACGGCGGGCTCATTCACGTGCTGTGCTTGTGCGTGCTAACCCTGCGCAGCTACGAAGCGACGGCGGTACTCGTCTTTCGATGTCTCGGCAGTGTCGACGTCCTTGGACAGCGCACGGAGGGCACCGACTGTGGTCTGATCCTTCGGGGTGTGCTTGAACGGGTCCCAGTCGAAGAAGCGCTGCACGTTCTTCCAGGTGATCATTTCGATCTCCTCGTCACTGCAGTTGGCCGCATTGAGTTCCTTGAGCAGGAGCTCTGGCGAGTACGGCCAGGTGCAGTCGGAGTGCGGGTAGTCGC
>Ga0172380_10003257_pt1 | contig 22743 bp, 22 predicted proteins | sample Leawe162metaG_FD_119747 | JGI IMG/M metagenome (GOLD analysis project Ga0172380, IMG submission 119747) | Leachate microbial communities from a municipal landfill in Southern Ontario, Canada - Leachate well 162 metaG | ecosystem: Engineered > Solid waste > Landfill > Unclassified | place...
CGGCTTGAGCTCCTTCATCAGCGCATCGTTGGCCGGCTTGAATTCCATGGTCATGGCCGGCCACTTGAGCGACGCCACCGGGCCGTGGCTGATGCTCACGCTGCCCGCCTTGTTATCGACGCTGTCCACCGTGCCTTCGGCCTGGTGCCCGGCGCTGACAGGCTTGGCTGCCGGTGCACCGCCCTCCCCCGCGGGTCCGCCCATTCCGCCCACGGCTGCCTTGAGATTGCTCTCGGCGTCGATGAGGAAGTTGGCCGCGACGACCACCTGGTCGCCGGCCTTGACGCCCTCCAGCACCTCGATGTAGTTGTCGCCGCGTGCGCCGGTCTTGACCTCGCGCGGTTCGAAACGACCCTCCTTGAGCTGCACCAGGACGATGCGCCGCGTGCCGCTGTCGATCACCGCCGAATCCGGAACGGTCAGCACCAGGCGCTTACCGCCGACGGGCAGTTCCATTTGTGCGAACATACCGGGCTTGAGCAAGCCGCCCGGATTGACCAATTCGACGCGGACCGAAACCGTGCGCGTCTCCGCTTTGAGCGTGGGGTAGACGTAGGTAATGCGCCCTTCGAAGATCTTTCCTGGATAGGCGTTGATCTCGATTCGGGCTTTGGCGCCTTGCTTCACCTGACCGATGTCCTGCTCGAACACGTCGGCGAGCACCCAGACAGCAGAAAGATCGGCAATCTGATACACCGCTTCACCAGGCATGAAGCGCATGCCTTGCACCGCCTTTTTCTCGGTAACGATGCCGTTGACCGGGGAACGGAAGGTCAGGGTGCGTTTTGTCTCACCCGACCTGGCCAGCGACTTCACCTGCTCTTCGGAGATGTCCCAGTTCTTGAGGCGGGCAAGGCTGGCGTCGGCGAGTTGCTTCATGCCGCTCTGAGCCTCGATCCCCGCGCCCTGCATGGCCTGCACGCCTTGGGCAGCGATGGCGTATTCGCGTTGAGCCGAAACCAGCTCTGGGCTGTAGACTTCGAACAATGGCTGGCCTTTGCTTACGGCTTGACCGGTGACGTTAACGTGCAGTTTTTCCACGTAGCCCTCGAACTTGGGGGCGATGGTGTACAAGTGTCGTTCGTCGGGCTCGACCCGGCCGACGGCGCGCACAACTTGCTCCAGGGAACGCAGTTCGGCCGCAGCCACCCGAACGCCGAGTTTCTGGATCTTTTCGGTGCTGATCTTGATCTGGTTGGCGCCGCCCGGCGCGCTTACCTCACCATCGTCTCCACCTTCATACACCGCTATGTAATCCATGCCCATGGGATCCTTCTTGGGTACCGGCGAGGTGTCTGGCAGGCCCATGGGGTTGCGGTAGTAGAGCAGCTTGCGCTCCTTCGCAACCGCGGGCACGGCAGCGCCGGGCGCCACGGTAGTGTCTGCAAGTGGCGCCGTGATCCGGCCTTTGCCGAGGTAGTAGCCGCCCGCGAGTCCTGCCGCGACGAGCACGGCTGCGGCGAGTAGCGTGGGGATGGTCTTCACAGGGTCTCTCCGATCAAGCGTTCTATGTCGGCCAGGCGCAGTTGCGCATCGACCTGGGCCTTCAACTCTTCCAGCCGGCTGCGCCGAATCTGACGCTGCGCTTCGAGCAGAGCGGCAAATTCGACCTTGCCGTTTTGATAGGCCACGAGCGCCGACTGGTAGTTGAGCTCAGCCTGGGGTTTGAGGCTATTGCGCATCAATACCTCAGTGCGACGCGCGGCGTCGAACGCAGTCATGTTGAGAGAAAGATCAGAGAGCATCTGGGTCTGCAACGCGTCGCGCCTGGCCTGGGCGGCCGCGACCATGGCCTGGGCTTCGCGCTCCTGGGCGCGCCGCGAGTTCTGCTGCAGCGGAATGCTCACCTCCAGCATCACGCCCCACTCGGCCACGCTTCGCCTCACCTGGGTCGGCGCAATCCCGAGGGCGAAATCCGGGTAGCGGTTGCGCACGACCAACTCGCTGTTCTTCTCGGCCGCCGTCAGTTTCATCTGCTGTGTCGCAAGCTGCGGATTCCTCTCGGCGAGCCGCTGCTGTAGCGCAGCCGGCGCTGGCAGCGCCGGTACTGGGCGCAGCGCGACGGGATCCGCGAGCGGGGCAGCGTCGGGCCTGCGCAGCAGGGCGTTGATGCGCGAGTGGACATGGTGCTGCTCGGTCTCCATGGCGATCAACTCACTTGCCATCGTCGTCTGTTCGACCTGCGCGCGCAACACGTCCTGCTGCGGTACAAGGCCCGAGGCATAACGCGCCTGGGCGATCTGCGCCAAGCGGGCCGCCAGGTCGAGGATTTCCTTTGTCAGCCTGACGCTGACCGCGGCCCGGTAGTACTCGGCATAGGCGGCCTTGACCTTGGCCGCCAGGTCCGTCCAGGTCGCGGCTGCGGCCGAGCGCGCCGCATCCGCTTCCGCGCTTGCAACATCGCGTTTGAGCCCGCGCTTGCCCCAGAAAGGCAGGGGCTGTATCACCGTGTACTTGGTGCTGCCGACGCGCCCCGGCAACAGACTTGGCGAGGTATCCTGCCCGTTGTTTGTAATATCCATCATCTCGACGCGCAGCGTCGGATCGGGCAGGGCGCCGGCAGGCAGTATGCGCTCGCTGGCGGCCTCGGCATCAAAACGCATGGCGGCGTATTCGGGATTGTGCGTACGGGCGTACTCGAGCAACGAATCGACGTTCGCTCCGGGGAGCGATTCCTGGGCTGTCGCCGTGAAGCAGGCCGCTGCCAGGCTGGCGCACAGTAGTCGGCGGATCGTGTTCGCCCTGGGTCTCATGCTCCGCTCCTCTTTGGCTGCCGCGCACCGGCAGGCTGCATCACTGCAAGCGTTCAAAACGCACCAGCGTCATGGCATCGTCGAGCGCAAACCGGATACGATCGCCTTCCTTGATCTGATTTGCCCAGGCCGATTCCTTGAGACGGAAGGCCATGGTCATGGGGCCCATGCCGTTGGGTAAGGGGCCGTGGGTTATGGTCACCTTGCCGTGGGCCTTGTCGACCTTTTTCACTATACCTTCAGCCATGGGCTCAGCGGCCTGGTTCGAGCCCTGCATGGCGCTGTGTGTGGCGCCGTGACCAGCGTGATCGTCGGCAGTAGCGGCCAAGGCGGAAAAACTTGCGGCGAAAGCCGTGATGGCGACTGCGAATGCGGTTTTCATGTTTTCTTCCTCCAAAAAAAGCGGCTTAATGCCGCGCAAAGATACGAGTCGTGCTGTCCGGCTGAACGAGCAGGGTTTCAAAAGGAACGACCTTCGGATCATCCATGCCGGGTGCGCTCGCAGGCATACCTGGAACGGACAAGCCGACTGCCTTGGGCCTTTCATTGAGTAGCCGCCGGATGTCGGCTGCCGGTACGTGGCCTATCACCACGTAGTCACCAATCTTGGCCGTGTGGCAGGACTCAAGGCTTTCTGGTATGTGCAGTTTCTTTATGTCGGCAGGCATTTCGGCGACGCTGTGGCCCTGTACTGCAAAGCCGTTGTCGTGCAGGTGCTTCATCCATTGCTCGCAGCAGCCGCAGTAGGGACTCTTGAAGACCTCTACCGGGACAGCGGCATGGGCCATGGTAATGCCAACGCTGAGCACCAACGACAGCGCAAACGTGTGAGACTGGATGGACATGGAAGGATCACCGAGTCGATTGGGACAGGCCGCATTTTGAGGCTTCCCATCTAACGGCAGGCTGACCGAAACATTACACTTCTGTAATGTTTGATCGAGCCCACCAATTTCCCATCGCACCTCTCACTGCATTCGTCGAGTTGTTACAAGGGAGCGGCCACAATCAGGGGCCGGCTAAGCCCGCTGCAGACTCTTGCACTGGGCTCGCGCGCAGACTCCGGTCGAATCTGCCGGTGAACGGTGCTGCGCAGGGGCTGCAACCGATCTTGGCTGATCGGTTTGATCAAGGCGACTCGCCAACCATTTCAACAAGCCGCGGACCGACCATGCCGAGGCGGCTCTTCAGCGACTGCGGCTTGCCCTTGAACATGGCCGCGTAATAAACGGCGTTGGACATCACCGTCTTGACGTAATCGCGCGTCTCCTTGAACGGAATCGTCTCGGCGTAAATGGCCCCTTCCAGCGGTTCGGCGCCACGCCACCTGTGTGCGCGATTTGGGCCGGCGTTGTACGCCGCCGAAGCCAGCAGCAATTGGTTGTCGAGTTTCGCCAGAACCATGGCCAGATAGTGCATGCCGAGCGTCACGTTGGTGCCCATATCGCCCTCCTGGTTGGGCTTGTAGCTCTTCAGTCCGATCTTTCTGGCCACCCATTTGGCAGTATTGGCATCAACTGCATCAAGCCGTTGGCGCCGACGCCTGACTTGGCGCTGCCAACGAAGCGGCTCTCCTGCCGCATCAGGCCATAGACCCAGCCGGTGTCGAGTGCCAACTCGCGGGCGCGCGGATTCACCAGTTCGCGAAATGGCGCCGGATAGCGCAAGACGTAATCGTGCTGTACCTTGGTCCTGTCGGCCGTGCTGATGGCCCGGTCATACACTTGGCTTCGGTAGGCGACGGCTGCCGCGGCGAGCAGCTGCCGGTCATCCATGCCACGCACGGCCCAGTCCCACTCGCGCACGCCCTCGGTGCGCATGCCGAGACGAATCAAGGCAAGCGCCCGCTCAAGTCCGGGGTTACCTAGGGCCTCATCCATTTCTTCGCGAAGCAGGGGTGCTGCCTGCGGTGGCGGTAGGATGGCGCGACTCAACTCCTCGGCGGCCAGCATGCCGTAGAAGTTCGCCTGCTCGCTGATGCGCCTGTACAGAGCCTTGACTTCGTCATTGCGGCCGAGCGCCGCCAGCGCCCGAGCCTGCCAGTAGGTCCAGTCAGGCAGGCTTGCCAGCCGCGCCGGCATGCGCGCGATAGTCGATAATGTCATGGGCCAGTTGCGAGCCCGCAACGCCGCGCGCGTGGCCCAAGCGAACTGCTCGTCAGACAGTGGCGTTGCGCCGGCCAGCTGATACCAACTCAGCGCTTCGGGAAGATGATCCCGCGCCGCCATCCAGGCGATCTGCCCCCAGGCGTAGCCGCGATCCTCTTCGGAGAAGGCGTTCTGGATCTTGCGCCACGCGCTGGCTGCGGCAGCGGCATCGCTCCTAGCCAGGTGCTGCACGGCGTAGAGCACCATTTCCCGCTCGAGGCGGCCGGGTTGCGCGGAGAGCTGCAGCTGATCGAGGTAGCGCTCGGGCTTGTCGGCAATGCCCGCCAGCAGCGTGGCGGTGGGAACCTGCGGCGCGGGCAGATACTGGGCCATCCAAGCCGTCTGGTCGAGCTTCCTTGCTTCCAACAGGCGGCGGATGCGTTCCCAGATGTCGCCGGCGCTCAAGCGCCCGGCAGAGACCAGTTTCTCCACCAGGGGTTGGCAGGCGTCTGGCAGGTCCAGCGTGCCGAACAATTGCGGGCGCACCTCGTCCAGGACAGTTGCGTCCCCTTGCAGCGACAGCCTGGCCTGCAGGTAGTAACAGGCCAGTTCCTGGTCTGGCGCCACGAGCACTGGATAGTCGTGCTGGAATGGATCCCAGCGAGCCTGCTTGCCCAGCGCCTTCAGCCATTCGCCGCGCATATGCTCGGCAACACAGGTACCGCTCTGGCTGGCCAGAAACTCGCCAACCTGTGTGCGCAGAGACTCGTTGTCAACGCCGTTGTCTTCGAGGCGCTGCCGCAATTGCCAATAGCGCACCCAGGGTTCAAGGCGGTGCACCGCGGGCAGATGGTGCAGGGCTTCGAGTTGCCGGTCCAGGGTGGCACGCTCGCCATTCTTGTAGGGATCCCGAGCAGCGAGCACGTAATTGTCGCCCGGCAGGGCAAAGGCGAGCGGTGCCAGGAGCAACAGAAACCAGAAGAAGAACCTCATCGCAGCAAGACCTGATTTGGCTATGAAGTTCAGCAGGCTCGTCTCCTGGCTAGAAACAACGAATGGGTACTCACTTCCGGGTGACAGCCTGTTGCTTCCCCAGCCATCCCTTGATCGTCGCGGCGACCTTCGCGTTGCCGTTGTTTGCAGCCAATGACGCGGCGGTGAGCCCGTTCTGGTCTCGCAGCCGCGCGTTGACGCCGCGGTCGAGCAGCAGTGCAACCAGCGCTGGCTGGTCGGTCGCTGCCGCCAGATGCAAGGGCGTGCGGCCCGAGTTGCTCTGCAGATTGACGTTCGCACCCCTGGCCATCAACAGGCTTGCCACGTCCCTGCTGCCCGCAATGATTGCGGCGTGGAGGGATGCCATACCGGTGAAATCTCTCGCATCGACGCTTCCACCCTTATCCAGTAGCAAACCAGCCGCCTGCGCCTGGTTGCAGAATGCGCTGGCAAACAGCGGCGTGCGCTGGAGGGAATCAGCAGCATTTGCGTTCGCTCCCGCGTCTATGGCTTGCTGGACCCGCCGAACATCGCCTGCCCCCGACGCGGAGAACAGTTCTGCATCAACGTCGCTGAGGGCGCCGACCACAAAAAAGCATTTCTTGCCCGGGTCGTCCTTGGAATCCGCCGTTGCGAGGGGTGCGGACGTATTTGCTGCCCCCTGTTTCCCGCAGGCAGCCAAGCCAAACAAGGCGACGCTCACGACAAGCAGACATCTCCCGGAAGCTCCTACGATGCTCTTGGTGGCCATAATCTCCTTTCAAACGTGCGCGCACAATGACGGCGAAAACAGTGTGGAAAAGGCGGGCGGCAGTCTTGGCGCATCCTAACGCCTATCTGGCTATCCCTACTTGACGGATATCCGCCGCATCAGCTCGCTGCGGATTGCCTTCAACGCCAACTTGACCTGTGCTTCGTTGCTGCTCCCCATCCTGATCAAAATCCTCTGTCCGGCGGAACGCCCTTCGAGTTCGGGATCCGCATACTCATACAATACCTTGGGCTGCAAAATGCGGACCGGCGCGGGAACATCGGGTGCCGCCAGCAGATCATCCAATGCCTCCACCAGACGGTCGTTGAAATGGCCTTTGGGGTAACCCAGTTCGCTGTAGGCCTGCTGGAAGAGCGGGTAAAGTCGCGCGTACAGATCGACCAGTTTCGATGCATCGACGCCGCGCAAGACCCGCACATACCCCTCGTAGCGAGAATAATTGCCGGGGTCGATGGCCATCTCACCGTCTGAGCGGGCCACGGCGAAGCTCCCCTCGACGGGTTTGAACGGCATCATGCGTCTGGGCGCATTGCGCCGCGGCAGATTGTCGATGGTGGCGACGATGCGGCGGATCAAGCTCTTTGCATATAGAAACGAGGGCAGGGATTTCCCGCCCAACAACTGAAGTAAGGCCTCGCCTATGGTCGCGTCGCTTGCTTCGAGTGGTGGCAGGGCCACCGTCGGGGTTGGCGCTAGCTCGATGGGATAATGCTTTGCCGGCGTGGCTGTCACCGCCGGCAGGGGCGCTGGCGTTTGCTCAGGCGCTGCCGTTGGAGCGGTCGCCGGCTGCCTGGCTGCTTGCCAGATGTAATAGGCAAGCGCCCCCGCGACGATGAGGACGGCTAGGGCAATCCAAGGCAGCTTCCTTTGCATGGTCCACTCCTCCGGCAATAGCCGAAAGCGACGCCAGATCAGTTCGGTGACGCTTCTGACTTCACGTTAATGTACATGTGTATGGAACATCTTCCGACGAATGCGTGTGGCGAATCAAAAGGCCTGGTCCCAGTGGATCGACAGTCGGATCGCCGAGTTGATCAGGCCGACCATGCTGTAGGTCTGTACGAAGTTTCCCCATTGCTCGCCCGTCTCCGGGTTGACGTGCTCGGCCAGCAGGCCATGGCGATTGCGCAAGGACAGGAGTTTCTCGAACAGCAGGCGGGCCTCCTGGCGTCTTCCCAGCGACGAGAGCGCATTGACGAACCAGAACGAACAGACGAGAAAGGCGTTTTCCGGGGCCCCGAAGTCATCCTCGTCGATGTAGCGAAAGATGAAGTCGCCGCGTTTCAGCTGGCTCTCGATCGCGCTTACTGTGGCGGCAAAGCGCGGATCTTCGGCACCAAGAAATCCAAGGTCGTGCAGCAGCAACAGGCTCGCATCCAGCGATCCACCCTCGAAGCTGGCGACGAAGCTGCCCATGCGCTGATTCCAGGCCCGGTCGCAGATGCCTCTATGGATAGTCTCGGCGTGCTCGCGCCAGTATCGTTCCCGCTCGTTCAGCCCCAAGACCACCGCGACTTTGGCCAGGCGATCGCAGCCGGCCCAACACATGACCGCCGAGAAGGTGTGGGGCTTGGCATTTCCCCGCAATTCCCACGGGCCGGCATCGGGCTGGTCCCACCGTCGCGCCGCCTCCTCGCCCAGGGCTTCGAGTCGCCGGAACAGCATCTCGTCGCCGATCTTTGCGAGCCGTCGATCGAAGAAGACGTGGACGGCCGTCAGGATCGCAGATCCGTACACGTCGTTCTGCACCTGGCGGTAGGCCTGGTTTCCCACGCGCACCGGCCCCATGCCACGGTATCCGGACAAGAAATCGACTTCGCGCTCCTCGAGCTGCGTCTGGCCGCTGATGCCGTACACGGGCTGCAGGGTACCGCTGGTCGATCCGGCCGCGACATTGACCACGTAGCTGAGATAGCGCTCCATGGTGCTGGTTGCGCCCAGCCTGTTCAGGGCATTGACGACGAAGTAGCCGTCGCGCAACCAGCAATAGCGATAGTCCCAATTCCGGCCAGAGCCGGAGGCCTCAGGTATGGAGGTGGTCATCGCCGCGATGATCGCTCCCGTGTCGTCGTAGGCGTTCAGCTTGAGGGTAATCGCGGCACGTATCACGGCCTCCTGCCATTCGAAGGGGATGCCCAGATAGCGGACGAATTGGTGCCAATAGCTAGTCGTCTCGTTGAGGAAGCGGCGTCCGAGGTCGCCCACGGCTTCGGGTATGGATTCGTCCGGCCCGAGGATCAGGGTGATGGTGTCCTGCAGGTAGAAGCTGGTTTCCTCCTTGATCGCCGTCACCGAGGCATCGGTGGTGAGGCGCAACACCAGGTCGGGAGCGACAAAGCGCAGGTGGTGGCTACCGTAGGTGGCCTGCGGTCGGCTCTGCCCGTAATCGTAGGCGGGCCGGACCAGGACGCGGATGCGCGGGCTGCCGGCCACGCGCCGCACGCGGCGGACGATCATCATCGGGCAGAACATGCGGCCGAACTGGCGAAAGCGCGGCGCAAAATCGGTCACTTCGATGGCACCACCGTGACGGTCATAGAGGCGCGTGACGAGGACCGCCGTGTTGTCGAGATAGGCTTGCTCGGAGCGTTCCATGTCGGCCAACTCGACGCGGTACAGGCCGAAGTCGTCGTCGCCCTTCTCGGACTGCAGCAGGGAACAGAAGGTCGCATCACCGTCGAATCGCGGCAGACAGGCCCAGACGATCTCCGTGCTCGCCTCGATCAGAGCACCGACGCTGCAATTGCCGATCAGTGCCAGCTCGAGGGATTTCATGATCCGCGCCCGGCGACGGCAACCAGCCACCGGCGCACCGCAGCGACATCGAGGAGGCGCCTGGACGCCCCGGTTGGCCCGTCACCGACCTTGATCGACACACCGCCAAGACGATTGACCAACTTGAAGCCATATTCGTCGGTGACGTCGTCGCCGACGAAGACCGGAAGACGCCCGCGAAAAGGCGGCTCCTCCAGAAATTCAGCGATGGCCTTGCCCTTATCGCGTCCGGCCGGCTTGATCTCGATGACCATCTTTCCCGCCTGCAGACAGAGCTCGCTGTCGCTGGCCGCCACGACGGTCTCGACGAAGCGGCGCACCTCGGACTCCATCGCTGGCGCCTGTCGGTAATGCAGTGCGAGGGACAGGCCTTTGTCCTCGAGCAGCAATTCAGGCCGTACCGCTGCCCACACCGTCAGGGACTGGCGGGCAGCGGCAATCCTCTGGCTACCGGCCTTGTGGTAATGGGTCACACCCGCCGCATCGCGGCGCTCAATGCCGTGCTGGCCGGCCGCCGGCAGGCGCAGCGGCGCGAACAATTCGTCCACGACCGCCACCGCGCGGCCGCTGATCAATGCGACGGCGCCGCCGGAACTGTCGCGCAAGCGCGTCAGCGTCGCCAGGATGCCGCGCTCGACGCGCACCTCGCCCGGGGTGGCGGCAAGCTCCAGGAGCGTGCCGTCGATGTCGAGGAACCACGCTGTCTCCCCGACCAGCGGGATGAGCATGTCGATCTCGTGTGCAACAGTCTCGATTCGCTTCATCACCCTACCCTCATCTCGGCGTTGCGACGCTGCGCAGTCCGGCTACCAGTGGCCGCGCAACACCTTTGCCACCGTCGATCAGTCGGTTGCGCAAGCGCATGCCGGCGGCGTCGAGCAGCATGCGTCCGGCCCAGCGATAGACGTTGAACTCCTGGATCAACGCTCGCATCAAGCGCATGCGCTCGCGTTGCTCGGCAACCGGCATGCTGAGCGCCAGATGCAGCGCCAATGCGCACTGATCGACATCGTAAGGGTTGACTATCAAGGCCTCGAACAATTCCCGCGACGCCCCGGCGAACTGGCTCAGCACCAGCACGCCCTGTTCGTCGTCGCGGCAAGCCACGAATTCCTTGGCGACGAGATTCATCCCGTCGTGCAGACTGCTGACGTAGCATAGCTCGGCTGCACGATAGTGTTCATAGACCTGCTCCGGCTCGTGATGCTCGACCTTGAGGATGATCGTGGGCGGGCCGTCGCCGGCGAAACGGCTGTTTATCTGCGTCGCCAGCGCCCGCACCTCGCTCTCGAACGCCTGGTACTCGGGAATGATGGAGCGGGACGGGGCGGCGATCTGGATGAAGGAGAACCGGCCCAGCCATTGCGGCTGCATTTCCAGCAGGCGCTCGACGGCGCGGAAGCGCTCGACTATGCCCTTGGTGTAATCCAGGCGATCAACTCCGACGCCAAGCAACTGGCCCTCCGGAAGATCGTTGCGCCGGCGCACATCGGCACGACACTGCTCGACGCTCTTCACCAGTGCCTCCTCCGGCGGCGGCCAGGCGATCGATATCGGATAGCGCTTGACCGCCGTCTGCAGGCCCCCGTAGGAAACGCTGAAGGTTTCGCGGTCTACCCGCGCCTCGACCATGCGATCGACGGTGTCCACGAAATTGTTGCAGTGAAATTGGGTATGGAAGCCGAGAATGCTGCTGCCGAGCAGGCCATCGAGTATTTCTGTTCGCCAGGGGCAGATGGCAAAAGACTCGGGATTCGGCCAGGGAATGTGCCAGAAGGTGATGATGGTCGCGTCCGGCAAGTGCTCGCGTATCATGCGCGGCAGCAGTGCCAGGTGGTAGTCCTGGACAAGGACTATCGGATTGCGGCTCTGCGCCTCGTCGGCGACGGCGCGCGCAAACTTGCGGTTGACCGCCACATAGTCGTTCCAATCCTTGCTGCGGAAGATGGGCCGCACATGGGCGATGTGGCACAGTGGCCACATTCCCTCGTTGGAGAATCCATAGTAGTACCCGGCCTCCTCTTCCACGCTGAGCCAGACGCGACGGAGCTTGTAGGCGGGGTGTTCCGGGGGTACGGCGATGCAATCGCGATCGTCCACCACATCCCTGTCCGCCGAGCCGCTGCCGTGAGCGATCCAGGTACCCGAGCAGGCGCGCATGACCGGCTCCAGCGCCGTGACGAGCCCGCTGGCGGGTCGGTGCACCACGATCTTGCCTTCATGGTGGACGTGCAGGTAGGGCTCGCGATTGGAGACGACGATCACATCGTCGCCGCGCAGGTCCTTGCGCAGAATCTCCCGCAGGGCCTCCGGCGTCCAGGTGACCTGCGCCTCATCGCGCAACTGTGCCTCCGAACGCACCTCGCGCATCAAGTCGCGCAGATCCTTCTCAATGGGCCGCAGCTCCGGCATTGTGATCCTCTCCGCGGGCCGCACCAGTCCTTCACCGCGCAGCAGGGCGCGCATGCCCTGGACCAGGCCCCGCCAACTGAGCTGCGCCACGATCACGGTGATCAAGGAGACGACGGAGGCGAGGACGATGAAGAAGTAAAAGACGTAGCGCTTGGTCTCTTCGCTGCGCCTTTGGATGAAACTCATATCGTGTACGAGGACCAGGCGACCCATAACGGCGTCTTCGCCAGCTATGGTCTGTACCGACACATGCAGCGGGCCCCGTTCCGTGGCAAGAATGTGCTGCTGCGGATCGGCGAAGCGGTCGAGGTCCCGGCAGGTCACCGCCTTCGGAAAGGTCTTGGTCGCCATCATTGGGGCGTCGCCCTGGTCGCAGAAGGCGATCGCGAAGAGGCGTTCGTCCTGGGTGATCTTGGTGAAATAGGCGATCGTCTTCGAGCGTGAGCCGTTGTGCAGGTACTCCTGCAAAGGCTCCTGCATGGTGTTGGCGACGAGGGCCGCCCGGATGTCCAAATCGCGGATGAACCATTGCAGGGTCAGACCATCCACCAGTGGCACAACAGCGTAGGCCATCAACCCGAGCACCAGGGCCAGCGGCAGGATGAAACGCAGCGACAGCCGCATCAGCGGTCCTTTCTCAGCTCCACACTCAACGGAGCCTCAGTTGCATTATATTCCTACCAATGTATAGCAGAGCGGCTTGGTTGTCTTTTCTGATCGCTGAAACCAAGCCGCAATGATGGAGTGGCGCACGGAGAACGACGCTCGACGATATCGCCAGATCGAATGAACCGCTCTCACCCTTGCCCTTAAGGAGATTCCCTTACATCGCGCTATCGCTGGGGCAGGTCTGCTTCGACCGCAATCTTCGCTGCTGTTGCAGATTTCGTGAGCTGAGCCCCACCGCTGGGATCGTCTGGCGGAGATTCTCCGGGGAGAAACCCAAGCGCGAGCTGTTGATAGAGCTCCGGGCAAATGCGCGTGCTGACCGCTTTTGCAATCAACGACACGGCCATCAGGCTGATCACCATGCCGTGACCGTCGAGCATTTCCATCACGATGATGGCAGCGGTGATGGGTGATTGGGTGACTCCGGCCAAAAAGCCGGCCATGCACAGCGCGGTTATCGGAATCGTGTCAGCCGCGAAGCCGAGCATATGCGAGCTACTGGCGCCTAGGGCAGCACCAACCGCCAGGGATGGCGCGAATATTCCGCCAGGAATGCCGGAGAAGTAGCTGACAACGGTTGCCATGTAGCGCAGCGGCGCAGCGTGCCACGGGAGCGCCAACTCGCCGGAGACCACCTTCTCGGTAATCGCGTATCCGCTGCCATAGGACAATCCGCCGCCCAACCAACCTATCAGCGCCACCAGGAGGCCGCAGCCTCCAGCAAATATGACGGGGTGTCGCCTGCGCCACCGCCACAGGAAGAAGTTCGGCTCCTTTTGCGGCCAGAGCAACAGTCGGCTGAAACCACCGCCGAGCACCCCGCAGGCGATTCCGTAGACCACCACCGGGATCACGATGTCGATACTGACTTTGGCCACTTTCATGTGTCCGAAGTAGTTGTAGTTGCCCAGGAGGGCGATGGCAACCAAGCCGGCCAGTATGATGGTGCTGACCAGGATACCGCTCGTCCGTGCCTCCAGGCGTCTACCCAACTCCTCAACCGCGAAGACGATGCCGGCAAGCGGGGTGTTGAACGCGGCGGCAATGCCCGCGGCACCTCCGGCCAGGATCAGATCCGACGGGGCGATTGCGCGAGAATGGGGAAGAAGCCGGTGGGCAAAGTGCATGATCGATGCCGCAACCTGAACCGATGGGCCCTCGCGGCCGGCCGAGAAGCCTCCGGTGAGCGCGAGGGCGCCAGCGCCGATCTTGCCCAAAGCGATGCGGAGGGAAACAAGTCCGTCGACTGGCTTTCCATGCACCGCGAGACGGGTTGCGGCGATGACCTGTGGTATGCCGCTACCCTGGGCACCGGGAAAATAGCGCTGCGTCAGCCAGACGGCCACCACGCCGGTCAGGGGCGCCGAGATGAAGGGCGCCCAAGCGTGGCGGGCAGTGATCATGAAGAAGAGCGATAGCGCCACGTCGGCAAGCTTCGCGAATAGCACCACGGCGAGGCCGGCAACGGCGGCGGCACCCCACAGTGTCAGGCGTGTACGCCATCTGAAAGTGCTCAGCCTGCCATGAAATATGGCCATCAAAGTTCCATCGTCTGGCGATCAGAATCCATCTCAGTTTGGGTCGACCGGGACCACGCACTACTTCGCCCTCGCGGCCTCCATACTTCCGGCCCGCCGAGTTGCAGCAGTCAATCGGCGGGCCGCCGACCATCATGAACGCCGATGCGCTAGAGGACGATGACACCAACGGAGCATATGAACTATTGAACCTTATGATCAAAATCCACACGCCGGTTTTCCTGCCAGCATTTTTCTTCGTGGCAGAGCGAGCGTGGCTTTTCCTTACCGTAGCTGACTGCTTCCAAGCGGCCGTCAGGAACACCAAGAATTGTCAGCGCCTTCCTCACCGCTTCCGCGCGCTTTTGCCCAAGCGCAAGATTGTACTCTGCGCTGCCTCGCTCGTCCGCGTTGCCCTGGAGCATCACTCTGTCCTTGGGCGTCTGCCTGATGAAATCAGATTGTTGTTTAACCACGTCCTGGTACTGCGTTTTTACCGTGAAATCGTCGTAATCGAAGTAGACACTCTTGTTCGCCAACTCCTTGATCATCCTCGCCTGCCTCGCTGCCTCACTCTCTGTCTGGACGACCGGCGCGGCAACCGCGGGTGCCGGTGCAGGCATGACAACTCTTGGCGGTGGGGATTGCGGCGTCTCTTCTACCTTCTTTGGCGCCGATGAACATGCGGCCAACACCAGACAAGCAACTGCAACGGATACAGTGGTCTTCATAACGTCCCCTTTTTTAGGCTATGCATTTGTACAAATATATGCTAAAAAGCGTGCCGATGCAAGATCACCTGCAGCCTCGAACTCTCGATTCCGAGAACCAGCCCTGAGGGCTGGATGCGATGAGTTTCAGCATGTCCACTGGGCTTGGATCATTCTCGACCCAGATTTGCATGAATCCACGGCTTCTTGTGAAGACAGCCTACCTACCGAGCAGAGCATTTCCCGAACCGTGTCTTTCCTCAAACTGAAGAAATTCGAATTCGCCGAGGCTCTCAAGGTATTCAGGGTGGCCACCTTTCGGCTATTTCTTTCGGGAATCGTCCTCCAAGCACCAGGTCTCTGCCTGGCAGCCACCACTGACATGGCAGCGACCGCCCATTCGCCGGAGACAGCGGACAAGGCACCGATGCCAATGCCTCTAGAAAATCCTGTTCCCGACAGACAAAGACAACTCAGCACGACCAAGAGCGACTCGCCGGCCCAAGGTGCTACCAGTGTCCCTGCGGTTGCCCCTGACCTTGCCGACGAAGGACCCAAGGCGCCCGCTACAGAAGAGCGAAGGTGGATACGCGCCAGCACCGCCAACAACATCTATTTCGCCTACGGCTCTGCTGAATTGACAGACTCGGCCCTGAAATGGATAGCACACCACGCAGAACGATTGTTGGCCCGCCCTAGGATGACTGTCGCGCTAATCGGCTATACCGACGACTTCTCGAGTAGTTCTTACAGTATCGCATTGGGCGATCGTCGCGCCCAGGTCGTGAAAGAGCAACTGCTGTCACTCAATGTGTCGCCTTCCCGGATTTGCATTATCAGTTACGGGCACGAGAAGTTTCCAACGGTTCCCTGTCAGACGGAAGTGTGTCGCGCATCGTACCGGCGCGTCGAATTCCGTTACGGACTGGGCGACAATGCGCGCTAGGAAAGTGCGCCTGTCCTCTTGTTGCGAAAAAAATGCCCCGCTCTCCAGTGAGCAGGGCATCCACCATTCGTCTCCTCGCAATTTCGGTGGCAAGCTCGGCGGCGCTTGATACAAAACAGTATCACGCCCGGAGGCGACTACGCTCGATAACGCGCGCCTCACTTCCGTAGTATATTCCCACAAATGTGTCGTTGGTCATGCTTTTAACCACGGGGCATTGCTATTGTGCGTTTGTACAAATATAATGCGAGCGCTGCCGCGTCCTTCCATCATAGATGTGGTTGGCGGCTCCCGAGTGAGTGGTGGGAGCGACTTTCCGCCGGTAACGGGAATGGTGGCTCTGCCTCGGGAGACCGGGGCATCTTTTTGCCCATGCCGTTGTCCTGGTGGATACACCGGTTCTGACTCCGATGCGATGTCCCTTGAAGGCCAGAAAATGGCCGCCGTGGCGGTCATCGATGCGAAAATTGATCTGGCGCCCGCGGAGTAGCCAGCGCCGGATAGCCAATAAGGGGCTGCGCCGCGCTCTGCCCGGCAAACTACCTGGCGCAGGCAGTGTGCTGCTTCACTCCCGCGCGCCAGCTGTCAAATGTCGGCCAGGGGAGTTGATTTGCCGGTCGCGTCGCGGACTTTCATCTTGCGAACGACACCGGACAGTAGCAGATTCAATTGAGCCAATTCTGCCGCTGGCAGTCGTCGGAGCGCATCGGGGAGCACGCCCTGCAGAGGCTTGGGTGCTCCCTTGACGACGCGAGATCCTGCCGCCTCGGGAAACAGGAATACGATGCGCTGGTCCTCCTCACTGCGCTCGCGGCGCAGGAATTTCTGCTTGACCAACTTGTCGATGAGGTTGCTCGCCGTGGATTGGTGGATCGCCAGTGCCTTGGCAAGCTCGGTCACCTTCAGCCCGGGGGTTTCGACCACGGCGGCGAGAGCCCACAGCTGCGCGCCATTGACGCCGGTCTGCTGCTCTACCCAGTGGAAATGTTTCTTGACCGACTTGAATATGAGCCGGAAATGCTGCAGCGCCTCCATAGCCGGATCAATAGCCTTTCTCCGTTTTGGGGCCGCGGACGTTGAGGTGCGACTGCGGGGCGTGGTGCTCATCGCCAAATGATAGTGGATTTGCCCACTTTCGTGGGCCTGGCGGTGGCTCGCCGGCGCCCAACCCGCTCGCCTACTCGACGGTTACCCGGCTGTGCACCCTGAGATATTCACCTGGCGGCAAGTGGGTAGTAGCCGTAAGCAGTTTGCCTTTGTAGTCGTAGGTAACCTGATAGCCGGCTGGGGGGCCTTGCTCATATACCGTATTGCACTGTTGCTGCGTACTGACAGACGGCCCTGAACCCAGCTCATTTCCAAGCATGGCGCCGCCAATCGCGCCAGCAATTGTGGTTCCCGCTTTGCCGTTGCCGCCACCGAACCGTGAACCAACCAAGGCGCCAACCAGGCCGCCAGCAACGGCGGCACCGGGATTACTCCCCGAGGCCTGGGTTACAGATATCGGCGCGCAGACCTGTCGCGCAATCTGTGGCCCCTGTATCGGAGCATAGTTCAGCACCTTGGCAAATTCAGTGGTGTCCTGGATAACAGCGGTCTCGGCGATCGCTGCCATGGGCAGCAGCAATGCCACAACGAGCGGGAGGCGTTCCATTTCTTCAATCTCCAAGAGAGGGTCCGGGCAGTAAACACTCGGTGCCTGGTGCATGGCAGAAATCGCGTTACTTACTTGGCGCTGTGCTTGTCGCTGCGCTTGCCGCTGCGTGCTTTCGATGAGCATGGTGCTTCTTGGTCGCGGCCTTTCCCGTGTTGGCTTTAGCATCGTGCGGAATGGTCATCGCGGTAGCGCCTTGAGCCATAGCGCCGCCGGTCGTCTTTGCGGGGGTCTCGGCGAACGCGGTGGTCGTTAGGCCGACCAGGGTGACCAGAACGATGGACGTTAGCTAGTTCATTTGCAGTTCTCCTTTCAGTGATGGAGCGAAGTTGCTGATAAGACAAATAGCGCATAGAGATGCGCTTGCGGGGACGGCAGCTTTGTAAGCGCTTGTTGCTGGACATTGGCCATGTTGCCCCTTTCGGCGTACTACTGACTTGCACTATATCTATTTGTTCAAATGTATTAACACCGATGCCTCAAAACGGTTGACACGATGTGCCTCAATTTCGAGTGCATGCATTGGGAACGTCAATTGATAACAAAGGCCAATGCGACAGTACCCAGCGCCAGCGGGCTGAATGCGCAACTCACCCTGCCCGTGGGTTTCACTTACTCCAATTGTCTCCGCCTGACCCGGATATCGTCGTCTGAGGAACCGTTAGAAATGTTGAAGCCCGGGCCCGAGGGCATAGTTGCCGCAGCAGTTGTCCCGGCGCTGTAGATTTGTTTCGAAGAGCCAGAGCCGCCTGCGGCTGCAATCTGCGATGCATTGCTTCTGCTCATGGAACGAAATAAATACACGATTGCCGCGATCAACCCGACGCCGACAAACAACATGGCCCACGAAACCCACTTTGCAAGTCCGACTCGAGTGACAAATGCACCGAGAGTAAATACATTTGGGTGCAACGAGGCTATGCGGTCTTTAAGGCTGTCCACAGTTTGCCGATTTTCAAACGGCAAGCCTGGTGCCAAGCGTTCAGCCACATATAACTCCGCCGCAGCGTTAGCAGGCTGCCCCTCCTTGGCAAGGAGTTCTGCTTCCTCAAAATGCGCTTTGGCGCTATCCGGGTGGTCGCGAAGGACTTTGTCCATCATGCCCTGGGCTTCACTTAGACTTCCCGCTCGGGCAGTCTCGGGAACCCCGTCGAGAAAAGTTGGGCCGCCGGCAGCAATAGATGCCGTCGCGAAGCTGAGCGAAGCCAGCAACATGAGGCGAACAGTTGTCTTGCCTAACATCGTTTGAACTCCTATGGATCCCCCCGTCCTGTCGTGAAACGCAAGGGGACAGACTTGCGTGGCCGGATGCGCCATGCCATCTGCCGGCGTGAGCAGTTTTGCGAAATGCGTATTCGACGCTCACTTGTTCTTCTCGCCTGGGCTAACAGCGGAAGAACGGCCAGGACACATCGCGGACGAGTCATGTTCCTCTCCCGTTCACCGAGCTCGGTGGGTCTGGAAGTACAAATATGAATCTTCATATGCGATCTTTTCGATGAAATGTGGAAAGCCGCAATGAGAGTCTAAGGCCGAATACTTAAACGGGTCTTAAATGCCGAGAATTTGCAGAACCAGGACGCCAAGCCCTGTTTCGGCTGGAACGGCGCCGCGGGCTCAGGGCAGACGTGGCGCGGGGAAGCTGACACGCACACGCAGTCCGCCCAGACTGGCCGACTCAGCGAGCGTCAGCTTGGCGCCGTGCAACTCGGCAATCGATTTGACGATCGCCAGACCCAGTCCGCTGCCCGCTGCCTGGCCGCCGTTGACCCGGTAGAAACGGTCCAGCACCCGATCGCGATGCTCGAGCGGAATGCCGGGCCCGCCGTCGTCCACCGTCAGATCCACGCTGCCGTCGTCTTTGGCGCGAACCTCGAGATCGATGCGCCCACCCGGCGAGCTGTACTTGACGGCGTTGTCGAGCAGGTTGCGAACCAGGATGCGCAGCGCCTCCGGGTGTCCGTCGATGCTGGCGTCGTCCGCATGGACGAGCCCAGGTCTAGCGACCGTTCCTGGGCAGCCGCGAGGCTGTCTTCGAGGGCAAGGCGGCAGACTTCGTCGAGCAAGACGCGTTGCGGTCTCACGCCGGCCGCCAGGCTTGCCTCTTGCCGCGCGAGAATGAGCAACTGGTCGACGAGATGGGTCGCGCGGTCTATCCCCGATGCTAGTCTGGCGACCGCCAGCTCGCGGGCCTCTCCGCCGCTGGCGCGCAGCAGGCCCTGCGCTTGCAGCTTGAGCGCGGCGAGCGGCGAGCGCAGTTCGTGCGCCGCGTCGGCGACGAAGTGCTGCTGCGCCGCGAAGGCTTCCTGCACACGCTTGAAGAGCAGATTGAGTTCCTCGACCAGAGGCTGGATCTCCTCCGGCAAGCCCGCCTCGCTGACGGGTGAAAGATCGCTCGCGTGACGCTCGGCAACCTGGCGGCGCACGCGAGCCACCGGCAGCAAGGACCGGCTCACCACCGCCCAGGCGAGGAGCATCAGCAGGGGCGCCATCAGAGCGGTCGGGGCCGCGGTGCGCAAGGCGAGGCGGCCGGCGATCTCTCGCCGCGCGGCCATATCCTGGGCCACCTGGATGACCTGTGCTGCTGTTTGCACCGAGAGTACCCGGTAGGTCGTATCGCGTACCCTGACATTGGAGAAGCCTATGACGGCGGTTTGCGGCAGCGCTGCGCGCTCTGCCGACTCGAAGACACGAACGCCATCCGTCGTCCACACCTGAATGACGAAATCGCCGGTCTCTTCCTGACCATTTTTCTCTCCCGTATCCGCCGATGGCGAGGCGGGCAGACCGCCTCGCAAGGCCATGGCCATCTGTTGCATGTGGTAGTCGAATATTTCGTCGGCCTCGCCCAGCGCCGTGCGATAGGCGATGAAACACTGCGCCCCCGCCACCAGCACGATGGAAGCCAGCAACAACCACAGGAGGCGGGCGCGCAGCGAGTGCGAGCGGATTGCCGGCACGGCTAAGGGCCTCCTCGACGATTGCGCAGCCGGCCAGCCGCGGTGATCATGCTTTCGGCACCATGTAGCCGACCCCACGAACATTCACTATCAAGTCTGGGCCGAGTTTCTTGCGCAGGCCGTGAATGTACACCTCCACCGCGTTGCTGCTCACTTCGTCTCTCCAGCTATAGAGCTTCTCTTCGAGCTGAGCGCGCGACAGCACCCTGCCTGGTCGCGCAAGCAACGGCTCCAGCACCGCCCATTCCCGTGCGGACAGCACCACGGCTTGGCCGCCGGCGGTCACTTCACGTGTTACCGGATTGATGCTGACTCCCTTATGCTCGTAGATAGGCTCGGCACGCCCCGACGCCCGACGCACCAGAGCCCGGATGCGCGCCAACAATTCGTCCAGATCGTAGGGTTTCAGGACGTAATCGTCGGCCCCGGCGTCGAGACCCTCGATGCGCTGCTGCACAGAGTCGCGGGCCGTCGCGATCAACACCGGGATGCGATCCTGCCGACCACGCAGTCGGCGCAGGACCTCCAGGCCATCGATGCGCGGCAAACCCAGGTCGAGCAACACCAGGTCGTAGGATCCGGCGAGCAGAGCGGTATCGGCCATTTCGCCATCCTTGACCCAGTCGACCGCATAGCCGTCCGCCCGGAGCAGGTCCAATACGGACTCTCCTATCATGGTGTCATCTTCGACCAATAGTAGTCGCATGATTCCTTCCGTCGAAATGCGCCCACCGTCCGCCTCGCTGGCCAGCACGTCCGCCTACTCTCCACGCAACATCAAGCCAAGAAGTGCAACATGACCCGGGCACAATGAATGCGATACGGTCCACCTTAGGCGGAACTTAATTTGCCGCCGCATCTTCAGCGATTCCGACCTGGCGGCGAAGGCAATTCAGCCATCTTGAAATATAAGCGCCACAGCGTGGCGGCGACGATGCCCTGGGGCGAGAGGTTGGCGTGCAGCAGCTCCACCGACTTCTGCCGGCAGGTATCGACGAGCGCTTCGGCGTCTGCCGGGAGCGCGGCTTGCGTTCGCGTCATGGGGGGCTCAGCGCAGATCTGTCGGACCGTTCACCTTGAAAGGCGGGGTGCTGCCGTCCTTGGCCACGCCCGCGTAGATCGTCAGATGCGGGAAGGGAATCTCGATGCCTCGCGCATCGAAGGCCTTCTTCAGGCGGCGCAGAAATTCGCGGCGGACGCTCCACTGCTCCAGCGGCTGCACCTTGAAGCGACAACGCAGCATGACCGCCGAGTCGGCCCACTTGTCGACGCCGGCGATTTCCAGCTCGTCGAGGATCTTGGCGCCGAACAGCGGGTCGGCGCGCATTTCAGCGCCGGTCTCGCGCATCACGCCCATCGCCTCGTCCGTATCCTCGCGGTAGGCGACGCCGACATCCACCACCGCTTGGGCGAAGCCGCGGCTCATGTTGGTGACGGTGGTGATCAGGCCGTTCGACACGTAGTGCACGTTGCCGTCGTAGTCGCGCAGCCGCACGTAGCGCAACGTCACCTCCTCGACCAGGCCGGATTTTCCGGCGATATCGACGACGTCGCCTTGGCGCATCTGGTTCTCGAGCAGGATGAAGAAGCCGGCGAAGTAGTCCTTCACCAGGCTCTGGGCGCCAAAGCCCACCGCTAGTCCGATCACGCCGGCGGCGCCGAGTATGGGTGCGACGGCGATGCCCACCTCGCTGAGGATCAGGGTGGTGGCGACCACCAGGACGGTCACCGCGGCGATGTAGCGGAACACCCGGCCTAGCGTCTCGACCCGCTTCACCTGCTCGGAGTCGTCCATGTGGCGCGTGATGCGCTCGCGGAAGTGGCGTATCAGGTGCTGCATCGCGACCAGCCCCACCCAGGCCACCACGGTGATCAGGGCGATGCGCAACAGGGTGATGACCCAATGGTCCAATTGGGCGAGGTTGAGAAAGTCGATGCTATGAAGAAATCGTTGCACGGCTTGCTCCTGTCCTTGGATCGGCGGCAGCGGGGCCGCTCGGTGCGCCATAAGCGAACAACGCACCGGGGAAGGCGTTCATTATGAGGGAGAGCGCACTCCGTCGCAAACTTGGGATGTGCCCCTTGCAAAGCATTGTGCTGCAAGCGTCCCCAAACCTGTTGACTAGACACGCGAAGTCAACTGGTTCCGAGAAAAACGACCTTTACTCAGCAGTCGCCGATATAGGCGACAGAAGGCGCCTGGAAGAATGAGCGGATTAGATCTGGAATTTGCCGCAGCAGTGACAACTGCTCTGCAATTTTCTCGCCCAGCTTTTCACCCTTACGCAGAGGTCGCCGGGCGACTCCGGTGCGTTTGACGTGACTCCACACGAGTTCGTCGGGATTCAACTCAGGCGCGTAGCCGGGCAGAAAATGCAGAGTCAAGCGACCCTCCGTCGAAGTGACGTAGTCGCGCACGATCGCCTTCTTGTGGGCCGGCAGGCTGTCGAGGACCAGATGAACCGGCCGCCTCCTGTACTTCATCATCTGCTGCA